>Ga0075435_100000047_pt1 | contig 60782 bp, 61 predicted proteins | sample RhiMethybrSRZTD4_FD_75302 | JGI IMG/M metagenome (GOLD analysis project Ga0075435, IMG submission 75302) | Populus rhizosphere microbial communities from Tennessee, USA - Rhizosphere MetaG P. TD hybrid SRZTD4 | ecosystem: Host-associated > Plants > Roots > Rhizosphere > Soil | place: USA...
GCAGCTCGACGCGCTGCCGATCGACCAGACGCTGCACGTGGTGCGCGCGTTCAGCTACTTCTCGCACCTCCTGAACATCGCCGAGGACGTGCAGCAGAACCGGCGGCGGCACGCCCACGCCGAGGCCGGCTCGCCGCGCAGACCGGGCAGCATTACGCATGCTTTAGAGAAAACAGAGCCGGAATCCTCAATAGAGGAATTCATTAGTTGGTTCGCGCGCGCTCGCGTAAGTCCGGTGCTCACCGCGCACCCGACCGAGGTGCAGCGCCAGAGCATCCTCGAGTGCGAGCGCGAGATCGCCAGGCTCCTCGCCGCGCCCCAGAGCGCGGCGCGCGACCGCGCGCTGTATGCCGAGGTGCTGAGGCTGTGGCTCACCGCGATGCTCCGGCTCACGCGCCTCGCGGTCGCCGACGAGATCGCCAATGCGCTCGCCTATTTCCGGCTCACCTTTTTGTCCGAGCTGCCGCGTCTCTACGCCGACCTGGAGGAGGCGCTGCGCCGTCGCTTCGACCTGCCGCGCGAGCCCTGGCTGCCGCCGTTCCTCACCGTAGGCACCTGGGTCGGCGGCGACCGCGACGGCAACCCGAGCGTGGGCGCGCACACTCTGGAGATGGCGGCGACGCAGCAGGCGCGGCTCATCCTCGGCCACTACCTCGAGGAAGTGAACCTGCTCGGGCGCGAACTCAGCCTTTCGGGCCGCCTCATGAGCACGCCGCCCGAGGTCCTGGAGCGCGCCGCGCGCTCGGGCGACGACTCGGCCTACCGGCGCGACGAGCCTTATCGGCGAATGGTGTCGGGCATCTACAGCCGCGTCGCGGCCACCGCGCATGCGCTCGTTGGCCTGAATGCGTCTCCGGCCCCGGTCGCAGAGCTCGCGCCGTACGCGTCGGCGCACGAGCTCGGCGCCGACCTCGAGGCGATCGCGCAGGGCCTCGAGGCGCAGGGCGCCGGCGTGCTCGCCGAGGGACGCCTGCGCGCGCTGCGCCGCAAGGCGAGCGTGTTCGGCTTCCACCTCGCGTCGATCGACCTGCGGCAGAGCTCCGACGAGCACGCCGAAGTCGTTGCCGAGCTCCTCCAGCGCGCGGGGGTCGAATCGAAATACCTTTCAATGGGAGAAAGCGAGAAAGTCGATCTCCTTGTCGCCGAGTTGGCGGGGCCGCGGCCGCTGCGCGTGCCGTTCGCGCCGTATTCGGAGCGCGTGGAAGGGGAGCTGGCGGTGGTCGCGGCGGCCGCCCAGGTCCGGCGCCGCTTTGGCGAGGCGGCGGTGTCGAAATACGTCATCTCGCACTGCGAGTCGGTTTCCGACCTGCTCGAGACCGGCGTGCTCCTGCGGGAGGCAGGGCTGCTGCGTCCGGATGCGCTGTCGGTGGACGTGATCCCGCTCTTCGAGACGATCGCCGACCTCGAGCGCTGCGCCGAAATCGTGCGCGAAGCGCTGGCGCAGCCCCTCTACCGGGGCTGGGCGCGCCTGCGCGGCGACGAGCAGGAGGTGATGCTCGGGTATTCCGACAGCAACAAGGACGGCGGCTACGTGGCCTCGAGTTGGGCGCTGTACAAGGCCACGACCCGGCTGATGCAGGTGTGCAGCGCGCACGGCGTGCGCCTGCGCCTGTTCCACGGCCGCGGCGGCACGGTGGGCCGGGGCGGCGGACCGAGCTACGAAGCGGTGCTGTCGCAGCCGCCGGGAAGCGTCGACGGCGCGCTGCGCCTCACGGAGCAAGGCGAGGTGATCGCGAGCAAGTACGCCGACCCCGAGAACGGACGGCGCAACCTCGAGATCCTGGTCGCGGCCACGCTGGAAGCGAGCTTCAGTCTGCGAGCCGGCGAAGGTCAAGATGAGCGCTTCACGGCGATCATGGGCGAGCTCGCGCAGCTCGCCCTGAAGCGCTACCGGGATCTCATCCAGACCCCGAGCTTCATGGACTATTTCGCGGCGGCGACGCCGTTCTCGGAGATCGCGCGCCTCAACCTTGGCAGCCGCCCGCCCTCGCGCAGGCCGTCGCAGCGGCTCGAAGACCTGCGCGCCATCCCCTGGGTGTTCAGCTGGAGCCAGAGCCGCGCGATGATCCCGGGCTGGTATGGCTTCGGCGGCGCGGTCTCGGAGTGGCTGCAAGGCGGCCGCGGCTCGCTCGAGGAGCTGCGCGCGATGCACGCCGGCTGGCCGTTTTTCCGCGCCATGCTGTCGAACCTCGACATGGTGCTCGCCAAGACCGACCTCGGCATCGCCAGGCGTTACGCCTCGCTGGTACCCGATGAGCGGCTCGGCGCCCAGGTCTTCGGTTCGATCGAAAAGGAATGGCAGGCAACGAAGGATCAGCTCTTCGCCATCACCGGCGCGAGCGAATTCCTCGCCGACAATCCCACGCTCGCGCGCTCGATCCGCAACCGCTTCGCGTATCTCGACCCGCTCAACCACATCCAGATCGAGCTCTTGCGCCGCTACCGCGCCGGCGACCAGGACGCGCGCACCGTGCGCGCGATCCACCTCACGATCAACGGCATCGCCGCCGCGCTGCGAAATAGCGGCTGATGAGAGATAGTTACTGCGGGGGCGGCGGCGCTCTGGGCTACAGTGTGGCTGCCACGACCGAATGCTCGACCGCCGAGTGCGACAGATAGCGCGCCGGGGTGGGCGTTCCGGTCGGGGTCTCCCGGAAACGACCCGGAACGACCCAAAACCACTAATCGGTGCGGGGCTGCGGATTCTGCGGCGGCGGGCCTTCGCGCGTCGGCGGCGGCTTTGCCACGTCTGCGTCGGGCGCTGCGGTGCCGCCGGTCGAGCTTCCCTTTTCCTGGGCGAGGCATTGCTCGCGCAGCGTGCCGGTCAGATCCGCGCAGCGGCTCGCCTGACGATCGGTCGGCACGCCGGCGGTTTCGCCTGGGACGATCGAGCCACCCTTGATCGCGCCGTCACCCGGCCGGCCTCCGTCCGGCGCGGCGCCCTTGCCGAGCGGCGTCGACGAGGGGTTGTCGGTCGTCTGCGCAAGCCCGGGCAGGGCCAAGCTGAGCAGGACCAGGGTTGCTGCGAGGCGACACGATTTGGCGTTCATGGCACTTCCCAATGAGCAACACTTCCCAAAGAGCAAATTTCGCGCCATCGTTCGACCTGTCCTGGTGATCGGAGGCCTCATGTCCCGCGAAGAAGACAGTTGGCTCTCTAAAGCGCAGCACGCGGCCTTGCGCCGCGCCGACGAAGCCGACCCGCTCGGCTCGCCCATCCCGACCCAGGTGGTCTCCAATGGCGAGTATTTCCCGATGCCGCAGACCCTGCAGCAAAAGCAGGTCGAGGCGCGCATCGCCGAGCTAGCGGGCGAGACCGCGAAGCGCCTGGGCATGAGCCGAAGGCGCTTCCTCGCCTCCTCGGCCGGCATGGCGACCGCGTTCGTCGCGATGAACGAGGTCTATGGCCGCTTCTTCGACGTGAACCCGCTCGAGATGCTAGGCGCGGCGCACGCGCAGGGAAACATGCCCGAGGACCTCTTCGTCTTCGACGACCAGCTCCACATGATCCGCGAGAGCATGGACGGCCCGCTCGCGCTGCGCGCGCTGTCGCAGGGCACGGGCGAGGCGGCAAAGGCCGCGGGCTTCGACAAGAATCCGTTCAACGCCGAAGGCCTGCCCGACGAGTTCGGCCGCGCCTGGGCGGCCTGGAACCCGTCGCTCGGGCAGAGCCCCATCAACGGAGCGAACTTCAGGCTGGTGAAGTTCGTGAAGGACGTCTACCTCGACAGCCAGGTGTCGGTGGCGATCCTCTCGAACGCGCCGCTCGGCCTGTTCGAGCCGCCCGGCGGAGGCAAGCCGCGCATCCCGCGCAACGTCGACGAGTCGCTCAGTGCGATGAACCTTACCGGTTACCAGACCGCGGCGGTGCGCGACTGGGTGAACCGCATGTCGGGCTCGACGCGGCTCCTCGCGCACGGCCAGATCTTTCCCGGCCGCGAAAACCTCGATTTCATGCAGCAGCAGATCGAGCAGTTCCATCCCGACTCGTGGAAGGGCTACAACATCGCGTACACCGCGAAGCTCGACAAGGACCCCGAGAGCGAGCTCAGGCAGTGGCGCCTCGACGACGAGGCCGTCGCATACCCGACCTTCGGCCTCATCCGCGACAACCGCAAGGAGCTGAAGGACCACCCGGGCTTCTTCAACATCTGCATCCACAAGGGGCTCGCGCCGGCGGCGCCCGCCACGCCGGAGCAGGGTGCGCCCACCGACCTGCCCAAGGCGGCGCGCGACTGGCCCGAGTTCAACTTCATCATCTACCACGCCTGCTTCGGGCCGCGCTTCTTCGACGCCGAGGCGCTGGAGTCGGTCCGCAGCGAAAAGCTGCGCAACGGCGTCCCGGACCTGCGCTGGCTCACCGAGTTCGCGCAGCTCTCGGCGCCGCTCAGGAACGTGTACGCCGAGATCGGCACCAGCTTCGCCTCCTGCGTGATCACGTTCCCGAGCGTGTGCGCGCACATGCTCGGACAGCTCCTCAAGTACATGGGGCCGGAGCGCGTGGTGTTCGGCTCCGACTCGCTGTGGTACGGCGCGCCGCAGTGGCAGATCGAGGCGTTCTGGCGCTTCCAGATCCCGCAGGACATGGCGCGCAAGTACGGCTACCCGACGCTGAACGAGAAGGTCAAGCGCCAGATCCTGGGCCTCAATTCGGCGCGGCTCTACAACCTGCCGACGCGCGTCGGCGCGTACAAGCCGCTGCCCTCGGACTACGAGCGGCGCATTCCCGAAAGCCTCAAGGCCACGCTCAATTTCCCGGGCTTCTCCAAGCCCGGCGCGGATCGCGGCGCATCCTATACGCCGCCGACGCCGCCCGACGACAAGCTCGCCGCGTTGCGCGAAGACTATCTCGCCGCGGGCGGGCATCCCGCCAATCGACGCTACGGCTGGGTGCACCGATGATCACGGGGCTCGGGCACATCGGCATCTTCGTGCGCGACCTGGAGAAGATGGTCGCGTTCTACCGCGACTTCCTCGGCCTGCAGGTGACCAAGCAGAACTGGCGCGCCGGGACCGTGTTTCTGAGCGCCGACCCCGAGGCGGCCGACCACCAGATCGCCCTCGTGCGCGGGAGACCAGAAGGAGAAGAGCCGAAGCTGATCCAGCAGATCTCGTTCCGCTGCGCGGCGCTCGACGACGTGCGCCAGTTCCACCGGCGCCTGGTGGCCGCCGGCTATCGCATCCAGCGCGTGGTCAACCACGCGAGCGCCATCGGCTGCTACTTCTACGATCCCGAGGGCAACTGCGCCGAGGTGTTCTGGGTCACCGGGCGCGAGAGCTGGGTGCCGGTATCGATCCCGATCGACCTCGAGCAGAGCGACGAGACGATCCTTGCAGAGATCGACAGGCTGCACCAGCGCGTGCGCGACGTCGGCATGGGCGAGCGCATGCCCCAGGAGCCGCCGACGCTCCAGTTCTAATAAGCTAATAAGAGAACGCGTCAGACCCCGATTTTCTTCCAGCCGGCCGCAAATGGCGCTAGCATGCGCCTCACTTCTTGGAGGAGGAGATGCGGCCGGACCTTCTGGCGCAAGCTGCGAAGCTTTCAGCGCGCGACGAGCCTTTTGCGCTGGTCACCGTGGTGCGGCGTGAGCCGCCAAGCTCGGCACGCGTCGGCGACGCCGCGCTGGTCACCGCGACGGGCGAGTACCACGGCTGGGCGGGCGGGGGTTGCACGCGCGAGGCGGTGCTGCGCGAGTCGCTGCACGCCATCGCCGACGGCGAGCCGCGCCTGCTGAGTCTTTCGCCGTCCGGACACGCGGGGAGCCCGCGTCCCGGGATGCAGCTCCTACCGATGGCCTGCGAGAGCGGAGGCACCGTGGAAATCTACGTCGAGCCGGTGCTGCCCGCGCCGAGGCTCATCCTCTTCGGTGCCACGCCCGCGGTCGACGCGCTCGCGCGCATCGGCGAGGCGATGGGTTACCGCGTGGAGCGCTCGCCCGATGCCGTGGCGAAGGGCGCGCACGTTCTCATCGCCACCATGGGCGAGGAAGACCTCGAGCTCCTGCAGAAGGTGCTCGCCTCGGACCCCGCCTACGTCGGCGTCGTCGCGAGCCGCAAGCGCTTCGAGCATGTGCGCGAGACGCTCGCCGCCTGCGGCGTGGCCCGCACGGCGCTCGATCGCGTGTTCGCCCCCGCCGGACTCGACCTGGGCGCGCGCACGCCCGAGGAAATCGCGCTCAGCGTCATGGCGCAGATCGTCCAGCAAAGGCGCAAGCTCGCAGTTGCAAAACCTGAAACTTCCATTGAAGCCGAAGATCCGATCTGCGGCATGAAAGTGGTCGTGGCGACCGCACGCCATACCGCGGAGGTCCAGGGCACGAAGTACTACTTCTGCTGCGCCGGCTGCCGCAGCAAGTTCTTGCAAAGAGAGGAGACGCGATGATTCCGGCACCGTTCGACTACCACCGCCCGGGCACGCTGGACGAGGCGATCGGCCTGCTGTCGCGCCACGGGCCCGACGCCAAGGTGCTCGCCGGCGGCATGAGCCTGCTGCCGGCGCTCAAGCTGCGCCTGGGCACCTGCGGCCACCTCGTGGACATCGGCCGCATCCCGGGGCTCGAGTACGTCAAGGAAGACGCCGGCACGCTGCGCATCGGCGCCGGCACGCGCCAGTGCGTCCTCGCCCAATCCGAGACCGTCAATTCGCGCTACGGCGTGCTGGCCGACGCGGTGCCGCTGATCGCCGACCCGCTGGTGCGCAACCGCGGCACGTTCGGCGGCAACGTGGCGAACGGCGATCCGGCGAACGACGGCCCGGCGATCGTGATCGCCCTCGGCGCCGAGCTCGTGGTTCGCGGCCGCCAAGGCGAGCGCACCGTCGCCGCGAACCGCTTCTACAAGGATCTCTTCGTGACCGCGCTCGCGCCCGACGAGATCCTGACCGAGATCCGCATCCCGTTGCCTCCCCCGCGAAGCGGGAGCGCCTACCGCAAGCTCAAGCGCAAGACCGGCGACTACGCCGCCGCGGCGGCGGCGGTACAGGTCACGCTGGACGCCCGCGGCGCGGTGCAGCGTGCCTGCATCGCGCTCACAAACGCCGGGCCCACGCCGGTCGAAGCCGTCCAGGCGGCGCGCTTCCTGGAGGGCAAGGCGCCCGACGAGAAGAACATCGCCGAGGCGGCGCGGCTCGCGGCGAGCGCCGCCGCGCCGAGCGCCGACCGGCGAGGGTCGGTCGAGTACAAGCGTGAGATGGCGCGGGTGCTGACAGCACGGGCGCTGAAAGCAGCCCTTGAGCGTGCAGGAGGAAATTGAGATGAAGCACAGAATCAACGTGACGGTGAACGGCGCGGCGCAAGAGGCCGAAGTCGACTCGCGCCTGCTGCTGGTGCATTTCATCCGCGAGCAACTGCGGCTCACGGGGACGCACATCGGTTGCGATACGTCGCACTGCGGCGTCTGCACCGTGCTGCTCGACGGGCAGCCGGTGAAGTCCTGCACCGTGCTCGCGGTGCAGGCCGACGGCTGCAAGGTGAGCACGGTCGAGGGACTGGAGACCGGCGGCAAGCTGCATCCGATCCAGGAAGCGTTCACCGAGAAGCACGCGCTGCAGTGCGGCTACTGCACGCCGGGCATGCTCATGACCTGCAGCGCGCTCCTCGAGCGCAACAAGAGCCCGAGCGAGCAGGAGATCCGCCAGGCGATCTCGGGCAATCTGTGCCGCTGCACCGGGTACCTCAATATCGTCAAGGCGGTCGAGTACGCCGCGCATAAAATGGCCGGAGGTGTGTCGTGACGGCTCCGAGGACGGACGCAAAAATCTGCGGCATGGGCCATTCCATGAAGCGCAAGGAGGACCCGCGCTTCATCCGCGGCAAGGGAAACTACGTCGACGACGTCAAGCTGCCCGGGATGCTGTACATGGACATCGTGCGCAGCCCGTACGCGCACGCGAAGATCAAGAAGATCGACACCTCGAAGGCGCTGAAGATTCCCGGCGTGCTCGCCGTGATCGACGGGCCGACGCTCGAGAAGTACAAGCTGCACTGGATGCCCACCATCTCGGCCGACACGCAGATGGTGCTGCCGACGGACGAAGTGATGTACCAGGCGCAGGAGGTCTGCGCGGTGATCGCCACCGAGCGCTACATCGCCGCCGACGGCGCCGACGCGGTCGAGGTCGACTACGAGCCGCTTCCGGTGACCGTCGATCCGCTCAAGTCCATCGCGCCGGGCGCGCCGGTGCTGCGCAAGGACAAGAAGGACAAGAAGGACAACCTGGCCTTCCACTGGGAGGCGGGCGACAAGGCCGACACCGAGCGCGCGCTCGCGGCAGCCGACGTGGTGGCGGAGCAATACGTCTACGTGCCGCGCATCCATGTCGCCTCGATGGAGACCTGCGGCTGCGTCGCCGACTTCAACCCGGCCGAGGGCAAGCTCACGGTCTACATGACTACGCAGGCGCCGCACGCCGTGCGCACCGTGTTCGCGCTGGTGGCGGGGCACGTCGGCCTTTCGGAGGAGCGCATCCGCATCATTTCCCCGGACATCGGCGGCGGCTTTGGCGGGAAAGTGCCGGTGTATCCCGGCTACGTGATCGCGGTGGCGGCCTCGGTGGTGATCGGCAAGCCGGTGAAGTGGATCGAGGACCGGATGGAGAACCTGCAGGCCGATTCCTTCGCTCGCGACTACCACATGAAGGTCAGGCTGGGTGCCAGGAAGGACGGCACCATGACGGCGCTCTCGATCAAGACCATCGCGGACCACGGTTACACCAACGCGTCGGCCAACCCGATGAAGTATCCGGCGGGCCTGTTCTCGATCTGCACGGGCTCGTACGACCTCAAGCACGCGTTCTGCGAGGTCGACGCGGTGTACACGCACAAGCCGCCTGGCGGCGTCGCGTACCGCTGCTCGTTCCGCGTCACCGAGGCGGTGCACGCCATCGAGCGCGTGGTGGACGTGCTGGCGCAGAAGCTCAAGATGGACCCGGCCGAGCTGCGAATGAAGAACTTCATCGCGCCGGAGCGGTTCCCGTACAAGTCGGTGCTGGGCTGGGAATACGACAGCGGCAACTACCCCGCGGCCTTGAAGAAAGCGATGGACATCGCCGGCTACGACGCCCTTCGAAAAGAACAAGCTGAAAAAAGGAAGAAGGGCGAGCTGATGGGCATCGGCATCTGCAGCTTCACCGAGATCGTCGGCGCCGGCCCGTCGAAGGACTTCGACATCCTCGGCATCAAGATGTTCGACTCGGCCGAGATCCGGGTGCACCCGACCGGCAAGGCGATCGCGCGTTTCGGCACGAAGTCGCAGGGACAGGGCCACGAGACCACCTACGCGCAGATCGTCGCCGAGGAGCTCGGCATCCCCGCCTCCGACGTGCAGGTCGAGGAAGGCGACACCGACACCGCGCCGTACGGCCTGGGTACCTACGCCAGCCGCTCGACGCCGACCTCGGGCGCGGCCGCTTCGCTCGCGGCGCGCAAGATCCGCAACAAGGCCAAGGCGATCGCAGCGCATCTGCTCGAGTGCGCCGAGGCGGATCTCGACTGGGTGCCGGGCAAGTTCTTCATCAAGGGCGTGCCCGACAAGGCGAAGACCATCCAGGAGTGCGCGTTTGCGGCGTACACCAACATGCCGCAGGGCATGGAGCCCGGCCTGGAAGCCACGCACTACTACGATCCGCCCAACCTCACCTTCCCGTTCGGCAGCTACATCTGCGTGGTCGACCTCGACCGCGGTACAGGAGAGGTGAAAGTACGGAGATTCGTGGCGGTGGACGACTGCGGCAACATCATCAATCCGATGATCGTCGACGGCCAGATCCACGGCGGCCTCGCGCAGGGCGTGGGTCCGGCGCTGTACGAGGAGATCAGCTACGACGAGGACGGCAACATCTCGGGCGGCAGCTTCCTCGACTACTACGTGCCGACCGCGCTCGAGTGCCCGAAGTGGGAGACCGACAAGACCATCACGCCTTCGCCGCACCATCCGTTCGGCGCGAAGGGCGTAGGCGAGTCGGCCACCGTCGGCGCGCCTCCCGCGATCGCGAACGCGGTCGTGGATGCGCTCTCGCACCTCGGCGTCACGCACGTCGATATCCCGGTCACGCCCGAGAAAGTGTGGCAGCTCCTGAAAGCGAAAGGCGTGGCCGAGTAGACCGCGCCGAGCGCCGCGGCCGGCGCTGGCGCGCGTTCTTCACCGTCGCCTACCTTGCGGCGATGATCGGCTTCCTGGCGACGCCGGACCTGCGCATCGTCGGGCTGTTGCTGGTGCCCCTCGCCGGGTTCCTGCTGTCGTGGCGTTTCCTGAACCTGGCGCTGTTCGACGCGCCGCACTGGTGGCGGCGGTTCGCCTACAGTGGCTGGCACGGTCGCTACCGCGCCTTCCAGGGCCACCGCGTGCGCGTGATCGACGGCGAGAAAGAAAGGCCGTCGCGGGTCTACGCGGCGGACCTCTTCGCCATCCTGGAGCTGGCGCCGTCGCAGCTTGAGCTGCAGAAGCTGAAGGCGCGCTTCCGGGGAAGTTTCCAGCGCGCTGCCGAGGGTTCGGAGGCGAACGAATGGCTGTTCGACGACGCCGCGTGCATCGCTTTCGTGAGCGCATACCTGGACGACCGGCGCACGCCGCGCGGCCGCACCGCGCACCTGCTTGCGCTGTGGCTCGAGCGCACGGTATTCATGCCGATCGACAACCGCCGGACCGCCGAAACCGGCAAGACCTACGCGTTTACGAGGGAAGCCGCCCGCCGCTAAGCCTGCCTCGGCTATGCTGTACCGCGCAGGTCCGACAAAACTGGGGAGAGCACAATGAACAAACCGATTCGCGCATTCCTTTCTGCTCTTGCGCTCGTGCTGGTAGGCGCCGCGCTGCTGCAGCTTTCCGCCCGCGAGGCTACCGCGCAGGCGGGTGGCCTCTTCATCAACGCGGTCTTCCTCGACATCAACCCGGCCGACATGCCGAAGTTCATGGCGGCGATCAAGGAGAACGGCGCCGCGTCGGTGAAGGAGCCGGGCTGCCGCACGTTCAACATCCACGTGTCGGCGAAAGACCCGAACCAGGTGTTCCTCTACGAGGTGTACGACAACGCCGCCGCGCTCGACTCCCACCGCCAGAGCGCGCATTTCAAGAAATATGCGGCGACGACCAAGGACATGGTGACGAAGCGCGACGCGCGCCCGATGACGTCGGTCGCGATGAACGCGAAGGGGCACTAGGCTTATGTACACTGTAGGACTACATCCCAGAGGAGGCACCATGACCAAAACCATCCGGGGCGTGCTCGCCGGCGCGCTGATCGCAGCCCTGTGCGCGAGCGCCGCTGCGCAGACCCAGCGCGTCAAAGGCACGATCGAGAAAGTCGACGGCAACGTCCTGACCGTGAAGACGGCCCAGGGCGCGCAGGAGAGGATCGCGCTCGCCGACAACGCCAACATCGTCGCCGTCGTTAGGGCGTCGATGGCCGACATCAAGGAAGGCACCTTCCTCGGCAGCGCCGCGATGCCGCAGGCCGACGGCACACAGAAGGCGGTCGAGGTGCACATCTTCCCCGAGAAAATGCGCGGCACCGGCGAAGGCCACCGGGCGTACGACCCGGTCCCGGGCGGCACCATGACCAACGGCGCCGCTTCGGGCGCGACCGTCACCGGCGTCGACGGCGGCACCATGACGGTCAAGTACAAGGGCGGCGAGAAGAAGATCGTGGTGCCGCCCGGCACGCCGATCACGCGCTACGAGATCGGCGGCAAGGCGGACCTGAAGCCCGGCGCCCGGTTCACCGTCATCGCCGCGACCAAGAAGGGCGACGGCACGCTCGAGACGAACCGCATCAACGTCGGCCGCGACGGCGTCGTCCCGCAATAGCGGGCTTTTCAGCTCATGCAGTGTCGGGGCGATGCGCGCGCAGGAACGAGCGCGCCTGCCGCACCGCGACGGGGACGCGATCCTTCGGCTCCTTCCACGGGAACAGGCTCACTTCCGACTTCGGCGCGAGCATCACGGATTCCATCGCGACGGCGTATGGATGCGGCGGCGAGTCGTCGGGCATGACCAGCACCGGCGTCTTGCACGAGCGCACGAAATCGCGCGACACGGTGTAGACGAAATCGGCGGCAGCGCCGCGGTACATCTTGGTGAGGAAGCGATCGACCGCTTCCATGCTGATGTCGGGGCGGCGCTTCACGATTTCGGGGCCCCAGCCTTTCATGTTGCCATCGTACGAGAGGGTCGGGAGCTCCGGGCGGAATCCGCTCGGCTGGGCGGCCACGCCGGCGACGACGCGATCGGGCGCGCGCTTGAGCAGGTTCCAGACGAAGGGCCCGCCGATGCAGAAGCCCATCACCATGAACTTCTTGTGCCCGAGGTGGTCCATCAGCGCGAGCTGATCGTCCGTATACGCGTCCCAGGGCCGATCGGATTCGAGCGGGCCGGTGGATTGGCCGTCGTAGGCGTTGCGCATGTCGGCGGTGACGACGCGAAACTCGTTCTTGAATTCCTCGATGGCGTTGAACGGCGCGCCCTTGGCCATCCAGCCGATGGTCGAGTTCAGCCCGCCGCCGGGAATCAGCAGCAGCGGAAAACCGGAGCCGGCCTCTTCGTAACGGATGCGGACGTTGCCTTTCTCGAAGAACGACATGGCGGCTCCTTTCCCGGGGTTGGGTTGCGCGAACGCCTGCGGCACGGCGGCCGCCGCGGCTGCGGCGACTCCCGTCGCCAACACGGTGCGTCTGGTTGAATCCACGAGAGGCTCCTTCGGTGAACGTGCGCGCGGATAATATATCGCTTCCAACAGGGGGAGCCATCATGTGCATCGCGACTCGGCTGCTCGCCGCCGCGCTTGCGGCGATCGTGGCGATTCCGGTTCTGGCCCAGCAGACGCCGTATCGCCTCGAGGAAGGCTGGGGCAAGCTTCCCGACGGCAGGAAGTGGGGCAACACCAGCGGCGTCGACCTCGATCGCAACGGCAACATCTGGGTGTTCGAGCGCTGCGGCAGCACCCATTGCGTCGGCTCGAGCGTCGCGCCGATCGTGAAGCTGGATCCTGCCGGCAAGCAGTTGCGGACCTTCGGCGCCGGCCTGTTCGTGATGCCGCACGGGCTTTACATCGACAACGACAACAACGTCTGGGTCACCGACGCCGATGGCAAGGATGGCAAGGGCCACCAGGTGTTCAAGTTCAGCGCCGAAGGAAAGCTGCTGATGACGCTCGGCAAGGCCGGTGTCGCTGGCAACGGACCCGATACCTTCAATCGACCCTCCGATGTCGTCATTGCGCCGAACGGCGCCATCTTCGTCGCCGACGGTCACGGCGGCGATTCCAACGCGCGCATCGTCAAGCTGGACAAGAGCGGCAAGTTCATCAAGGCCTGGGGCAGGAAGGGGTCCGCCCATGGCGAGTTCGATACGCCGCACGCGCTGGCGGTCGATTCCAAAGGACGCCTGCTGGTCGGCGATCGCGGCAACAGCCGCGTGCAGATCTTTGACCAGGACGGCAGGTTCCTCGAGGAATTGCGCCAGTTCGGCCGGCCCAGCGGCATCTTCGTCGATCGCAACGACGTGCTGTACGTGACCGATCATCAGTCCGACGACAAGGTCAACCCGGGCTTCAAGCGCGGCATCTACATCGGCAGCCTGAGGGACAAGACGGTGACGACGTTCATTCCGGCGATTCTGCTGGGCGACAGGACCAGCGCGACCGAAGGCGTCGCCGCCGATGCGCACGGCAACGTGTTCGGCGCCGAGACCAACACGCAGAACCTGCGCAAGTATGTGAAAGGCGCCGGCGACTAGCTCAGCGCCAGTAGCCGCGGTGCCAGTAGCCGTAGCGCGGGTAGGCGTAGTAAGGCCGCGCCGCGACGATTACCGGCGGGGGCGCGGCGTAGACCACCGGCCCGGGGCCCGGGTCGATCGGGGCGACGACGCAGCCGCTCAGCGCGGCGCTTGCGGCAAGTACTGCGAGTAGTGTTTTCATGCCTGCATTAAGGCAGGCCCCGCCCCGGGCGGGAGCCCAACTTTGTGAGCGCGTTTTGCAGATCCGGCGGCGCTGTCACAACTTGCTACACATTCGGTAGACTCGGCGGCGAGGAGGGTTTTTCCCATGTCCGTGGCACGCGTTCTCGCGGCGGCTGCGCTCGCCGTTTCGGCTTCGGCGTTCGCGCAGCAGAAGGAAATCAAGATCGGCTTCATCTACGACGTCACCGGCCCGTTCGCCGGCGGCGGGTCCGAGCCGGCGCAGGTCGGCACCAAGGCGATCATCGACTATTTCAACGAGAAGGGCGGCGTGGAGGGCTACAAGATCGTGCCGATCTTCGTCGACGCGCAGTCGAAGGTCGACGTGGCGATCAACGAGATGACCCGCCTCATCGACCAGGAGAAGGTCGACATCGTCAGCGGCGTGTACTCGAGCGCGCAGTGCGTGCCGATGGTCCAGCAGGCCGACTCGCGCAAGAAGTTCACCTGGCTCAACGTCTGCGTGGCCACCGCGGTGTTCAAGGACAAGAAGCTGCAGTACGTCTTCCGCCCGCAGGCGCACTCCGACCAGTTCGGCGCCTGGTCTTGCGACTACATCAACTATTACGCCAAGTCGAAGTTCAAGACCGATCCGAAGAATCTGCGCGTCGCGATCATCCACGAGGACGGCCCGTACGGCGTCGGCGTGGCGAGCGGCAACGAGGCGCAGTGCAAGAAGCACGGGCTGAACATCGTCCTCAAGGAAGGCTACTCGGCGACCGCGCCCGACCTCTCGAGCCTGGTCACCAAGCTCAAGCGCGCGCGGCCCGACGTGTTGCTGCACACCGGCTACAACCCGGACATCACGCTCTTCCTGCGCCAGGCGAAGGAGCAGGGCCTCAGGTTCAAGGCGGTGATCGGCCACGGCGCCGGCCACAGCCAGATCGACAAGCTGCGCCAGACCTTCGGCGACGACGTCAACTACTTCCACACCATCGACCCGGCGGCCTCGCAGCTCCTCGATCCGAAGACGCTCAAGCCGGGCGTCTGGGACATGACGCAGGAGATGGTGAAGCGCTACCACGCGCTGAAGGGCCCGGGCGAGCTGCCGCCGCACGTCTCGATGGGTTTCAACAACACCTGGATCCTGCTGAACGACGTGCTGCCGCGCGCGATCAAGAAGTACGGCGGCATCGACTCCGAGGCGCTGCGCAAGGCCGCGCTCGACACCGACATTCCGGTGGGCGGCACGATGCAGGGTTACGGCGTCAAGTTCTATCCGCCCGGGCATCCGCTCGCGGGACAGAACGAGCGCGCCTTCCCGGTCGTGATCCAGTTCATCGATGGCAAGGGCAAGATCGTCTGGCCGAAGGAGATCGGCGCCGATCCGGTGCTGCCGTTCCCCAAAGGACATGCCTTTTCAGGCATGTAAAGGCGGGCACGCGTTAGCTCAATAGGTGTTACTCGAAGTCTCAAGGCTCACTAAACGCTTTGGCGGTTTCACTGCGGTAAGCGGCGTTTCCTTCGGCGTGGCCGAGGGCGAGATCCTCGGCCTCATCGGCCCGAACGGCTCGGGCAAAAGCACGACCTTCAACCTCGTCGCCGGCGCGCTCAAGCCCGACTCGGGCTCGGTGCGCTTCCGCGGCGAGGAGATCGCCGGCCTTCCCGCCTACCGCGTCGCGCATACCGGCCTCGGCCGCACCTACCAGATCCCGCGGCCGTTCAGGAAGCTCTCGGTCCTGGAGAACGTCGCGCTCGCGGCTTTTTACGGCTCGAATGCGCGAATCTCCCGTGAAAAAGCCTTTGCACTTGCGTCGGAAACGCTGAAGCTCGTCGGCCTGCAGCAAACGGGCGTCGAAGGCCTCGGCGCCGCTGCGCTGAAGAAGCTCGAGCTTGCGCGCGCGCTCGCGACGCGGCCCAAGCTCCTGCTCGCCGACGAATCGCTGGGCGGCCTCGACCACGCCGAGATGGAGCAGGCCGCCGACATGCTCTCCAATATCCGCGCGCAGCGCGGCGTCACCATAGTCTGGGTCGAGCACATCATGGGCGTGCTGATGCGCGTCGTCGACCGCTGCGTGGTGCTCGACCACGGCGTGGTGATCGCCCAGGGCAAGCCGGCGGAAGTCTCGCGCGATCCGAAGGTGATCGAGGTCTACCTGGGAACAGATGCTTTCGCCTAAAGGAATCGATGCTCTCGCTTGAACACGTATCCGCCGGGTACGGCGGCTTCCAGGCCCTCTTCGGCGTAAGCCTCGAGGTGCGCGCCGGCGAGTCGGTGGCGGTGATCGGCCCCAACGGCGCCGGCAAGACCACTCTGCTGCGGTTGATTTCCAAGCTCATCGATCCCGCCGAGGGAGACATTCGTTTCGAAGAAGAAAGCCTCAAGTCCGTACCACCCCACGCGGTCGTGTGCCGCGGAATCGCCCACGTCCCCGAGAACCGGCGGCTGTTCCCGCGCCTGACCGTCGAAGAGAACCTCCGCATGGGCGCCTTTACTTCGCGCAAGAAATTCGAGCAGCGAAAAGAAGTCGTCTATGGCCTGTTCCCTCGTTTGAAGGAGAGAAAAGACCAGGCCGCCGGCACGCTGTCCGGGGGCGAGCAGCAGATGTGCGCCATCGGCCGCGCGCTGATGTCGGGGCCGAAGCTGCTGCTGCTCGACGAGCCTTCCGCCGGGCTCGCGCCGCTGGTCGTGCAATCGATCTTCGAGCTGGTGCGCCGCATCTGCGCCGAGGGCTACACGGTGCTGATCGTCGAGCAGAACATCCGCCAGGTGCTGAAGGTCGTCAGCAGGGCTTATTTGTTGGACGCCGGAAAAATCATGCTGTCCGGAAGTTCTGAGGAATTCGTGAATTCGAAACAAATACAAAAAGCCTATCTGGGACTCTGATGGAGATCTTCGATATCTTCCTGCTGGAAGCGGTGCTGAACGGGCTGCTGCTCGGCGGGCTGCTCGCGCTGCTCTCGCTCGGCCTGAACCTGATCTTCGGCGTGATCGACGTGGTGTGGATCTGCTATGCCGAGCTGATCATGTGCGGCATGTACGCGGTCTACTACCTGCACGTGCAGTACCACTGGCCGCTCATCGCCGCGATGGCCGCGGCGATTGTGATGGTCGCGCTGCTCGGCGTGGTGCTGCACCAGCTCGTCATCCGGCCGGTGCTCTCGGCGGAGCCGATCAACCAGCTGCTGGTGACCGGCGGCGTGCTCTTCTTCCTGCAGGCGGCGGCGACGCTCGCCTTCGGCATCGACTTCAAGAACCTCGGCGTGAGCCTGCCGCCGGTGCGCCTGGGCGAGATGTCGTTCTCGGCGGCGCGACTGGTCGCGTTCGGCGCGGCGCTCGCCGGCGTCCTTGGCCTTTATCTGTTCCTGAACAAGACCTATCTGGGAACGGCGATCCGCGCGATCAGCCAGGACCGCGCGGTCATGCCGCTGATGGGCGTCGATCCCGGGCGGGTGTTCGTCATCACCTCGGCGATCGGCGGCGCGCTCGCCGGCCTCGGCGCCTGCCTGCTGGTGCTGCAGTACGACGTGCATCCCGCGATCGGCCTTTCGTTCGGCCCGATCATCTTTCTCATCTGCGTGCTCGGCGGTCTGGGCAGCATGGCCGGCGGCCTGGTCGCTGCGTTCGTCTTCGCGCAGTTCATCTCGGTGGGCGGCTTCTTCTTCGCCATCGAGTGGGGCTACGTCATTGCCTTCGCCTTCTTCATCGCGATGATGTTCGTCAGGCCGCAGGGGCTGTTTCGAAGATGAGCAAGCGATGATCGGCAACTATCCCCTGCACCTGATGATTCTCGTGTTGCTGTGGGGCTACATCTACACGAGCTGGTCCCTGATGGGGCGCATGGGCATGGTGAGCTTCGGTCACGGCGCGTTCATGGGTATCGGCGCCTACACCGTGGTAATGCTCTGGAACCACTACGGGGTCTCGCCCTGGATCGGCGCGCCGGCGGCGCTCGCCGTGGCGGCCGTCGTCGCGATCGTCATCGCCTATCCCTGCTTCCGCTTCCGAATCGTCGGCCACTACTTCGCGCTCGTCACGCTCGCCCTCTCGGAGGTGACGCGGCTGGTTTTCACGGCGATGCGCGAGCAGACCGGCGGCTCGCTCGGCGCGACGCCGAACGGCGCGCTCACCGAGGGCGCTAGCGTCGCGCTCGGCGCGCTGCAGTTCTCCAGCAAGTGGGTGTGGCTCGCGATCGTCGCCGTCTTCTGGTTGGGCGGGCTGTGGGTGTGGCGCGCTGTCGACCGCAGCATGGGACGCCTCGCGCTCCAGGCGATCAGCGAGGAAGAGGAGGCCGCGGCCTCGGTCGGCATCCACGTCACGCGCGCCAAGCTGCGCATCACGCTCGTTTCAGCGCTGATGACGTGCGCTGGCGGAATCCTGTACGCGCAGTACCAGCTCTACGTGAACCCCGACACGGTGTCGGGAATCGCGATCAGCCTGCAGATGGTGTTCGGCGTCATCGCCGGCGGCATGTTCGTCATGCTGGGCCCCACGGTGGGCGCGGCGTTCACCCTGCTCCTGGCCGAAGGCTTGCGCCTTGCCTGGGGCAACCGCTTTCCGGCGCTCGACAGCACCATCTACGGGCTGATGCTCGTGCTCTTCATCATCTACATGCCCAAGGGGATTCTCGGGGCCGCGCTGGATGCGGTGCGCAGGCGCTAGGGTTTATCATCCTTCGGATGAGCGGACCCGACGCGGTCTCCCTTACCCGGTCGCTTCTCAAGTTCGACACCGTCAACCCGCCGGGCCGCGAGCGCGACTGCGCGCGCTACGCCGGCAGCTTGCTCCAGGAGTGGGGCTACCGCGTCGACTACCACGAATACGCGGACACCCGCACCAGCGTGATCGCGCGCGCGGGCGGATCGGACGCGAAAGCGCCGCTTTGCCTCACCGGCCATCTCGACGTCGTGCCGGTCGGTGCGCGGGCCTGGGCGCACGACCCGTTCAGCGGCGAGACCGACGGCGACCGGCTCTACGGCCGCGGCGCCTCGGACATGAAAGCCGGCGTCGCCGCGATCCTTCTTGCCGCGCGCAGCATGGCGAAAAATCTCGCCGGGACGCCCGGTGTGGTGATCGTGCTCACCGCGGCGGAGGAGGGCGGGTGTATTGGTTCAAAGAATCTCGTGCAAACCGCATTGTTGGGCCGTGCCGGCGCCATGATCGTGGGCGAGCCGACCTCGAACTATCCGCTGGTCGGCCATAAAGGCTCGGTCAAGTTCCACGCGCGCTTCAAGGGCGTGTCGGCCCACGGCTCGATGCCGCACCTCGGCGTGAATGCGATCTACAAGGCGGCGCGCGCGCTCGCCAAGCTGGAAGCGTTCGACTTCGGCGTGGCGGCGCACCCGGTGATGGGCAAGCCGACCCTCAACGTCGGCACCATCGAGGGCGGCAACACGGTGAACGCGGTGCCCGACTCGGCGAACATCGGCGTCGACATCCGCACCGTGCCGGGAATGGATCACGCGGTTCTGCTCAAGTCTCTTCAGAATCTCGTTGAAGAGGCGGAATTCGACGTGTTCTCCAATCTCGGTCCCGTCTGGACCGAGCCGGAGCTGGACTGGGTGCAGCGCGTATTCGAGATCTGCAAGCCCTACGTCGAAGACCGGCTCGAGGCGCGGACCGCCCCGTACATGACCGACGCGGCGAACCTGCTCAAGGTGTATGCGGGGGCGCCCACGGTGGTGCTCGGTCCGGGCGAGGCGGCGATGGCGCACCAGACCGACGAATACTGCAGCCAGGAGCGCATCCGGCAGTCGGTCGCGATCTACGAAGCGCTGATCCGCGACTGGACGCGCGCATGAACGTCTGGTCCTCGCTCGCGATCAAGGCGGCGTACCTCGAGCTCGTGCCGGGCTTCGTGCGCGCGTCCAAGGTGAAGGTCGACACGCAGTGGGTGGGCATGGCCGATGCCCGCAAGCGCATCCTCGCCGGCGAAGTCACCGACGTCGTCATCGGCTCCTCCGGCCTGATCGAGGACCTGATCAACGGCGGCAACCTCGACTCGCGCACCCGCGTCGATCTCGCGAAATCCGAGGTCGCCGCGGCAGTGCGCTCCGGCGCGCGCAAGCCCGACATCGGCAGCGTCGAGGCGCTGAAGGGCGCGCTGCGCGCGGCGAAATCGATCGTGTACTCGAGCGGGCCTAGCGGGGTGTACCTTGCCGAGCTGTTCCAGCGCCTGGGCATCGCGGAGGAGCTGAAGGCGAAGGCGAGGCAGGCGCCCCCGGGGGTGCTGGTCGGCGAGCTGGTCGCACGCGGCGAGTTCGAGCTCTGCTTCCAGCAGGTCTCGGAGCTGCGCCAGGTGCGCGGCATCGACTTCGTCGGCCGGCTGCCGCGCGAGGTGCAGCTCTCGACGGTGTTCTCCGGCGCGGTGCACTCGAAGTCCGCTCAATCCCAGGCCGGGGGCGAGCTGCTGCACCATATCGCTTCGAAGGAGTCGCACCGGGTACTGCGCAAGCACGGCCTGGAACCGGCCTAGATGAAGAACCCGGTGAAGGAAAAGCTCGCCCGCGGCGAGCTGGTCGCTTCGATGACGGTGCGGCTCGTCTCCGGTGTCGAGATCGTGCCGATCGCGAAAGCCGCGGGCTTCGACTCGCTGTACATCGACCTCGAGCACTCGAGCCTCACGCTCCACGCGACGAGCCAGATCTCGATCATGGCGCTGGAGGCCGGAATTCCGGCGCTGGTGCGCGTGCCCGCGAATACGCCGGAGTACATCTCGCGCGTGCTCGACGGCGGCGCGCTCGGGGTGATCGCGCCCGGCGTGACATCGGCCGAAGAGGCGCGCGCAGTGGTCGCGGCTGCACGCTACGCTCCCGCCGGAAGCCGCGGGCTCGTCGCCGGCCTGCCGCATTTCGGTTTCCGCAGCGTCCCCGCCGCCGAGGCGCTGCCGGCGCTGAACGAGGCAACGCTCGTCATGGTGCAATGCGAGTCGGCCGCCTCGCTCGAGGCGACCGAGGACATCGTCGCCGTCGACGGCGTCGACATGGTGATGATCGGATCGAACGACCTCCTCGCCGACCTCGGGCTCGCCGGCCAGTACGATCATCCGAAGCTCGCGCAGGCCTACGAGCGCGTGATTGCCGCGTGCCGCCGCCGCGGCAAGCATGTGGGCGTCGGCGGCCTCGCCACGCGGCCCGACCTCGTCGCAAGGTTCGTGCAGCTCGGCGCGCGCTACGTGTCCACCGGGACCGATCTCGCGTTCCTCGCCGCCGAATGCGCGCGGCGTGCGCGGCACGTGAGGGAGTTGAAGCTTTGAAATTTCCAGGGAAACTTGTAAGGAAGGCCGCGCTGGCGATTCTGTTTAGCCTTGCGGGAAACGTCTTCGCGCAATCGTTTCCGGCGAAGCCGATCCGCATGATCGTGCCGCTCGTCCCCGGCGGCAACCAGGACATCGTGGCGCGCGCAGTCGCCGAGGAGATGGCGAAGGGCCTCGGCCAGCCGGTCATCGTCGAGAACCGTCCCGGGCAGAGCGCCATCATCGGCACGCAGTTCGTCAAGAACGCGCCCGCCGACGGCTACACGCTGCTCTCGGTCGCGGTCACGTTCGCGCGCGTGCCTGGAGTCGTCAAGGCGGCGGGCTACGATCCGCGCAGCGACTTCACCGGCGTTTCCCTGGTGTGCCGCATTCCGCAGGTGCTGGTCGTGAACCCCAGTTATCCGGCCCGCACCCTTCAGGAGCTCGTCGCGCAGGCGAAGGCGAAGCCAGGCGAGATTACCTACGGCGGCTCGGGAAACGGCTCGACCGGCCATGTCGCCGCCGAGCTCTTCATGCGCGCCACCGGCACCAAGCTCATGCAGGTGAGCTACAAGGGCAATGCGCAGGCGCTCGTCGACGTGATGGGCGGCCAGATCGCCATGATGTTCGACCAGGTGAGCACGTCCGCCGGCCAGGTGAAGGGCGGCAAGCTCCGCGCGCTGGCGGTGACCTCAAAGGAGCGCTCTTCGGTCCTGCCCGAGGTGCCGACGCTCCACGAGCTCGGCTACACCGGCTTCGACGACGTGACTTGGAACGGGATCGTCGCGCCCGCGGCGACGCCACGCGAGGTAGTGGGCCGGCTGTATTCGGCCGTGGCGCAAGCGCTCGCGAATCCGGAGATGAAGAAGAAATACGCGGAGCGCGGAATCGACCTGGTGGCGAGCCCTTCGCCCGAAGAGTTCACCCAATACTTTCGCGCCGAAGCGGATGCCTTTGTGAAGCTGGTGAAGGAGGCCGGGATCCAGGTGGAGTGAAATGAAAGCCTGTGACAGCCATTTCCACGTCTTCGGTCCGGAGGAGCGCTACCCGTATTCGTCGGACCTGCGCTACGCGCCGCCGAGCGCGCCGCTGGAGGACTACCTGGAGCACGCGCGCGAGCTCGGCATCGGGCGCTACGTGTTCGTGCAGCCGAGCGCCTACGGCCGCGACAACCGCTGCATGCTCGATGCGATGCGAACCGTCGGCGCGCAGAGCTGCCGCGGCATCGTGGATGTCGACGAGGACGTGACGCCCGGGGAGCTCGCAAGCCTCCACGCCGCCGGGGTGCGCGGCGTGCGCATCAACGTGAATCCCATCAAGCCGCCCGAGCCCGGGTTCTCGATGAGCCTGATGAAGCGCATTCGCACGCTCGACGCCAAGTGCGCGGAGCGCGGCTGGATGCTCGACTTCCTCGCCCCGGGCTGGCTCACGCGCGAGCTGATTCCCGTGTTCAAGGACCTGCAATCGAGCTTCTCGGTCGCCCACCTCGGCATGTTCCCCGCGATGGCCGGGCCGCAGCAGCCCGGGTTCATGGACTTCGTCAACTTCGTGCGCGGCTGCGAGCGCTGCTGGGTGAAGCTCACCGGCGCCTACCGCATCTCGCTCGAGCCGGCGTTCGCCGATACCGTGCCGCTCGCGCGCGCGCTCATCGCCGTGGCGCCAGAGCGCGTGATCTGGGGCTCCGATTACCCGCACCTCTCGTTCTCGGACCGCGTCGACTCCCGGCGGCTGTTCGCGCTGCTCGAGGCGTGGGCGCCGGACAAGCGGGTTCGCGACCGCATCCTGGTCGAGAACCCGCTGCGCTGCTTCGGCTTCTAGCCGGTGCTTCTTGCGCCGGCGCTACTGCTGGCGAATCTCGTTGGCGTCGGAAAGCAGCACGCGCGAACCGGCGACGAATTGGCGGCTCGGCGTGTCGACATAGAGCGTGCGCCCGTCGTCCATGCGGATGCGCAGGCGCTGCATGTCCGCCTGCGAAACCGCGGCGGGGCTCCGCGACGACGAGGAAGTGCTCGGACCGGCGACGACCGCGTGTGGCGCAGGCGTCACTGCCTGCACCACGCCGGTGCCGGCGCGGTAGGGCTGCTCAATGGGACTGACCGCTACTGGTGCAGTTTCTGCCGGGCCGCGGCTGGCGCAGCCTGCAAAAAGTGCCGCCAGGACGGCGATGGGCGCTACGAGTGCGAGTCTGGTCATCGAATCCTCCGTTGGGTCGGCGCTGGACACGTAGCAAGCGCCGTTCCGCTGCGATTCATTGACACTTCGAGCGCCGCGGGTTTAGCTTGGTCGATACCCAGAAAGGGAGTCAGGAGGAAATCACAATGAGCAAGCGGATTGTTGGCATCGCCGCACTGGCGGCGCTGGTGTCTACCGGCGCGCTCGCGCAGGCGCCGGCGTCCAGGACGCTCAAGATGCAATCGAGCTGGCCGGCGAGCAACACGCTGCAGGAGCACTTCAAGATCTTCGCCGAGCGCACCGAAAAGCTGACGCAGGGCAGCCTGAAAATCGACGCCATGCCCGCGGGGCAGATCGTGCCGGCGTTCGAGGTTCTCGATGCCACCAGCAGGAAGGTTCTCGACGGATGGCACTCCATCGCCTACTACTGGGTCGGCAAGAACCCCGCCGCGGCGCTGTTCGCGGCGCCGCCGGGCGGCCCCTTCGGGATGGATCACATGGATTACCTGGGGTGGCTCTACGTCGGCGGCGGCCTGCAGATGTGGCGCGACTTCTATCAGAACGACCTCAAGCTCAACGTGATTCCCTGGCCCGCGCATCCGTCGAGCCCGCAGGCCCTCGGCTGGTTCAAGAAGCCGCTGAAGAGCGTCGCCGACTTCAAGGGCATGAAGTGCCGCCAGACCGGCCTCAACGCCGAGGTCTACGCGAAGCTCGGCCAGAGCGTGGTCAACATGGCGGGCGGCGAGATCGTGCCGGCCGCGCAGCGCGGGGTCATCGACTGCGCCGAGTGGGTCGGGGGCGTCGAGGACCTGCGGCTCGGGCTGCACACCGTGTTCAAGTACCACTACACGCCCGGCATGCACGAGAACAACTCGATCGGCGAGCTCGGGCTCAACCTCGACGTCTGGAAGAGCCTCACGCCGGTGCAGCAGGAAGCGATCGACTCTGCGGTGAAGGATGCGTTCATCAGCTGGCTCACCCGCTGGCAGAAGCAGAACGCCGACGCGATCGAGGAGCTCATCAACAAGCACGGCGTGCAGATCCGGCGCACGCCCCCCGACATCCTGATCGCCTCGCTCAAGGCCTGGGACGAGGTCGCGGCGGAGAACTCGGCCAAGAGCGCCACGTTCAAGAAGGTGTACGAGTCGCAGCGCGCGTATGCCGCCAAGGTGGTGCCGGCGAAGCGCTACATGTTCCCGCCGTACTCGTTCGCCGCGAACTACTATTGGCCGCAGGAGAACACAAAACCGGCGTCGGGCAAGAAAGGCGGCCAGTAGACTGTTGAAGCGTTTCGTTGTCGCCGCGGCGCTGGTCTGCGTCGCCTTGGCAGCCCAGGGGCAGGGCGTCACGCGCATCGTCGTGCCGTTCTCCGCCGGCGGGGTGCAGGACATCCTCGCCCGCGCCATCAGCGCCGAGCTCGGCACGCAGCTCGGCCGAAACGTGATCGTCGAGAACCGACCCGGTGCCGGCAATACCATCGGCACGGCTTTCGCGGCCAAGGCGCCGCCGGACGGCAACACGCTCATCCTGGCGGCGGCGAGCCACACCATCTCGGGCTCGCTTTACAGCAAGCTCCCGTACCATCCCATCAACGACTTCACCGCCGTCGCGCACATCGGCACGGTCGACTACGTGCTCATGACGAGCTCGAGCATTCCGCCGAAAAGCGTCGCGGAGTTCGTGGCGTATGCCAAGGCGAACCCGGGCAAGCTCAACTACGCGAGCGCGGGCAACGGCAGCGCGACGCACCTGGCCATGGCGTACTTCGCCAGCCTGGCGGGGATCGAGCTGGTGCACGTGCCATACAAGGCGACGGGGGAGGCGATCAACGAGGTGCTCGCCGCGCGCTCGCACGCGGTGATTCCCGCCAATATCGGCGCGCTCGCCTTCGTCAAGGACGAGCGCGTGCGCATCCTCGCCTCCACCGGAAGCCATCGCTCGAAATTCCTCCCGCAGCTGCCGACCGTCGAGGAAAGCGGCATCAAAGGGTATGTCTTTGATTCGTGGCTCGGCCTGCTGGCGCCGGCCGGTACGCCGCGCCCGGTGGTCGAGAGCATCAACGCGGCGATGGACAAGCTCCTGCGCGAGCCGGTGATCCTGGAGCGGCTGGCGAAGCAGGGGATCGAGCCCCAGGCGCTCAGCGTGGACGCCTTCAATGCGCTGCTGCGCGAGGACTTCGCCAAGATGGCGAAGGTGGTCAAGGCCTCCGGCGCCCGGATCGACTAGCCGAGGTTCGGCGACACCGCGTAGCGCCCCGGGGGCAGGTAACCCCAATGTCCGGCGGCTGGCAAATTTGCGCAGGACTGCTAATCTTCGCGGGCCGTACAACAACAATTCCGGAGCAAGCGACATGAACGACGGAGCGGTTTCAAGGCTACTCGCGCAGATCCCCGAGCGGGCCGGACGGGCCCAGAGCGGCGTGCGGTTCAGGCCCCAGGCCTGCGGCTGCGCCTATCCGGAGCGCCTTGCGCAGCTGTCGCGGTTCCTGTCGTGGCTGCGTCCCCTCGATGGGCTGACGCGGGAAGAACAGGTGGTCCTCGGCCTGGTCGCGCCCAACGGCCGGCCGATGCAGCCGACCGACGAGGACGACGCCGAAGAAGCCGAGCTCGAGACGCTCTAACCGGCTGCCGCGCGCGCGCGGGCGGCCGCGAGCGTATCGGCGAGCACCTGGCGCTGGGCGCCGCTGCCGCCCATTCGCTTGAATTCCTGCCCCATCGGCTCGAGCAGCGCGATCACCCTCGCATAGTCGCCGGCCGCGAACGCCCTGAACGCGCTGCACGCGGCTCGGAACACGGGCCCCGGCGGCGTTTCCGGCAACGCCTCCAGCCGCTGCTCGAGCGCGGCGAGCTGGCCGGCGCCGGCCGCCGTCATGGCGAGATGCCATTCGATGAAATGCCCCGCCGGCCGCGCAAATCGCTCTTTGGCGTAATCGGCGACCTCGCGCCATTCCGCAACTTCGTTCTTGAGCGAGAAGCGCCACAGCAGCGAGGCGCAGTCGGAGATCAGGTTGATCGGCGGCGAACGGTTGACCGCGGGGCGCAGCGCGTCGGCGTAGATCGCCGCCGCGCCCGCGGCGTCGCCCTCGTCCAGGCGCCAAATCGCCCGATGCCAGTTGATGTGGCCATGGAGCAGCGCGCCGCGATCGTAGCCGGGCAGCCAGCCTTCGATGAATCGCTCGCCGTCGTTCCGCTTGCCCGCCTCGACGAAGAAGTGAACGTAGGCATGCGCGCCGTACGCGTTCTCCCGCCGCAGCTCGAGCGCACGGGCGGTCACCAGCTCGCCGGCCGCGAGCTCCCCTGCTTCGGTATGCGACCAGCCGAGGTGCGTGAGGAACCACCAGTCCTCGCCGTAGTGCGGCGCGAGTCGTCGGCAAAGCGCGAGCCGCGCGGCGTCGTGGTCGGGCCGGCCGCTGAAGGCGTAGAGACCGAAGGCGCCGAACGCGAGGGAGCCGGCGAGCGCGTCGCGCGGATGCGTCTCGAGATGCTGCAGCAGCGCCGTCAAGGCTGCCGCAGCCTGTCCGTTGATGGCGAGATCGAGAATGTGGACATGCGCCGCCTCGCGTGCCGTCGCTCCGGCGGCCAGCGTTCGGGCGCGTGCGATGGCGTCGCGCGCCGGCCCAACCCGGGCGTAGATCTGGAGTTGTCGCGCGAGGGCGGCGTGAGCGAGCGCGAAGTCCGGGTCATGCGCGAGCGCTTCCTCGAACGCCGCTTCGGCGCCCGGATAGCCGGAAAGCACGAGATCGACGCCGCCGCGGTAAGCCGCGGCGGCCGGCGACGAAGCCGTGCCGAGCGCGAGGCCGTAGCGGTCGAAGTTCATCACATTCATTCTATGGGGCTTCAGGCATGATCCGGGCATGACCCTGCGCCTTGCCGCCGTCGTGGCGCTTTCATTGGCTGGCGCCCTGGCTGCTTCCGGCGCCGCGGCCTGCTCCTGCACCGACATCTCGCGCGCGAGCCCGGCCCGCCTGGCGGACTTCGTGGCGCGCGCGGACCGCGTGGTGTACGGGCGGGTCGTGGAGCGATTTTCGCTGCGCGAGGCGCGGATCGAGGTCATCGAATCGTTCAAGGGCGCAGGGGAGCGGCTCGAAGCGCTGAAGGGAACCCAGGCGAACTGCGGCTTTGCCTTCACCGCCGGCGAAGAGCACGTCTATTTCGTGTTCGGCGGCGTGGTCAACCTCTGCGGCCGCGCGACTCCGGAGCCCGAGTTGCTTGCCCGTCTGCGCAAGCTCGAGATCGCCACGGCGGGGTGCGAAGGCATCGCGCAACCGCCGCGGCCGGCGGCGCTGGCGGCGGTCGAAGAGGCCGACCCTTCGCCGTACGAGCCCCTGTACGGCTACGATCCCGACCTTCCCCTCGGCGTCGGGCACGTGCGTCCCGTGCGCGAAGAGGAGCGCGACGACTGGCCGCGCCGGCTCAAGCTCCCGGTGTTCACCGCCCCCGGCGGCGAAGTGAAGATCTGGCTCACGCCGGGCTCGGTCGGCGGCGATGTCCTCGTCGAGACCGGCTACGAGACAGGGAGCTTCATCGTGCTCCAGGCGCGGCCGGACGGCTGGCTGCAGATCCGCTTCGGCGGCCCGCTCTCCTCCGGCGCCGGCTGGGTGCACCGCTGCCATCTCGACGCGGCGACGCCGCGGCTCGAATACGAGCCGTGGGAAAAGCTGCTGGCGGCCGCGGTGCCGCTCTACTTCCGGGTTGAGTCGCCGCGCGTTTTGCGCAAGGCACCTTCCAACGAGGCTCCCGCCGTCGCCAACATTCCGGCGGACCCGAACCTCTACGGGATCCAGCCGCTCCTGTTCCGCGGCGATTGGGCGCGGGTGCGCGTTTCCCTGCCGTCGACTTATTGCGCCGATCCCAAGCCGACGCGCGTCAAGGAGTACGAGGGATGGGTGCGCTGGCGCGGCGCGAAGCTCGGTCCTGCGCTCTGGTACTACACGCGGGGTTGTTGAAGAAAAGAATCGGGGTCAGAGCCCTATTTCCCTTCGCACGATCTTCGCACCCTCCACGAGGGATACGAGCTTTGAGAAGGCGACGTCGCGCGGCAGGTACTTCATACCGCAGTCGGGGGCGACGACGAGGCGCTCCGCGGGAACGTGCTTCAGGCCCGCGCGTATGCGCTCGGCGACGGTTTGCGGCGTTTCGACTTCCGTGGTGCCCAGATCGATCACGCCCAGCATCACCGTCTTTTTCCCAAGCTCGTTGAGAACGGAAAGTTCGAGGCGCGGCTGGGCGGCCTCGATGGAAATCTGCGTCGCGGTCGTCTCGGCGAGCTGCGGCAGGAAGGAATAGCCGCTCGGCTTGCCTTTGACCGCGGCGGCGTAGCCGAAGCAAAGGTGGACCACCGTGGTGCCCGCGATGCCCTGCAGGGCGCGGTTGATCGCCTTGACGCCATAGCGCGCGGCGCGGTCTGCGCGCGCCTGGAGCCACGGCTCGTCGAGCTGGATTACGTCGGCGCCCGCAGCCTTGAGGTCGCGCATTTCCTCGTTGACCGCGGCGGCGAACGCCATCGCCAGGGCTTCCTCGTCGCGGTAGTAGTCATCCTGCGCCTGCTGCGTCATGGTGAAGGGGCCGGGCAGGGTGATCTTGATCCGCTTCGTGGTGTTGCGGCGCAGGAACTCCACATCTCTGATTTCAACGGGCCGGGTCCTTTTCACAGGGCCTGCTATGCGCGGGACCACGGATTGCCCGCCGCTGCGGTTGATCGTGGTTCCGGGACTGACGATGTCGACGCCCTGCAGCGCGGTGGCGAAGCGGTTCGAATAGCTCTCGCGGCGCATTTCGCCGTCGGTGATGACGTCGAGCCCGGCGCGCTCCATGTCGCGGATCGCGATCAGGGTGGCGTCGTCCTGCGCCTCGTCCAGGTCTTTTTCTTCCACCTTCCAGATTTCGGGCGCACGCACGCGCGGCACCTTCGAGCCCAGGCGATCGCGATGGATGAGCCAGTTGGGTTGCGGGTAGCTGCCGACGACCGTGGTTTCAATGAGCATTTTTCATCCGTTTTTCCGCGCGTCTCGAATTGCCAACAGAAAGGAGATTTTCCTCGGCCAACTGGGGACATAGTTCCTCAAAAACAACAGATTGTCGAGCACCCCGAAGCCATTCTGTTTTAACTTGTAAGACGCAAAAAGGGGAGAGTCCCATGAGTTCGCAAGCCTGGATGGTCTGGCCCGAAAATTTCGCGGTTTCGTTCCTCGTCATGGCGTTGCTCGCCATGGCCTTCATGTACGCGGCGCGCGCGCCGATGCATGGCCTGCTCCGCTCGGTCGGCCACGCCCTGAGCGGGCCGCTGCGCATGGCGGCGCGCTGGCTGCTCGCGGCCGCGGCCGAAGTGCAGGCCCGCAACAGGGCGGTGCTGCTCGCCCACGGCAAGCACGAGGTCGGGCAGCGCGTGGAGCGCGAGTTCGAGCGCCTGGGCGTGATCGTGCAGCGCGAGCTGCAGGGTTACCCGGCGCTGCAGCGCAAGCTCCTCGACGAGATCACCCGCATCGAGGAAGACTACAAGAAGTGCGGCGAGGTCCCGCCGCCGCCCCCGGAATGGACCGAGGCGGTCGCCGCGGTGGCCAACGTCAAGACCGGCGGCAACGAGCTCGTGCTGCGGGTGCTCGAGGAGATCAAGCGCTCGATCACCTCGATCCACGACAAGACGCTCGCCGACTACCGCCGCTCGTACGAACGGCGCCACAAGATCCTCGAGAGCTTCATGCCGTTCTGGCGCTCGGTGGACAAGAACCTGGTCCAGGTCGAGCAGAACATGGCGCGCCTGCAGGCGAACGTGCGCACCGTCGACGCGCACATGGCGATCTACGAGCAGATCAACGAAGGCACCGACAAGGCGCAGCACGCGCTCACGGTGTCGGGGTTCACCCAGTTCGCGACCTCGCTCCTCGTCATGTGCGTGGCCGCGGGCGGCGCCTTCATCAACTTCAAGCTGATCGCGCTGCCGATGTCCGAGATGGTCGGCGCGGGCGACTACATCACGCATTCGCTGCGTACCTCGGAGGTGGCCGCGCTGGTGATCATCTTCGTCGAGGCCTCGATGGGCCTGTTCCTGCTCGAGGCGCTGAGGATCACGCACCTCTTCCCGCGCATCGCCAACCTGAACGACCGGCTGCGCACGCGCATGCTGTGGATCGCGCTGACCCTGCTCGTCATCCTGGCCGGCGTCGAGGCGGCGCTCGCCCTGATGCGCGACATGCTGATCTCCGACAAGCAGGCCCTGCTGCAGTCGCTCTCCACCGTGCAGCCGGTGGCGCACGACGGCTGGATGTCGAGCATCCCGACCGCGGGCCAGATGCTGCTCGGCTTCATCCTGCCCTTCGCGCTCGCGTTCATCGCCATTCCGCTCGAGTCGGTGATCCACTCCGGCCGCACCGTGGGCGGGGTGTTCGTGCTGGCGCTGCTGCGCTCGCTCGCGTTCCTGATGCGGGTGCTGGGCAACGTGGCGCGGCAGATGAGCCGCGTGCTGATCAAGCTCTACGACGTCTTCATCGTGGTGCCGCTCATGGCCGAGCGCATGTGGAAGGGCTCGCGCTCTGAGCGTTCCTCCAAGCTCGACGTCGACGTCGACCTCGAACGCACCCACGCCTAAAGGGGAGAGCCGACATGAAAAGACGCCACTTCCTGGCCGCGCTGCCCGCGGCCGTGCTGGCCGCCACCGGCTGCGTCGATTCGCGCAGCCACACGAACGCGGTCTACATGCTGGTCGACACCTCGGGCACGTACGCCCAGGAAGCCGGCAAGGCGCAGGTGATCATCAACTACCTGCTCGGGTCGCTCCAAGCCGGCGATTCGCTCGCGGTGGCGCGGGTGCAGAGCCGCAGCTTCAGCGAGAAGGACATCGTCGCCAAGGCGACGTTCGATTCCCGGCCCTCCCAGGAGAACGCGCAGAAGCGCGCGTTCCGGGAGCGCATCGAGAACTCGTTCCGCGCGGTTTCGGGTAGCCGCTTCACCGACATCACCGGCGGCCTGATCCAGGGCGCCGAGTTCCTGAACGAGACCGGCGCCGGCAGCAAGACCATCATCATCTTCTCCGACATGCAGGAGGAGCTCGACAAGGTGACGCAGCGCGACTTCCCGATCACCCTCAAGGGCATCCGGGTCGTCGCGGTGAACGTGGTCAAGCTCAAGACGGACAACATCGATCCGCGCAAGTACATGGGCCGCCTCGAGGCCTGGCAGAAGCGGGTCGAGACCGCGGGCGCGCGCGAGTGGCGCGTCATCAACAACCTCGACCGCCTGGACGCTATCCTGGCGCGCGGCTGAGCCAGACAAGACAAGAAGCAAGAAAAACAAGAACTCAGGGACGGACCACGAATTTCCTAGGCAGGAAACGTGGTCCGTCCCTGTTTTACGTACGGTACTTCTTGAGCGCTTCCTTGGTGATGGCGATGCCATGCCCGGGCTTCGCCGGGATGCGGAACTCGCCGTCCTTGCAGGGCGGCAGCTCCTCGAACAGATCCTTCGGCGCCCAGTCCATGTACTCGACCAGGAAGCCGTTGGAGAGCGCGCCGCACACCTGCAGCGAGAGCTCGTGCACGACGTGCGGCGCGATGGCGATGCCGTGCGCCGCGGCGAGATGGCCGATCTTCAGCGTCTCGCTGTAGCCGTTCGCGCGGCACACGTCGGGCATCAGGTAGCGCGCGGCCTTGCGCTGGATCAGCTCGCGAAACTCGTAGCGCGTGTAGTTGTTTTCGCCGGTGGCGACCGGAATGCGGATCGCCTTCGCCACCTCTTCGCACAGCGCCAGATCGTCCGCCAGCACCGGCTCCTCGTACCACACCAGGTCGAATTCCTCGAGCAGGGCCGCCTGACGCCGGTTGCCCTCGAGGTCGAGCTTCTGGTTCACATCCACCATCATGCGCATTCCGGGCAGCGCCTTGCGCACTGCTTCGACGCGCGCACGGTTCACCTTCGGGTCCGGATGATGGATCTTCATCTTGTAATACCTGCAGCCGGCGGCGGCATACCGTTCCGCCTCGGCGATGAGCTCCGCCTCGGTGTACTTGCCCCAGCCGCCGCTGCCGTAGGCGCTCACGCGGTCCGTGTAGCCGCCCCAAAGCTTGTAGAGCGGCAGCCGGGCCGCCTTGCCGGCGAGGTCCCACAGCGCGATGTCGAGCGCGGAGATCGCCATGCCGGCGATGCCGACGCGCCGCACGCCGCGGTCGCCGCGGTACATCTTGTCCCACAGGTGCTCCACCTGGAGCGGATCCTCGCCGATCAGCAGGTTCTTGAGCCGCGCGTCGAGGTAGGCCAGCACGGCTTCGGCGCCGCCGCCGCCGAACACCATGCTGTAACCCTGGCCGCGCACGCCTTCGTCGGTCGCGATGTCGGCTACCACGAATTTGTGGTGCGGCCACTCGGTCGATATCGGCCGCGGCGTGGGGATGGTGAGAAGGCAGGTCTCGATGGAAGTGATTTTCATGGCGGCACGTATTTTGCGGCGTATCGGGCACGATTGACAGCAGGTGTTTGCAAGGAGAAGTCGCAATGGCAGGGTTTACATCCGAGCGTAGAAACGCGGAGCGGCGCAGCGGCACCGAACGTCGCTCGGGCGCGCAGCCGCTCGGCAGCGGGCGCGGCATCGCCGAGATGCTGGATCCCGCCGGCGAAGAGGCCTATTGGCGCGAGAACTACGCGTCCCAGTCCTTCTACGAGGCCGGGCTGACCTATGACGACTACCACCCTGGCTACCGCACCGGATGGGAAGGCCGCGCCCGCCACGAAGGCCGCAGCTTCGAAGAGGTCGAGGCCGAGCTGAAGTCCGCCTACGAGCGTGGGCGCCACGGTTCGCGGCTAGGCTGGGACCGTAATCGCCACGCCGCGCGGGCGGCCTGGGACCGGTTCGACGCCACGGACCCGTTCGAGCGTAGCCAGTAGTAATAGGCGTCAAAGCGGCGTCAAAGCGGCGCCACAGCGGTTCACAATCGGGTCAGGGCAGCCGCCCTGACCCGATTTCTTTTTGCGTGCCTCGAAAATGAACAAGCTAAAACGCATGAAGCTCTTGGCGACCGGCCTGCTGCTCTTGGCCGGCGCGGTCTATGTCGCGGCGCGCGCCCTGGAGCCCGGGAGGCCCTGGCTTCACTACGTCGCGGCCGCGGCCGAGGCGGCCATGATCGGCGCCATCGCCGACTGGTTCGCGGTCGTCGCGCTGTTCCACCATCCGCTCAATTTGAGCTTCATCCCGCACACCGCCATCCTGCCGCGCAACAAGGCGCGCATCGCGGAAGGCCTGTCCCAGTTTATCCAGCAGAATTTCCTCAGCTCGGCGGCGGTGGTGGCGCGCATCGCGGCATTTCGCCCTGCGGAAACGTTATGCCGCTGGCTGGTCAGGCGCGAGAACGCGGAGACGCTCGCCGCCTACGCGACGCGCCTGGTGAGCTACGCGCTGACTGCCGTGGACGACGAGCGGGTGCGTGGCTTTCTCGCCCGCGTCGTCACCGATGCGCTCGGACGGGCCGACGTCGCTACTGCGCTCGCCCAGCTGCTCGACGTTCTAACCGAAAACGAGCGCCACCACGCGCTTCTCGACGAGGCGCTCGCGGGGCTCGACGAGCTTCTCGCGCGCGAGGCTACGCGCCGTTTCATCGCCGAAGAGGTTCGAAAGAGCTCGCCCGTCCTGCTGCGCGCCATCAACCAGATGCTCGGCCTGAAGCTCGACGAGCGCGCGGCGCTGAAAATCGTCGATGTCGCGCTGAAGAAGGTGTCCGAAGTGAGGCGCGACCGCGAGCACGAGCTGCGCGAGCGCTTCGACGCCTTCGTGCGTCGCTTCATCGAGCGCTTGAAGAGCGATCCGGCCATGCGCGAGAAGATCCACCGGATGCGTGACGAGGCGCTCGACAACCCGGCCCTCGCCGGCTATGTCGGCGGCCTGTGGGACGAGTTTCGCGCCTGGCTCCCCGGCGGCATGCGCGGCCGCCTGCCCGGCCTCATCGTCGAGCTCGGCGAGAAGATCGACGCCGACCCCGCGATCCGCGAATGGATCGACGAGCAGATCCTTTCCGCGCTGCCGCCGCTCGTGGAGGAGCACCGGGCCAAGTTCGGCCGCTTCATCGAGGACCAGATCCTGTCGTGGCAGGAGGAGAAGCTGGTGGCCGAGCTGGAGCGCCACATCGGGCCCGACCTTCAGTACATCCGCATCAACGGCACGGTCGTCGGCGCGCTCGCGGGCCTTGCGATCGCCGCCCTGACGCAGCTCCTCCCCTAGCCCCCTAAGCTCCCCTGGGCCGGATGGATCACGCGGCGCCGCGAGGCACCGCCATTGCTGCACGTACGGAATGGACGGGGCCTTCAGCGTGACCGTGCTGCGCCGGCGGAGCGAGCTCTCGGCGGTCGCGGCCGACTGCGCGGACCTCGCGCTTCACTGCGCGGAGAACTCGCGCCTGGAGCAGCCGCGCCACGAGGGCACGCGCTGCGCTCTCGTGTGGACCGGGGCGCGCGGCCGCGGCAAGCTCGCCGCGCTGATCCCGTTCGGCGCGCCCGCGCTCTACCAGGGCCTTCCTCTGGTGGCGCTGAGGTCCTGCACGCCGCTCCTGCGCTTGGGCTGGGAGCAGGCGGCGCTGCACGCGCTGCTCGACTGGTTTCGCGCCGACGGCGAAGGCGCGGCGCTGCTCGAATTCCGCGGACTCGCGCGCGGCGGGCCGGTCGAGGCCGCGTTCGCCGAAGTCGCACGCCAGCGCGAGCAGCTCGTGCTCGCGACCGCGGCCGCCGATGACTCGTGCACGCTGCTCGTCACCGACCGCAAGTGGAGCGACCTTGCGGAGAGCGCGCCGCCGCTCCTGCGCTGGGCGAAGCGCAGCGCGGCGAGCATGCTTTACGGCCGGCCGGACCGCTAGAGCTTCAGGAACAGCGTGACGAGCGGCTCGGCGCCGCGCTGCGCGCTCCAGTGTCCGTGCAGCCTGGCATCGAACCGCGCGCCTTCCGGCAGCACGTCGGCCGCGAAGAAGTGCGCTCCGGGACCGAACCGGCGCGAGCTCCCGTCCTGCAGCCCGATCTCCATCTCGCCTTGCAGGATGAACACCCATTGCGGCTTGGGCGTGCAGTGGAATTCGCTCCTGAAGCCGACCGGGCTTTGCCGCAGCTGGTAGCCGGCGGCGGGGAGGAGTGCCGAAAGACGCGACTGAGGCGTCCCTTCGACGAGCGGCACGCGTTCCTCGTGGAATTTCGCACGGCCGTCGTGATCCGTATAGAGCACGGTCTTCATGAAGGCGAGTTCTCGGTCCATTCCTTGCTCCCTTCTCTTTGGCACACACAACCATGGAGGTGAGCATGAAATTTACGGCATTGGTGGCGGCACTGGCGTTGTCCCTCGGAACCGCTCTCGTCACAGGGTGCGATCGCGACAACAGCAAATCGGCCTCGGGTGGCTCGACATCGTCTCCGAGCGGCTCCAGCACGTCGGGCGCAAGCGGCAGCTCGAGCACCGGCTCGACCAGCAGCAGCGCTTCGAAGAAGGCGCCTTCGAGCCCGAGCTCGAGCCCCAGCAGCCCGAGCAGCTCGGGAAGCTCCAGCAGCAAGTAAGAACTTCCGTCTCCACGGAAAAGTGTTCTGCGCGCGCGGTTTAGCCCCTTCTCAATCAAGGGTTTAGGCCGGGCGCGCAATTTGCTGCTTCCTTGCACCCCAACCCATGGAGGACACATGAAGCTTTCCGCTATTGCAGTTGCAGTCGCGCTTGCCCTTGGTCTCGCCGCGTGCGATCGCGGCGACAGTAGTAAGACTTCGTCGGGCTCCCCGAGCTCCAGCACATCGTCTTCGCCGAGCAGCTCGCCTACGTCGCCGTCAGGCGGCGCCTCGTCGTCCAGCTCCTCGAGCCCCTCGAGCCCGTCCAGCCCGTCTTCCTCGAGCTCGCCCTCCGGCAGCATGAGCGGGTCGGCGTCCAGCGACACCAAGTCGGGCTCGGCCTCCGGCGGCGCCAGCTCCAGCTCGCCCAGCTCGAGCAGCAGCTCGAGCTCCACAAGCCCCAGCTCCCCGAGTTCCAGCACCCCGAGCGGCGGCGCGAGCAGCTCGTCCCCGAGCAGCAGCTCTTCGTCTTCGACGACGCAGGACCCAGCCAAGAAGTCGCAGTAAACGCAGTTAGGGTTGTGAGAAGGGCCAGGCGCGAAGCCTGGCCCTTTTCTTTCAGGACACCTTTACCTGCATCGCGCCGATGCGATCGATGCGGGCGCGCATCGTGTCGCCCGGCCGGACCGGTCCCACGCCCTGCGGCGTGCCGGTGAGGATCACGTCGCCAGGATGCAGCGTGTAGAACGTCGAGCCCCATGCGATCAGCTGCGCCACGCCGAGGATGAGATCGCTCGTGCTGGCATCCTGGCGGGGCTCGCCGTTGACCGCGATCGACACCTGCAGCTTGCCGGGATCGCCCACCTCGTCGGGGGTGACGAGCCACGGTCCGAGCACGCAATACGAATCGGGCGACTTGCGCAGGCTGCGCTCCTCGGGCCCGCGGATCGTCATGTCGAGGCCAATGCAGTAGCCGGCGATGTAGTCGGGCGCGGCCGCGGCGCTGACGTTCTTCGCGCTGCGGCCGATGACGAGCGCCAGCTCGACCTCGTGATCGTTGCGGCGGTCGGTGTGGACCAGCTTCACGCCTTCGCCGGGGCCGACCACCGCGCTCGTCGCCTTGAGGAACATCCCCGCCTTGTGGATTTCGCTCACGAGGTTGCCGTGGTGGATGCCCTGGTCCGCAAGCACCTCCTGCAGGTGTTTCGCGTAGTTCACCGGCGCGGCGATGATCTTGCCGGGATTGGCCACGGGCGCGAGCAGCCTGACTTCGGCCAGCGGAACCGCTTTTGCACGCCTTGCCGCCTGCTCCATCTTTGGCTTTAGGGAGGCAAGCGCGGCGATGAAAGGATCGTGTCTGGGCAGCGGATAGGTGAACCCGCCCAGCTCCGCCTCGACGACCGCGGTGACGTCGTGCACCGCGTCGCCCTGCACCAGGCCGATGCGCGCCTCGTCGTAGCGGCAGATCTTCATTCGATGGCCTCGCTTTTCCGCAGCCCCGAGATCATCGAGCTCTCAAGGAGGAAGGCGCGCGCCTCCTCGCGGTCGCTGGCAGTGGCGACGAGCTCGTCCATGCGCGCGCGCTGCACCTCCGGGTCGCGCTCCTCGAGCATGCGCTTGTTGCGGATCGACATCGCCTGCACCTGGTCGACGCAGGCCGCGCGGCGCTGGCGCACGTAGAGGTCGAGCAGATCCTCGCCGCTTTCGCCGCGCCACACCCGGCCGAGCTTCTCGGCGAGATTCACCGCGTCGTGGATGCCGCTGTTCAGGCCGAATGCGCCGAGCGGGTTGTTGAGGTGCGCGGCGTCGCCCGCGAGCAGCACGCGCCCGACGCGCCATTCGCTCGCCACGCGCTGGTGGACGCGGTAGATGACCTTGTGGCGCACCTCGTAGGGCGAGCCCTGGGCGTGGAAGGCCTTCATCTTCGCCTCGACGTGCTGCGCGTCGAGCAGCGCGTCGTCGGGCATGCCCGGGTCGCAAGGGAACACCACGCGCCATACGCCCGGCGGTCCGGCATCGGGCATCTTGAAAAGCGCCGCCCATTCCACCGGGTCGGCCACATAGGTGTTGAGCGCGTAGCCGTGGGGGCTGAAATCGTACGGCGTGCTCACCACCAGGAATTGCTCGGGCCAGGTGAATCCCTCGAACTCGATCGGGAGCAGCTTTCGCACCGTGCTGCGGCCGCCGTCGGCGCCGACGAGCCACGACGCCTCGAAGGTGCCGGGAATCCCGTCGGACTCGACGCGGACCTTGAGCCGCTCGCCTTTCTGCTCGAAGCCGATGACGCGATGGCCGAAATACACCTGCACGCTCGCCTGCTTGCGAAGGATGTCGAGCTGGATCGGCGTCAGCCGGTGCTGCTCGAGGTGCAGGCGGTACGGGTAGGCGGTGACGTCCGAGAGAATCCCGAGGTCGAATTCGGCGACCTGGCTGCCGTTGCGCTCCCGGATCTGCCAGCGGCGCACCTGCAGCCCGTGCTGGTGCATGCGCTGGGTGATGCCGTACTTTGCCATCATGTCCTGCGTCGGCGGGTGGTAGGAGCCGGCGCGCAGGTCGTGCGTGAGGGACGCCTCGGCCTCGCACACCACGACGGGAATGCCCTGCGCGCCGAGCGCGAGCGCGCACATGAGCCCCGTCGGACCGGCGCCGGCGATCACCACGGGGGGCCGCTCATGCATGCGCGGATTCTATAAGATGGCGCAAATGCGCATCTGCGTCTTCGGCGCCGGCGCGGTCGGCGGGCATCTCGCGGCGCGGCTCGCCGCGGGCGGCCACGAGGTTTCGGTGGTGGCGCGCGGCGCGCACCTCGATGCCATGCGCGCGCGCGGCGTGAAGCTGCTGCACGGCGACGAAGTCATCGCCGGCCGCGTGCGGACGGCGGACATCGGCGTGCAGGACGCCGTCTTCGTCACCGTCAAGGCGAACGCGCTCGGCGGCTTCGTCGACGCGGCCGCGCCGCTGCTCGGCCCCGAGACCGCGGTGGTCTTCGCGCAGAACGGCATTCCGTGGTGGTACGCCGAGGAGCTTCCCGCGCTCGACCCTGGAGGCAAGCTGAGAAATTTAGTTCCAAGACAAAACGTGGTGGGCGGCGTCGTGTACTCGGCGAACGAGGTGGTCGAGCCCGGCGTGATCCGCAACTTCGTGCCGGGGAACAACATGCTGGTGATCGGAGACGCGGACAACCGCAATCCGTTCGTGGTGGGTGAATTGCGGCGCGCGCTGGAGGCGAGCGGGATCGCTTCGCCGCCGCCGCAGGACATCCGCCAGGCGGTGTGGGCAAAGCTCGTGCAGAACCTGGGCAGCGCGAGCCTGTGCCTGCTCGCGGAGACCACGACCTCCGGCATCACCGAAGACGCGGAGCTCAAGGCGATCTCGGGCCGCATGAAAGCGGAGGCCGCGGCGATCGCCGCCGCGCACGGCGTGGACATCGCGCGCGCGCCGCACCGGCCGGGCGGCGGCCACGTCTCGGGCGCGATCGGCCACAAGCCGTCGATGCTGCAGGACTACCTGAAGGGCCGCCCGATGGAAATCGAGGCGCAGCTCGTCGCGCCGCTCGCCTTCGCGCGCGCCGCGAAGCTGGCGACGCCGACGCTCGACATCGTGCTTCCGCTCGCCGCGCACAAGGCCATGTCGAAGGGACTGTACCGCCCGTTCGCCTGACCCGGGCGTTTGCGCGACGGCGAGCGGGCAAAATGCTCACCGGCTTTTGGAAGCCCTTGGCGCAACAGGGCATTTTAGCAGGCCATGGGCGCGCCCCCGGGGATAGAATCGCCGCTTATGCCCGCCAAGATTCGCTCGGTCGAGCAGGCGCTCGCCCAGCCCGACGATCTCGCCGCGCTGCGCGAAAGCGAAGTGCTCTATCGCCGCACCTTCGAGCTGGCCGGTTCCGGGCTCGCGCACATCGGGATGGACCGGCGCTTCATCCGCGTGAACCGGAGGCTGTGCGAGATCCTCGGCTACCCCGAGCACGAGCTCCTCAAGCTGCGCGGCAAGGATATCTCGCATCCGGAGGACTCCGAGGTCATCAACGAGCAGCGCCCGAGCCTGTACGCGGGCGAGATCGACGCCGTGCGCCTGGAGAAGCGCTACATCCGCAAGAACGGCGAGGTGGTGTGGGTGCATTTCACCATGGTGGTCGAGCGCGACGCGGGCGGCGTGCCGCAATACGAGATCGCGGTCTACGAGGACATCACCGCGCGCCGGCAGGCCGAGGAGGCGCTGCGCCAGAGCGAGGAGCGCTTCCGCCGCACCTTCGAGCTCGCGGACTCGGGCCTTGCGCACGTGAGCCTCGACGGGCGCTTCCTGCGCGTGAACCGGCGCATGTGCGAGATCTTCGGCTACAGCGAGGCGGAGCTGCGCAACCTCACGGCGAAGGACATCTCGCATCCCGAGGACCGCGACCTTGCCGACCCGCCGCGCGCGCGGCTGCTCGCCGGCGAGATCGAATCGGCGCGCCTCGACAAGCGCTATTTCCGCAAGGACGGCCAGATGATCTGGGTGAACATCGCGATCGCCATGGAGCGCGACGCCCAGGGGCGGCCGCTCTACGCCATCTCGGTGCTCGACGACATCACCGAAAGGAAGAACGCCGAGGCGGCGCTGCGCGAGGCGCACGAGGAGCTCAAGCGGAGCAATTCGGAGCTGGAGCAGTTCGCCTACGTCGCCTCGCACGACCTGCAGGAGCCGCTGCGCATGGTGTCGAGCTACGCCCAGCTCCTCGGCCGGCGCTACGGCGACAAGCTCGGAGCCGACGCGGGCGAGTTCATGGGCTACATCGTCGACGGCGCGGCGCGCATGAAGCAGCTGATCGAGGACCTGCTCGCCTACTCGCGCGTCGGCACCAAGAGCCGGGATTTCAAGCCGATCGAGCTCGAGAGGGCGCTGTCGCGCGCGCTCGCCAATCTCAAGGCCGCGATCGACGAATCGGGCGCCGCGGTCACCCACGACCCGCTGCCGACGCTGCCGGCGGACGCGGCGCAGCTCGCGCAGGTGTTCCAGAACCTGATCGGCAACGCGCTCAAGTTCCGCTCGCAATTCGCGCCGAAGGTCCACGTCGCGGTCCACGACCGGGGCGAGGCCTGCGAGATCGCGGTGCGCGACAACGGCATCGGCATCGAGCCGCAGTATTTCGAGCGGATCTTCATGGTGTTCCAGCGGTTGCACAACAAGGGCGAGTACCCCGGCACGGGCATCGGCCTCGCCATCGTGAAGAAGGTGGTCGAGCGCCACGGCGGCACGGTGCGGGTCGAATCGACGCTAGGGGAAGGCAGCGCCTTCAGTTTCACGCTGCCCAAACATCAGAAGGAGACGGGCAATGGTGGATGAAAACAGGCCGGTGGAAATCCTGCTGGTCGAGGACAACCCCGGCGACGAGCGCCTGACGCGCGAGGCGCTCAAGGAGGGCAAGGTCTACAGCAACCTGCACTGGGTGAAGGACGGCGTGGAGGCGATGGAGTTCCTGCGCCGCCAGGGCAAGCACCGCAGCGTGCCGCGGCCGGACATCATCCTGCTCGACCTCAACCTGCCGAAAAGGGACGGCCGCGAGGTGCTGCACGACATCAAGAACGACGCCGACCTCAAGCGCATCCCGGTCGTGGTGCTGACGACGTCCAAGGCCGAGGAGGACGTCCTGCGCACGTACAACCTGCACGCCAACTGCTACGTCACCAAGCCCGTCGACCTGGAGAAGTTCATCGTGGTGGTGAAGTCGATCGATGCCTTCTGGCTTACGGTCGTAACCTTGCCGCCGAACGGCCAGTAGGAAAAAACAAATGCATCGGGTCCTCCTGATTGAGGACAACCCGGGCGACGCCCGGCTGATCCGCGAGATGCTTGCGGAGGTGCCCGGCGCGCCGTTCGAAATCGAGTGCGCGGGACGCCTGGCGGAAGGCCTCGAGCGGCTCTTGGCCGGCGGTGTCGGGCTGGTGCTGCTCGACCTCTCGCTCCCGGACAGCATGGGCCTCGAGACCTTCGCCAAGGTCTACGCCCATTCTCCGGACGTGCCGATCATCGTGCTCACCGGGAACGACGACAGCAATCTTGCCCTCGCGGCAGTGAAGCGCGGGGCGCAGGACTACCTCGCCAAGGCGCGCCTCGACGGCGAGCTGCTGCTGCGCTCGATGCAGTACGCCATCGAGCGCAAGCGCTACCAGCTGCAGCTCGAGCACCAGGCGAACTACGACGCGCTCACCGGCCTGCCGAACCGCACGCTGCTGAACGACCGGCTGCGCCAGTCGGTGTACGGCCAGCGGCTGCGCCGCGCGGTGGCCGTGGCGGTCATCGATCTCGACCACTTCAAGGTCGTGAACTCGAGCCTCGGCCATGCCGCGGGCGATCGCCTGCTCAAGGCGATGGCGGGGCGCCTGCGCGGAATGCTGCGCGACGGCGACACGGTCGCGCGCCTGGGCGGCGACGAGTTCGTGCTGATCCTGAACGACCAGTCGAGCGAGGAGATCATCTACCGCGCGATGCAGCGCATTACCGAGGAGCTCGCCCGGCCGCTCGAGATCGACGGCAAGGACCTGGTGGTCACCTGCAGCGCCGGCATCAGCCTCTACCCGCAGGACGGGCCCGATGTCGAGACCTTGCTCAGGAACGCCGACGCGGCCATGTACCGGGCGAAGGAGCGCGGCCGAAATAATTTCCAGTTCTACACCGCGGAGATGAACGAGCGGGTGAACGAGCGTCTCGCCCTGGAGAGCGCGCTGCGCCGCGCGCTCGAGCGCCGCGAGCTCGTGCTGCACTATCAGAGCCGCGTGGACCTGCCCAGCGGCGCGATCACCGGCGCGGAGGCACTGCTGCGCTGGCTGCACCCGGAATGGGGCCTGGTGCGCCCGGCGCGCTTCGTCCCGCTCGCCGAGGAGACCGGGCTCATCGTGCCCATCGGCGAGTTCGTCCTGCTGGAGGCCTGCCGCCAGACGCGCGCCTGGATCGACGCCGGACTCGCGCCCGGGCTCACCTCGGTCAACCTGTCCGCGCGCCAGTTCCGCGAGGACGGCCTGGTGCGCAAGGTGTCGCGCGTGCTCGAGGAAACCGGCATCCATCCGCAGAGCCTCGAGCTCGAGCTCACCGAGAGCACGGTGATGCACGACGTGGACGCGGCCATCGCCACGCTGCAGGGGCTGAAGTCGCTCGGTGTGTCGCTGTCGGTCGACGATTTCGGCACCGGCTATTCGAGCCTTTCGTACCTCGAGAACCTTCCGATCGACAAGCTGAAGATCGACCGCTCCTTCGTGCGGGACATCGGCGCCGCCGCGGGCGAAAATGGGGGCGAGAACGAGGGCGTGCTCGCGCAGGCGATCATCTCCCTCGGCCACAATCTCGGGATGCGCGTGGTCGCGGAAGGCGTCGAAACCGACGCACAGGCGCGCTTCCTTCGTCGGGCGGGCTGCGACGAGGTGCAGGGTTTCTTCTACGGCGAAGCGGTGCCGCCAGCCCAGCACGCTGCGCTCCTCGCGAGGACTCCGGCCCGCAAACGCGCTTGACGAAGCGGGTTGAGTAGCGTGTTGCATTTTGTGCGGTGCAAGGGTAGCGTTCGGCACCCTTGAAACGTGCAGTCTCCCAGCGTTCCACACTCGGCGCCCTGACCGTCGCTGCGCTCGGCATCGTGTTCGGCGACATCGGCACGAGCCCGCTGTACGCGGTCAAGGAAACGTTCTCGCCGCAGCACGGCATCCCGCTCACGCAGGCGAACATCCTGGGCGGCCTGTCGACCGTGTTCTGGGCGCTGATGATCGTGGTGTCGCTCAAGTACGTCGTGCTCATCATGCGCGCCGACAACCGCGGCGAGGGCGGCATCATGGCGCTGATCGCGCTCGCCTCGTCCGCGGTGCGCGACCAGGGAAAGTGGCGGCTGCCGCTCACGCTGATCGGCCTCGCGGGAGCGTCGCTCTTCTATGGCGACGCGGTGCTGACGCCGGCGATCTCGGTGCTCTCGGCAGTGGAAGGCCTGCACATCGGCACCACGCTGCTCGATCCGTACGTCGTCCCGCTGGCGGTCGGGGTGCTGCTCGCCCTGTTCGCCTTCCAGGTGCGCGGCACCGCGACCGTGGGGCGCTTCTTCGGTCCCATCACGATGCTCTGGTTCATTGCCATCGGCGTGGCCGGGATCGGCGGCATCATGCGCGCCCCGGTGGTCCTCGGCGCGGTGAATCCGCTGCACGCGCTCTCCTTCGTCACCGGCCACGGCGCCGCCTCGTTCATCGTCCTCGGCGCGGTCGTGCTCGCGGTGACCGGCGCCGAGGCGCTGTACGCGGACATGGGGCACTTCGGCAAGAAGGCGGTGCGGGTCGGCTGGTTCAGCCTGGTGGCGCCCGCGCTGGTGCTCAACTACTTCGGCCAGGGCGCGCTCCTCATCGTGCGTCCCGAGGCGGTGACCAATCCCTTCTACCTGCTGCTGCCGGGCTGGACCCTGTATCCGATGGTTGCGCTCGCCACCGCCGCGACGGTGATCGCCTCGCAGGCGGTGATCTCGGGCGCCTACTCCATTACCCGCCAGGCGGTACAGCTCGGTTTCCTGCCGCGGATCAATGTGGTGCACACCTCGGCGCGGGAGATGGGCCAGGTCTACATGCCGGCGGTGAACTGGACGCTATGCCTGGCAGTCACTGCGGCGGTGATCGGCTTCGGCTCATCGTCGCGCCTCGCCGGCGCGTACGGCGTGGCGGTGACGGCCACGATGATGGTCGACACGCTGCTCACCTTTTTCGTCATCCGCTACGCCTGGCGCTATCCGCTATGGCTGTGCCTGCTCGCCACCGGGTTCTTCCTGGTGGTCGACCTGGCGTTCTTCGGCGCGACGCTGCTCAAGATCGCCGACGGCGGCTGGTTCCCGCTCGTCATCGGGAGCTGCGTGTTCGCCATGATGACGACCTGGCGGCGCGGGCGGGAGCACCTGTTCGGCCGCCTGCGCGCCTCCTCGGTGCCGCTCGACGATTTCCTCAGGTCGCTGTTCCTCGATCCGCCGATGCGCGTCCCCGGCACGGCGATCTTCCTCACGGCGACCCCCGAGGCCACGCCGCACGCCCTGCTCCACAACCTCGCCCACAACAAGGTCCTGCACGAGCGGGTGGTGTTCCTCACCGTCGAGGTGCGCGAAGAGCCGTGGGTGTCGAACCGGGAGCGCGTGGTCTGCCAGAAGCTCGGCAACGGGTGCTGGCGGGTGCTCGTCCACTACGGCTTCCTCGACCGGCCCGACGTCACGCGGGCGCTCAAGCTCTGCGCCGGCGCGGGCCTCGACATCGAGATGATGGAGACGTCGTTCTTCCTCTCGCGCGAGCTGATCGCCGCCGCCGAAGGCGGTGCCGGGATGGCGCGCTGGCGCGATCGCATGTTCGCCGCGATGGCGCGCAACGCCGGCAACATCACCGATTTCTTCAACATCCCGACCAACCGGGTCATCGAGCTCGGCACCCGCATCGAGATCTAGGTGCGAAATTTGCTGCGGCTGGGGCATGGCAAAGCGCGCCCTGTTCGTCTGTATCAAAAATACCAGCCGCAGCCCGATGGCCGAGGCGATGCTTCGCAAGTTGGGCGAGGGCGGCTGGGAGGCCTACAGCGCCGGCATCGAGCCGGGGAAGGAGGTCAACCCGAACGCGGTCGAGGCCATGCGCGACCTGGGCTGCGACCTGACCGGCCACCGTCCGAGGCATGTCTCGGACTTCCAGCACGTCATGTTCGATTTCGTCGCCAAGATGGACACGCCCGACATCGGCGATCTCGTGCAGGCGAAATGGATGGAGAACTGGGACGTGCCCGACCCGGCGCGCGGCGGCCCCAACGAGTTCCGCAAGGTGCGCGAGCTGCTCCTCGAGCGCGTGCGGCGCCTCGTCGCCGGCGAATGAGCATCGAGAAGCCGGTCGGCGCCGGCAAGAAGGAGGAGGTGAAGCTCGACTCCGCCGCGACGCATGTGCTCGAGGAATGCCGCATGGTGCTGCCGGGGATCCAGGCGCTCTTCGGCTTCCAGCTCATCGCGGTGTTCAACCAGGGCTTCGACGAGAAGCTTTCGCCAGGGGAGCAGCAGCTGCATTTCGTCGCGCTCTTCCTGGTGGCCGTCTCGGCGGCGCTGGTGATGGCGCCCGCGGCGATCCACCGCCAGAGCCAGCAGCGCGAAGTCAGCGAGCGATTCATCTGGCTGTCGTCGCTCCTCCTGCGCATGAGCATGCTCCCGCTCGCGCTCGGATTGAGCCTCGACGTCTTCCTGATCGCGCGCGTGGTGTTCGACGCTGCCGCCGCCGGTTACGCGTTTGCCGGCGCGCTGTTCGCCATCCTGGTGGGCCTCTGGTACGTTCTCCCCCGGCGCGAGGGCCGGATCAACGGCTGAGCCTCAGCTGCGCAGGTCCAGGGTCGTCACGCGCCGCAGCTCGCGGCGGTGCGCGGAATCGTCGAAGGGGCGGGCGCGGTGCATCGTAGCGAGGTTGTCCCAGATCACGAGGTCGGCCGCGCGCCAGGAATGGCGGTAGACGAAGCGCGGTTGCGTCGCGTGCTCGGTAAGGTCGCGCAGGAGCAGCCGTCCGTCGGGCACCGGCCAGCCGACGACGTGCGAAGCATGCGAGGCGAGATAGAGCGATCGGCGAGCGGTCCTGGGATTGGTGCGCACGAGGGGATGCACCGCTCCTTTCAGCCTGGCGCGCTCCTCCTCCGAGAACTCGAAGCCGAGCGTCTCCCGCGAGTAGGCGATGGAGTGGTGGACCTGCAAACCTTCGAGCTTCGCCTTGGTCGCGTCATCGAGCTCGTCGTAGGCGGCGCGCATGTCGGCGAACTCCGTGTCCGCCTCCACCGGCGGAAGGACGCGCGCGTGCAGCATGGAATAGCGCCCCGGCGGATCCTCGAACGACGCGTCGGTGTGCCAGAGGCGGTTGCCGAGGCCGTACATCCTGCGCCGGTCGCCCGCCGGCATGACCTCGCCGTTCTCGTCCACGTTGGAGATGTCGGTCAGCGCCTCGTTGCCGAACCGGTTCCTGCCGAGGACGGCGGAGCCGGTCTTCGTATGCAGCTTGCCGTCGAAACGCTCGGCGAACGCGAGCTGCTCGGCATCGCTCAGTTGCTGGGCGCGGAAGACGAGCACCGCGAAGCGGTCCATGGCCTCGCGGACCGCCTCCAGTTCCGAAGGATCGTGCAGCGTGCGCAGGTCTACCCCGGTGACCTCGGCCGCGAAGCGCTCCTGCAGCGGACGCAACGATGACTTCACGGCATGCATCCTAGAGCAGCGCAAACATCGCCGCCACCGCTGCGGCGATCACGACCACGGCGAACCAGCCGAGCGCCCGCAGGCGCCCGGTGACGACGAACGGGCCCATGACGGCGGGCTTGGCGGCGAGCAGCATCATCACCGCCATGATGGGAACCGACACCACGCCGTTCAGCGTCGCTGCCCAGACCAGCGCCTTCATGGAGTCGATTCCGGAAAGGTCGATCAGCACGCCGAGGAGGGTGGCCACGGTCAGGATGGCGTAGAAGCCGCGCGCCTCGGCGAGCGGCAGGCCGAGGCCGATCGGCCAGCGGAAGGTCTCGGCGACGGCGTAGGCGGCCGAGCCGGCGAGCACCGGCACGGCGAGGAGCCCGGTGCCGATGATGCCGGCGGCGAACAGCGCAAAAGCGAACTCGCCCGCGAGCGGCCGCAGCGCCTGCGCCGCCTGCGCCGCGTCCTGGATGTCCTGCGCTCCCGCCGCATGCAGAGTGGCGGCGGTGGTCAGCATGATGCAGAACGCGATCAGGTTCGAGTACAGCATCCCGAGGTAGGTGTCGAGCTTGATGCGCGCGAGGTGCGCGCGCGCCTGGTCCGGCGCCTCGCGCAGGGGCTGGTGGCCGGGCGTGGCGCGCTGCTCCTCGACCTCCTGCGACGCCTGCCAGAAGAAGAGGTACGGGCTGATCGTCGTGCCGAGCACCGCCACCAGCATCCCGACATAGTCGGGGCGCCAGGCGATCTGGGGGATGAGCGTCCCGCGCAGCGCCGCCCCGGGAAACGGCACCACCAGCACCGTCCCGACATAGGCGAACAGGGCGAGCGTCAGCCACTTCAGGAGGGGCGCGTAGCGTGGAAAGGGGATGAAGATCTGCAGGGTGAGCGACACCAGGGCGAAGAACACGATGTAGATCGAGCTCTGGCCGCCGGCGAGGAGCACCAGCGCATCGCCCATCACGCCGAGATCGGCGGCGATGTTGAAGGTGTTCGCGATCAGGAGCAGGAAGACGATGAAGTAAAGCAGCGGCCGCGGGAAATGATCGCGGATGTTTGCGGCGAGGCCGTGTCCGGTGACCCGGCCGATGCGCGCGCTGACGATCTGGATGCCGATCATCAGCGGCGTGGTGAACACGACCGACCACAGCAGGCCGTAGCCGAACTGGGCGCCGGCCTGGGAATAGGTGGCGATGCCGCTCGGGTCGTCGTCCGCGGCGCCGGTGATCAGTCCGGGGCCGAGCCGCTTCAGCAGCGGCACGCCGCCGCGGTCCTGCTCGCCGACTTTGTCGATGAGTTCGGGCTCGCGGTTCACCCGGCGATGGTAGCCGCGATCCGCTGACGCCGGGCTGACTGAACTGGCCGAGTGAGGCGGTAGAAAGTCGCATCGAGAACGAGGACCCCAGCCAGTTTTGACAAGCTTTGATCCCGCATTTGCGCCGCAGTCGCTACAGTGCGCGCATGGCGAGGATGATCAGCAAGGCATGGGAGCGCGGCACGATGGAGTTCGTGCTGTTCCTCGGTCTCTTCGCTCTCCCGCTCGTCATCCACCTGCTCGCCCTGATTCTCGCGTAACCGCCGCCAGCAGATTGGCAATTGGGTTCTGGGTCTGAATCGCCGGTTCATCGAAATGAACCACGCCTGGTTTGCGTTGGGCGCCCAAGCCTATTTCTGGAGCTGAAGGGCAAGCTTCTGCAGGTATTTCTTCACGGCTCGTCGGCGAGCAATCGGTAGCCGATTCCGGTCTCGGTGAGGAGATGCCGCGGCCGCACCGGGTCGGGTTCCAGCTTCTCGCGCAACTGCTTCATGTAGATCCGCAGGTAATGCGTGTGCTCCACGTGCGACGGACCCCAGACCTCGCTCAGGAGCTGCCGCTGGGTGACCACCATCCCGAGATGCCTGGTGAGGCAGCCGAGCAGCCTGAATTCGATCGGCGTGAGGTGGATCTCGGCCCCGGCCCGCGTGGCCACACGCTTTTCGAAGTCGATCGTGACGTCCCCGAAGCTCAGGGCCTTGCCCGAGGGCGGGCGGATCGCATGGCGCAGTGCCACCCGGACGCGCGCGAGCAGCTCGCCGACGCCGAAAGGCTTCGTGACGTAGTCGTCAGCGCCGGCGTCGAGCGCCTCGATCTTGGAGCGCTCCTGGGTGCGCGCCGAGACCACCAGGATCGGCATCGGCGACCACTCGCGGATCCTGCGGATGACTTCGACGCCGTCGAGGTCGGGCAGGCCGAGATCGACGATGACGAGGTCGGGCTTGTGCAGCCCGGCGTCCAGCGCGCCGCGCTGGCCGGCTGGGGATTCGACCACCTTGTAGCCCTCGCCGCCGAGCGACGAGCGCAGGAAGCGGCGGATGTCGGGCTCGTCCTCGACGACCAGGATGGTGCCGCGGGTCTCAGCCACCCGGCTCAGCCGCTTTGTACCGCGCAGTCGGCGGCGGCGATCGCTGGAACCGGCTCCAGCGACAACGTGAAATTAAATGCCGTACCCGCACCGGCCAGCCGCTCGGCCCAGATGGTGCCTCCGTGCAGCCGCACGACGGCCCGGCAGATGGCGAGTCCCAGGCCCATTCCGCCGCGCCCGCCCCCGCCCCCGCGCTCGAACTTGCCGAAGAGCTGCTCCAGGTCCCCATCGGGGAGCCCGGGACCGAAGTCCTCGACCGAGACCGTCATCGCATCGCCGGCGGCCCGCGCTCGCACCCGGACCAGGGTGCGCGGCGGCGTGTGCTTTGCGGCGTTTTCGAGCAGGTTGGCGAGCACCTGCTCGATCAGCACGCTGTCGACGCGCACCAGCGGCAGGTCGTCGGGAAGCTCGATCATCACCATGTGGCTCGCGAGCCGCTCGCGCAGCCGCTGCAGCACCGCGCCGAGGATCTCGCTCAGCGACGCCCAGTCGCGCTGCAGGACGATGCCGCCGCTCTGAAGGCGCGTCATCTCGAGGACCTTGGCGAGGAGCTCCGACATGTCTCCGGCATGATCGAAGATGCTCCTGGCGAGCGCGTGCCGCTCGTCCGGGCCGAGGCTCTCGCCGCGCTCCACGAGGCTCGAGGACGCGCCGAAGATTACGGCGAGCGGCGTGCGCAGGTCATGCGAGATCGACGAGAGCAGCGCGTTGCGGATGCGTTCCGTTTCCGCCTCCAGGACAAGGCGCGCCTGGGCTTGCGCACGCGCGCGCACACTGCTGGTGAGCTGGGAGACGATCAGGCCGACGCCAAGCATGATCGCGAACGTGACTACGTATTGCGGGTCTTCGACCGAGAAGGTCCCGCTCGGCGGCACGAAGAAATAGTCGAAGGCGGCGACCGAAAGGACCGACGTCAGAATTGTCGGCGCGCGCGTAAAGCGGAGCGCTACTGCCACGACGGCGAGCAGGTAAACCATCGCGATGTTCACCAGCTCGAAATGCGGCCGCATGCCAAGCCCGATCAGCGTGGCCGCGACGGCGGCTGCGGCGGCGCCGCCGTACCCAACCCAGCGGTATCCAGGCCAGCTCATGGGGAACTCTAGCGCAACCCGGCGTAAAGAACGCGTAAAGAATCGGCCCTGCGGCGTCAACGCGCGAGCGGCGACCCTTAATCTCGCGGACCTATGCATACGACTACGCCACGCTCGTCCACTCCCACGCTCGCGCTGCTCGCCCTCGGTGTCGTCTATGGCGACATCGGCACCAGTCCCCTCTACGCGGTGAAGGAAACGTTCAATCCGGACCACGGCATTCCCCTGACGGCCGAGAACGTGCTCGGCGGCCTTTCGGCGATTTTCTGGGCGCTGATGATCGTGGTGTCGCTCAAGTACGTGCTGCTGGTGCTGCGCGCGAGCAACCGCGGCGAAGGCGGCATCATGGCGCTGCTCGCGCTCGCAGCGGGCGCCATCGGCGAGCGCTCGCGGTGGCGCCCGTGGGTTCTCGCCGTCGGCGTGTTTGGCGCGGCGCTCTTTTACGGCGATGCCGTGCTCACGCCGGCCATCTCGGTGCTTTCCGCCGTCGAAGGCCTGGAAGTCGGGACCTCCGGATTCAAGCCGTACGTCGTGCCGCTCGCCGCGGCCATCCTGATCGCTCTGTTCCTGATCCAGAGGCGCGGCACCGGTTTCGTGGGCCTCCTTTTCGGGCCGGTGTGCGCGCTGTGGTTCGTGTCGCTCGCGGCGGTCGGCGCGTGGAACATTGCCAGGCAGCCCGCGATCCTGGAGGCGCTCGACCCGCGCCACGCGTTCAATTTCGCAACCGCGCACGGCTTCGCCTCGTTCGTCGTGCTCGGCGCGGTGCTGCTCGCGATCACCGGCGCCGAAGCGCTCTATGCCGACATGGGGCATTTCGGCAAGCGCGCCATCCGCCTGGCATGGTTCGGCCTGGTGGCCCCGGCGCTGGTGCTGAACTATTTCGGCCAGGGCGCACTGCTGATCGAGCATCCCAAGGCACTGGAGAACCCGTTTTATCTCTCGTATCCGTCATGGGCCCTTTACCCCATGGTGGGGCTCGCGACCGCGGCCACGATCATCGCCTCCCAGGCGACGATCTCCGGCGCGTACTCGATGACCCGGCAGGCGATCCACCTCGGCTATCTGCCGCGCATGAACGTCTTGCACACTTCGGCGCAGACCATCGGGCAGATCTACGTGCCGGTCGTCAACTGGACCCTGCTCGCCGCGGTGGCCGCGGCGGTCGTCGGATTCGGCTCTTCGACCGCGCTTGCGTCCGCCTACGGCGTCGCGGTGATGGGCACGATGCTCGCCACCACCTTCCTCACCTTTTTCGTGATCCGGTTCGGCTGGGGCTATGCGCTCTGGCTCTGCGTCGGCGCGAGCGGGTTCTTCATGCTGATCGAGGGTGTTTTCCTCGCGGCCGCGCTGCACAAGGTGCTCGACGGCGGCTGGTTTCCGTTGGCGCTCGCCGGCGCGATCTTCACCGTGATGATGAGCTGGCGCGGCGGGCGCGAAGCTCTCTACCGGCAACTGCGCAGCGCTTCGGTGCCGCTCGAGGCATTCATGCGCTCGCTGCTCCAGGATCGGGTCGCACGCGTGCCGGGCACGGCGGTTTTCCTCACTGCGACGCCCGACGCGACGCCGCACGCCCTGCTGCACAGCCTCAAGCACTACAACGTGCTCCATGAGCGGGTCGTGTTCCTTACCGTCGAATTTCGCGATGCGCCCTGGGTGCCGATCGAGGAAAGGCTCGCCTGCGAATCCCTCGATGCGCGGTGCTGGCGGGTGCGCCTGCGCTACGGCTTCATGAACCGCCCCGATCTCGCGGCCGACCTCGCAATGTGCGGGAGCTGCGGCGTGGAGCTCGACCCGATGCAGGTCTCGTTCTTTCTGTCGCGGGAGAAGGTCGTGCCGGTGAAGGCGGGCAACGGCCTCACGCGCTGGCGCGACCGTCTCTTCGCCGCGATGGCACGCAACGCCGGGAGCGTCACGGATTACTTCAATATTCCCACCAACCGCGTGATCGAACTCGGCACGCGGGTCGAGATCTAGCTCTGAAAAAAGAGACTCTACTCGGGCACGCTCTGCGGCTTCGTCGGATCGGAGATCTGAATCACCAGGTACTTGACCGCCTGGGTCGAGCTGGCGTTGCGCGAGACCGCATGCAACGCGCCGGGCGGCTCGTAGAACGTCTCGCCGGGGCCGAGCTTCTGCAACGGGCCGTCACCGACCTTCACCTCATACGTTCCCTCGAGCACGTAGCCGATGGTATGGCTGCCGGGGTGGCGGTGCGGCGCGCTGCCGTTTCCGGGATCGCGCTCGGTCCGGCGCACGGTCACTACCCGGCCGAGCACGTCATCCATCTTCGTCTTGAAGAGCTCGGTCTGGCGCAAGCCGGTGCTTGGGGCGGGCTGGCCCTGCGCGAGATAGGTCACCGAGGAAGCGAGCAACGCGCTTGCGCATCCGAAAGCAACATGGGAAATGACGGTCTTTCTCATGGCTCCTCCTTGTATGGCGATGATATCTGGCAAGGATTAGTACGTACGCCCTATTGCGGTCGATTGGCAAAAGGTGTTCCCTAGGTTGGGGAGGGGCGCCATGGAATACCTGGATCGGGAGCAACAGCTATTCGTGCGTCAGCAGATCTGCAACTGGGTGCTCGGCCTGGATCGCCAGTTCATCGAAATGAACGCCGCCTGGTCGGCCCTCGGCGCACAGGCGTTCTTCTGGAGCTGAAGCGCTACTTTCTGCCGTCTCCGGCGACGACGTAGGCCCACAGCGCCTCGATGTCCTCGGGCTTCAGCACGTCCTCCCAGGGCGGCATGCCCCTCCTGCCGTAAGTCACCGTGTCGACGAAGCGCGCGCGATCTTCGCGCGGAAACTGGCGCAAGTCGGCCGCCCAAGGCGGGTTGGCGAGACGCGGGCCGTGGCAGGTCTGGCAATGCGTCTCGTAGAGCTCCGCACCCTTCTTGACCCTTTCCGCCGGGAAGGGCTGTGCCGTGGCGCTCGTGCCCGCGAAAAAGAGAACCACGGCGCAGGCAGTTTTCACGCTAGTCAGGCATCAAGGCAAACGTCCACACCGAGCCGCCGGGCGGGACCGATTTCGCCGCCACGCGGTTGGGCACGCTGCCGCCGAGACCGGACAGCACGGTCACGTACTGGCGCCCTTTGTGCGTGTAGGTAATCGGCGGGGCGACGATCGAGGAGCCGGTCTTGAACTGCCAGAGCGTCTTGCCGTTGTCCTGGTCGAGCGCGACGACCTCGCCCGTCAGCAGGCCCGTGAAGAGGAGTCCGCCGTCCGTCGCCAGCATGCCCGCGGAGGACGCCATGTCCATCAGCGGAACCTGCCAGACGACTTTGCCCGTGAGCGGCTCGATGGCGACGTGATAGCCGGCCGGCTCGCCCTTGGGCGTTTCCATGGTGGACTCGATGCCGGTCGAGCCGGCGCCGAGCTGAAACTTGAAGTCCACGTACTTCATGAGCCGCGGATAGTTCCACGAGTTGATGTACACGAGCCCGGTCTTCGGATTGAAGGCGATGAGCGACGCGTTGGTACCGCGCGAAGGGAACACGTTCACGGTCTCGCCTTCCATCGCGCGCTCGAGCAGGTCGGTCAGCACCGGCCGGCCGGTCTTGAGGTCGATGCGCGAGGCCCAGTTGACCTTCACGAACGGGTTCGCCGCGATCGGCTTGCCGTTGGTGCGGTCGATGACGTACAGAAAGCCGTTCTTGTGTGCGTTGATGAGCACCTTGCGCACCTGGCCGTCGACCCGCAGATCGGCGATCAAGCTCTCGGCGGTGGCATCGAAGTCGAAGCTGTCGTTCGGCACCGTCTGGTAGTGCCACACCATCTCGCCGGTCTTCGGCCGGATCGCGAGGATGCTCGCGCAGTACAAGCTGTCCATGCTCTTGCGGTACGCGGGGTTGTACGGCTCGGCGTTGCCCGTGCCGATGAAATAGAGGTCGAGCTGCGGGTCGTAGGAGCCGACCTGCCAGGTGGCAGCGCCGCCGTATTTCCACGCTTCGGGAAGCTCGCGGTTCGGCCACGACTCCGAGCCCTTCTCGCCGGGGGCGGGAATGGTGTACGTGCGCCACAGCCGCTTGCCGGTCTCCGGGTCGTAGCCGTCGAGGAAGCCGCGCGTAGTGCGGTCGCCGCCGGCCATGCCGGAGATCAGCACGCCGTTGACGATCACCGGGGCCACCACGCCGAGGTAGCCTTCCTTGTACTCGGCGAACTTGGTCTTCCAGATCTCCTTGCCGGTCTTCATGTCGAGCGCCATCACGTGCGCGTCGACCGTCTGGCGGAAGAGCTTGCCGTTGTAGATGGTGGCCGGGCCGCGCATGAGGGCGCCGGCGCTGCCCACGCGCAGCGCCGCGCGCTCGTACTGCACCGGCGTGCGCCAGATCTGCCTGCCGGTCGCGACGTCGATGGCGAAGGTCCAGTTGCCGTTCACCACGTACATGACGCCGTTGTAGACCGTGGGCTGGGAGTGCTCGCCCATGTCGTTCGCGAGGCTGAAGCTCCACACCGGAACGAGCCGCTTCGCGTTCGACTTGTCGATCTGCTTCAGCGGGCTGTACATCTTGAGGTCGTAGCCCATGCCGAAGTTGGTGACGTTGTCGGGGTTCTTGCCTGCGGCGAGCAGCTCTTCCGCGCTCTGCGCCCATCCGAGCGTGGACCAAACGCACAGCAGCATTGCGAATGTCTTTTTCATGGTCGCTCCCGTCATGGTTGAATCAATTCATTTACCGACGTCGGCCGGAACCGTCCCGGTTTTCACCCAGGAGCGCATGGCGAGCACCACTTCGCGCTCCACGCCGACATAGCCGTGGTGGCTGCGCGCCTGGCACGCGCCGCCTTGTTCCGGGCCCCCGCCGCGTACCGTGACGAGCGGGCTCATGGTTTTCTCGGCGTAACGCGTCGCGTCGCGATACTGGGTGAACTGGCAAGGATCGTCTCGATGATGTACCCAAAGCAGCGGCGTCGACAACTGGCCAAAGTTCGCGCCGGTGAGTCCCGGTCCGTTGGCCCCGGCGCTGAACACCGACGAGGTGAGGATCACGCGCTTCGCGAGCGAAGGATTCATGCGCGCGGCGTGGAACGCGCTGATCGAGCCCTCGCTCGTGCCGACGAAGCTCCACTCCGTCACGGGATACAGCTTCGAGACCTCGTTCAGGACCGCGGCGATGTCCGAGCCGTAGCGCGGCGTGGCGCGGAAATCCTGCGAGAAGCTCGCCCACTGGTCGGAGGGCGCGTCCAGCACCGCGACGAGCGTCTCGTCGTCGAGCCAGTGCCGGCGCGAGCGCACGAGGAAGTTGCCGCGCTGCTCGTATTGCGGCTGGCCGTTCTCCTCGTGCAGCTTGAGGATGCCCGGGTGGCCGGGAAAGATCGCGATGCCATGCTTGAAAACCTTGGCGCTCTCCTGGCGGGTGACCAGCGCGGCGATGCTGTGGCCGTCGAGCTTCGCCGTTACGATTTCGTCCACTTGTGCCCCTGCAGGGGGTGCAGCGAGCGAAACCGCAACGGCCAAGACGGTGCAGCGCATGGTTTAAGCTTCCTCCCGTGGCCGCTATCGTAGACCTGCGCTCGGATACCGTCACGCGGCCGTCGGCCGGGATGCGGCGGGCGATGCTCGAGGCCGAGCTCGGGGACGACGTCTTCGGCGACGATCCCACGGTCAACCGCCTGCAAGCTCGCGCGGCCGAGATCTTCGGCTTCGAGGCAGCGCTCTTCTTCCCGTCGGGCACCCAGTCCAATCTGGCGGCGCTGATGAGCCACTGCCAGCGCGGCGAGGAGGTGATCCTCGGACAGGAGGCGCACAGCTACCGCTACGAGGCAGGAGGCGCCGCGGTGCTCGGCTCGATCCAGCCGCAGGCCATCGCCAACCGTCCCGACGGCACGCTCGACCTCGTCGAGGTCGAGGCCGCCATCAAGCCCGACGACCCGCATTTCGCGAGGACGCGCCTCCTTGCGCTCGAAAACACGATCGGCGGACGGCCCCTCGACCGGGACTATCTTGCCCGCGCCCTGCATTTAGCCAAAGCCAGAAGCCTGTCGACGCACCTGGACGGCGCCCGCATCTTCAATGCGGCGGTCCAGCTGGAAACGGGCGTCCGCGACCTCTGCGCGGGCTTCGATTCGGTGTCGGCGTGCCTGTCGAAGGGCCTGGGCGCGCCGGCGGGCACCGTGTTGCTCGGAAAAACCGACTTCATTGCGAAAGCGAAAAGAGCGCGCAAGATTCTGGGGGGCGGCATGAGGCAGGCGGGCATCCTCGCCGCCGCCGGGATTCATGCCCTCGAGCACAACGTGGCGCGATTGACCGAGGACCATCGAAACGCAGCGCGCCTCGCCGCCGGGTTGCGCGGACTCGACCTGCCGGTGGAGGTCCATACCAACATGGTCTTCGTGCGCCTGCCGCCGGAGAAGTCGGCGGGCCTCGCCGAGCATCTCCGCAGCCGGGGCGTGCTTGCGGTTGCCGGACCGAAAATGCGGCTGGTAACGCACCTCGACGTCGATGCCGCCGGCATCGATCGCGCCCTGGCGGCATTCGAGAGCTACTTCAGGGGCTAGGGCTTCTGTTCCTCGAAGGCGAGGCGCAGGCGGGCGAGCGCCTTGTGGATCGCCTGGAGCTCCTCATCCGTGATCCCGTTGCCGCGCAGGCCTTCGATGATCTGGTCGGCCGCGTCGTCATACGCGTCGAGCACGATCGGCTTCGCACCTTTCGCGCGCACGATCTCCATGACGGTGCTCAGCAGCACTGCGAATCCGGCGACCGTTTTTTTCAGCTTCTCCTCGTTCTGCGCCATGCACCCCCTCGATGGAACTCGCTGCGTTTCCGCCCGCCCGCGAGGCTAAGCCAGCGCTTTCGCGCCAACAATACGGGGAAACCCTAGCGGGCGCGACGGCAACGAATACCGGTAAGCTCCATGACATGCGTACCGCCCGCTTTTTGCCGATTTCCGCTCCGTCGCTCACGCGCGACGGATGGCGCCGGGGTGCAATGGTGTTCACCTCCCTCGGCCTCGCGCTGCTGGTCGCTATCACCGACTCGGCCTCGGGCGGCGGCTATCACCTGGAGCTGCTCTACTTCGGGCCGATCGCCCTGGCAAGCTGGATGTCAGGCAGGCTCGCCGGCCTGGCCGTTGTGGCGGTCTCTGTCGCGAGCTGGCACGTCGTGCACGGCGACCTGCTCGCGTCGGCGCTGGCGGCGACCCTGTTCATTCTCCTGGTGGCGCTGATCGTGCGCCTGCGCGAGGCCTTGCGGCACGCCGACGAGCGCTTCACGGCCGCCATGGAGAGCCTGAACGACCCGGTTTACGTGGAGGACGCCGCCAACGGCGAGATTCTCTACAGCAACCATCGCTATGCCGAGACGTTCGGCGCCGTCCGGCCGCGCTTCAACGAGTCGGGCGAGACGCAGAACCCGGCCGCCGACCGCTGGTTCGTGCTGCGCTCCAATCCGCTTTCCTGGAGCGACGGCCGCGGCGCCAGGCTGTGCGTGCTCTCCGACGTCACCGAGGAGCGGCGCGCGCGCGAGCTTCTCGCGAAGCACCGCGACGCCGCGCACCGCACCGCGCGCCTCGTCGCGCTCGGCGAGTTCGCTTCCGCGATCGCGCACGAGCTCAACCAGCCGCTCGCGGCGATCGCCACCTACAACCACAGCTGCATGCGCATGCTGCAATCGGGGAATCCGGACAGCGGCGAGCTGCAGCAGGCGATGCACATCTGCCGCGACCAGGCGAAGCGCGCCGGCAAGATCATCCAGCGGCTGAGGGATCTGCTGCGGCCGCCCGGGCCGGCCTTCACCGAGCAGAACCTGAACGAGCTGGTGGACGCGGTGCTGGGGCTCGCGGAGCCCGCGGCGCGCGACGCAGGCATCACCTTCGAGTGCCGGCTTGCGCCGACGCCGCCCGCAGTGCGTGCCGACCGCCTGCTCGTCGAGCAGGTGGCGCTGAACCTCGTGCGCAACGCCATCGAGGCGGTCGAAACCCTGTCGCCCGAGCGAAGGCGCATCACGGTGGCGACGCGGCTTGAAGTCGACGGCAGCGGCACGTTTTCGGTCTCCGACCTGGGCGACGGCGTGCCGCGCGAGGCAAAGGAGCGCCTGTTCGATCCGTTCGTCACCACCAAGCCCGGCGGGCTCGGCCTCGGGCTCTCGATCTGCCGCTCGGTGGTCGAGGCGCACGGCGGCAGCATCCGGCATCACCACAACGACGAGCGCGGCGACCACTGCGTCGACCATGCGGGCGCCGTGTTCGCCTTCACGCTGCCCGGCGCCGCATGAGCCGCGTCTACATCGTCGACGACGACAACGCGGTGCGCAACGCGCTGAAGCTGCTCTTTCGCACCGCGCAGCTCGACGTCGAAGCCTTCTCCTCGGCCGACGCCTTCCTGGAGGACGCCGATCTTACCCAGCGCTGTTGCGTGCTGCTTGACATCCGCATGCCGGGGATGACCGGGACCGCGCTGCACGAGGAGCTGCTGCGACGCAGCCTCCGGGTGCCGGTGATCTTCATCACCGGCCACGGCGACATTCCCATGGCAGTGGACGCGATGAAGAAGGGAGCCTTCGACTTCATCGAGAAGCCCTTCGACGACGAGCGGCTCCTCTCCCAGGTGCGCGCCGCGCTCGAGACCTTCGACGCCGGCGCGCCCGAAAAACCCGAGCCCGGCGTGCCGCTCGAGCACCTGTCGTCCAGGCAACGGGAAGTCCTGCAGCGCGTCCTCGACGGCAAGCCCAGCCGCCAGATCGCCGAAGAGCTCGCGATCAGCGTCAAGACGGTCGAATTCCACCGCAGCCGGATCATGCAGAAGCTCGGCGTCAAGAGCGCCGCCGAGCTTTTCCGGCGCTGCCTCGGCGCGGGCTAGGAGCGTCCGGCCAGGCCGTAGTGCGCGCCATGGCGGTTGGCGAGCGCCTGCGGTCCGAGCGAGCCGGCGAGCATGCCGACGCCTGACATCAGCAGCCCGGCGAGCTCCGCCGGGAACGCCGCGCCCGCCGGCGTGCCCCGCAACGCCAGGTAGCCGACGAGGCCCGCCGTTACGGAGAACACCGCGCCCTGCGTCGTGGCGCGGTTCCAGTAGAGGCCCGCCACCAGCGGAATGAAGGCGCCGACCAGCGGCAGCTGGTAGGAGGCTGCGACCATGTCGTAGATCGGGGTGCCCTGCGAGCCGATCGCCCAGCCGCAGACGATCGTGGCGAACCCGAGCACCGCGATCCGCATGGTCATGAGCCGCGCGCGGTCGCTCATGTGCGGCTGGAATTGCCGCCAGATGCTCTCGACGAACGTGATCGACGGCGCGAGCAGGGTCGCCGACGCGGTGGACTTCAGCGCGGAGAGCAGGGCCCCGAAGAAGAGCACCTGGAGCGCGAACGGCATGTGCGCCATGACGAGCGTCGGCAGGACCTTCTGCGGATCCTCCTTCAGCAACGGACCGGCTTCCGGCATGATCACCAGGGCGCAGGTGACCAGGAACATCGGCACGAAGGCAAACAGGAAGTAGCACACGCCGCCGATCACCGGGCCGCGCGTGGCGGCCTCGATGCTCTTCGCCGACATCACGCGCTGGAACACGTCCTGCTGCGGGATCGAGCCGAGCATTACGGTCACCGCGGCGCCGAGGAAGAAGGCGACGCCATGGAAGCTCGGCTCGGGAAGGAGCCGGAACAGATCCCGGCGCGCCGCGAACGCGATCACTCCTTCGGCGCCGCCCGCCTTGTCGGCGGCGAACACGGCGATGACCGCGAGCCCGACCACCAGGATGATCATCTGGACGAAATCGGTCACCGCGACCGACCACATGCCGCCGAAGAGCGTGTAGGCGAGGATCGAGACGGTGCCGATGACCATGCCCAGGCCCGGCGAGATGGTGCCGCCCGAGAGCAGGTTGAACACCAGGCCGAGCGCGGTGACCTGGGCGGCGACCCAGCCCACATAGCTCGCGATGATGATGAGCGAGCAGGCGACCTCCACGGTGCGTCCGAAGCGCTCACGGTAGTAGTCGCTGATCGTGAGGAGCGTCATCCGGTAGAGCTTGCCGGCGAAGAACACCCCGACGAGCACCAGGCAAAGGCTCGAGCCGAACGGGTCCTCGACCACGGCGTTCAGCCCGCCCTGGACGAACTTCGCCGGGATGCCGAGCACGGTCTCGGACCCGAACCAGGTAGCGAAGGTCGTGGTGATGATCATCACCAGCGGCAGGTGGCGGCCCGCGACCGCGAAATCGGCGGTGTTCTTCACGCGCTTGGCGGCCCACAGGCCGAGCGCGATGGTCACAAGCAGGTAGGCGACGACGAACGCGAGCAGCACGCACCAAAGATACCGGATGCGTGCGCCTGCGGCACGCCCTTCTACGCCGTCATCCGAATAGCGCGGCGCAGCCGGCGCCACAGCGCTACGCCGAG
>Ga0075435_100000049_pt1 | contig 60558 bp, 52 predicted proteins | sample RhiMethybrSRZTD4_FD_75302 | JGI IMG/M metagenome (GOLD analysis project Ga0075435, IMG submission 75302) | Populus rhizosphere microbial communities from Tennessee, USA - Rhizosphere MetaG P. TD hybrid SRZTD4 | ecosystem: Host-associated > Plants > Roots > Rhizosphere > Soil | place: USA...
GTTCCTGCGCATCGTCAGCACGCGCGTGCAGCGGCGCTTCCGCGACAAGGTGACGATCGCGCTCGAGGCGCACGTCGCGCGGCTGCAGGCGACGGTGGTCACGATCGCGCACCACGAGCGGGCCGACTATCTCGATCGCCTCGCGATGCTGCGCAACCAGGTGTTCGTGCTCGATCACATGTACATGTCGGTGTTCGCGACCTGCGGCTGGATTCTGCGCCTCGGCGTCACGATCGCGCTCCTGGTAGCGGTCCATCCCGCGCTGGCGCTGCTCGCGGCGTTCGCGCTGCCGACGGTGCTCACCTCGACGTGGCGTCCCGGCGTGGAGCGCACGGCGCAGGAGCGCGCCGGCCAGGCCAATCGTCTGGCGCGGCATCTGTTCATGACGGCCACGACCGCCGCGCCGGGCAAGGAAGTCCGCGTCACCGGCATCGGCCGCCGGCTCGCCGCGGCGCGGCGCGACGCCTTCGAGCGCGGCTACGCGCCGATCGCCGCCGCGCGCTGGGGATCGGCCGTCTGGCACACGCTCGCGTGGGCGGTGTTCGGCTTCGCGTACGTCGGCGCGATCGTGTTCGTGTCCGTGGTCGTGCAGTCGCCGCCCGCCGACGTGCTGCTCGTCCTCGCCGCCGGCTCGCGGCTCTCGGCATACGTCGGCGCGACGGTCGGCGAGATCGGGTTCCTGCGCGGCTTCTGGATGGACGGCTCGCGCCGGCTCGCGTGGCTCGAAGACTACGCGGCGGCGCTCGCGTCGCACGCGGATCGGCCTGTGCCCGCCGCGCTCGCGCGCGGCATCCGGCTCGAGCGCGTCTCGTTCGCGTACCCGGCCACCTCCCGCCTCGTGCTCGACGACGTGTCGCTGACGCTACCGGCGGGCGCGATCGTCGCGGTCGTCGGCGAGAACGGCGCCGGCAAGACGACGCTCGTCAAGCTGCTCGCGAAGATGTACGAGCCGACGTCGGGATCGATCCTCGTCGACGACACGCCGCTCTCGCGCGTGCCGGCGGACGGGTGGCGCGCCCGGCTCGCGGGCGCCTTCCAGGATTTCTTCCGCTTCGAATTCCTCGCGCGGCAGACGATCGGGCTCGGCGACGTGCCGCGCGTCGACGACGAGCGCGCGGTCCGCGCCGCGGCGGAGCGCGGCGGCGCCGCCGACGTCGTCGAGCGTCTGCCCTCGGGGCTGGCGACGCAGCTCGGGAAGGGCTGGCCGCAGGGCGTCGAGGTGTCGTTCGGCCAGTGGCAGAAGCTCGCGCTCGCGCGCGGGTTCATGCGCGAGGATCCGCTGCTGCTGATCCTCGACGAGCCGACGGCGGCGCTAGACGCCGAGACGGAGCATGCGTTGTTCGACCGCTACGCTACGGCCGCGCGCGCGCGGCATCGCGCCGGCGCGCACGGCGGACCGGTCACGCTGCTCGTCTCGCATCGCTTCTCGACCGTGCGCATGGCGGATCTGATCGTCGTCCTCGACGGCGCGCGTGTGGTCGAAGTCGGCGCGCACGAGGAGTTGATGGCGCGCGGCGGCCAGTACTCGCAGCTGTACGGCATTCAGGCGGCGGCGTATCGGTGATGGCGGCGCGCGACGATTTCGGGCGTCTCCGTGCGCGCGTCGTCGGAATTCTCACCCATCCCGCCGAGGAATGGCCCCGGATTGCGGGCGAGGCGACCGATCCGGCGACGTTGATGCGGGAGTACGCCGCGCCGCTCGCGGCGATTCCGGCCGTCTGCCGGTGGATTGGTCTCACCATGATCGGCGCGTGGCTGCCGGTCGTCGGCACGTACCGTGTGGGAATCATGCGCGGGCTGGTGAGCGCGGTCATCTCGTGGCTCTTCGCGCTCGGCGGCCTGTACGTCGCGGCGCTCGTCGTCGACTGGCTGGCGCCGACGTTCAAATCGAGCCGCGGGATCGTGCCGGCGCTGAAGCTCGTCGTCTACGCGTCGACGCCGGTCTGGATCGTCGGCGTGCTGAACCTGTTTCCGGTGTTCGTGCCGCTGACGCTGCTCGCCGCGTTGTACGCCGCGTACCTGTTCTCGGTGGGCCTGCCGCCCGTTGCCGACACGCCGGCTGACCAGGTGGTGCCCTACATGTTCGTCGCGACGCTCATCACGATCGTCGTCTTCCTGGTCCTCGGGCTTGCGGCCGGCGCGATCGCCGGCGTCGGCGGCTACGCGGGCGTCTGACCGTCGCGCCCCCTCCGCGCCTCCGGTGCCAGGCACGTGCCTGGCACCGATCGCGCGTTTTGGCCGGATTCTGCGCGATCAGGCGCCGAGCTGACGCGCGAGGTCGTTGAAGTCTTTCGCCGAGAGATCGACCGACGCGTCGCCGGCGACATCCGGCTTGCCGCCGGGGCCGTACTCCAGCGGGCGCGTGACGAACGCGGTCTTCAGCCCGGCGGCCTTCGCGGCGCGCAGATCGCCGAGGTGCGCGGCGACCATCATCACTTCGCCGCGTGACAGCGTCAGGAAGTCGGCCGCCGATTCGTATACCTCGTGATCCGGCTTGTAGTGCCGCACGAGCTCCGCGCCGAGCACGCAGTCCCACGGCAGCCCCGCGTGCTTCGCCAGGTCGGTCATCAGCGCGATGTTGCCGTTCGACAGCGGCGCGATCGTGAACCGCTTCTTGAGGCGCGTCAGCCCGGCCACCGTGTCGGGCCATGCGTCCAGGCGATGCCACGCGCGATTGAGCGCGCCGCGCTCAGCCTCGGTCAGCGACGTCAGGCCGAACTGCGGCAGCAGCGTCTCGAGCGTCATCCGGTGCAGATCGTCGAGCTTCGTCCACGGCAGCTCGCCGCGGCGCACGCGGTTCATGCTCGGCCCGTAGCCGGCGCGCCACGCATCGGCGAACTTGTCCGGGTCGATCGTCACGCCCTTTCGCGCCGCGAGCTGCCGCACCTCGCGCGCGACGGCCGTCCGCCAGTCGACGACCGTGCCGAAGACGTCGAAGACGAGCGCTTTGACGTCCGCGAGCTTCGGATCGACGGCGCCGGCGGCCGGCGAGGCGTCGAGCGCCGCGCACCGCCACGCCGCGATGCCCACGGGCCCGACGACGCTCGCGCGCAGCCACGATCGGCGCGAATAGATGGTCATGGCGTCAATGCCCTTCGTGCTCTTTGCGGTACTCTTCTTCGGCGACCAGCTTGTCCTTGTTCTTCGCGATCTGCCGCTTGCGCGAGTCGGCGACCGCCGCGCGGTGCCGGTCCTCGGTGTGCAGCGCGAACCCTGACAGCAGCTTCTCGACCGCCGTGCTCCGGCACGACGGGCACGTCGGCGGCGGATCCTGCGGCCGCACGAGCGCCTCGAATTCGTGATCGCACTTGGTGCAGCGGTAATCGTAGAGAGGCATACCCGGATTTCACCACGCGGCGCGCGCGCTGTCACGCGCAAACGACGGAACCACGAAGACGCGAAGAAACACGAAGATCACGAAAAAAACTATCTGTACAAAAAGATCTTCGTGTTTTCGTGATTCTTCGTGCCTTCGTGGTTCCGTCCCTCACTCGGGCAGCGTCGCCTCGACGCGCTTCGGATCGATTCGCCACACGTTGCCGGCCTCGAGGTTCGACAGCCAGATCGAGCCGAGCCCCACGCGCACGGCGTCGCCGCCTTTCCCGTAGAACTGCTGAACGACGGTGTTGGTCGACGGATCGATGCGCGACAGCGGGTACTCGAACGTGGTCACCCACACCGATCCCTCGCCGACCGCGATGTCGCCGCCGCCCCCCGGGACGCCGACCTCGATCGTCGCCGCCACCTTGTTGGTCTTCGTGTCGATGCGCGAGACGCTGCCGTCGCCCTGATTGAGCGTCCACACGCTGCCCGCGCCCGCGGCGACGAAGCGCGGCGACTTGCCGACCGGAATGGTCTCGACGATCAGGTTCGTGTGCGGATCGACGCGCGTCACGAGGCTCTTGTCCGTGCTCGTCACCCACACGGCATCGTCGCCGAACGCGAGGCCGTACGATCCGGCGGCGACGTAGATCTCGGCGACGAGCGCGTTGGTATCCGGATCGAAGCGCGCGAGCGTCCCTTTCGCGTCGGTCATGATCCAGATGCTGCCGGCGCCGGCGACGATCGATCCCTCGCTGCTGGCGATCGTGGACTTGATCGCCGGCGCGACCGCGGAGGTCTCGAGGTCGACGCGCGCAATGGTCTTGTCGCCGCAGTTCGGCACCCAGAGGCTGCTGAATGCCGCCGCGAGCCCCGAGCATGGTCCCGTACCGACCTCAATCGTCGCCGCAACGGTGTTCGTCTTCGGGTCCAGGCGCGCCACCGAGTTCTTGGGCCGGTTCGACACCCACACGGATTCGTCCACGGCGATCCAGTCGGGCGAGCCGGGATACGGGAAGACGGCGTCGGGCTTCAGACGCTCGATGGGAATCTTCACGCCGGGCGTTTTCACGCCGGGTTTTGGCGGCTTCGCCGGCTGCAGTGCAAAGGCGAGCAGCAGCAAACCGATGACAATTCGCGGCATCTCGTCCGTGCATAATAACCTTTCATGCGCATACGCTGGATGTTCGCGGCCGCGCTGCCCCTCGTCGTGGGCGTCGCCGGCGAAGCGCGCCAGGCGGGTCCGCCGGCGTCGGCCGATTTCTTCGAGGCGAGAATCCGCCCGCTGCTCGCGGCCAACTGCTACGACTGCCACACCGATCAGCGGATGGGCGGCCTGCGCCTCGACTCCCGCGACGCGCTGCTGAAGGGCGGCCGCTCCGGCCCCGCGATCGTGCCCGGCGATCCCGACAAGAGCCTGCTCATCGCCGCCGTCCGCCAGACCGGCGCGCTGAAGATGCCGAAGGGCGGCGTGCTGCAGCCCGGCGATGTCGCGGCGCTCGTCGAGTGGGTGCGCGCGGGCGCGGTGTGGAGCGCGGCGCCGGCGCTCTCGGCGTCGAACGCCGCACCGCCGGCGACACCCGCTGCAGCGAACGCGCCGGCCTACGTGATCAAACCGGAGCAGCGGGCGTTCTGGTCCTTCCAGCCGCTGCGCAAGCCGGCGCCGCCGCAGGTGGCGCACGAGTCCTGGCCGAAAACCGACATCGATCGCTTCGTCCTCGCGCGTCTCGAGCAGAACGGCCTCACGCCGGTGCGGCTCGCGGACAAGCGGACGCTCATCCGCCGCGCGACGCTCGACCTCACCGGCCTGCCGCCGACGCTCGAGGAGATCGAGGCGTTCGAGAAGGACGACTCGCCGGGCGCGTTCGCGAAGGTCGTCGATCGACTGCTCGAGTCGCCGCAGTACGGCGAGACGTGGGGCCGGCTGTGGCTCGACGTCGCGCGCTACGGCGAAGACGACTACCGCTCGCTCGATCCCAAGGGCCGCGGCCTCAACCCGTATCCGAACGCGTATCTGTATCGCGACTGGGTGATCAAGGCGTTCAACGACGACATGCCGTACGACCAGTTCGTGCGCGCGCAGCTGGCCGGCGATCTCGTCGGCGATCCGGCGACGCGCGCCCGCACGCTGCCGGCGCTCGGCTTCCTCGGCCTCGGCCCGTGGTTCTACGACAACGGCGCGGTGGAGATCACGCGGGCCGACGAGCGCCACGATCGCGTGGACGTCGTGTCGCGCGGCTTCCTCGGCCTGACGGTCGGCTGCGCGCGCTGCCACGATCACAAGTACGACCCGATCCCGACGACCGACTACTACTCGCTCGCCGGCGTCTTCCTCGACACCACGTACAAGGAATATCCGCTGGCGCCGAAGAGCGTCGTCGACGAGTACGACGCGCACGACAAGAAGATCGAGAAGAAGGAGAAGCTGCTCGACGAATTCCTGCGCACCGAATCGACGCAGCTCGGCGAAACGCTCGCGCTCCAGGCGTCGAACTACATGGTCGCCGCGTGGAAGGTGACCGGCGAGCCGAAGGAAGACATGGCGCGCGTCGTCGACGGCGAGAAGCTCGACTTCGAGCTGTTCGACCGCTGGCTGAAGTTCCTCGCGAAGCCGCCGAAGTTCTACCCGTACCTGACGAAGTGGCAGGAGATGGTGAAGGCCGGCGGCACCGAGAAAGAGGCGAAGAAGCTCGCTGAGGAGTTCCAGACGCTCCTCGTCGACGTGATGTTCGAGAAGAAGGAGATCAAGGACGAGAACGAGATCATCGCGGCCAAGGCGCTGCCCGGCACGAAGAAGAAGGAGCCGGGCAAGCTGCCGAGCGATTTCGTGACGAACGACGACTTCTGCCCCGGCTGCGGCCTCTCGCTCAAGAGCCTCCCCGTCGAGAAGAACAATCTGTGGACCGACGTCTTCCAGCGCGACCTGCAGGACGGCTTCGATCCCGCGCAGATGTTCGACCGCATCAAGCCGGGCCTCCTCTCGTTTCGCGGATGGGGGCTCGAGCGGCAGCTCGGCGCCGAGCGCCGCCGATACATCGACGCGCTCCGGGGCGACCTCGAGGCGCTGCGCAAGACGGAGCCGCCGAAGTACGCGTTCGTCCACGGCGTCGCCGATGTCGACAAGCCGGTGAACCTGCGCGTCAGCAAACGCGGCAGCCCGTACAACCTCGGCGACGAAGTGCCGCGGCATTTCGTGTCGGTCCTGTCCGACGGCGCGCCAGCGCCGTTCGAGAAGGGCAGCGGACGCCTCGAGCTCGCCGACGCGATCGTTCGCCATCCGATCTCGATGAGGGTCATCGTCAACCGGATCTGGAAGGGGCATTTCGGCACGGGCCTCGTCGACTCGCCGAGCAACTTCGGCGTCGCGGGCGAGCGGCCGACGAACCCCGAGCTGCTCGACTATCTTGCGCAGACCTTCGTCGACAACAAGATGTCGATCAAGCAGCTGCACCGCGCCATCATGACGAGCGCCGTGTATCAGCTGAGCGCCGACCACGACGCGAAGAATTTCGAGAAGGACGGCGGCGACCGGCTGTACTGGCGCGTCGAGCGCCGGCGCATGACGGCGGAGCAGGTCCGCGATTCGCTGCTGTTCGTCTCCGGCGCGCTCGATTCGAAGATGGGGGGCCCATCGTCTCCGCTGACGCCGTCGTTCGCGCGGCGCACGGTGTACGGCAAGGTGAGCCGCTACAAGCTCGACGACTTCCTGCAGCTGTTCGACTTCCCGAGCCCGAACCTGTCGGCGGAGAAGCGGTTCACGACGAGCGTGCCGCTGCAGCGGCTGTTCCTGATGAACAGCGACTTCATGCAGCAGCAGGCCGAGCTCGTCGCGCGCCGCGTCGTCCACGAGGAGAACAACACCGCGCGGATTCAGAAAGCGTACAGCCTGATCTTCGGCCGCCTCGCGACCGACGCGGAAGTGAAGAGCGGGCTCGCGTTTCTCTCGAGCGAGCCCTTGAAGGCCTACGAGGAGCGCCGGACAGCGGCAAAGAATTCTGACAAGGACACAAAGGAAAGAACAGAGGACACGAAGGGAAAGGCAGCATCCGAACATGAAGGCGAGCGCGCGGCGCCGAAGCCCGACAAGGAAGAAGTCGGTATGATGGCTGGTGTGCTGCCGGGGACGTCGAAGAAGGACGATCCGAAGCTGCTGCCGCCGACGCCCTGGGGCCGCTACATCAAGATCCTTTTGAGCTCGAGCGAATTTCTCTTCATCGACTGATATGGGCCTCCACAAATCGCGGAATCCGATCTCCCGCCGCGACGCGCTCTGCCGCATCGGCAACGGCTTCGGCATGCTCGCCTTCGCGAGCCTCGTCGGCGAATCGATCGCGCGCGCGGCCGGCGGCGTCGCACAGGACGGCGCGATCGATCCGCGCCGGCTGGATCACCCGGCGAAGGCCAAGCGCGTCATCTTTCTCTTCATGAACGGCGGCCTGTCGCAGGTCGACAGCTTCGATCCGAAGCCGATGCTCGACAAGTACCACGGCCAGCCGCTGCCCGGCGGATCGATCGCCACCGAGCGCAAGACCGGCGCGCTCATGCGCTCGCCGTTCACGTTCAAGAAGTACGGCAAGGCGGGCATCGAGGTCAGCGAGCTCTTCCCGTACGTCGGCGAGTGCGTGGACGACATCTGCTTCATCCGCTCGATGTACACCGACATCCCGAACCACGAGCCCTCGATGCTGATGATGAACACCGGCCACACGCAGGTGGGCCGGCCGTCGCTCGGCGCGTGGCTCACCTACGGCCTCGGCACCGACAACACGAACTTGCCCGGCTACGTCGTGCTCTGCCCCGACGTGCCGACGACGGTGGGGCCGCCGCTGTGGAACAGCGCGTTCCTGCCGGCGGTCCACCAGGGCACGTTTATCGCGGACAAAATCGACAAGACCGAGAAGCAGACCGACGAGGCGCTCGTCGGCAAGAACTTCGATCCGAAGACGCTGATCTCCTACATCCACAACGAGAAGTTCACGCTCAGCGAGCAGCGCCGCGAGCTCGATCTCCTCGAGTCACTGAACCGGATGCAGATGCAGCGCGAGGCCGTCAAGGATCCGAAGCTCGAGGCGGCGATCCAGTCGATGGAGACGGCGTACCGGATGCAGACCGAAGCGCCCGAGGTCTTCGACATCCGCAAGGAGAGCGCGGCGACGCTCAAGCTGTACGGACCCGGCAGCACGGCGCGCGGCTGCCTGATGGCCGTTCGGCTCGCCGAGCGCGGCGTCCGCATGGTGCAGGTCTACTACGCGAAGGGCGATCCGTGGGACGCGCACGCCGACATCCAGGCGCACCGCAAGAACGCGAAGGATTCCGATCAGCCGTTCGCCGCCGTCATCAAGGATCTGAAGTCCCGCGGCCTCTTCAAGGACACGCTCGTAGTCTGCGGATCGGAGTTCGGGCGGACGCCGGTGATGGAGATCGGCGGCGGCGCCGGCCAGGTGCAGAACGGGCGCGATCACAACCCGTTCGGCTTCACGATGTGGCTCGCGGGCGGCGGCGTGAAGGGCGGCGTGGTGTACGGCGCGACCGACGACTTCGGCTTCAAAGCGGTGGACAAGCCGGTGCACGTGCACGATCTGCACGCGACGATCCTCCACCTGCTCGGGATCGATCACACGAAGCTGACGTACCGCTACAGCGGCCGCGACTTCCGGCTCACGGACGTGTCGGGCACCGTGATCCACGACATCATCGCGTAGCGGCGCGTCACTTCCACGGGATCTCGGGCGCGCGATAGAAGTTGATCCCGAGCGCCGTCCACCGCGGCGCCTGCGCGCCGAGCCGCGCGCGAAAACCCTCCCAGTCGCGCGCGTCCTGCGGCGACCAGCCCACTTCGGCGATCGCGGCGAGCCGCGGCATCGCGAGAAACTCGACGTCGCGCATGCTCGCGGCCGTCTCGGACCAGAGCGGCGCCTCGACGCCGAGAATCGCGCGGGCGCCCGGCACGAGCGCCGCCGGATCCCAGTCGTACGACGTCTTCACCGGAATGCGGCCGGCCCAGTCGAGGCCGAGCCGCGTGTCGCCGTCGTATTTCATGTCGAGGTACGTGCGGTTGCCCGGCGACAGGATGAGGCGCGGCGCGCGCGCGAGCGCGGCCGCCGGCGCGTTCGGCCGCCAGTGCTGCACGATGGACGAGGACGCGAGCGAGACGCCGGCGACCTCGTCCCAGCCGATCATCTCCTTGCCGTGCGCCTGCACGATCGTCTGCACGCGCTCGACGAACGCGCGGTATTGGGCGCCGGTCAGTTTCCGCACCTCGTCGCCGCCCATGTGGAAGTAGCGTCCAGGCGCCATCCCCGCGATCTCGCCGATCATGTCGTCGAGGAACCGGTAGGTGATCTCCTTGTCGACGCAGAGCGCGCTGAAGCCGACGTCGATGCCGGTGAACGGCGGCGGCGCCTGGCCGCCGCAGTTGAGCTCGGCGTACGACGCAAGGGCCGCGTTCGTGTGGCCCGGCATGTCGATCTCCGGCACCACCGTCACGAACCGCTCCGCCGCGTACGACACGATCTCGGCGAACTGCGCCTGGGTGTAGAAACCGCCGGGCGTTCCGCCGACTTCGGTGAGGCCGCCCTTGATCGTGAGATCCGGCCATTTCCGGATCTGGATGCGCCAGCCCTGATCGTCGGCGAGATGCAGATGCAGACGGTTCATCTTGTGGAGCGCCTCGAGATCGATGAACCGCTTCACCTCGTCGACGGAGAAGAAGTGGCGCGCGACGTCGAGCATCGCGCCGCGCCACTCGAAGCGCGGGCTGTCGCGGATCCGCACGCTCGGCAGCGTGGCGGCCTGCGGCTGGCGGAACGCGACCGCCTCGTACTCCGCCCAGTACGGCAGGAGCTGCCGCAGCGTCTCGATGGCGTAGAAGAGGCCGGCCGGCGTCGATGCGGCGAGCGTCACGCGCCGCGGCGCGATCGTGAGCTCGTAGCCTTCGGCGCCCGTCGCGCGCTGCGCGTCGACGACGAGCTCGATGGCGGACGCTTGCGCGTCGGCCGGCGCGGCCGTCACCGCGACCGTGATGCCCGTCGATCGACGGATCCACTCCGACAGTTGGCGTGCGGCGCGCTGCACGGCCGGATCGGCGGACGACGCCGCGACGACCGTTCCGGCGCCGATCGTGAACCCCTCGTCGGCGCCGGGCTCGACGATTGCCGGCGCCGGAACGAGCGCGGGGAATGTTGCAGGAAGCGAACGGCGGGATGAAGGCGCGGCCGGCTTCGGCGGGCGCGCGCAGCCGGACGCCGCCATCGCGGCGACCAGCAGCGCGCCGGCGCAGCCGCGCATCTACTTCTTCTTCTCCGCCTCCTCTTTCTCCTTCAGCCGCGCGCCGCGCAGGATGTTGCCGAGCGCGTAGTTGCCCTCGTGGCACGCGTACTCGTAGAGCAGGTCGCCCGTCGCCGGCCAGGCGTACTCCGCCGTCCACGGCCGCGTCCACGTCTCGGGATCTTCGATCGTGAACTGATACCGCAGCGTGCGCGCGTCGACGCGCGTGAAGCGCTCGGTCACTTTCAGGCTCGGCGTCGATCCCCTGAACCGCGTCTTGTCGGTGAAGTTCGTCGTCTCGACGACGAGCGTGTCGCCGTCCCAGTGGCCGATCGAATCGCCGAGCCATTTGCGCACGGTCGGCGGCGCGTGCTGCGCGTTCATCCGCACCACGCGCACGTCGTGCACCATCTCGGTGAGGATCAGCACGGTGTCCGGCGTCTGCACGATCTGGTGCAGGTTGTTGTAGAAGTACGTCGGCAGAATCGGCGGACCCGACGTCGAGCTGAACCCGACGAGGCAGCGCTCGGCGAGCGGGCGGATTTCCGGATCGTTGTACGCCTCGGGCCCTTCGAACCCCGGATCCTCTTCGCGCGCGCCTTCGTCGGACGTCGGGCGGCGGGTGTACGCGTCGGTCGTGCGGCGCTTCTGCGCGTCGTTCGTGAGCGCGGGCACGCGCCCGTCGGGCGGATCGATCACGAGCGACGCGCGCTTCCGCCCGTCGATGGACGTGTAGTGCGATCCAGGATCGAGCCAGAAATTGTTGTAGCCGCCGACGTTGCCGTACGGCCCCGGCGACCCGTCGCCTCCGGTCGGCGGCGCCTTGCGGTTGCCGTCCACCGGCCCGGCGAGCAGATCCTTCTGCTTCGCGACCTGCGCCTCCAGCTTCGCGGCCTGCTCGTCGGTGAGCACGAGCGGCGTGCCGGCCGCGCGCTCGAGCGGCGTGAGCGTGGCGAGATCGTAGGTGCCCTGCAGATCCGGATGGCCGTCGGGCATCCGGCGGATGCCGGCGCCTCCCGTCGCGCGGCTCGGCTGAGTTGTCGCCTTCGTCGGCGCGGACGTTGGCGCCTGCGTCTGCGCGGCGAGGCGGCCCGCCCCTGCGGACGCGAGCGCGACTGCGGCGGCGGCGAGAACGACCGATCGTGGACCCATGTCGAACCTCACGCGACGGATTGTACGCGTTTGCGCCGCCGTCGGCGCGCCTATGTCTTGCCGCCGCGCGCGTCGACTTTCCCCTTCACGATCGCGCCGTCCGCCATCGTCAGCCGCGGCGTGACGATATCGCCGTCGACCGATGCGGTCGGCTGCAGCACGACGCGCTCGTGCGCCGTGAGGTTGCCGCTGACCGCGCCGCTGACCGTGATCGTCTTCGCCGTGAGATCGGCCTTCACCTCGGCGCCCGGTCCGATCATCAGGCTGTGATCGCCAACCTCGATCGTCCCCTCGACCTGCCCGTCAATCGTGAGGTGCTCCTGGCTGACGATGCGCCCCTCGATGCGGAGCGCCTTGCCGATCCACGCGGCGACGCGGCGCTCATCGGAAGGCGCATTGATGTCGTTCGGCATCTGACCCCCTGTGGGACCGAATCTTACCCCGGCCCGTCCAGCGCGCGAACCCGCGCAGCGTCGAACGTGCGCGCGGCGATGCTTGACCGCTGGCGTCGCCCCGCAGGTGGCAGGCACGTGCCTGGCACCTGCTTGGCACCGTTCGCGAAAGGCGCCCCGAAATCGGTATTCTCGAACGGTGACCGACTGGAACACGCGGCCGGCGCCGACCGGGCCGAGCCGGTGGGGATTTCCCGCGCCGTCGCAGTGGCCGGCGCAGGACGTGATCGCGGCGGGGGGCGACCTCGAGCCCTCCACGCTGATTGCCGCCTACCGCTGCGGGCTGTTCCCGATGGTGCTCGAGGAGCTTGGCGGCGCGCTCGCGTGGTGGTCGCCGGATCCGCGCGCCATCCTGCCGCTCGACGGCCTGCGCGTCACGCGCTCGCTCCGGCAGAGCGCGAAGCGCTACGACGTCCGCGTCGACACCTGCTTCGAGGACGTCATTCGCGCCTGCGCCGACCCCGCGCGCGAGAGCGGCTGGATCACGCCGGCGTTCATCGACGCGTACACGATGCTGCACCACCTCGGGTGGGCGCACAGCGTCGAGGTCTTCGATCGGAGCGGACGACTCGCCGGCGGCCTGTACGGCGTCCGCGTCGCGGGGCTGTTCGCCGGCGAGTCGATGTTCTATGCGCAGCGCGACGCGTCGAAGGTCGCGCTCACGGCGCTCGTCGGCCTCATGCGCGACAGCGGCATGACGCTCCTCGACGTCCAGTGGCACACGGCGCACCTCGCGTCGCTCGGCGCGATCGAGGTCCCGCGCGAGCGATACCTGCAGCTCGTCGCCGAAGCATTGGCTGATTAGCCGACGCGCCGCTCACTGATCCGATCGCGTCGCGCCGATCCGCACGACGCCGACGCCGTTCTTGAAATCGATCGCCGTGCCGTACGGCGCCGAGAACGACACGACGTCGTCGATGATCTTCTTCGCGCGCTCGGGCGCGGCGAACATCGGCCACCCGCGCTGCGGGCGCGGCTTCTTGTAGCCGAGCGTGATCGGGTAGAGCTTCAGCTCCGTCAGCTGCTTTCCGGTGAACCGCGGCACTGCGACGACCGATTCCCAGATCCGCTCGTCGGCGGGGAAGCCGATCGTGTCGTTGTTCGAGCGCTTGTCGTTGAACTCGCCGACGCCGGCGCCCGATTCGAGCGTCATCCCGAGCGGCTCGTAGTTCTCGGGCGGTTGCCGCAGCAGCGTCTCGTTCTCGAAGACGAAGTTGCCGAGCCCGTACAGGATCGGCTTGCCCTTGTAGATCTCGACGCCGCGCAGCACGTGCGGGCCGCTCGCCGTCACGACGTCCGCGCCCGCGTCGATCATCGCGTGCGCGAAGACGACGAAGAACTGCGGCGGCTGATAGCGATCGGCGCCGCCCTCGTGCGTGTGCGAGTTGACGATCGTGTAGTCCGCCTGCCTGCTCGCGTTGCGCACGACGGCCGCGATCCCGTCGAGGTCCTCCTTCAGCGGCTCGGTGCGGACCTCCTGCTTGTCGCCGACGACGAAATGGCGATCGAAGATCGTCATCTCGTCGGCCGGCCGATCGCCGGCGCCGCGCCCGCCGCGCCCGCCGAGGCCGGCCGCCGCCGCCGCGCTTCGCAGGTTGTCGAACTGTTGCCGCGTGACGACGTAGGTCGTCGTGAAGCGCAGCGGGTTGAGGCCCGGGCGCGCGCGCGTGTCGCCCCACGACACGCCGGCGCGGCTCTGATCGGGAAACGTCGAGGCCAGCGAGACGAGCGCGACGCGGCCCTTGTCGGTGTCGAGATACTTCGCCTCGCGCGCCTCGCGCAGGCTCTCGCCGACGCCTGCCTGCACCAGCCCCGCTTCGGCGACGTGCTTCGTCGTCAGGCGCGCGCCCTCGACGCCGTAGTCGCCCGTGTGGTTGTTCGCGCGCGCGACCATGTCGAATCCCGCCCACGCGAGCTCTTTCGCGATCGACGGATCCGCCCGCATGTACGTGCCGCCGCTCTGCGTCGACGGGAACGGCTCGTAGTCGTGGAGCAGCATCTCGAGGTTCGTGAACGCGGCGTCGGCGCCGCGGATCAACTCGACCATCTCGAGGAACGCCGGCTCGGTGTGCACCGACAGCTTCATCGTGATCAGCGAGTCGCCGGTGAGCGCCATCGTGAAGCCGTCGCCGTTCTTTGCGGGCTGGCGCGCGGCGGCGCGCGCCGGCGCCGGCCCGGTGGACGTCTGCGCCGAGGGTCCCGGCGTGGCCGAGAGCGCGTGCAGCCCGACGAACGCGGCGAACGCGAGCGCGAGGCCGGCGCGGAGCTTAGAAGTCAAAGGTCACCCCCGCGCGCAGCGTCCGCGGCGGCAGGATGTCGGTAACGCGGCCGAAGCTCGGGCCCGACACGTAGGTGACCGCCGTGATCGCGCTCGAGTTCGTCACGTTCAGGACGTCGAAGCTGAGGTTCAACGCTCTGCGGCCGAGGGCGACCTTCTTGCCGACGCGCGCGTTGAACTGCGTCTGTGGCGGTTCCGATTCGGCGCCGTACGGCTCGAGCCGTAATGAGACCGTCGCGAGCTGACGCAACGGCGCTCCGCTCGGATCGGCGGTGCGGAACACGTAGCTCCGCTGGCCGAGCGCGCCGTTCACCACCTCGACGATCGCGCCGACGAGGAAGTCGTGCGGCAGGTTGTAGTTGCCATTCAGCTTGAAGTTCCAGCGCCACCGGTTGTCGAGATCGAACGCGGTGTCGTTGGGACTCTGCGGGTATCCGACGATCCAGCTGTGGTACTTCGTGGCGGTAAAGGCCGCGAGCAGCGACCAGCTGCCGGCGAGCCTGCGCGTCACCGATCCTTCGAACGAGTTGAAGTAGTCGCTGCGGCCGTCGGGGCGATTGACCGTCTGGTTGTTGACGAAGTTGCTGCCGCGGTAGGCCGCGTCGTAGTCGTAGATCGTCACGAACCCGCCATCGTCGCCGGTGCCGAGCGTGCCGTCGGGACCGGGATCGCGGCGCTGGATCGGGATGTTGTAGGCGCTGAACGGCCGCAGCGTGTTGACGCTGCTGGCGATGTCGTCCCCGCTGCGCTTCAGCACGTAGAGCACGCGCGCGGCGAGGTTCGGCGCCAGCTCGCGCTCGATCGACGCGCTGACTTCCTGATAGTGCGACAGCAGAAGATCCGGATTGGGTGGCGTGTTGGCGGCGCTGGTCGTGCTCAGGAAGTCGAGGCCGTTGGTATCGAGGTTGACTTCACCCGGCTGATAACGGCCGTCGTTGTTCAGATCGTGCCACCGGTAGTCGGTCGTGAAGATCGTCAGCTGGTTGTAATTCGCGGCGAGCGCGCCTTCGGTGTTGAACCAGCCGTAGGACGCTTTCGCGACGGTCTTGCCGCTGCCGGTGAGATCGAAGGCGACCGCGGCGCGCGGCGCCCAGCGTCCCCAGCGGCCCACTTCGACGCGCGGGTAGGTCGCGGCTGGCGCCCACGGGCCGGCCTCGCGCGTCTGCTCCGGGACGTACGCGTGCTGGTAGTCGTAGCGCAGACCGACGTTGAACGTGAGGCGCTGGCCGAGACGCCACTGATCGGCGAAGTAGCCGGAGTAGACGTTGTCCCAGTTGGCCGGATTCACCGGCGAATTGCTGGTCTCGAACTGCACGCCCTGGCGGACGCCGTTGACGAGATCGAACATCAGCGCGTAGTTGCCCTGCGGCGTCACCGCGGAGTTGCCGGTGATGTCGCGCGCCGACAGCTGATAGCCCATCTTGAACTCGTGGCTGCCGCCGAGGAACGTCGACGGCACCCACGTCATGCTGCCGTCGCCGACCCACATCGTGAAGTCGCTCTGCTGCTGCAGCGCGCAGCCGGTGAGCATGAGCGTGTTGCGGTCGTAGGTGGGCGGCGTGTTGCCGCACACCGTCTGCGGCGTGTAGTCGAGCAGGTACGTCGAGCGGCCGAACTGCGCGTCGAACAGCAAATGGTTGCTCGGCGTGCCCTTCAGCTCGAATTTCCACCGCGTCGGCACCCAGCGGAACGCCTGCGTCGCCTCGAAGGCAATGTGCGTGAAGTCGGGATTCGACGTCGGCTGGGCGTTGAAGATGGTCTTCTGATAATCAGCGTCGCTGTTGGTGACTTCGCGCGCGTAGTCGGCGACCAGCTGGAATTTCGGCGTCAGCTGGAACGTGCCCTTGATCGTCGGGTTGTCGAGCGTCGACTTCGGCAGCGCGGCCGGCTCGTCGCCGGTCAGGTAGGCGCCGTCAGGTCCCGGGTTCAGCACGAGGCCCGGCCGCGTCGTCTGGTTGCGGCGATCGCGCATCGAGCCGAAGAACCACACCTTGTCGCGGACGATGCGCCCGCCGAGATCGCCGAACACGTCGTTGTAGTAGCGGAGCGAGGTGCCCACCGAGAGGCCGCGCGCCGCGAGCTCCGGCGTGAGGTTCGACTGCGGCTGCCGCATGTAGAAGTCGCTGTAGCGGCCGTGGAAGTCGTTGCCGCCTGATTTCGTGATCACGTTGATCAGCGCGCCGGCCTCTTTCACCTCGGCGCTGTTGCCGTAGGTCTTCACGTCGGTCTCGACGCTGTTCGCGAAGTCGGGCTGCGAGTTCGCGATGATCTTGAAGCCGTCGACCATCACCGTGACGTTCGTGTTGCCGCTGTTGATGCCGTACGTGTTGAAGCGCGAGCGGCCGTTCAACCCGATTGCGCCGGGCTTGTAGCCGTCGGTCGAGTGGAGGCCCGGTGTCATCGCGATGACATCGGCCATCTGCTTCAGCCCCGGCAGCGCGATCGAGATGAGGTCGGTCGACACGTTCTGCCCGCCGCGTGTCGTCGTCAGATCGACGACCGGGCTCGCGCCGCTGACCGTCACCGTTTCCTGCACGGATCCGACCTTCATCGACACGTTGACGCGCGCGGCGAAGCCGGCGTTCACCTCGAGCCCCTGGCGGACGAGCGGATCGAAGCCCTGGATCTCGAAGCGCAGCTGATAGGTGCCGCGTGGCAAATCGATGAAGCGGTAGTGGCCCGCCGCGTCGGTCGTCTGCACGAGCTGCGGAACCTGCAGCGCCGGGCTCGTGATCGCGACGACGACGCCCGGAAGCGCGCCGCCGGTGTCGTCGGTCACGACGCCGTCGATGCTGGCGGAGCTGATGTTCTGCGCGGCCGCGGGGGCCGCTGCGGCGAGGAGCGTCGAAAGAATGAGAGCGATCGCGCGAACGGGCATGCAGGTTCTCCTTTGCGTTCGAGTCACGTGCCCGGGCGAAGACGAATCGGTCGGAGATTACGGCAACGGTTCCGCGTTTTCAACGAATTCGCGGCATTGGTGCCAGGCACGTGCCAGGCACCGGCGAGGCGGAGTCAGCGCGGTTGGTCGCTCGGGCGCGCGACGCGCAGGGCGGCCATGTCCACCTTGTTCACCTCGTCGATGATCTTCGCGAACGCGCGGACGGCGGCTTCCAGTCCCGGCTCCGGCACCAGCTCCGCGCGATCGAGATCCGTGTGATAGATCGCGTGGTCGATGATGTGAAAGCTGGGCGCGTCGGTGTAGACGACGCCGAGCTCGCCGCCGGGCCGCGTCTCGGGACGCGAGTAAATCGCGATGCCGAACGTCTTGAAGCTGCCGGCGACGATCGCCTTCAGCCGCTCGCTGCCGCCGACGAACCAGCGCCGCGCGCTCACGGCGTTCGACCCGACGAGGCTGTTGCCGACCAGATACGTCTGCACTTGTGAGGTGTGCTCGCAGTTCACGATGAGCGCCGTCCTCGCGAACATCGACTGCATGTGGTTGTGGATCCAGCGAAGCCCCGCCTCCTCGCCCGACGGCGAATGGTGCGCGGAGCTCGTGAAGAACGTCATCGTGCGGCGGCGCTGCGCTTTCGGCAGCTTCGCGTAGTGCTCGGCGAGCTCGATCATCGTGCCGATGCCCGATGCGTTGTCCATCGCGCCTTCGAAGAACGAATCGGTGTGCGCCATCACCGCGATGTTCTCGTCGGTCGCGCCGGGCAGCACGCCCCACACGCTCGCCGTCTGCAGCCCGCTCTTCATCTCCACCGCGAGCCGCACCCGCAGCGCCGGCGACTGCCGCTTCTCGATCATTTCGCGGATCGTTGTGCCGTCGTCGCTGCCGAGCATCATCACCGGCATCCGCGCCGGATCGCGATCGCCGCCGGTCGGCTGGCTCGTCACGTTGCCGGGGAAGCCGAGGATGATGAAGAGCGCCGCGGCGCCCGCTTCTTGCGCGCGCTGGATCGCGCCGTTCGTCAGCGCCGAATCCGATCGGCCGCCGGGCGTCGGGATGCCGTAGACGACGACGGCTTTGCCCTTGACGTCGCGGCCGAGGAAGTCCGCCGGCAGTCCGAGTCCCGCCCACACGGGCTCGAGCTCCGTCGATGCGATGCCCGCCGAGTGATAGATCGGAAACGCCGTCTTCAGCGCGATCGTCTTCCCGGCGCCCGAGACGCTCACCTCCCACGATGTGGGAAACCACTGCGGCGGCAGCGCATCGAAGGACTGAACCCGCACCTGCTCGAGCCCGATGCGCCGGAACTGCGCCGCCACCCACTCGGCCGTCATCCGGTCGTACGGCGTGCCGGTGATCCGGCCCCAGTACTGGTTGCCGTCGTCGCGGCTCTTGCGCGAGATGGCGGTGATCTCGTTGATGTAGCCCTTGATGCGGCGTCCGCTCAAGCTCGCGTACGCCTGCTCGGAGGGCGGCAGCGGCCAGCGCAAATACTCGTCGTCGGGCAGCCACAGCGGCGGCTGAGCCGGGCCGGACCGATCCTGACCGCGCACGGCGAGCGAACCGCAGGCGAGGATCACGCCCAGCACGGCGGCCGTCTTCAGATGTTTCCGCATGCGTCCTCCTCCGACCGATGGGCGGACTATACGGCAGCGCGGCGGACTTCGCGAAATGTCACAACGCCTCGCCCCCTACAGTTTTGCTACGCGCTCGAAGCGAAAGATCCTTCATCATTACCCGTATGGTTGACGCGCATCTCGACTCCCTGATGGCGTTGAACGCCACCTACATCGACTGCGTTGTCGGCGCCGACGCCGAACGCTTCGACGCGATTCTCGCGCCGGACTTCGTCTGCTCGACGGCCGACGGCGCGCTCATCGACCGCTCGGAGTTCCTGCAGCGGACGCGATCGTCGTCGCGGCTGCAGGGCATGGACATCGAGGACGTGCGCATTCGCGTGCTCGGCGACGTGGCGTTGATCCACGCGCGCACGAACTACACGCTCGGCGACGGCCGCCAGGGCTGCGGCCGCTACACCGACGTCTGGGCGCTGCGCGACGGGCGATGGCTCGCCGTCGCCGCCCACGTCACGCGCCTGGTCTGATCTGCAGTCAGGAATCGAACGGCTGGACGCGCAGCCACTGCCAGGCTTCGTCGAGCGACTGGCAGATGCGGACGGCGGGCGCGCGCGTCATGTCCTGCCGCATGAACTGGTAGACGCGCGCGATCGCCGACACGATCAGGTTGCCGACGACGACGGCGCGGCGCGCGCACGCGTCGACGGGGTCGCACGCGATGATCGTATCCAGCTCGGTCCAGCTGAGATCGACGTCGCGCGCTGCGCGGAGATCGATGACGAGGCCGAAGCTCGGGTCGAACGCGGCGTCGCGTCCCAGCACGCGCTGCACCGTTTCCAGCTCGTCGAACGTCACCGTATCGCGCATCCGCACGTGGCTGACCCGCCTTTCAGGATCGACGCGCAGCTCCCACGACACGGCGCAGAAAATATCACGGACTTCGCTGACTTCAAGCACCTGACTCACGGGTCATGGTCGTCTTTGGTCGCGCGTACCACGAAGGTGTAACTCGAGCGCACCGCCGGCGAACCTACTACAACGACCCGTAATTCGCTAGGTCAATCAGGCGAATGAGCTCACGCGTCCGCAGTCGTGTCGCTGAACGGCGCCCGGTCGCGATCGCTCAGATGGCGGTTGCCCGCGTTTGCCTGCGGGCTGTCCCTCCTCGTACTGTTCGTCGTGTTGTTCCTCGCCTACCGCGAAGTCGAAGCCACGCTGGAGCAGGCGGGCGGCGATCGCGCTCGACACGCCGCCGGCGAAGTGGCCGGCATCTTCGCGCGGACGACGCAGCAGACCGTCCAGCAGCTGCAGGCGGTGGCGCCGGCGCTGCGCACCTTCCTTCGCGATCCACGCGACGCGAATCGCGCGTCCGCCGGCACCGCGCTTGCGCCGCTCGCACCGGGCGCGAACCGCCACGTCACGATCTGGGACGCGTCCGGCGCGAGGCTGCTGGACCGGCCGGAGCCTGCCGCTGCGGGGGCTGGTCCCGCCGTCGCGCCGCCGGCGCACGTCCCGCTGCCCGGGTTGAGTCCGCTGCAGATGTCCGGCGATCAGACGTTCGCTGATCTCGCCGCGACCGTGCACGACGGGCCCGATGGCGGCGAAGCGGTCCTCGGATGAGTTTCCGTGCGCTCGGTGCTGACCGTCTCGCCGCCCGACGCGCTCAATCGGCTCGTCGGCACCGACGCGGTCGTGCTCTTCGGCAACCGGCACGGAGACGTGTGGACCGATCTGCGCACCGTGTCGCCGGGCCGGCGATCGACGCTTCGCGGTGGCGATCGCGGCTGTCGTCGTGCTGCGCTGGTTCACGATCCGGTTGACGCGGCCGCTCCTCCAGATGACGTCGGCGGCCGAGGCGATGGCCGGCGGCGACTTCTCGCAGCCGGTGGCCGTCGAACGCGGCGACGAGATCGGACGATTAGGGCGCGCGTTCAATCTGATGCGCGGAGAGGTGGCGGCGGCGCGGCGGGATCTGGAGCTGCGCGTCCGCGAGCGGACCGAGGAGCTCAATGCGGCGCTCGCGCAGCGGCGGCTGCATCGGCGTGCAGAGCGAAATGGGCAAGGGATCGTCGTTCACCGTATATCTGCCGCGCACTGACGCGCCCGCCGCTGACGCCGAACCGCGGACGGCCGTCAGCCGCGAGCGGCTCGCGCCGCGCAAGATTCTCGTGGTGGACGATTCAGACGCCGTCCGCCAGCTGGCAAAGCGGCTCCTCGAGAAGCAGGCGCACACGGTCGTTCACGCCGCCAACGCGAAGAGGCGCGCCGGCGGTTTCGCGCCGAGTCGGGCATCGACGTGGTGTTGACCGACGTCGTCATGCCCGGCGCGAGCGGTCCGGATCTCATTCAGGAGCTCGTCGCCGAGCGACCGTCGTTGAAGGTCGTCTACATGTCGGGGTACGCCGAAGACGCCATCGTCCACCACGGCGCGGTGGAGCCGGGCATCGCGCTGCTGCACAAGCCTTCACGGCGGAGACGCTCGAGCGAAAAATTCGGGAGGTGCTCCAGAGGCGCGGGCTTGTCGAATCGTAGCGATCGATTGTGCGCGTCGTTGCGGATGGTGTGGAGCCGGCGACCAGACTTGAACTGGTGACCTGCTGATTACGAATCAGCTGCTCTACCAACTGAGCTACGCCGGCCAGGCGTGAAACCGATATTCTACCACGTCCGATGGTCGCCACCCACCGGCGCGACGTCGCCACGAAAGGGCAGGGCGACGCGCGCGACATCACCGACTTCGTCGCCGCCGCCGTCGCCGCCTCGAGCTGCCGCGCCGGCATCGCGACCGTCTTCGTCGTCGGCTCGACCGCGGCGGTGACGACGATCGAGTTCGAGCCGGGCGCGATCGCCGATCTGAACCGCCTCTTCGACGAGATCGCCCCGCGCGACGCGGACTACCGCCATCACCTGCGCTGGGGCGACGACAACGGATCGAGCCACGTGCGCGCGGCGCTCCTCGGCCCGTCGATCACGATCCCGTTCGCCGACGCCAAGCTGCTGCTCGGAACGTGGCAGCAGATCATGCTGCTCGAGTGCGACACGCGTCCGCGGCGGCGCGAGATCGTCGTGCAGATCCTCGGAGAATAGGCCGAGCCGTCGGCGTCAGCTGCGGCGGAAGTACGTATCAGTCTTGTCGATCCAGTCCTGCCGCACGGGACTGAAGACGTCGATGACGAGAGTATCCTCGAGCACGTCGACGCCGTGAGGCACGCCACCGGGAATCTGGAGCACCTCGCCGCCGCGGACGACGATCTCGGTGCCGTCGATTGTGAACCGCAGCGCGCCGTCGAGGACGATGCTGATCTGCTCGTTCTCGTGGGCGTGCACCGGCACGACGCCGCCGCGCTTCAGCTCGAAGCGCGCGACGGTGACGCGCTCGCCGGTGAGGTAGCGCCGGCCGATTGCCGCGTTGATCTGCTCCTGCTCGATCGCGTTCCATTTGTGATGCGTGGCTGTCGTGTTCATGGCTTCCTTTTCACTGGAATGTCCGGCCTCGGGTCCGCGACGAACCCGCTGCGGTTCGGCATCTGCACCTGCGGCAGCGTCTGCGGGTTCAGCTCGTCGTGGTCGCCGACGACGCCGTTCATGAAGAGGACGTACGCGGTCGCCGCGTAGATTTCGTCGGCCGTCAGCGTGCCCGGATGATCGAACGGCATCGCGCGACGGATGTAATCCCACAGCGTGGTCGCGTACGGCCAGTAGCTGCCGACGGTCTTCTGCGGGCTGGGCGTGTTGAGCGATCCCTGCCCGCCGACGAGGACGTCCTGCGGCCCTTCTTTTCCCGTCGGCCCGTGGCACGTTTCGCAGCGCCGCGTGTAGACGTCTTTTCCGGCGGCCGCGGTGCCGCGTCCCGGCGGCAGTCCCTTGCCGTCGGGCGCGACGTCGATGTCGATCGCGCTCAGCTCCGCCGCGGTCGGCGCGCGGCCGACGCCGTAGGTCGGCGTCTGCGACGCGGATTCGGAGCGCTGCGGCGACGCTGAAAGCTGCGGCGGCCTTGAAAGGGTCGCGCTGCATGCGACGGCGGCGCCGAGCACGAGCCAGCTACGCGTGATTGCCATTCGTGATCGTGCCGTCGGGCGCGACCCTCCATGCCTGGATGCCGTTATTGTGGTAGAACGAATTCGTGCCGCGCTTCGCGACGAGCTCGCCGAGCGGCGGCTGCGTGTAGCCGGTCTCGTCGGTGCAGCGCGAGGCGATCAACGCGTCGCGGCCATCCCATGTCCAGAGCCAGCGGAAGCGCGTATGCGCGCGCGGCAGCACCGGCGTCTGGAGATCCGCCGCCGCCCACGTCGCGCCGCCGTCGGTCGTGATCTCGACGCGCGCGATCGCCCCGCGTCCGCTCCACGCGATGCCCGTCACCTCGTGCACACCGGCGCCGGGCAGCGTGTCGCCGCCCGACGGCCGCGTGATCACCGACTTGGGCTCCATCACGAACGTGAACTGCCGCGCAGTACCATCAGGCATCAGGTCGGTGTACTTCGACGTTTCCTCGCGGCTCATCGCCGGCTGGTCCATCACCTTCAGGCGGCGAAGCCACTTCACGTTGGCGTTGCCTTCCCATCCCGGCAGCAGCAGGCGCAGCGGATACCCCTGCTCGGGGCGCAGCGGTTCGCCGTTCTGTCCATACGCGACGAGCGCGTCCTCCATCATCTTCTGCATCGGGATGCTGCGATCGTGTTTGCCGGCGTCCGCGCCTTCGGCCAGCACCCACGCCGCGCCGGGGCGCACGCCGCATTCGCGGAGCAGCAGCGCAGCCGGCACGCCCGTCCACTCGCTGCAGCTCGTGAGGCCGTGAATCCGCTGTACGTCGGACGCAGATGATCCGCCGCGCCACTCGCTGCTGCTGTTGCCGGAGCACTCAAGAAAATGGATGCGCGACGTCGACGGCAGGCGCTTCAACTCGTCCACGGTGAACACGAGCGGCCGATCGACGAGGCCGTGAATCGTCAGACGATGCGCCGCCGGATCGATCTCGGGGACGCCGGAGTGGTGGCGCTCGAAGTGCAGCGACGAAGGCGTGATGATGCCGTACGTGTCGTGCAGCGGCGTCTGGCTCGCCGCCTCCTCGAGCGGCGCCTTGGTGTTGCGGTTGACGAACCGCGCGGCCCTCTCGAACGGCGATCGCGAGCCGTAGCCGCTGATCGGCGCGCCGATGGCGCGCGGCTCCGCCGGCGGTGCGCCCGACCGACCGCTGCAGGCGAGCGCAGTCGAGCTCCAGAGGGCGCCGGCGCGCAGGAACCAGCGTCGGGACGTGTCCATGGGCCGGTATTGTGATATACTACATATCTGAACTAGATGGGTGAGTCGGGACGGACAGGGTTGTTCGCCGTGCTGCACACGGCGAGCGCGCTCGAAGCGAGAGTGGAAGAACGGCTGGCCGAGGCCGGGCTGTCGCTGCCCAAGCTCGCGGCGCTGCACCACTTGTCGCAGGCGGGCGATTCGCTGCCGCTCGGCCAGCTGGCCGAACGGCTCGCGTGCGTGAAATCGAACGTCACGCAGTTGGTCGATCGGCTGGAAGCCGATGGTCTCGTCGTGCGGGCCGCCGACCCGAACGATCGTCGATCGCGCCTCGCAGTCCTCACCGACACTGGAAAAACTGCGTACGCGCGCGGCAGTCAGATTCAACAACAGGCAGAGCGTGAGATTTTTGCGACGTTGAACAAGGAAGAAGCATCGACGCTCCACACGCTCCTGGCGAAAATCACGCGCTAGTCGATCGACTTTTGGTTTGGCCATTAGTTCATGAATGTACTGTAGAGGAGAGCACAATGAGAACCTTCACGCTCTGGGCACTCACTATCGTCTCGGCCGGCCTGTTCCTGCTCGCGGGCGTCCTGAAATGGATTGGCGTGGACATGGAAGTGCAACTGTTTGCGGCGATCGGCATCGGGCAGTGGTTCCGGTATCTCACCGGCACGCTCGAAATCGCGGGCGCGATCGGTCTGTTTGTGCCGGCGCTCGCGCCGTACGCGGCGCTGCTGCTCGCGGCGGTGATGACGGGCGCGGTCATGACGCACCTCTTTGTCATCGGGCAGAACCCGCTCGCGGCGATGCTGCTGCTCGCTTCCACGCTGACGATCGCGTGGCTGCGGCGCCAACACATCAGCTCTCGCGTCGTCGTCGCCTGACGTGGTTGCCGGCGCTACGCGGCTGCGCTACGATGGTGGTTTAGACATTCCCCTGGAAAGCGGACTGTGGAGACCACCGCGACGGAAGCCGCCGACCTTGTCGTACGCGGCGCACGCACGCACAACCTGAAGAATATCGACGTCACGATTCCCGCCGGGAAGCTCGTGATCGTCACCGGCGTGAGCGGCTCGGGGAAGTCGTCGCTGGCCTTCGACACGATTTACGCGGAAGGCCAGCGGCGCTACGTCGAGTCGCTGTCGGCGTACGCCCGGCAGTTTCTCGAACGGATGGAGAAGCCGGACGTCGATCGCATCGACGGGATCGCGCCCGCGATCGCCATCCGCCAGAAGAACAGCGTCCGCAACCCGCGATCGACCGTCGGCACGACGACCGAGATTCACGATTACATGCGGCTGCTGTTCGCGCGCATCGGCCGCACGTTCTGCCGCACGTGCGGGCGCGAGGTCGTGCGCGAGACGGCGGAAGTCGTCGCCGGCCAGCTCGCGCAGCTCTCCGACGGGGCGCGGCTCCTCATCGGGTTCGATCTGCAGATCGTCGAGACGACGGCCGCGGTCGCGGACGCGCCGGAAGTCGACGAGCTCGGGGAAATCGCCGAGGATGCCGCCGGCAACGGCGAGGCGCGGCAGCCGGCGCTCATCGACGCGCCGGTTCGTCAGCCTCCGGCCGCCGCTTCGTCCGCCGTCGCGTCGGCGCTCGGCTCGCTGCGCAAGAAGGGGTTCGCGCGGCTCCTCGTCGACGGCCGCGCGGTCGCGATCGACGACGTGGATCCGGCGACGCTCGCCGATCGGACGCTGCTGAAGGTCGTCGTCGATCGCGTGCAGCTGGCGAGCGGCGGCGGCGCGGAGAAGGCCGACGAAGTGCGGCAGCGGCTCACCGACTCGATCGAGACGGCGTATCTGGAAGGCGGCGGCGCCGCATGGGCGACAGAACAGTCGGCAGTCGGCAGTCGGGAGCATTTGTTCTCGGAACGATTCGAATGCCGGCAGTGCGGGATCACCTACGAGGATCCGCAGCCGCGGCTCTTTTCCTTCAACAACCCGTTCGGCGCGTGTCCGACATGCCACGGCTTCGGCAACATCATCGAGCTCGACATGGACCTCGTCGTGCCCGATGCGTCGAAGTCGATCCAGCAGGGCGCAATCGAGCCGTGGAGCAAACCGCACTACCGCGCGCAGCTCGCCGAGCTGAAGCGCGCGGCGAAGCGCGAAAAGATTCGCCTCGACGTGCCCTGGTCCGAGTTGAGCGACGAGGAGAAGCGCTTCGTCGTCGACGGCGACAGCGAATACGACGGCGTCCGCGGATTCTTCCGATGGCTCGAGCGGAAGAAGTACAAGGTGCACGTCCGCGTATTCCTCAGCCGGTACCGCGGCTACCTGACGTGCCCCGACTGCGGTGGCGCGCGGCTGCGGGCCGAGGCGCGCGACGTGCGCGTGGCCGGCCGGACGATCGACGAGGTCTCCGCACAGACCGTCCAGCAGGCGCAGGCGTTCTTCAGCGGGCTGCAGCTCACCGAGAAAGAGCAGACGATCGCGGAAAAGGTGCTGAAGGAGATTCAGCGCCGCCTCTCGTTCCTGAGCGACGTCGGGCTCGACTACCTGACGCTCGATCGCCTGTCGTCGACGCTCTCGGGCGGCGAGGCGCAGCGGATCAACCTCGCGACGTCGCTCGGGTCGGCGCTCGTCGGCACGCTGTACGTGCTCGACGAGCCGTCGATCGGGCTGCACTCGCGCGACAACCTTCGGCTGATCGCGATCCTGCGACAGCTTCGCGACCAGGGCAACACGGTGCTCGTCGTCGAGCACGACGCCGACATGATCCGTGTCGCCGATCACATCGTCGATCTCGGCCTCGGCGCCGGCGAGCAGGGCGGCCGCGTCGTCTACTCCGGGACGCTCGCCGGGTTGATCCAGGAATCGCGATCGCTGACGTCGAAGTATCTGCGGCAGGAGCTCGCGATTCCGGTGCCGCAGACGCGGCGCCGCGGCACGGGGCAGAAGATCAAGCTCGCCGGCGCGAGCGAGCACAACCTGAAGCAGATCGACATCAGCATTCCGCTGAACACGCTGACGGTCGTGACCGGCGTCAGCGGATCGGGGAAGTCGACGCTCGTGCACGACGTGCTGTACGCCGCGATCAAGCGCGCGAAGGGCGGCTGGGACAAGCGCGTCGGCGCGTTCTCGAAGCTCGACGGCGTCGAGTACGTCACCGACGCCGTGCTCGTCGATCAGGCGCCGATCGGCCGCACGCCGCGATCGAATCCGGTGACGTACCTCAAAGCGTTCGATCCGATCCGCGAGCTGTTCGCGGCGACCAAGGACGCGCGCTCGCGCGGGCTGACGGCGAGCCACTTCTCGTTCAACGTGCCGGGCGGGCGCTGCGAGGCGTGCCAGGGCGAGGGCGAGGTGCGCGTCGAGATGCAGTTCCTCGCCGACGTCTTCGTGCCGTGCGATCAGTGCGACGGCAAGCGGTTCAAGCCGCAGGTGCTCGAGGTGCGCTATCGCGGCCGCACGATCCATCAGGTGCTCGATCTCACGGTCCGCGAAGCGCTCACCTTCTTCAGCAGCTCGCCGAAGGTGCTCCGCCGGCTGCAGGTGCTCGACGAGATCGGCCTCGGGTATCTGCGCCTCGGCCAGCCGGCGACGACGCTGTCGGGCGGCGAGGCGCAGCGGATCAAAATCGCGGCGCACCTGTCGTCGCACAGCGGCGAGCGCCTGCTCTACATCCTCGACGAGCCGACGACCGGCCTGCATTTCGACGATATCGCGAAGCTGCTCACGGCGTTCAAGAAGCTGCTCGAAGCGGGGCACACGCTGCTCGTGATCGAGCACAACCTCGACGTGATCAAGACGGCCGACTACATCATCGACCTCGGGCCGGAGGGCGGCGAGCAGGGCGGATCGGTCGTCGCGACCGGCACGCCCGAGCAGGTCGCGCAGGTCGAGGCGTCGCATACCGGACGCTATCTGCGTCCAGTTCTGGCCGAGGGCCGCTCGCACGCGTACGCCGCGGGACGCTGACGGGGGCGAGTAGGTCGGGTGGGTCAGGTAGGCCGGGTGGGTCAGGCGGGTCGAGCGGGTCGGGCAGGCCAGGCCGGTGGGAACGATCGCAAAAGGTTGCCGCTCGCATTGTCCGCAATCCTCTGTGCGTCCTTTGTGCTTGACCTGCCAGACCTGCCAGACCTGCCAGGCTTGCCAGACTCGCCCGGCCTCGTCGCCGCGCAGACGCCCTTCGACCAAACCGTCGGCGATCTCTCGAGCAGCGATCCCAGCGTCCGCCTGCGCGCCGTCGAGGCGCTCAAAGAAGCCGCGTATCCCGAAGCGGCGGTCCCGCTCGCGCGGCTCGTCACCGATCGCCAGGACGCCGTGCAGCTCGCCGCGATCGCCGCGGAGCTGAACATCTTCCTCGCGGAACGGATCGTGCCGCGCAAGCGGATCGGCCTCGTCGTCGAAGTGCGCACGCCGATTCTCGCCGAGACCGTCTTCTCGGCCGGGCCGTCGGCGATCGGCGCGCGGCACGTGCCCGCCGAGGTCCTGGCGGCGCTGCGCGCCGCGTGGCGCGACGACAACCCGCGCGTCGCCCTCGAGGCGCTGTACGCCTTCGGCGCGCTGGCGGACGCGCCGTCGGGCGCGGATCGGCGCGAGCTCCTGCAGGCGAGCGGACCCGACGCCGCGGCGCTGGTCGGCGCGTCGGATCCGGCGCAGCGCTTCGCCGCGATTCGCGTGCTGGGCCGCCTCTTCGCACGGCGGAAGGACGACGCGCCGGTCGAGCCTTCGCTCGGCGACGCGGTGATCGGCGCGCTGAACGACAGCGATCGCGTCGTCAAGATCGCGGCGATGCGCGCGCTCGGCGCGATGCGCGACGACCGCGCGGTGGAATCGTTGACCAAGCTGTTCGAGTACTACGGCCGCGGCGAGAACGCCGAAGCGGCGCTCGACGCGCTGGCGCGCATCGCGCATCCGTCGAGCGTGCCGCTGTTCCTCGCGCAGCTCACGAGCAAGGCGCCGGCGCTGCGCGCGCTCGCAATCGACGGTCTCGCGCGCCAGAGCGATCCGGCGATGCTCGATCGGATCAAGCCGGTCGCCGACGCGGACCGCGACGAAGCCGTCGCGCTCGCGGGCGACTTCGCGGCGGCGATGCTCGGCAACGGCGCGGTCGATCGGCTCGTGCAGGCGGCGGCGAGATCGAAGGCGCAGGCGCGGGAGTATCTCGCGGAGCTGGCGCCGGGCCGTGCGGACCGTTTCGCGCGGCAGGCGGCCGATCCCGACGAGCGCGTCCGCCTCGTGGTCGTGGAAGCGCTCGCCGTCAGCGGCGATCCGGACGCGCTGAAGATCATCCAGCCCCTGGCGCAGGATCGCGATCCCCGTGTGGCGCGCGCCGCCGAACGCGCGGCCGCGCGGCTCGGTCGATGAGGCCGCCGCGCAGCTTCTACGATCGGCCGACGCTGGCCGTCGCGGGCGAGCTTCTCGGCCTCGTGCTCGTGCACAATCGCCGCGGCGTCGTGACGAGCGGCGTCATCGTCGAGGTCGAGGCCTACATCGGCGAAGCGGATCCCGCGTGTCATGCCGCGCCGGGACCGACGCGGCGGAACGAGCCGCTCTACGGCATCCCGGGCCACGCATACGTCTACCTGAATTACGGCATCCACTGCCTGATGAACGTCGTCACCGAGTCGCACGGATCGCCGGCCGCCGTGCTGATTCGCGCGCTCGATCCGCTCGACGGCGTCGACGCGATGCGGCGCCGGCGCGCGCGCGCGGCGAAGGGCCGCCGGCGCACGGAAAACGCCGCCGCGATGGCGACGCACTCGCTCTGCCGCGGTCCCGGCAACCTGACGATGGCGATGGGGATCACGCTGGCGGAGAACCGCGTCGATCTCCTCGGCGAGCGGCTCTACATCGAAGATCGCGGCATCCGCATCGGCGATGTCGCCTGGGGACCGCGGATCGGGATTCGCGTCGGCACCGAGTCGCCGTGGCGCGCGTGGGTGAACGGGCACCCGGCGGTGTCGGCGCGCCGGTCGGGGATTCGGGATTCGGGATTTGGCGTTTGTTAGATCACGACCGTCTCGCTGGATCTCAAACCCAATCCCCTTTCACCAATCACCCCAATCCCCAATCCCCAACCCCGAATCCCCAAACCCACGCCCTACCGCGACGCCAGCCAGTCGGCGACGACGCGCGTCTGCTTCTCCCGCAGCGCGACGCAGTTGGCGATCTGCTCGAACGTCTGCTCGAGCGTGCGGGCGGCCGCGGGCAGCGGATGCGCCGCGAAGAACGCGCGGATCCGCTCGGCCGCGGCGGCGTCGCAGAAGGTCCCCATGGCCCGCACCAGCGTCGTGTCGCCGCCGAAGACGGTGACCTTCGGCGCGAGCGCCGTCCAGTGATCGACGACGAACGACAGCGCGCGCTCGCGCGCGTCGGGGTTCGCGACGAACTGCGCCAGATACAACGCCGTGTCCTGCGTGCGGATCTGCGGCGTCGCCGCCAGCGCGAGCCCGCGCTCGATGAGCGCCGGATCGCGGAACTCCGTCAGCGCGTAGAGATACCGGTAGTGCTCGTCGGGATCGGTGGCGCGCTCCGCCGCCGTGAAGAGCGCGTCGAAGAGCTTCGCGTCGCCGTGGCGCGCCGCCACGCGGATGACCGCGTCCGCCGTCGTCGCGTCGCCGGCGCCGCCTGCGACGGCGCGATCCGCCGCGCCGCGCGCGCGGCTGACGACGTCCGGATCGTCGGCGAGGTTGCCGAGCACGCTTATCACCGTTGCGCGCAGCGCGCGGCGATCGTCGCCGTCGCCCGGCGCCGCCGTGAAGCCGACCTCGTCGAGGAGCGGCCGCAGCAGCGTCCGGACGAAGCCGCTGAACCGATCGCGCGTCGCGCCCGACGTCAGGTACTCGCGGACGAAGCCGAGGCCGTGCGCCACCTCGTCGAGCACGCCGCTCGAATGTTCGCGGCCGTGGCCGGCGGCCAGCGTCAGGTAGTCGGCGGCGCTGTGGCGTCCGGCCCGCACGAGCGCCCACTCGTCGTCGACGAGCGAGAGCCGCTCGGCCGGCGTCAGATCCGTCTCGACGCGCGGCGCCATCGCGCGCAGCACGTCCGACGAATACGCGGTCCGGTAATAGCCGTGCGCGCCCGCGTTGGCGAACACCCACGGCGCGCACGCGCCCGGCACCGTGAAGGTATGCGAGACGTCGCCCAGCACGTCGCAGACCGGCGTCGACTCGCCCGGCGCCTTGATGCAGATCGGCATCTGCCAGCGCCCCGCTTCGTCGCGGGCGCCGCCGGCGAAGAAGCGCTCCTGGCGGAGCGTCACCGCCGTGCGGCCGTTTGCGCACGAGAGCGACACGTCGACGAGCGGCACACCCGGCTGGTTCACGAAGCTCGGAAGGATCCGCTCGACGGGCTTGCCGGACGAAGCGGCGAGCGCCTTCGAGAAATCCTCCGACGTCGCGTTGTTGTAGGCGTGCGCCTGCAGGTACGCGTTCACGCCTTTGCGGAACGTCTCGGCGCCGACGTAGCTCTCGACCATCCGCAGCACCGCGGCGCCCTTCTGGTACGTGATCGCGTCGAAGGCTTCGTCGATCTGCGCCGGCGTTTCGACCTCCACGTGAATCGGCCGCGTCGCCTTCAGCGAGTCGAGCGACATCGCCTGCTGGCTCTCCTGGGCTTCGTCGACCTCGATGTTCCAGTCGCGATGCGCCGCCGCGAGCGGCTTGTTCGCCATCCAGGTCGCAAAGCCCTCGTTCAGCCAGATGTCTTCCCACCACTGCATCGTCACGAGATCGCCGAACCACTGGTGCGCCATCTCGTGCGCGAGGATCGACATGATTTTCTTGCGCGTGTCCACGGACGCCGACTTCGTCTCCACGAGCAGATCGGTCTCGCGATAGAAGATCGCGCCGGTGTTCTCCATCGCGCCGGCGGCGAAGTCCGGCACGGCGACGACGTCGAGCTTGCCGAACGGGTACTTGATCGCGTAGTAGCCGTCGTAGAACTTCAGGATCTCCTCCGCCGATTCGAGCGCGATCCGCCCGAGATCGCGCTTGTCGGGCGTCGCGCAGATGCGGATCGGAACCTGGTCGGCGGCGCCGTCGAGGCACTTGAAGTCGCCGACCGCCATCGCCACCAGATACGACGACATGCGCGGCGTCGGCGCGAACGACATCGTGTGCTGCGTGGGCGCGGGCCCCGGTGTATCCGACACCGCGCGGCCGTTGGAGATCGCGGTGTCGCCGCGATCGATCGTCAGCGTGACGGTGAAGGTCGCCTTGAAGCGCGGCTCGTCGAACGACGGGAAGGCGCGCCGCGCGTCGGTCGACTCGAACTGCGTGACGGCGTACTTCCGTGCCTTCGTGCGGCTGATGTAGAAGCCGCGCAGCTGGGAATTGAGCACGCCGGTGAACTTGATATGAATGTCCGCCGGACCTTTTGCAAGCCGGCGAGGAACGGTGAACGCCGCCGTCTGCGCCGCTTCGTCGACCGCGACGCTCGCTTTCTGCGCCGCGTCGCCCGCGCCGATCGTCACCTCGCGAAACGTGATGTCGACCGCGTTGACGACGATGCGCGAGGTCGGCTCGGCGACCTCGACGCGGATCGTTTCGGTGCCTTCGAACCGCTCGTGCTCGAGATCGACGACGAACGCGAGGTCGTAGTGAGTCGGCGCGACGCCGCCCGGCAGACGCTGCGCGGCGGCCGGCCGCACGACGAGCAGGAAGAGCACAGCCATAAGGCCACGACGGAGTCCCATCCCTTCAGTCTACGCGTGATACTTGACGGCGCCGGGCGAACCGGGTAAAACTGACGTGTCTTTCATGGGTCATTCGACCTGCATGTGTAGCGGCTGTTGTTGTTGCGGGCTCTTTTCGAGCCCCCGCGGCAAAGGTCTGCACGCGTGCCGGTCGTCGATCCTGACGTGATCTAGACAACCACTCGCATAGAGGACCCAAGGCCCGGGAGGCTCCGCTTCCCGGGCCTTTTGTTTTTATGCCTGATTTGCTGCCGCTCTTTCTCAACGTCACCGGGCGCCCCGTGGCGCTCGTCGGGGGCGGACGTGTGGCCGCGGGCAAGCTGCAGCAGCTGCTGGCCGCGGGCGCGCGCGTCATCGTCGTCGCGCCGGCGATCTGCGACGCGATTCGAACGCAGGCGGCGAGCGTCGAGGCGAGTCGAGACGATGCCGGCGCGCCGGCCGGCGTCGAGCTGCGCGAGCGGCCGTTCACGCCGTCCGATCTCGACGGCATGTGGCTCGTGGTCGCCGCGGCGACGCCGGAGGTGAACCGCTCGGTCGCGGAGGCGGCCGACGCGCGCCGCTTGTTCGTGAACGCCGTCGACGATCCGGCGAACGCGACGGCGTATCTGAGCGGCGTCGTCCGTCGCGACGGCGTCACGCTCGCGATCTCGACATCGGGCGACGCGCCGGCGCTCACCTCGCTTCTGCGCGAAGCGATCGACGCGCTGCTGCCGGCGGATCTCGCCGCATGGCTGTGGCAGGCGCGCGCCGAGCGCGTTGCATGGCGGCGCGATCAGGTGCCGATGGAGGAACGCAAGCCGCGCCTCCTTCGCGCGCTCAACGCGCTGTACGCGCCGCCGCCCGGCGCCGCCGAGCACGCCGCCGCCGGCCCGCTTCCCTCCATTTCGACCATCGCTTCATCCGATCGTGGACCCGACATCCCGTGGCTGCACGCCCCGGAGGACTCATGGCTCTGACCGTGCGGCCCCCAACACGCACGATCGCAGGACACGTCTCGCTCGTCGGCGCGGGGCCGGGCGATCCCGGCCTGCTGACGCGCGCGGCGATCGCGCGGCTGCGCGGCGCCGATCTCGTGCTGTACGACGCGCTGGTCGACGACCGCGTGCTGCGCTACGCGCGACGCGCGCAGCGGTTCTACGTCGGCAAGCGCGCCGGGCGTCATGCGATGGCGCAGCGCGCGATCGAAGCGCTCATGATTCGCGCCGCGCGGCGCGGCAGGCGCGTCGTCCGGCTCAAGGGCGGCGACCCGTTCGTGTTCGGCCGCGGCGGCGAGGAAGCGCTCGCGCTGCAGCGCGCGGGCGTCGCCTACGACGTCGTGCCCGGCGTGACGAGCGCGATTGCGGCGCCGGCGGCGGCCGGCATTCCCGTGACGCACCGCGGCGTCTCGTCGGCGTTCCTCGTCGTCTCGGGACACGAGGAGGAGGCGTTCAACTCCGCGGTCGCCGCGCTGCAGCCGAACGGCATCACCGTCGTCGTGCTGATGGGGCTCGCGCGATCGGCGGCGATCGCGTCGCGGCTCATCGATCGCGGCTGGTCGCGCGGGACGCCGGCGGCCATCGTCGTCGACGCGTCGAAGCCGGGGCAGCAGGTGTGGCGCGGAACGCTCGACGAGCTCGCGGCCGACGCGGTCGAGCTCGATGCGCGCGGCGCCGGCACGATCGTCGTCGGCGACGTGGTGGCGATCGGGTTGACGGGATTTGGAACGGAGACGTTGGAATCCGAACTGCGCGAGAGCGTCGGGAGCTCTGGAGTCTGATCATGTCTGTAGTCGACGATCCCAAGACGTTCGGGCGCGCGCGGCTGTCGTTCGCGAGCGCGGCCGACATCGACGAGTTCGTGACGACGCTCGAGCGCTACGAGCGCGGCGAGCTGACGCCCGACCAGTGGCGCGCGTTCAGGCTCGTGCGCGGCACCTACGGGCAGCGCCAGGCCGACGACGCGCAGATGCTGCGCGTGAAGATCCCGCAGGGGGTGCTCACGGGCGATCAGCTGGACGCGCTCGCGGAGGTCGCCCAGCGCTACTCGCGCGGCTTCGGCCACATCACGACGCGGCAGAACCTCCAGTTCCATTTCGTGAAGCTGCACGACGTCGAGCACGCGATGCACCGCCTCGCCGACGCGGGCCTGACGACGCGCGAGGCGTGCGGCAATTCGGTGCGGAACATCACGGCGTGCCCCTATGCGGGCGTCGCCGCCGACGAGCGCTTCGACGTCACGCCCTACGCGGAGGCGCTGACGCGCTATCTGCTGCGGCACAAGCTCAGCTCGACGCTGCCGCGCAAGTTCAAGATCGCGTTCGAGGGGTGCGCCGGCGATCACGTGTTCATCGGCATCAACGATCTCGGGTTCCGCGCGGTCGTCGCGCCGGACGGGAGCCGCGGGTTCCGCGTCACCGCGGGCGGCGGCACCGCGATCATGGTGACCAACGCCGGCGTGCTCCACGAGTTTTTGCCCGCGTCCGAGATCCTGCGCGCCGCCGAAGCGGTGCTGCGCGTGTTCGCGCGGTTCGGCGACTACCAGCACAAGCAGCGGAACCGGATGAAGTTCATGATCAAGGCGCTCGGGTGGACGCGCTGGCGCGAGGAGTACGACCGCGAGCTCACCGCGTGCCGGCTGCGCGGCGACGTGCCGACGCTCGAGATCGATCCGCCCGACAGCGAGTCGCGGCCCGACTGGGTGAAGGACTCGTCGCCGTCGGTGGGGCACATCGCGTCGCGCGTGCTCGTCGGACGCATCACCGGCCCCGGCATCACGCCGGCGATCGTGCCGGTGTTCCACTCGGGCGACGAGGAGTACGCGCGGTGGCGCGCGACGAACGTGCGCGCCCAGAAGCAGTTCGGGTACGTGATGGCGGTCGCCTCGGTGCCGCTCGGCGATCTGTCGAGCGAGCAGATGCGCGTGCTCGGCGAGCTCGCGCGCGCCTACGGCGACGGCGCCGTGCGCGTCACGCCGGATCAGGATCTGGTGTTCCGCTGGGTGAACGCGTGCGACGTGCGGCAGCTGTACCGCCGTCTCGCCGCGGCGGGGCTGGGCCTGGCGGACGCGGGCACGATCGCCGACGTCACGAGCTGCCCGGGCGCCGAGTCGTGCCGGCTCGCGGTGACGCAGTCGCGCGGCCTCGGGCGCCTGCTCGAGGATCATCTGCGCGCCCGGCCCGATCTGATCGCCGCCGCCGACGGCGCGCGGATCAAGATCTCCGGCTGCCCGAACGGGTGCGGGCAGCATCACGTCGCGACGATCGGATTCCAGGGCAGCGTCCGGCGCGTCGGATCGCGCGCCGTGCCGCAGTACTTCGTGATGGTCGGCGGCGGCGCGCAGGAGAATGGCGCCGCGTTCGCCCGGCTCGCCGCGAAGGTCCCCGCGCGGCGCATTCCCGAAACGGTGGAGCGGCTGATCGATCTCTACGCGCGCGAGAAGCACGAGGACGAATCGGCCGTCGCCTTCTTCCAGCGCGTCGATCTCGGCGCCGTCAGGCGGACGCTCGCGGATCTCGAGACGCTGCAGGAAGCGGACGCCGCGCCGGCGGATTTCGTCGATCTCGGCGAGGCGAACGAGTTCGCGCCGGAGGTGATGGACGGCGAGTGCTCGGCGTAGGGGCATGGGGCTAGGGGCTAGCTGCTTTTGTGAACAATACGGCTAGCCCCTAGCCCCCAGCCCCGAGTCCCTCGTTCGCATCGACGTATCCGCATGCGTCGATTTGCATTGCCGCCCGCCCGTCTGCTATAGTCCGCGGGACAACTGAATACGCGCTTCTTTATCAAGAGTGGCTGAGGGACCGGCCCTGTGACGCCACGGCAACCACGCGACCGCCAGGTCGCGGCTCAGGTGCCAATTCCTGCCCCGTGCCTCGGTGGCGCGGGGGGAGATGAGGGAGAGAGTGACCGCCGACCCGTTCCCGTTCGATCCGTTTTCATCCCCCTGTTGCCGCGTCGCGCTGCTCGGCTTCGGCACCGTCGGCTCCGCCGTCGCGCGCCGGCTGAGCCTCGATGCGGACCGCACGCCGGCCGTCCGTCTCACCCACGTGCTCGATCGCCGCGCCGACGAGAAACGCGGCCGGACACCGCTCGCGGGCGTCGTCTGGACCACCGAGATCGCCGACGTGCTTCAGAGCGACGCCGACGTCGTCGTCGAGGCGATCGGCGGCGTCGAGCCGGCCGTCGCGTGGATTCGCGCCGCGCTGGCCTGCGGCAAATCCGTCGTCACGGCGAACAAACAGGCGATCGCGCAGCACGGCGCAGCGCTGCTCGCGCTCGCCGCGCGCCAGGGCCGCCAGCTTCGCTTCGAGGCGGCCGTCGGCGGCGCGATGCCGATCGTGCGCGCGCTCGGCGACGGCCTCGCCGGCGATCGCATCACGCGCATCGACGCGATTCTGAACGGCACGACCAACGCCGTCCTGTCGCTGATCGAGGAGACCGGCTGCTCGATCGACGGCGCGATCCGCGAGGCGCAGGCGCGCGGGTACGCGGAAGCCGACCCTTCAGCCGACCTCGACGGCGACGATGCGCGCGCGAAGCTGGCGATCCTGTGCGCGCTCGCGTTCGGCCTGCGCGTCGATCCGTCGCAGATTCCCGCGCGCTCGGCGGCGTCGATCGACGGCGGCGACGTCGAGCGGGCGCGCGCCCGCGGCGCGGCCATCCGCCAGATCGCGCACGCGGACTTCGATCGCGCGACGTCGACGCTGACGGCGTGGGTCGCGCCGATCGAGGTGCCGCGCGGCTCGATCTTCGGCCGCGCGACCGGCGCGCAGAACGCGGCGATCGTCGCGGGCGAACACTCGGGCGAGACCGGCATCTTCGGCGTCGGCGCCGGCGGCGACGCGACGGCGGTCGCGATTCTCAGCGACATCGCGGCGATCGCGCGCGACAAGGCCGCGGTCGTCCCCGCGCCGATTCTCGATTCGGCATTCCAGATTCCAAATCCCTCCTCATTCCAGATTTCTGTGGCGGAGGCCGTGTGAGCGCGTTGGTCGGACTGCAGTGTCATCTGTGCAAGACGCCGTTCCCGGCGGAAGCGACCTACGTGTGCACGAAGTGCCTCGGGCCGCTCGAGCCCGTCTACGACTACGCCGCGATCGCGCTCACGCGCGAGCAGATCGAGCGGCGGCCGAAGAATCTCTGGCGGTATCGCGAGCTGCTGCCGATAACCGGCGAGCCGCGCACCGGCTTCAACTCCGGCTTCACGCCGCTCGTGCGCTGCGATCGGCTCGCGGCGCGCCTCGGCGTCAGCGAGCTCTACGTCAAGGACGACTCGGTGAATCACCCGACGCTCTCGTACAAGGACCGCGTCGTCTCGGTGGCGGCGACGCGCGCCGTCGAGCTCGGGTTCGACGTCCTCGCGTGCGCATCGACCGGCAACCTCGCGAACAGCGTGGCGGCGCACGCCGCGCGGCTCGGCCTCGAGTGCTGCGTGTTCATCCCCGACACGCTCGAAGCGGGAAAAGTGCTCGGCTCGGCGATCTTCAACCCGACGATTCTCGCGATCGGCGGCACGTACGACGACGTCAACCGCCTCTGCACGCAGGTAGCGGATCGCTATGGGTGGGGCTTCGTCAATATCAACCTCCGGTCGTACTACGCCGAGGGCGCGAAGACGATCGCCTTCGAAATCGTCGAGCAGCTCGGGTGGCGCTATCCGCAGCACCTGGTGTCGCCGGTCGCCGGCGGCACGCTGCTGCCGCGCATCGTGCGCGGCCTGCGCGAGCTGCGGCAGATCGGGCTCGTCGACGGCGAGCTGCCGCGCGTCTACGCCGCGCAGGCCGCCGGGTGCGCGCCGGTGGTCCACGCGCTCGACGCGGGGCTGGAGCATCCTGAGCCCGTGCGGCCGAACACCATCGCGAAATCGATCGCGATCGGCAACCCTGCGGACGGCTATCAGGTGATTCAGAGCGTGAAGGCGACGGGCGGCACGGGAGCGGCGGTCACCGACACGGAGATCGTCGCCGCGATCCGGCTGCTCGCCGAGACCGAAGGGATCTTCACGGAGCCCGCGGGCGGCACGACCCTCGCCGCCGCGATCGATCTGATCCAGCGCGGCGTGATCCCGCGCGACGAATCGATCGTCGTCTGCGTCACCGGCAACGGCTACAAGACGGCGGAGGTGGTTGCCGACAAGGTGACGGCGCCGGTGCGGCTCTCACGCGCCTTCAAGGATTTCGAGGCGTGGCACGAGTCGCGCGTCGCGGCCGTCTGACTACCGGCGCGCGCGCGACGACGAGCTGGAGACGATCGGCAGCTTGACCTCGACGGTGCGGCCGTTGCGGAGGATCTTGATCGCCGCCGTCGATCCGATCTTCGAGTCGGCGATCAGCCGCTGCAGCTGCGACGGGTCGTCGATCGTCGTGCCGTTGAACGACACGATGATGTCGCCCGGCCTCACGCCGGCCTCGTAGGCTTCCGACGTGCGCATCATCTGCGAGACCAGCGCGCCGTTCGTGTTCGCGACGCCGAACTCCTCGGCGAGCTCCGGCGTCAGCTTCTCGATCCGCAGGTAGCCGATCGATCCCCGCCGCACGCCGCCGTACTGCATCAGATCCGCAACGACGCGCTTCGCGAGGTTGCTCGGGACGGCGAAGCCGATGCCTTGGTAGCCGCCGCTCTCGCTGTAGATCCCCGTGTTGATCCCCACCAGCTCGCCGCGGCTGTTGATCAACGCGCCGCCCGAGTTGCCCGGGTTGATGGCCGCGTCGGTCTGGATGAAATCCTCGTACGCGGCAAAGCCCATGTTCGCGCGGCCCGTCGCGCTCACGATCCCCGCCGTCACCGTCTGGCTCAATTGAAACGGGCTGCCGATGGCGAGCACCCACTCGCCGACCTTCAGCTGCGAGGAATCGCCCCACGGCACGACCGGAAGCCCCGTCACGCCGATTTTCAGGAGCGCGATGTCGGTGTCGGGATCGGTGCCGATCACCTTGCCCTTGATCTCGCGCTTGTCGGGCAGCGCGATCGTGATCTCGCGCACGTTCTCGCCGACGACGTGGTTGTTCGTGACGACGTAGCCGTCCGCCGAGATGATGACGCCCGAGCCGAGGCTCAGCGAGCGCCGGTCGCGTGAGCCAAACATCTCGTCGTCGCCGAAGAAGTAGCGGAAGAACGGATCGTTGCTGAACGGCGAGTTGCGCGTGCGCACCACCTGCAGCGACGAGATGTTGGCGACGCCTTTCACCGCCTGGCTCGCGACGCGCGTGAAATCCGGGCCGCCCGCGGACGCGGCCACCGAGGCAGCGGGAGCGGAGCGCTGCTGCAACGGCGCCGCGGGCGCGACGACCGTCTCGCCCGGCGCACGCGGCAATTCGACGTCGGCGGCGCGCACCCAGCCGGTGACGAGCACGCCGCCCACGAATCCGGCGACGACGAGCACGACCGACAGAGCGAAGCGCCTCGACATGATCCTCAGCTGACGTCGATCCGGCGCGCCGCGCGATCGCGCAGCTTGGGGATGACGACCGTCAGGATGCCGTCCTTCAGATCGGCGGCGACCTTGTCGACGTCGATCGGCTCGGGCAGCGCGAAGCCGCGCGAGAAGGGCCCGTGCCCGCGCTCGACGCGGTGGAACTGCTCGCACGCGATGCTGCGGCCCGAATCCGCGCTGCGCGCGCCGCGGATGACGATGCGCGTCTCCTCGGCGTGGATCTCGATCTGATCGCGCGAGAGCCCCGGCAATTCCGCCGTCAGGACGTACTCGGCGGCCGTCTCGTAGAGATCGACCGGCGGCGTCCAGCCGGGCGCGTCGGTGCCCACCAGATGGCCGAGCTGTTCGTGCAGCGTGAGGAGGTCGCGCAGGGGATCCCAGCGGGTGAACGCCACGATCTGCGATCGTAGCAAAGTCCGCAAAGGAGGCAAAGGCCGCAGAGCACGAGCCGCCACAGGTCCGGGGCGGAACCGGCCATAAGGGCCCTGTGTGCTACGATTGCAAGGATCTACAGCCGCCGAACATGCCGTCATTCGTCCAGGCGACCCGCTTGCGGAAAGGCCACCTGATCAAGGTGGGCAACGATCTCTTCCGCATCCTCGAGCTGCACCACTTGACGCCGGGCAACAAGCGCGCGCACATCCAGGTGCGCATGCGCAACATCCGGACGAACTCGCTCGCCGATCAGAAGTTCCGCGCGGAAGAGGACGTCGAGCGCGCGACGCTCGACGAGCGCGAGATGCAGTACCTCTACAACGACGGCGACAACTTCTATTTCATGGACACGCAGACCTACGAGCAGGTCCACATCTCGGCCGAGGCGCTCGGCGACTCGAAGGACTATCTGGTGGCCGAGATGACGATCCGGGTCGAGTTCTACGACGTCGAGCCGGTCGGCATCGAGCTGCCGCCGACGGTCGATCTCGTCGTGAAGGAGACGGTGCCGGGCATCAAGGGCGCGACGGCGAGCGCGCAGGTGAAACCGGCGACGCTCGAGACCGGCCTGGTCGTGCAGGTGCCGCCGTTCGTCAACGAAGGCGACAGAATCCGCATCAACACGGAAACCGGCGAGTACCAGGGCCGCGTCTGAGCGTGGGCGGCTTCCGCGACGACCCGCGCGTGATCGAACCTGTCGATCGGAGCGAGATGGAGATCCATCGCAAGGCGTCCGAGCACGGCTGGATCGAAGTGATCACCGGCAGCATGTTCAGCGGTAAGAGCGAGGAGCTCATTCGGCGGCTGCGCCGCGCGCAGATCGCGCGGCAGAAGGTGCAGATCTTCAAGCCGGTCGTCGACAACCGCTACGGCGAGGATCAGATCGTATCGCACAGCGACATGCGGATCGCGTCGCAGAACGTCCGGAGCTCCGACGAGCTCGTCGAGCGCGTCGACGAGGACACGGAAGTCGTCGGCATCGACGAAGGGCAGTTCTTCGATCTGAATCTGCCGGCGGCGTGCAACACGCTCGCGAACCGCGGGAAGCGCGTCATCGTCGCGGGGCTGGATCAGGATTATCTCGGCCGGCCGTTCGAACCGATGCCCCAGCTGCTCGCGATCGCCGAGTACATCACCAAGACGCTCGCCATCTGCGTCGTCTGCGGCGAGCCGGCGAACCACACGCAGCGGCTCGTCGCGAGCAGCGACCGTGTACTGGTGGGCGCGACCGGCCTGTACGAGGCGCGCTGCCGCCACTGCTTCGATCCCGATCTGGCCGCCGACGGGGCGAACCCGGCGGCGGCAGCGGAACAGGCCGCCAAGCTGAAGCGCTGACGTCGGCCCCTCCGGCCTGCGATCGTAAGATGGAGACGTGGACTTGCTCGGCGGCGTCCTGCTCGTCTTCGGCGTCGGGTTTCTCGCGGCGAACCTGAAGCTCGCGTACGACTACGTCCGGTTCCTGCGCCTGAAGCGCGGCGCGCTCCTGACGTGGCGCAGCCCGAAGCCGCCGCAATACATCTTCGCGCTCGCGCTGGGGGCCGCGCTGGGGCTGCTCGTCTTCGCAAAGCTGGTGATCCTGCACCGGCAGGCGTTCGGCGAGTCGATGATGTTCCTGTACTACGCGTATTTCTTCCCGATGAGCCTGACGATTGGCCGCGGGTTCTACGAGGACGGCATCTGGGCGGACGCGGCGTTCATCCCGTACGCCGAGGTGGGAGGGATCAGCTGGCGCGAAGGGGAGCACCACGCGACGCTAATCGTGATCTCGCGGCTCCGAAGCCTGGCGCGGCGGCTTGCCGTGCCCGGAGACAAGTACAGCGCGGCGCGCCGGCTGCTGCGCGACAAGATCGGCGAGCGGGCGGCGCAGTTCACGGGGACGGGGCTGGATCTCGGAGGAGGCTAGAGGCTAGGGGCTAGCTGTTCAATCATCCAATGGCTAGCCCCCAGCCCCGAGCCCCTGGCCCCGTTTCCCAGTAGTACCGATACGGAGAGGTATGGCAGCACGAGCGACCTGGAAAGGCTTCCTCAAGATCAGCCTGGTGAACATTCCGATCAAGGTGTTCCCGGCCACCGAGTCGAGCGGCACGATCTCGTTCAACCAGCTGCACGGCGAATGCCAGACGCGCATCCAGCAGAAGCGCTGGTGCCCGCAGTGCAACCGCGAGGTGCCGAACTCGGAGATCGTCAAGGGCTACGAGTTCGAGAAAGGGCGCTACGTGATCGTGTCCGAGGAGGACTTCGATCAGGTGCGGCCCGAGTCGACGCGCGTGATCGATCTGGTGCAGTTCGCCGAGGCGTCGGCGATCGATCCGATGTACGTCGATCGCACGTACTATCTCGCGCCCGACGGCGGCATGGCGGCCGACGCGTTCGCGGTGATGCGCGACGGGATGCAGGGGAAGGTCGGCGTCGGGAAGCTGGCGCTCTACGGCCGCGAGTATCTCGTCGCCGTGCGGCCGCACGGCAAGGGGATCGTGATGCACACGCTGCACCACGCGGCCGAGATCCGGAGCATCGACGCGGTGGAGGAGCTGAACGCCGTGCCGGCGAAGGTGAAGCCCGAAGAAACGAAGCTCGCGCGCCAGGTGATCCAGACCTTCGAGCAGCCGCTCGATCTCGCGAACTACCGCGACGAGTACCGCGAGGGGCTGCAGAAGATCATCGACGCGAAGATCGCGGGCGAGGAGATCGTCTCCGCCGCCGCGCCGGACGCGCCGCCGAAGGTCGTGAACCTGATGGACGCGCTCAAGAAGAGCCTCGACGCGGTGAGCGTGGGCAAAAAGCGGCCCGCGAAAGTGAGCGCCGCCGAAAGGCCCGCGGCTCAGAAGCGGAAGCGGGCCTGAGGCAATTAAGAATTTGGAATTAGAAATTAAGAATTCGTACGCAGATACTGCGTACGGATGATCACTGATATTCGGAAACTCCCAGCAACTCTGATCTTATCGCGTGGCATTGCGCATGCTAGAGGTCGCGCCATGCCTGACACTCCTGCTCCTCGGTTCAGACCGCCCACGTACGAAAATGGACAAGACATCCGCGACCGTGCGTTCGACTACGCGTGCGAGGTCGTCGGCTTCTGTGAGCAACTCACCGAGAACGGCGGCGTCGGCCGCTTGATGGTGCCGCAGCTGCTGGATTGCAGCCTTTCGTTTGCCACGATGCTCGAGGAGGCGCGCGCCGCCGAGAGCGACGCCGACTTCATCTCGAAATGCTCGATCGGGTTGAAAGAATGTCGGGAGTCGTGGACGCGGATGCGTGTCTGCGAGCGGCGCAAGAAGGGACCGCCTCTGAAGGCGAAGGCGCTCGTGCAGGAGGGTCACGAGCTCATTTCGATCGTCGGAACGATCGTCGCCAACAAACGCAAGAGCGTTGCAGCAAAGCGCGAGGCGGCGAGAGCCGCACGCATTGCTCAGCGCGAGGCGAAAAGACAGGCGCGCCGGGCCGGCGCGCCCGCCGCGACGAATTCTTAATTCTCAATTCCTAATTCTTAATTGCCAGCTGGTCCCGCACCCACGCGACGAGGCCGGGATCATGCGCCATCGGATCCCCGAGCCAGGCCGGCGGGACCAGCCAGACGAAGGCGAGGATGGCGACCACCCACACGTCGTAGGGCAGCGTGGCCCGTTCGTCGGTCCAGAAGAAGGCGCGGTTGAAGAAGCCGGCGATCCCCTTCTTGGTCGGCAGCGGCAGGCGATTGAGATCGAGATACGTGTAGTAGATGCGGTTGGCGACCGTGAGGATCGACAGCACCAGCACCACCCACAGCACGCCCGCCATGCGATTGGTCAGCGCGCCGATCATCAGCAGTACGATGCGCTCGGGCCGCTCCATGAAGCCGACCTTGCACCGCTTCACGAGCGACTCGGCGCGCGCGCGCGCGTAGCTCGTCATGATCGAGAAGATGAGCGCGAGCGACGCGATCATCACGTAGTCGCTGCGCCCCTCCTTCGAGTACAGGAAGATCAGCCCCGTCAGCAGCGCGAGATCCGAGAAGCGATCGAGGGTCGAGTCCCAGAACGCGCCGAACTCCGACTGCAGCTGCGCGATGTGCGCCACCTTGCCGTCGATGAAGTCGAAGATGTTGGCGACGAGCATGATGAAGAACGCCAGCAGGAAGCGGCCGAAGCCGAGCGCCCACGCCGCGCCGACGTTGATGATCACGCCGATGAGCGTCAGCGTGTTCGGGTGGATCCGCAGGCGGACGCAGAGATCGATGATCGCCTTGAGCGGGAGCATGCACGCCGCTCCGACAAGACCGGTGAACGTCCGCCGCTTCCGGAAGCGTTCGGGGTCCGAGGCGTGCCGTATAATGAAGGGTTCAGGCACTGGGACGAGACGCGACATAGTACCGTATGGCCATCCACGAACTCAAGGAGCAGATTGCCCGGCTGCCCGAGCAGCCCGGGGTCTATCTGTACTTCAACGCGGACGGCGACACGATCTACGTCGGCAAGGCGCGCGCGCTGCGCGACCGCGTCCGCAACTACCTGGGGGCCTACGGCGCCGACGCCAAGACCGACGCGCTCCTGGACGAGGTCGCCCGCCTCGAGTTCATCGTCACCGACTCGGTGGTGGAGGCGCTGGCGCTCGAGAACAATCTCATCAAACAGCGCACGCCGAAGTACAACATCCTGCTGCGCGACGACAAGAACTATCCGTTCCTCCAGCTCACGACCAACGAGCCGTTTCCGCGCGTCCTCGTCGCCCGCCGCGTCGAGCGTGACGGCAGCTTCTACGCCGGCCCGTTCATGCCCGCGCACTTCGCGCGCCGCACGATGGCGCTCACGCACCGGCTGTTCGGGATTCGGTCGTGCAACGAAGTGATCACGGGCAAGCGCGGTCGGCCCTGCCTCGAGTACGACATCAAGCGCTGCGTCGCGCCGTGCGTCGACGAGGTGTGCTCGGCCGACGAATATGGACGCGCCGTCGCCGCGACGCAGCTGTTTCTCGAAGGGAAGAACGACGAGCTGATCGAGACGCTGCGGACCCGCATGGCGGAGGCCGCCGAGCACGAGCGGTTCGAGCAGGCGGCGCAGCTGCGCGACGCGATGCGGACCGTGCAGACGCTCCAGGATCGGCAGCAGAAGATGGCGACCGTGGAGATGGGGCACCGCGACGTGTTCGGGATGAAGCTCGGGCCGGCGGGCGCGGCGATCCAGGTCTTCCAGGTGCGCAGCGGGCGCGTCGTCGAGCGCGTGGAGCTGGGAACCGACGAGGCGATCGCGGGATCGCGCGAGGGCGAGGTGCTCGCCGCGGCGATACAGCAGTTCTACGAGCTGCGCGGCGCGCCGCCGGAGATCCACGCGCCGGTCGAGCCGGACGAGCGCGAGGCGCTCGAATCGTTTCTCGGCAGCCGCGCGCGGCGGCGCGTGCGCATCCTCGTCCCGCAGCGGGGCGACAAGCGCAGCATGGTCGATCTCGCGAACCGCAACGCCGGCATCGCGTATCAGACGCGCTTCAACCAGGCGAAGACCGCGCAGTACGACGCGCTCGAGACGCTGCAGCACGTGCTCGCGCTGCCGTCGCTGCCGCGGCGGATCGAGTGCTTCGACATCTCGACGATTCAGGGGAGCGAGACGGTCGCGTCGATGGTCGTCTGCGAAGACGGGCGGATGCGGAAGGGGGACTATCGAAAATTCCGTATTCGCGGGCTCGGGGCTGGGGGCTGGGGGCTCGGGGCTAGCCGTAAGGCGGCGAGCAAACAAAGGCCCCTGGATGCTGACGATCGATCTGCGACAGCGAGCCCCCAGCCCCTAGCCTCTAGTCCCGCCGCCGTTCAGGACGACCTCGCGGCGATGCACGAGGTCGTCCACCGCCGCTACCGCAAGCTGCTCGAGCTCGGCGGTCCCTTTCCCGATCTCGTCGTCATCGACGGCGGTAAGGGGCAGCTGTCGGCGGCGTACACGGCGCTCGAGGAGCTGGGGCTCGCGAACCTCGTCGCCGTCGGCATCGCGAAGAAAGAAGAGCTCCTCTACACGCGCGATCGCGAGGATCCGATCGCGCTCGCGGCCAACGATCCGGCGCTGCTGCTCGTTCAGCGGATCCGCGACGAAGCGCATCGCTTCGCCGTCACGTTCCACCGCCGCGCGCGCACGATGCGCGATCTGCGATCGGAGCTCGATCACGTGCCGGGCGTCGGCGCCCGCCGCCGCAAGACGCTGCTGACGACGTTCGGCAGCGTCGCCGGCGTGCGGCGCGCGACGCGTGAAGAGCTGGCGGCGGTTGTCGGCGCGAAAACGGCCGATGCCGTTCTTGCGTTTTTCGCGAGCCGGACATAACCTACTTTCGCTTGCTGGACATCAACGTCGCGCAGATCTTCATCGCGCTCGTCGTTCTCCTGTTCTCGCTGACGGTTCACGAAATGTCGCACGCGTGGACGGCCGATCGCCTCGGCGATCCGACGGCGCGGCTGCTCGGCCGCGTGTCGCTCAATCCGCTCGTGCACGCCGATCTGGTCGGCACGATTCTGTTTCCGCTGATCGCGATGGTGAGCGGGGCGCCGCTCATCGGCTGGGCGAAGCCGGTGCCGGTCAACATGCGGCGCCTCGGCCACCCGCGCCGCGACTACATGCTCGTGGCCGCCGCGGGCCCCGCGAGCAACCTGGTGCTCGCGCTCGGCGCGTCGATCGCCGCGCTGCTGCTGCCCGTGTCGCCGCAGACGATCGGCGAGCCGAACGTGACGGCGCCGCTCGCCGCGATTCTCGGTCAGCTGCTGCGGCTGAACGTGCTGCTTGCCGTCTTCAACATGGTGCCGATTCCGCCGCTCGACGGCGGCAACGTCCTCGCGGGGCTGCTGCCGCGATCGCTCGCCGCGCCGTTCAACCAGCTGCGGCCGTACGGCTTTCTGCTGCTCTACGCGCTGATTTTCACCGGCGGCTTCGAGCACATCGTCGTGCCGCCGTACCGGTTCATCGTGTCCTGGCTCCCGACGAAGTGAATCCCAAACCACGCGTCGTGTCAGGCATGCGGCCGACCGGCCGCCTGCACATCGGCCATCTCGTCGGCGCGCTCGGCAACTGGGTGGCGCTGCAGGACGCCTACGACTGTTTCTATTTCGTCGCCGACTGGCACGCGCTGACGAGCGACTTCGCCGACACGAGCCAGATCACGTCCTACACCTACGAGAACGTGGCCGACTGGATCGGCGCGGGCCTCGATCCGGAGAAGAGCACCTTCTTCGTGCAGTCGCTCGTGCCCGAGCACGCCGAGCTGTACGTGCTGCTGTCGATGGTCGTGCCGGTGCCGTGGCTCGAGCGCGTGCCGACCTACAAGGAGCAGCAGGAGAACCTGCGCGACAAGGATCTGTCGTCGATCGGCTTCCTCGGCTATCCGCTGCTGCAGACGGCCGACGTCGCGATGTACGACGCGCGGTACGTGCCGGTCGGCGAAGATCAGGTCGCGCACCTCGAGCTGGCGCGGGAGGTCGTCCGCCGGTTCAACAACTTCTACGGCGACGTCCTCGTCGAGCCGGAGCCGATGCTGACGCGCGGCGCGATGCGGCGCCTGCCGGGGCTCGACGGCGACAAGAAGATGAGCAAGAGCCTCGGCAACACGATTCATCTGTCGGACTCGCCCGAGGACGTGACGAAGAAGGTGCGGCAGATGTACACCGATCCGAAGCGGATCCGCGCCGACATCCCGGGAACGGTGGAAGGCAATCCGGTGTTCACCTACCATGACGCGTTCAACCCGAACACGGCGGAGGTCGACGACCTCAAGGCGCGGTACCGCGCCGGCAAGGTCGGCGACGTCGAGGTGAAGACGAAGCTCGCGAACGCGATGAATGCGTATCTCGCGCCGATCCGCGAGCGGCGCGCGCAGGTGCTGGCGAAGCCCGATCGGCTCGAGGAGATTCTGTTCGAGGGCTCGAAGCGCGCGCGCACGATCGCCGCCTCGACGATGGAGCGCGTCCGCGACGCGATGAAGATCGCGTACCGATGACCAGCGTCCACGCGGATTTCGAGTCGGCGCCCGAGGCTTTTCCGGTCAGGCTCTCGAACTTCGAGGGGCCGCTCGATCTGCTGCTCCACCTCATTCGCACGAGCGAGGTGAGCATCCACGACATCCCCATCGCCTTGATCACGTCGCAGTATCTCGACGCGATCGCGCTGATGCAGGAGCTCGATCTCGACGTCGCCGGCGAGTTCCTCGTCATGGCGGCGACGCTGATCCACATCAAGTCGAAGATGCTGCTGCCGCGGCCGGAGACGGCGGCCGGCGTGGACGGGGAACCGGAAGAGGATCCGCGCGACGCGCTCGTCCGGCGCCTGCTCGAGCACGAGAAGTTCAAGGCGGCGGCCGGGCTGCTGCACGAGCGCGAGCAGCTGCGCGCGGCGCAGTGGCTGCGGCCCGACGAGCGCGTGGCGGCAATCGCCGGCGACGACTACGAGCCGGAGCTCGAGGTGGATCTCTTCAGCCTGATGACGGCGTTTCAGGCCGTCGTCCAGCGCCTGAAGCAGCGGCCGAAGATGGTCCTGCCGCCGGAGGAGATCCCGGTGGAAGCGCGCATCGAGCAGCTGCTCGCGCGGTTGTCGGAGACCGACGCGTGCGGCTTCGAGGATCTGTTCGCGGACGTCGAGGATCGCCGCGGGCTGATCGTCACCTTCATCGCGCTGCTCGAGATGATCCGCCTCAAGCTCGTGCGCGTGTTCCAGTCGGGCAGCTTCGGCCCGATTCGCGTCTACAAGCGGCCGCGGCCGGCCGACGCGCCGCATCCGATCGGCGATCCGGAGGCGCACCGTGGGTAATCCCGCAGGGCAGGACGGCAGCAGGGCAGAAGGGCAGAAATCCACGGCGGAAGCGCGGGAATGCCAGGAAGGCCCGGTCGGAGGGCAGGAAGGCCCTCGGCACGCGACGGCGGAGCTGAAGGCGATCCTCGAGGCGCTGATCTTCGCGTCGCCCGAGCCGCTGACGCCGAAGGCGATCTTCAAGCTGCTCGACACCGAGCCGAAGGAAGAGGTGCAGGCGGCGCTCGAGGCGTTGAAGCGCGACTACGATCGCCCGGGCGGCCTGCAGATCGTCGAGGTCGCCGGCGGCTATCAGATCGTGACGCGGCCCGATCTCCACGAGTGGGTCCGCCGGCTGTTCCACGAGCGCACGACGCAGAAGCTCACGGTGCAGGCGCTCGAGACGCTCGCCGTGATCGCGTATCGGCAGCCGATCACGGCGGCGGAAATCACCGAGGTGCGCGGCGTGAACACGTCGGGCGTGCTGAACACGCTGCTCGAGCGCCACCTGATCAAGATCGTCGGCCGCAAGCAGGTCGTCGGCCGTCCGTTCATGTACGCGACGACGAAGGAGTTCCTGATCCGCTTCGGCCTCAACGATCTCAGCGATCTGCCGAGGGTGGAAGACATGGCGGAGGCCCTGGGGCTGGATGCGCCGTTGTTGGTGGAGCGGGCGACTCGCGATGAAGACTTGCCGCTCGCTGAACCGTGACGAGGACACAGAGGTTTACAGAGGGCACAGAGGAAAACACAGAGGAAACATAGTCGCCGTGAGGGAATTGCACGTTCCAAGCTGACGGAGTCTGCGCGCGCCAAACAGTGCGTTCCCCGCCGGAGGCTGACCGAACCTCGGAAGGGCCGCGGCAGCGCCCTTCTTTCGCGTGTCGCTCTCCCCGTTGTTTTCCTCTGTGTTTCCCTCTGTGTCCTCGGTTCTTTTCCTTTGCGTCCTTGTCGCTACCCGGTATTGCGCATACCGGCCGCGATCCCGTTGACCGTCACGAGAAACGCCCGCCGCAAATCGGTGGACTCCGCGGTGTCCGGCCGACGATCCCGGAGACGTCTCAGCAGCTCGATCTGCACCAGGTTGATCGGATCGACGTACGGGTTGCGCGTGTCGATCGAGCGCCGCAGCACGCGGTTGGCTTCCACGAGCTCGCGATGGCCGGTCACCTCGAGCACCGCCGCCGTCGCGCGCGCCAGCCGGGCGCGCATCTCGTCGCCGAGCGGTTGGAGATCGGGCGGCGCGAGACGGCGATCGTACTCGCCCGCGATGCGCGCGTCGGCTTTCGCGAGCACCATCTCCATCAGATCGAGCGTCGACCGGACGAACGGCCACCGCGCGTACATCTCGCGCAGCCGCGCGTTTTCGCCGCGCGCGTGCGCGCGCTCGAGCGCCGTCTCGATGCCGAGCCACGACGCGAGCAGCAGCCGTGTCTGCGTCCACGCGAACTGCCACGGGATCGCGCGCAGCGACTCCACGCCCCCGCCCGCGCTGCGCCGCGCCGGCCGGCTGCCGATGTTGATCGTCCGGAGCTCCGGCTCGGGCGTCGCCGCGCGGAAGTACTCGAGGAAGCGCGGATCCTCGTGTACCACGGCGCGGTACGCCGCGCGGCTCTCCTCGAACAGGCGATCCATGATCTCGCGCCACGCGCGGTCCGGTTCCGCGGCCGGCGTCAGCATCGCGTCGAGCGTCGCCGTCGTGTAGACCTCGAGCGTGCGCGTGGCGATGTCGATCAGCCCGAACTTCGCCTGAATCATCTCGCCCTGCTCGGTGACGCGCAGCGTGCCGTCCACCGAGCCCGGCGGCTGCGACTGAACCGCGAGGTACGTCGGCCCGCCGCCGCGGCCGATGCTGCCGCCGCGGCCGTGAAAGAGCGTGACGGCGACGCCGCGCCGCCGGCACGCCGCGACGATCTGCTCCTGCGCCCGGTAGAGCGCCCACGCGGCGGCGAAGCGCCCCGCATCCTTCGCCGAATCGGAATAGCCGACCATCACCTCGACGCGGCCGCCGATCCGATCGCGATACCACGGGATGCCGAGCAGCGCGTCGAGGACGCCGCCCGCGGCATGCAAATCGTCGGCGGTCTCGAACAACGGCACGACGCGCATCGGCCGCCGCACGCCGGCGACGCGCTGGAGCAGTTCGACGGCGAGCACGTCCGAGGCGCGGCGCGACATCGTGATCACATACGCGCCAAGCGACTCCGGGTCGAGCGCCGCGATCGTCCTGCAGGTCTCGAGGACGTCGCGCACGGCGTCGGGTGCGGCGCCGATGTCCGCGTCGGTGAGCGGCGCGATTCGATCTTCGAGCGCGCGCACGGCGAGCGCGACGCGCTGCTCCTCGGCCGCGTCGCCGTACGGGCCCAAGCCGCGCCGCCCGGCGATCCAGCTGACGGCTTCCGCGTGGCGCGAGGATTCCTGGCGGACGTCGAGCCGCGCCAGAGTCAGTCCGAACGCGGCGATGCGGCGCAGGATGTCGGTGAGCCGGCCCGCGGCGATCACCTCGTTGCGCGTCTCGACGAGCGAGCGATGACAGAGCTGCAGCGGCGCGGCGAGCTCGGCGGCGGCGAGGAACGGCGCAGCGCCATCGCGTCTCGCGGCCGCCGACTCCTCGAGCTGCGCGCGCGCGTGCTCGCGCGTCGCCTCGAGCCGCGCGACGACGCCGCGCAGCAGCTCGCGGTACGGCTCCGGCGCGCCGGGCGCGCGCGCACGCAGCTCCTCGCTGGCGTTCGCGAGCGACAGCTCGCGCCGCAGCGCGATCACGTCCCCGAGATACAGATGCGCCGCCATCCAGCGCGCCAGCCACGTCGCCTGCCGCGTCACCTCGGGCGTCACCGACGGGTTCCCGTCGCGATCGCCGCCGATCCAGGAGCCGAAGGTGATGGGCGCCGCGTCGAGCGGCAGCGGCTCGCCGGTCGACGCGCGCAGGGCGCGATCCAGCACCCGCAGATACCGGGGCAGCGCGTCCCACACCGACTGCTCGAACACGACGAGGCCGGCGCGGACTTCGTCGAGCGGCGTCACGGGACCGTTGCGGCCTTCGTCGGTCTGCCACACGATGGCGATCTCGCGGCGCAGCATCTCGACCGCATCGCTGCGCTCGGCGGTCGTCAGATCCGTGCGATCGCGCACGGCGAGTGCGTCGGCGATGCGGCGCTGCGCCTGAATCGACGTGCGTCTGGCGATTTCGGTCGGATGCGCCGTCAGCACGAGCTCGATGCGGAGCGCGGCGACCGCGGCGACGAGCGCCGACGGCTCGATGCCCGACGCGATCAACCGGGGAAATGTTTCCTCGCAGGATCCCGGCTGCGGCTGCCGCGCCGGAGCGCGCGCGTACTCGCGGCGGCGCCGCACGCGATGGTGCTGCTCGGCGATGTTGGCGAGGGTCAGGAAGTGCGCGAAGGCGCGCGCGATCGGTACCGCGGAGGCGAGCGGCAGGCCGCGAAGCAGATCGGCGAGGCGGTCGAACTGATCGGCCTCGCCCTCGTGCGCGCGCTTCGCGATCGCGCGCACTTCCTCGACGCGGTCGAAGAAGCCGACCCCTTCGCGCGCGCGCAGCGTGTCGCCCAGCAGCTCGCCGAGCAGCCGGACGTCGTCGCGAAGCGCCGCGTGTGGATCGCGCATCTAGTGGCGGACGCGTGGAGGCGTGCTCTCTCGCTGGACCGCCTTTCTGAGCGCCGCGATCTCGTCCGCGCGCAGCTCGCGCCAGGCGCCGAGCTTCAGCCTCGAATCGCGAATGGGCCCGATCGCCACGCGCCGCAGATGCGCGACCGGATGGCCGATCGCGTCGCACATCTTCCGCACCTGGCGGTTGCGCCCCTCGCGGATGGTGACGACGAGCGTCGCCTCGTCGGCGCCGCGGCGCGGCGGCAGCAGCCGCACGTCGGCCGGCTCGGTGCGGCGGCCCTCGACGACGACGCCGCGGCTCAGCCGCTGAAGATCGTGCTCGTCGGGCACGCCGAGGACGCGCGCTTCGTACACGCGCGCGACGCCGTGGCTCGGATGCGTGAGGCGGGCCGCGAGATCGCCGTCGTTGGTGAGGAGGAGGAGCCCTTCGGACTCGTAGTCGAGGCGTCCGACGGGATAGACGTACTCGCGGACGCCGCGGAGGAGATCGATCACCGTTTGCCGCCGCTGCGGATCGGACCTGGTCGTCACGTAGCCGCGCGGTTTGTTCAGCAGCACATACCGATGCTGCTCGACGACCTTCACCCGCCGCCCGTCGACGCGGATGTCGTCGCGCGCCGGATCCGCCTTGCTGCCCAGCTCACGGATGGTTGCGCCGTTCACCTGAACGCGCCCCTCGAGCATGAGCTGCTCGCTGGCCCGCCGCGACGCGATGCCGGCCTGCGACAGGATCTTCTGGAGACGCTCCATCACAAACGGTGTATCACGGCGCGCCGAAAATTTGGAATGTGGAATGTGGAATTTGGAATGCGTCGATCCCGGACGTGACACGAATTCCACATTCCAAATTCTCAATTCTTAAGTGCGCTACTCCGCCCGCAGCGCCTGCAGCGGATCGACGCGCGTCGCGCGATAGGCGGGGAGCAGGCACGACAGCAGGCCCACGACGATCACGACGCCTGCCACTGCGGCAAACGTCGGCACGTCGCGGGGCGTGATGCCGAACACCAGAGTGCTCAGCACGCGCCCGAGCGCGGCGGCGCCGACCAGACCGATGGCGAGGCCGGCGAGCGTCGGCCTCAGCCCTTCAACCACGATGAGCCGCACGACGTCGACCCGCGCGGCGCCGAGCGCCATGCGAATCCCGATCTCCTGCACGCGCTGCCGCACCGTGTACGACAGGACGCCGTAGATGCCGACGCCGGCGAGCAGCAGCGCGAGCGCCGCGAACGCCGTCAGCAGCCGCATCGCGAAACGCTGCTGCGCGATCGATTCGCCGATCACCTCGTCGAGCGATTGGATCTCGACGACAGGCTGCTCCGCATCCACCGCGTGCACCGCCGCGACGACGGCCGGCACGACCGACGAAGGCGGCAGCGTCGACCGCACGACGAGCGACAGGTGCGGCATCGGCACCTGCGCGTAGGGCACGTAGATGGTCTGCGCGTTCGCGACGCTCAGCCCGTGCACCCTCACGTCGCTGACGACGCCGACCACTTCGCGCACGTCGTTCGAGATGAGGCCGAGCGTGAGGCGCTTGCCGATGGCGCGCTGGTCCGGCCAGAAGCGCTTCGCCGCCGACGCGCTCACGAGGACCGCCAGCGGCCGGCCCGCGCGATCCGCTTCGGTGAAGTCGCGCCCGTCGAGCACGCGGATCCGGACGACCGACGGATAGCCGACCGCGATGTCGCGCACGGCGAGCTCCGGCTGCTCAGAGAGTGGCCGCACCGGTTCGCCTTCGATCGCGACCGGCTGCATCGAACCGCCGTCCTGCAGCGGGAGCGAGTCGATCGCCGACGCCGCCTCCACGCCGGGGACGGCCCGGACGCGGCGCAGGATCTCGTCGAAGACGCGCGCGCGCTCCTCCGGTTTGGTGTATCGCGCGTCCGGCAGCGACACGGCCATCGTCATCACGTTGCGCGGATCGACGCCGGGGTCCACCGCCCGAAGCTGCCAGAACGTGCGAATGAGCAGGCCGGCGGCGACGAGCAGCATCAGCGCGAGCGCGACCTCGGCGGTGACGAGCACGTGGCGCACGCGCCGCTCGCCGGCGTGCGTGCCGCCGCGTCCCATCCCCTGCTTCAGCGCCTCGGCCGCGTCGCCGCGCGTCATCCGCCACGCCGGCGCGACGCCGGCGATCACGCCCGTCGCGACGGCGACGACGAACGTGAACGCGAGCACGCGGCCGTCGAGCGCGATCTCCGACGCGCGCGGCAGGCTCGCGCCGAACGACTTCACGATCGCGTCGATGCTCCAGCCGGCGGCGACGAGCCCGATGGCGCCGCCGCCGATCGCCAGCACGGTGCTCTCCACCAGCAGCTGCTGGATGATCCGCGCGCGGCCCGCGCCGATGGCGGTGCGGATCGCGATCTCGCGCGCGCGCCCCAGCACGCGCGCGAGCAGCAGGTTCGCGAGGTTCGCGCACGCGATCAGCAGCACGCACGCGACGGCGCCGAGCAGCACGAGCAGCCCCCAGCGCACGTCGGCGACGAGGTCCTGGTGCAGCGGCACGACGATGGCGCCCCAGCCTTTGTCGTCGGCGGGATACTGCTGCGCGAGACGTTCCGAGATCGACGTCATCTCGGCCTGCGCGCGACGGACGTCGACGCCGTCGCGCAGACGGCCGACGACGAGGTAGTTGTGATTCCCGCGGACGGCGCGTTCGTTCGGCCGCCACACGAGCGGGAACCACACGTCGGCCCACGACGGAAACTTCATCGGCTGCGCGAGGACGCCGACGACGGTGCACGGCTCGCCGTTCAGCTGAATCGTCCGGCCGACGATCGATGGATCGCCGCCGAAGCGGCTCTTCCAGATCTTCTCGCCGAGCACGACGACTTTCGCGTGTCCGTCGGCATCGTCGCCGGTGTCGAGCAGGCGTCCGAGCATGGCGTTCGCGCGCAGGACCTGGAAGAACTCGCCGGAGACGGCGGCCGCCTGCAGCACGTCGGGCTCGCCGCGGCCCGAGAGGTTGGCCGCGCGGAAGCCGAAGATCGCCATGTGCTCGAACGAGGTGTTCTGCGCGCGCCAGTCCAGATAGTTCGCCGGCGAGACCGAGAAGAACGTCGAGAGGCCGGCGAACTGCTCGCGCGGCGGCGTGTGCCAGACCGCCATGATGCGCGCGGAGTCGGGAAACGGCAGCGGCCGCAGCACGACCGCGTTCACCACGCTGAAGATCGCGGCGTTCGCGCCGATGCCGAGGCCGAGGATCACGATGGCGGTTGCGGAGAAGCCGGGGCTCTTGACGAGCAGCCGTACGGCGTGGCGGATGTCTCGAATCAGGGACTCGATCACGGGGAACCCTCGCTGGTCGCGGTATTCGTCCTTGGTGCGCTCCATGCCGCCGAGCGCGATGGACGCCTGACGCCGGGCCTCCTCGGGCGACAGGCCCGCGCGGATGTTGTCGGCGACGTGGAGCTCGATGTGGCTGCGGAGCTCGGCGTCGATGTCGCGATCGCTGCGGCCGGCGCCGAACGGCGCGATCGCGCGCGCGAGCCAGCCGCGCGCGCGCCTCACGTGCGCGCCGCCCGGAGGAAGCGGGACAGGATGTCGGTCGTGAGCGCCCACTCGTGCGACTCGCGCGCGAGCTGACGCCGGCCCGCGCGCGTGAGGCGGTAGAAGCGCGCCTTGCGGTTGTTCTCCGAGACGCCCCACGCCGAGGCGATGTAGCCCTCCTGCTCGAGCTTGAGGAGCGCCGGGTAGATCGTGCCGTAGTGAACCGAGAGGCGGCCGCCGCTCGTCTGCTCGATGCGCCGCGCGACGCCGTAGCCGTGCAGCGGCCCGAGCGTCTCAAGCGTCTTCAGAATCATCAGCGCGAGCGTGCCGCGCCAGACGTCGGTGGTCTCGGCCATGTCGTATGTGAATCCTGTACAAGCGTCGCACGACTCATATAGGAATGCAATACGAGCGCGCGCCTGCGGGGGTTCCCGGACGACGATCGACGCAGAACCGCGCAGAGACCGCAGTTCTCTTCTTCAGGAAGAAGATCTGCGGGCTCTGCGAGTTCTGCGTTGTACGTCGTCGTTCATCGGGCGAGCAGGTCGCCCCAGAATCCCGCCAGCTGCACCACGTCGTCGGCCCGCGCGGGGCGATCGGCTTCGGCGTGCGAGATCAGGCCGCTCAGCAGCAGCCGCACCGGCGCGTGGCCGCGGAGATCTTCCGCGAGGTACTCCGATTCGATCGCGGGGACGACGTTGTCCTCGAGGCCGTGCAGCAGGAAAACGGGCGCCGACGGCTTCGGCGACTTCGACACCGAGAGCGACGGCGCCGCGCCCTGCGAGCCGAGCACCGGCAGCAGCCGCGCGCCGAGGTGGACGACGTCGCGCTCGATGACGTAGCGGAGCAGCGTCGCCGACGGCTCGGGCAGCGTGCGATCGTAGGCGCGCACCGCCTCGAATTCCGCGGGCGCGCGCGCCTTGTCCACGCCGCCGTCGAGCGCCGAGGCCCACAGATAGCGGCGCACGCCGGCGCGCAGCCGCTCGACCTGCGCCGCGGGCACGACGCGGTCGGCGATCGACAGCAGGATCACCGCGACGCCGTAGTCGTGCGGCGGCAGCACGAACGTGTCGTTCTCGCCGGCGTCGCCGGCGAGCCGCACGTTCGGCGCCGGCCGCGGCTCGTGCCCCGTGCAGAGATAGCGCAGCACGCGCGGCAGATCGTCGTGGCCGCCGAGCGCGAAGACGTACGCGACGTGATCGGCGATCGACGGCCGCGCCGCCGCGACGATCGACAGGCCGCCGCTGAAGCTGATGCCCATCAGGCCCACGCGATGATCGGCCGCGAGGCCGGAGTCGATCGCGAGCCAGCGGCCCGCCTCTTCGATCCCGTCGGTGATCGCCGGCGTGATCTCGAAGCGAGACAGCTCCGGGATGTCGGGCGTGACGACCGCCACGCCGCTCGCGGCGACCTGCCGCGCGAGCCGCACCAGCCGCGGCTCGTCGATCCCCGACGGGTGGAGGCCGGAGGTCAGCAGCGCGACGCGCCGGCGCGATCGGTTCGGTTCGTACACGCGCGCGCGCATCGCGCCGCCGCGCGTCGGGATCGTGATGTCGCGCGTCGCGATCGCCACCGTGTCGAATCGCGCGAGGCGCTCCGCCGCCCCGCCGATCTCCGCCGCGCGGATGACGAACGACAAGCCGTGCGCGTAGGGCCGGACGACGAGGACGAGGACCATGAGCGCGACCGCGACGACGAGCCACCGAAAGAGCCGCACGACGCGCATGTTACTCTCAAGGCCCGGCGGGTCAGGCGGGCCGGGAGGGTCGGCGGGTCAGGTGAGCCGGGCGGGTCAGGCGAGTCGGGCGCAGAGATCACAGAGGTCGCCTTTTGTGGTTCTCTCCGCGACCTGCTCGACGTGCCTGACCTCTCGACCAACCCTGCGCGACCTGCCCGGCCTGCCCGCCCTGCCAGACCATGCGGAAGCTCGTCATCGCCATCGACGGACCATCGGGCGCGGGGAAGGGGACCGTCGCGCGCGCCGTGGCGTCGGAGCTCGGCTACCGGCACGTCGACAGCGGCGCGATGTACCGCGCGATCGGGTGGAAGGCGCTGCGCGAGCGCGTGGCGCTGGACGACGAGGCGGCGGTGGCCGCGCTCGCCGACGCGTCGCTGATCGTCGTCTCGAACGCGCGCGTGCTGATCGACGGCGCGGACGTCACGCGCGAGATCCGGACGCCGGAGATCGATCGCGCGGCAGCGGCCGTCGCGCGCCTGCCGCGCGTCCGCACGATTCTCGTCGCGAACCAGCGCGCGATGGGCGAGGGCGGCGCGATCGTGATGGAAGGGCGCGACATCGGCACGGTCGTCTTCCCGCAGGCCGACGTGAAGATTTATCTCGACGCGGCGCCGGAGGAGCGCGCGCGGCGCCGGGCGCTGGATTCCGCGCACTCGGGGGGGCCCGCCGCGGTGTCGGAGGTGAAGACGCTGCTGACGGAACGCGATCGCAGCGACACGACGCGCGCGGTGTCGCCACTGTATGCGGCTGCTGATGCGATCGTCGTCGATACGACAGGAAAGCCGGTCGAGGAGGTCGTGAGGGAAGTGCTTGCGATCGTGCGGATGGGGGCAGGGGGCTAGGGGCTAGCCGCTTTTCTCGAACATCACGGCTAGCCCCTAGCCCCGAGCCCCTAGCTCCGGTCTTTGTAATCCTCCGCCGATGCGGGATCCAGTTCCCAGCGGTGCTTGTCGCGCTCGACCACCTTGTCGCTCGCCTTCAGCTCCTCGTCGTCCGCGTACTGGACGCCGAGCGCCTTGCCGATGTCCTCCACGACGTCCTGATCGGGCGTCGGGTTGTCGCCGCCGGGCGTTTCCTCGCCGGTGAAGTACGCGTCCTCGACGTCGACGTCCACGTCGCCCCCCGCGATCTCCGGCGTCATGCTGCGGTGTGCGCGGCGCGACTGGTCGAGCTCGGCGCGGCCGCTCCGCGCCGCCGACCCGCGGCGATTCATGTTCAGCGACGAGGGCGGCGTGCTCATCACCGTATCGTCGTCGAGCGTGCGCCGGGCGCGATTCAGGCGTGGGACCTTGCCGGCGCGGGCCGCCGCGGACGTCCGTCCCGCTGCGCGTTTCGCGGTTTGCCTGCGTTTGGCGGGGGCCTTCGCCCGCCGGGCCGTCTTGCGGCCGGCCGCGCGTTTGGCTGAGCGGGCCTTTCCCGACCGTTTTCGGGCCGTCCGGGCCGCCGGGGCGCGCTTCCTGGCCTTGCCTTTGGCCATCGTCTCGTCCTTTCCGCAACCTTGACAGTTTAGCGATAAGTGTCGTACTCTCTGATGCTTATCGCAATTTCCAGATACCGCGCGGGGGCCGGCGCCCGCCAGAAATACACCGGCAATCGAGCCCTTCGACCAGAAACGCTCACGGCCTGAGCGGGCGCCGGAGGACGACAGGAGGACGCGCAAGGCATGGCGAACGTAGAAGACGAGAACACTCCCGGTGCGGGGGGCGGCGCGGGCGTCGCGACGAGCGAACGCACGGAGCGCAGCGACCGCACGGACCGCGGCACGCTCAAAGCACGGCCGCGTGAAGACGACGAGCAGATGGATCCGGCCGAGTACGCTCGGCTGCTCGATTCCTACGATAACAGCTTCCGCAACATCGCGGAAGGCGAAGTCGTCAAGGGAACGGTTCTCAAAGTCACGCCGTCGGAGGTGATCGTCGACGTCGGCTACAAGTCGGAAGGCATCATTTCGGTCGACGAATTCCTCGACGAAGGCGGCGAGGTCACGGTTCAGGCCGGCGACATCGTCGACGTGCTTCTCGAGCGGACCGAAGATCGGGAAGGGTACGTCGTCCTCTCGCGCGAAAAAGCCGAGAAGATGAAAATCTGGGACGAGGTCGAGAAGGCCTATGCCGAGCGCAAGGTCGTCATCGGCCGCGTCATCGAGCGAATCAAGGGCGGCCTCGCGGTGGACATCGGCGTCCGCGCGTTCCTGCCCGGATCGCAGATCGACGTGCGTCCCGTGCGCAATCTCGACGCGCTGCGCGGCCAGGAGCTGCGCATGCGCGTGATCAAGGTCAACAAGAAGCGCGGCAACATCGT
>Ga0075435_100000050_pt1 | contig 59205 bp, 79 predicted proteins | sample RhiMethybrSRZTD4_FD_75302 | JGI IMG/M metagenome (GOLD analysis project Ga0075435, IMG submission 75302) | Populus rhizosphere microbial communities from Tennessee, USA - Rhizosphere MetaG P. TD hybrid SRZTD4 | ecosystem: Host-associated > Plants > Roots > Rhizosphere > Soil | place: USA...
GGGGGGGGGGGGGGGGTAGCGGAGTAGCCGTCGGCCAGGAGCTGGGTTCGCAGGTCCATGTTCATCTCTCCTCGTGGATCTCCGGCCGCGAGCCGATGGCCGGGCGGCTGGGCGCCGGCCGCGGCGGCGGCTCGGGGAGTGCGCCCATCTGCCGCATCGCGAGCAGGTGCTTGCAGGCCCGGCCGCGGAACTTCGCGTCCATGCAGGTGCAGCGCTGGTAGCCGTCGGCGTACTCGCGGATCTCGTAGACCGCTCCTTCGCGCTGCCCCTCGAGCTTGCGCAGCCGCCAGGTCCGGCCGTCGGCGGTCGGCGCCCGCGCCAGGCGGTAGCATTCGTCGTCGATCTCGACGGTGACGACGACGACGGGCGGCTCGCGCGGCACGGCGGGCTTTTCCATGGCTCAGCACCTTTCGCCCTGACGATCGGTCCGCTTCTCCGGCTCGCGTATCAGCTCTTCGGCGGTGCCGTAGCGCGGCCGATCTTTCGCCTCCGGCTCGTGGCCGCGGCAGTAACGGCGGCCGGCGCGAATGTCGGTGGCCGAGAGGCGGAAATGGCAGAGCTTGCAAAAGCGCGGCTTCACGGCTGACTCCAGGCGCGCACCGATAGCGCAGTGCGGGCGCACGTACTTCCGTTCCCGTCAATCAGGGTTGTGTTGCGGGGCGATTGTCCGGGCCGGCGTTTAACCTCTCACCGGCAGGAGGGGGACCGTTTAACGTCGGGCCAAACCGAGGACGGGCCAGCGGATCGTCGTAGCTGATCCGCGAAGCCAGTGGGAGCGGAGAGACTCGAACTCTCTGCCGGCGAAAAGCTCTGCACGGCACGCCGGCCGGGAAACGGTATCGAAGGGGCCAACCTCCGGTGCAGATTCGTGCTGCTACCCAGCAGCTTCGCTCCCTGGAGGGTGGGGAGGTGATCGAAACCTCATCCTTCGGCTGCTCTCACAGCCGGTGCTCTGCCATGCTGAGCTTCCCACCCAGAGCACCCCGACCGCTGCACAAAACGGCCAGGGTGCGTTTCACCGGTCCCCAGCTCACGCGAGCTGGAGTCGCCTGCAATCTCGAAAAGGCCCGGCCGTCCACGGCGACTGTCGCGCATCAGGAGCCGCCGCTTCGGGCCGGGCCAAGCTCATCCCTTGCCGGCTTCGTACTCGAAAGAGAACGACTCGGCATTCAGGGCCACGTCGAGGAGCGCGCGGAGGCCTTTCAGCTCGCCCGCGGTGAGCGTCAGCTTCATTGGCCGATTGCCTGCTCCCGCGTCCAAGAGCACGTTCACCGTTTCGCTCTTCTTCTCGACGCGAATTTTCATTGGGCTCTCCTCCGGCCGAGCGGACGGCTCGGCTCAGGCCAAGACTAGCGGCGGAAAATCCGTGTTCAAGCTTGATTTCCCGGCGTTTCGGGCTTTGCCCGCGTATGCGCTCGGGTGCGCTCGGGTGCGCTCGGGTGCGCTTTTACGCGGGAAGTTTTTTTCTCCTCGCGTTCGATTTCGAGATTACGAATCGCCTGATCGATGTCGTTCTCCGTCCATTTTGGGCCAGCCGCCTCTACCGGGTCGGCCAGGATCTGGCGTTCCATGAGGGTGTCCAGGTACCGAAGCGAAACGCGAAGCATGTCGGCGACTTCCTGACGATTGAATAGTCGGGGTCTTTGCTTCGCTCGTTGCTCATCAGGCATCGTCCGCTCACCTCAGCGAGCGGGGTCCTTCCCGGTCCCTTGCTGATCGAAAATGCCGGGTTACTCTCCACCCGAGAAGTCCCGCCGCTTTCTACTCAGCAGGGCCCCGGGGCGGTGTGACCCCAGGAGCTGGCGGCTGCTGGATACCCTGGCGTGGTCCGCCCCTGCGGCCGAAGCCTCACGGAGACCATTCCGATCTGGGGCGCTGTCCAGGGATGCTCGCGCGTGGCTCAGGTTATGCGGAGGTGCGTGCCTCTGGATTCCAACCGCGCGCCGGGCACCGCCTGGCCGGCCTCCAGGGCAGCGCGGATTTTGTCCGTGTCCGCCTCGATGCGCTGTCGCTGAAACTCCGGAGGCAACTGATCGGGCGGCGTGCTGACGTTGACCGGCAGCTTGCCGCCGTTGCCCGCGACGCTGACCTTGTATCGGCGGGTCTCGATCTTCGCCTGGCCGGTGCGCTCCATGTAATCCTTCAGGCGCTGCTTCAAGTGCTTGGCAAAGTTCTCGCCCACGGCCACGCGCTTCTGGAGGCGCTCGACCTCGGAGCGCCGGGCCGCGGCCAGCAGCTCCTCCTGCCTCACAAGGGCACAGTATCCATCCACCTTGGCGTTCTGGTCGGCGGAGATCTCCGCGAAGAAGGCATCGAGCGCCTTCTCCGTTTCCGGATTTAACTCGCCGTCCGTCTCGTTGAGCAGGGCCATCAGGGCCTGCATCTCGTTGCCGATGTCGATGAGCGTTGGCATGGTCGCCTCCAGAAGAATGCCCCGCGGCCGTTGGTAGGTGCCGCACGCGCGGCCGGCCGCGGGGCGTGATTAGCTTTCGATCTCCGCGTCAAAGTTGGTGATGAGAAAACGGCCATAGGTGGGGCGGAAGTCGGCCAGGCCCACGAGTCGCCCGGCGTTTGTGAGTACGTCCTGGAGGTCAGCCGGGCGAATGTATTCGGGCAGGAGGACAAGTAATTGGAATTCGGCTTTCCAGCCGGCCTTGATCGCTGGCCTCGTGCGGGTGATGCCGTTCCGCTGAACGGTGACGCGGCACTTGTGCTCATAATCCCACTTGTCAATGCCGAGAGAGCTGAACTGGGTCAGGCTGACGACGCCAGCTTTGTAAAGGTCCATCGCGGACTTGCGGGGCGATCGCGGGTCCTGCCGGAACTTCGCTGCGTGGATGACGGATTGGCGGACGTACTCGCCGGGAATGCAAATCTTGCCGGCGTCGTCGCGGAAGACGTAGGACTCAATGTTATCGCTCTTCCGGGCCTTGCTGCCCTTTGCAGCACCGGCCTTCGCTTCGACCTCCTCCACGTTCCACCGGTGAAACAAAAGGTCCGCCACGCCCTGCAAGCGGAACGTCGCGGTGTAGGGCTTGGAAAATTCGATCGTGTCGAGGGCGCCGTTAGTTGGTGCTTCACCACCGATTGCTGCCGTTCGAGCAGATACCATAAGTTTCTCCTTCCACATGAACCCCACCATGCCATGACGAACACCACCCGGCCGCGTCGTGCCTATCCACTCCAAGGCGGACCAAAACTGTGCCTCGCCGAGCCAGGCCTATCCCCGTCTAGCCCAACCACGCCAGCGCCTTGCCGCGCCCAGCCAAACCTGACCTAACCTGGCCCCGCCATGCCGGGCCACATCCAGCCGCGTCGGACCAAACCAAGGCCGCATCGGACCAGAGCCAGCCTTGCCTAATCACGCCTAACCTGGCCACACCATGCCATTCTCCGTTACTTCGTGGGCTCGATGGATTCGCCCTTCTTGGAAGCCAGCTTGCGGAGCATCTCGGCGATACCGTCGAGCTGCCACGGGCAGGGCTTGGTCAGCTCGGCAGGGTTGGCTCGGTTCAGCCACACGATGGCGGCCTGGGCGATGAACTGGCTGGGCGAGTTAATCAGCCGCAGGGCAGTGACCGCATCGCACATGCCGGAGACCAGGTCCTCCAGGAGCGAGGTCCGGCCGGCATCCGCGGCCGCCTGCTCGATTCGCGCGGCTGCCGTCGGCAGGTTGTTCAGCGCCTCGATACGATCGATCTTTTCACCAAAGGCCCCGCGAGACTCGCTGCGGCAGCGGGCAATGGCTTGCATGAGATCGCGGGGAGCTTTGAGCTGATCCATGATGGGCTCCTGGGTGCCGGTAAAGGCCCGAACGCCCCAGCCACCGTTTCGCCGTGGCGGGCCTCGCTAGCTGCCGTGTCTCGCTCCGGCTGCCCATGCGTTGCCGTGATTTAGCTCTCGGCCGGCTGGGGGCTTAGTTTTTGGTGAAGTGCTCTGCCCCATCGCACTGAACCTAGCTTAGTGGCAGTTGCTAATATTGTCAACTGCAAATAATAATTTTCCGTCAAGTTCCTCGCCGCCCGTGCCGATACACATTGACGGCATTGGCAGTTGCTACTATACTTCTGGGCATGGACGCCGAGACAATGGCGCGAGCCGATTACTTCGGGAACCGGCTGCTGGCGGTCAGGAAGGGCGCCGGCATGACGCAGCAAGAGCTTGCCGACAAGGCCGGCCTTACCCAATGGTCGATTGCTCAAATCGAAAATGGCCATCGGGTACCCGGCTTTGAAACAGTGCTCGCCCTGGCTGAGGCCCTCGGCGTCCCACTTTCGGCCTTCGACCCATCAACCGAGGTGCCGAAGCCGAAACCGAAGAAGCGTAAGCCCCGCCGCAAGCCCGACTGACCCTCATGCTGGTGCAAACGATCCGCTTCCAATGTCGCGACGGCCATGCGTGGGAATCGGCCGTCCCTCGCTTCTGGGTTCGTCTCTCCGAGACGCGTTGCCCTGAGTGCGGCAAAATCGCCCGCGACTGGCGGCTCGGCGGGTGCTCGCCGCAAAGACCAGCGACGGCATCAAGAAGTTGCCTGGGCTCCCCGTGCGCCCCACTGACCTCACTTACGCGCGCCTGCACCGCCCCCACAATCCAGACCTAATCGTTTCAATGTCCGCTCGGTGTCGCCGCGGCCCGGCAGAATCTCGGCCTTCGCCTCTGTAGGCTTTGGCCGCCCCTGCTTCGGTAGCGCCAGCACTTCGGCCAGGCTCAGCCGGCGGTGGCCGCCCGGCAGCTCCCACCAGTCGAGGCGCCCGGCATTCATCCAGCGATAGATCTGCGACGGGTGGACGCCGAGCAGTTGGCTGGGGGCTTAGTTTTTGGTGAAGTGCTCTGCCCCATCGCACTAATCTATTATATAACACGTCAGATATTAGGTGTCAAGTCTTCCGTTAGGAATTATTCAAGTTGCTGCGGATTGCTGGCCGATATTGACTAAGCGTAATTTTTGACGTATCATGCATGACATGAGCGAAAATTCCACGATGGCCACCGATTGGTTCGGGCCGCGGCTCAAAGCGATCCGAGAGAAGGCCGGCTTTACACAGCAAAAGCTGGCCAATGATGCCGGCGTTTCCCTCGCAGCCGTGCAGCGCTACGAAGGCGGGCGTGGCGAACCAGGTTTCGATATTCTCCTAGCGATCGCCAAGGTTCTTGGTGTCTCGCTCTCTGCATTCGACCCACCCGCCGATGAAGCCGAGCCTGAAAAACCCGCCAAGCGTAAGCCCCGCCGCAAGGCCGACTGACAGCTCACGTACGCGCGCCTGGGCCGCCCCCACAATCCAGGCCTAATCGTTTCAACGTCCGCTCCGTGTCGCCGCGGCCCGGCAAGATCCCGACCTTCACCTCTGTTGGCTTTGGCCGCCCCTGTTTCGGTAGCGCCAGCACATCGGCCAGGCTCAGCCGGCGGCGCCCGCCCGGCAGCTCCCACCAGTCGAGACGTCCGGCATTCATCCAGCGATAGATCTGCGACGGGTGGACCCCGAGCAGTTTGGCTGCCTTGCTCGGCTTGATGGGATCGGTCGGATAGGGCCGTGTTTCGGTGCGTGTCGCGTCCATGCCTAAATCTACGCGTCGTTCCTCCACTGCGGACGGCGTCGATCGCGGCGCGAAATCGCGCTAACCAGCGCGATCGCGTTCCTCCAGAATGCGCGAGAGCATCTCACCTTGCTCCGTGCGGCGGATGCCGCGGCCCGTGCGCACCACGAAGGGCGGCGAATAGCTCGACAGTCGCGCCACCGCTTCACGGACCCGGCCGATGCAATACCCCGCGCGCTCGGTCAGCTTGGGGATCGGCGTGGACTGCTCCGTGCAGGCCGCCGCCAGCACGGCCTGCTCGATGGCGTTGAGCGGCGGCAGAAGGTTGGGTGCCGGTGCGCTTGGCGGTTCGGCCGGGGCCGCGAAGATGGGAGTAGATGGCGGGGGATTCGCCGCGCTGGCCTGCGCGTTGTTTGGCGCGATGCGGCGGCGGGCGATGGTGAGGAAGACTTCCAGCTCGCCCAGCAGCAGGGCGAAGGTGTGTCCGGTGTACGGCACCTTCTCTTCGTCGAGCCCGACAAGGAAGGTTTGCAGCGCAGCGAGGGCCTTTTCCCGCAACGTGGGATCGGCCAGGCGGTCGGTGAACATGACTCATACACCTTAGCGCAATAAAAAACGCGGCCGGAGCGCTGAGGGCTCCTGCCGCGCGGTTGCTGTCGGCTATTGGACCTTTCCGGTTAGGCGAGTTGGTAGGTTGGTAGCGATTATCCGATTCGGCGGGCGACGGCGGCCGCCTGCTTCAAATCGCGTTCCGCGTAAATCGTAGTGGTTTGCGCGTCCCGGTGCCCCAGGACGGCCCGGGCGGCATCCAGCCCCGCCTCGTGCTGGATCGCCGTCGCCGCCGCATGGCGCAGCTGACCGGGACTCCAGTGTGCGCACTTTGCGCGCCGGCAGGCGTCGCGCACGCGGTGAGCGTAGCTGTGGGAGTCGTACGGCTTGCTTCCCGCTCGAGCTGGCCGGAAGAGATAGCCGTCGCCGGCCATTGCCAGGAACGGCTGGAGAATGCGCTGGGCCCGCGGTCCGATCGCGACGGCCTTCGTGTGGCCGCGCCAGGCGGTCTTGTGCCGGCGCGGCCGGAACACCCAGATGGCGACGCCGTCCACGACCAGGCCGGGGCGATCGATCTCGGCGCCATTGAGGCGGCAGACGTCTTGCGGTCTCATCCCGGTCAGGACCTGGACGTGGACCATCGCGCGGAGCGGCGGGGAGAGCTTGCGATAAGCGGCCTTCACCGCCGCGATCGGCGGCGGAGCGACGTCGGGATAGTCCGGCGCCTTGGTCCGCCCTTGCTGGAGCCCGGACAGGGAAAGCAGCGCCTGCCACACGGCCGCGGGGACGAGCTGCTCGGCGACGCCCCATTTCCAGATGCGGCGGATACGACCCACGTGCTGGTTGATCGTCTTGCGGGCCCAGCCTTCCTCGATCATCACCCCACGCACGGCCTTGAGTGCGACCGGCCCAAAGTCGCGCGCTGGCGTGGCGCCGTGCAAGCGGAGCAGCGGCCGCACCCCCTCGACGTAACAGCGAAATTCAGATGTCGGCCGGCCGTCGGCGTCGCGGTAGTGCTGCTCGGCGTACTCCAGGAATGTGGCGACCAGGTCGCGGACGGCCAGCGGCCCGGCTGATCCGGTACCCTGCTGCGGGGACAGCTCCCACTTCTCCTGGAGTTGCCGGTGCTTGGCCAGGCTTTCGGGGGAGCCGAAGATACCGAGCTGCACCTCGCGGTACTTGCCGTTGCCGAGCGGAATGCGCGTTCGCGCGCGGCGTTCGCCGTGGCGGTCGGTGTACTCGTAATAGGGAAGGGGGCGCTGGCGACGGCGCATGACTGTGGCCTCCATGCCGCAGGAACGCGACGGTCCCGAATCGTGGGAACCTTCCGTGTTAACCTGCGGTGAAGGCCACGCGCCGGCTGGGCGGCGGTAGGGACAAGCCCTTGGCCTGACGTGACTTCTGGAGTGCCCCCTGTAGGACTCGAACCTACAACCCGCTGATTAAGAGGCAAGGCAGTCGTCCGTTCGCCGCAGGGATGAGGCCGAAATGCTGTAAATTAGCCGGTTTGCTGCATGTCAAAATCGGCCGGTTTCGCAATCGGCGAGGACTGTAGCAGGGATTCACGCTTCAATCCAGCCGAATCGTGGGAACCTTGTGGGAACCCGAGCTAGGCACGGCGGCCGTAGAACGCCTTCTTGCGCCGCTCCTGGGATTGAAGCACGGCCAGCGCTTTGGCGAGCGTTTCCTCCAGGGTGCGGCAGCCGGCCAGCGTTTGGAGCTTCACTAACGCCCGCATGGCCCGTGGCGACACCGTCACGGTGAACGAAACGACCTTCGCCTTCATGACGATTCCACTTCCTTTGATTGCGTGTCAGTCGCACCACCTCACTGAGGCTATTTGTAATCCTCGCACAGCTCGCCGGCAAATTTGCCCACCGACACCCCGAGGCCAGCGGCGAGCTTCAGCACGGTGCTCCACCGTGGATCTTCGGACTGCCCCTGCTCGATCTTGAACACGCGCTGCAATGTCAGGCCGGCACGATCGGCCAGCTCCTGCTGTGTCAGCCCCTCGGCTTCCCGCAGCTCTCGCAATCGCTCGCCGAATGACGGCGGTTTTTTCTTGCCTGCCATGTCGCCCCCTTTCCTCTCTCCTATCTGTACTATCCTTTTGCGGATATGGCAACCCGGAAAATTCGCAGATTTTCTTTGAAATCCGCTTGCTTGTATATCCCTTTTAGGTTATATTTCAGTGTCCTTACTGAGGACGGTTGCTCTGTGACAATTCGGTACTTCCCGCCAAGCCTGAGACGGCGGCCCGTGAGCCAGTGAGGAGTCGGGTGAACAGGACAAACGCACCCCACTCTTTGAGGAGGTCTGTCATGGACCTGCACGAGCTGTACGTCGCCTTGATCCTTCCCGCCCTTCGCGGTTCCTGTGTGAATCGGTTGCGGGGCTTCCGCGACTGGGAGGATCGCTTCCGACTGGCCGAAGACTGGGCCTGGTACAAGCTGGAGCGCTGGACGCGCGAAGGCAAGCCTTGTGAGCCGTGGCGGGTGGTGCAGACGGCCATCCTGATGGCGGCCGGGAACCGGCAACTACCCGGCTCACGGCCGCGACGGATGCAGGGTGGCCCGGACGCACTGGACCATGCGGTGTCCGGGGCCGGGATGGGCGAGGTGGCTGACCGGGGCATCCCCCTGGAGTATGCCGCCGAGGTGGCGGAAGAATATGAGCTCTGGCTGAGCACGCTTCCGCCGCAGCGACGCCGCATCGCCCTGGACCTTGTCCACGGGATGCGGGCGAAGGCCATCGCGGAAAAGTACGCTCTCACGGAGGGACGCATCAGCCAAATCCGCACGGAGCTGCGGGTGAGCTGGTTCGAGCACTGGAACCGCGACTGACCGGGATCAACCGGGGGCACGGAGGCCCTCGGTCCCTTTTTCGCGACGGGCGGCCAGTTCCTCCCAGCGCCGGCGGCTTGCCTCGGGATCTCCACTGCCGGGACCATCAGGGAGCACGGCGTCAAGGACGGCGTCGGCATAGGCGAGCTGCTCATCCATCGATGCGTCGGCCGGCGGGTGCGGGCCCACGAAGATCGCGGCCAGGGCGGCGATGGCGTCGTCTTCGGCGTCCAAGAGCTGCTCTTGCTGTTCGAGGGACATGGTCGATTCTCCAGCGAGGAAAGGGGCGGCCCGACGTGGGCCGCGCTGCCACTGGATAATGACCCGGCGCCGCGGCGGACTTTAGGCGCGATTTCGCTTTTGAGGAGAAATGCGAAAACCCCGCCGCAGCAGGTGCCACGACGGGGCCGGAACAGAGAAGAGGCTGAGGGGCCAGTATATAGGAAGTGGCTAGTGCGCGGAAAGTATCTACTTGGCACTTTACGCTTCTGCCGGCGGCCGCTCTTCGGTGCCGTACGGCCGCTGCCCCTGCTCTAGCACAAGCCCGCTGATTCCGCACTTGGCCCGGTTGCTGGTGATCAGGTAGTTGGCCAGCCAGCGGTGGGCGTCTACGTCGTCGTCGAACGATTTCACAGGCTCCCAGATGCGCGGCGGCCCGTTGCCCGGCTGACGCACCCAGACGACCCAGGCCCGATTCAGAGATCGGTCGTGCGCGAGGGGCATGGTGCTGGCCTCAGTCACGGACGATGGGCGTGAAATGCGATAGAGGAACGGGGGGGGCAGCAGGCCGCGACGATAGGCGTCGTCGCCGATTTCTTCGCGGATGCGGCCGAGCATGCGGCGGCGGCTGACCCAGGAATCCGTCGGCGAGCTGGCCTTGCGGACGGCTTCCCACAGGCAGTTCAGGCGCTTGGCCTCGTACAGCATGTCGTCGAGCTGGTCCGCCCTCGACGGGTAGATGACGGCCTGGATGCGGAGATACTCCTGATGCTGGTCGTTGAAGATGACCAGCTCGCGGGTGATGCTTGCGGGCGGTAGCCAAGAGGCGTCGGCCAAGGGTGGCGCGTGCCGCAGGTAGGCGTAATGCCGGCGGACGTAGCGCAGCTCAGAGCAGAAGTCGGCGGCCCAATTCTCGTGAGGACCGACGATCTCCGCGGCCAGGGCGATCTCCTTGAGCGCCTGCCACGCTTCGGGCGGGGCCGACGTCGGCACGGTGGGTTCGGTCGGCGAGAGGATCAGGAGGATGAGGATGGCGTGCCACATAGTGGGGCCCTCGGCATCACGCTCAGGTCCAGGTACGCACCGGCGCCGATCTGGATGGCCCAGCCCAGCCGGCCGTGGGGTTTCGCTTGCGGGTTCTCGACCACGGCGGGGACGAATTTCTCGGCCGTCCTGTCCCAGCGCCCGCCGGGTGTTCCATTCGGGATGATGTGCCCGCCGACGGCTGCCCGGACGGCCTCCACCAGGTCCTCGGCCGGCTTCGCTGTTTCGGTCCAGGGCGCGGCGATGAGGTCGAAGTCGCGCGTCATGCTGCCGTGGATGCCGATGGCGTAGCCGCACGCGTAGGCGGCGTCGCGGATTTGCGGGAGGAGCTTCAGGTAGTAGATCGCGATGCTCATCACCAACATCCGTTCGTCACGGTGAAGTGCCCGCACTGATGCGCGTTGACAGACGGCGAAAGCGAGAGTGTCTCGAACACGTCGCCCGTCCGGTTCCACCTGGCCTTGCCGCAGGGCCGATCGCGAACCGGGCCATCCCTCTGCTCGTCCCGTGTGGCTTCGTAGAAATCGAACATCAGCGCGAAGCAGTCACCTTCCCAGGCAGGGCCTCCGTCAAGAGGATTGGCGAAGAGCACCCAGAGCCAGCCATCGCAATGTCCGGCCGGGCATTTGAGCTTGAGGCCCAGTCCCTTGCGGTCGGCCGTGTCGATCCACTGCGGATCGAAGTCGATCAGCCTGGGCATGATTCGCTCCGCGGTGCCATCACGGGCTTCATTTGCCGCCCCTCCGCTTCTTCTGCGGCCTCGGCCGTCCCTCTTCCGTCCGCCGCCGCGCCAGCTCGAGCTGCATCGCATCCGCGGCTGCCCGGTCCTTCTCTGGCCCGCCGCAGCCGCACGTCCAGGACGGGCCCGTGACGGCCAGGAAGAGATAGAGCGGCCGGTCACACCGCGGGCAGTAGCCCTGCTGCGTCTCGCCGGCGTCAGCGCAGAGCCGTCGCCGGCGAAGGATGCCGGCCAGACGATCAGCGGTGAGTACACGCGCCCGCACCGACGTCCCCTTTCCGGCTCAGGCGATGCCCAGGCGCCGGCTCTCGCGATCGAGCGGTTCGTCGGCCGGATGCCACAGGCTCAATTTGCGGCTTGCTCGCCGCGCGAGGATGGCGATTTTCTCCCGGCCGGGTCGCGTCCCCGTGGGCTTTGGCGGCAGCGGCCGCCGGCCGAGCAAATCAAACTCGCCGGGCACGTGCCGCGGCTCGGCCGAGCGCTGGTTGCGCCGCGTGGGGTACTGCACCCGAATCTTGGGATCGTAGTAACACGTCCAGCAGAGCCCGCGCGGCCGCAGGATCAGGCACTTGCCGCAGTGCCGGCACGGGCGGGAGCGGAGAGTAGCTCGCTGGTCGGACACGGCGATGGGTCCCTCGTTGCGGAGTCGGTCGTTAGCGGTTGGCGCCTGCTCAGGGAGTCGGCGGCGCAGCCGGCGGGGTCGGCGAGCTGCCCGTCTGGAAAAAGTTCTCAATCGCCTGTTCGAGCGACTTGCGCTTGGCCGCGAGCAAATCCGTCGCGGCGGCCAGGTCGGCGGCGGCCTGGGTGTCCGCGGCCTGGGCCTGCGCCAGCGCGTTGCCCGTCGTCGCTTTGGTGGCCGTTTTGGTATCGGCGTCGGCCTTGGCGCTGATAGCGTCGCCGAACGCCTGGCCGAGTGGGTCGGGAAGCATGACGGTTGGCACGGTGTCGCTCCTTTCGGGGAGGATGAGATAAAGCAGCAATCCGCTGTCCGCGAACACAAACAGCAGGAGCAGCAGGCCCAGCATTTGATTGACGGCCTGCGTCATGGCCCCGGTTCGCTCCAGGGCTTCGCGTGGGCCTTGTGGTGCTCCCAGTTATCGGCGTAGCGCTTGGCCAGGGCGGCGTTGACGATGAGCAACAGGTTCTCGGCGTTCGCCTCCGCCTGGCCGGTCCAGTTGAAACTGCCGGTCAGAACCGTGTGGCCGTCGATCATGAGGATCTTGTTGTGAGCGATCGGATGAGCCGCGTCGATCCACACGGGAATGCCCGCAATCGCGCACGCGCCGGCCTCGGACGCCTTCTGCGTCCGGTTCGATTGGTCCAGGAGCAATTCCACACGCACGCCGCGCTTGTGAGCTGATATCAGCGCTGCGGCGATCGGCGCCGAACTGAACCCGTAACCTTGCACCAGGATGGTGCATTTTGCACCACCGATCGCGGCGACGGCCAGTTCGGTGCATCCCCCATGCGGCGAGTACGCCACTTGCCACCGGGTGCCGTCCTGAAAGCTGGCCAGGGCAACGGCAGCGGCCGCGGCGACGACGGCGGAGGTGGCAATACGCGCGGACATGGTTCACCGAATGATCAGTAGGAATCCAGGAGCACAACCAGGGCGTAGATCAGAGCCAGGATGCCGGGGATGACCAGCGCGCCGGCCATCAGTGGCCATTCCGCCGGGGACTGCTGGCCGCTGAAGTTCAGCAGCCGGCCGGCATAGGTATCGGTGATCTGCACGGCGGCGAGAATCGCCAGGAACGCGAAGACGAGTAGCATCAAGCTGATCACGAGCCGCTTCAACAGACCCCCAAGACGCTTCTGCGTCGGGCACGTCATTGCCGAATGAAAAGCCGGGCCATAACGCCGACGGCGATCGCCACTGCGACCAGGTGCCAGAACCGCCAACCTGGCCGCAGGACGAAGCGATCGTCGGGCGGCCAGGCCGGCGGCGGGTATTCGTGACGGCGGCTCATTAGGGTTTGGCTGCGCCGGCCAGGTCAGCGCCGGGAGCCGGCACGGGCTGCGCGGACACGCCGGCGGGGTTGGTCAGGGCGGCAATCGCCTGCTGGAGTGCGCTGCCGACGATGCCGACGGCAGGCGCCGGAATGCCGGCCTTGGACAACCCTGCGGATACGGCCTGGAGTGCCGCGACGGCTGCATTGCCACTGTCGATCGCCAGCGGGCCCACCGCGCCGGTTGCCGGCAATTGCGGATCGGGCCAGATGCCCGTCTGATCGTGAAAGGCGCGGAGCAGCGCGTTGTACTGCACCTTTGCCTCTTCGTAGACCAGCACGGCCTTCTTTTGCAGACCGATATCCTTCATCAGGGAATCGAGCTGCATCGGAACGCCATCCACGACTTGCGCGTCGTCGAGGACCGCCACGGCCCCTTCATAGGCCGCATTGATCAGAATCGCCTTGATGAGATACTTGTCGGCCACGGTTCACCTCATTGGGGAAAACTTTCGGATTGGTCCTGAAGTTTAAGCTCAGCGACGCAAGGCATAGGCCGGCACGAACTGCTGTGGCCGGCTGGCCGGGGCCGCGGGCATCGGCACCGTTTGGGGCTGCGGTCTGGCCTGGCCGGGCGGCGGAGCGACGTCGGGCCGCACCTGCCCCGGCGGCGTGAGCGGGATCTGCTGCTGGGGCGCCGTGCCAGGGTCAATTTGTTGCCGCGGGGCTCCACCGATCGGGATCTGCTGGAGCGGAGCAGGGCCGATCGGAATGACCTGCATGGGCGGTCCGCCGATCGGGATCACCTGCATAGGGGGGCCACCGATGGGGATCTGCTGCATGGGTGGACCGCCAATCGGGATCTGCTGGAGCGGCGGCGACAGATGGGGGGCGGCTTGTTGCTGACCACTGCCGGGGATTAGCAGGATATGCACCTGCGGTGCGGGCGCCGGCACTGGCGCCGGGGCCGCCGGCTGCTGGATGATGATCGGCGGCTGCGCGGGGGCCGGAGCCGGAGCTTGGCGCTGGGCCTCGAGCGCCGCAATCCGCTGCTGGAGGACCTGGATCTGGATCGCTTCGCGCCAGCCGAACAGGCTCGTATGGCTCACGTGGGGGGCCGGCCGCGGCGGCTCGGCCGATACGGTACCTGCCAGTGCCCCGATTGCCAGGGCGGCGAACAGAAAGGGCAAGACGGCCCCCGCGGCAGTCTTGGCGATGCTCGCAGCCGACGCCGCCGGAGCGGCCAGCAGGGCCGTATCCTTGAGCTGCGTTCGCGCCTGGATGTACGTGCTGGCCATCTGCCACAGGGCGACGATGCTGAACACGCCGGCGATCGCCGTCGCCAGGTGCGAAGAGATTTCGTTGGCCTTGTCCTGGCTGATGACGCCGATGCTCACGACGAAGACCATGATCTTGCCGATGAGCACGATGTAGGACTCGCTGGATTTCCAGCCGGGCTTCAGGTCGTTCATTCGAGCGCTCACTTTCAGCGGTTGCCCAAGAACATCGATCGAAGATCGCTCACGATTTGCCGCGCGTCGGCCGCCGTCTCCCGGAGCAAGCGAACCGGCTCGATGCACGCCGCCAGGCCGATGCACAGGCCCAGCAGAAAGCCGATCAGCGGGTTGCGGAGTACCGGTCGCATGGGTTGCTTGCATGTGGGCGGTGTTGATCCGCCGCATGGTCATTTCGGCCTTGGCGTCCGCATCACTCATTGCGGGCGATCGCCGCGTTGGAGAGGAACATCACCTCGTCGAGGGCATTGAGCGCCCGGGCCTGTTCCGGGCTGCACGGCGTCAGCTCGACGATCTTTTCGGCGAGCTTCAGGCACTCGCCGCGGATGGCGGCGTAGCGGTCCGTCTGGTCGCCCTTGGGGGCGTGGTAGACGAAACGGTTCGCAAGCTGCTCGGCGGTCGGCTTCTGGAACTGCACAGGTTTCCCCTTTTGTTGGAGAGGAGATTTCGGCCATTTCACGCGGCGCGCTCTCGCGCGCCGGACAGACCGGCGAGCCGCATTCCCCTCCCACGCACGGGCAAGGGACGCAGTCGCACGTCGCCTTCAGCTTCGCCGGCTGCCGATCCTCGCAGACGGCCGGTATTGGGAGTTGTGGTACCGGCATCGGAGCTGGTCCCAGCATCGGCGGCGGCAGGGTGGGAAGCGGTTGCGGCCCGATGATCCACGGAGGCGGACAGGGCGCTTCCGGTCGCTGCCGCTCGTCGTGGATCCCGAGGCGGTAGCCCATGAGCGTACCGCCGACGGCCCCGGCGCCCAGGATGAGACCCAGCGCGAACATGCCGAACAGGGCGAGCCAGCCGCGGCCGGAATCGTTCATCGCACAACTCCTTTGGGCTCAGACTGAGCCAGGTCGCTGGTCGGTCAGGACGGGGCCGCGCGGCGCTGTGGTGCCGGCTGCGGCAAAGGTCGCTGCGGGGCTTGCTGCGGGCCGAGCTGCCGCGGCTCCGCGCGGTTGGGCGGCGGTGCGCCAGCGTCGCCGCCGGCGAGCCAGCCGTAGCCGCTGCGGTCGAGGAAGGCGACGATGGTCTCGTGGCTGACGTAGATCCCCGCGCCGCCGCGCGCGACCTCGGCGAAGTTCGGCTTGGTGCCTGTCCCGCCGCGCGTCGCGTCCCGGGCCCGGGGCCCGCTGTAGCCGTGGCAGACGCCGACCAGGTGGCCGGCCTCGTTGATAAGCGCCCCGCCGCTGCGGCCGTGCCAGGGGCGCTCGCGCGTCTCGGTCATGCGGGTCAGGACCGTGGCCGGCCGCTCGGTCATTGGCCACTTCATTTCGTCATAGCCGACCGATAAGGCGACCTTGCACTGGCCTGCCGCGCGCGGGGCGATCGGGCAGACGTAAGGCAGGGGGCCGACGTCAAACTCGATCAGCACCAGGTCGTCATCGTCGGGACGCCCGATCGCGCGCACGCGGCTCTTGGCCGGCTGCGGTTTGTCCGGCGTCGGGTGGGGCACGTCAAAAGCCATCGGCTTGGTGCGGAGATCGCGGCCGTTGCCATCCCGGCCGTAGTGCCCGTGGGCGCACGTCAGGATGTAGCTCTTGCCCGGGGACGTGGCGACAACGGAGCCGCTGATACCGTGGCTGGGGATACGGATGACGGCCAGAGCGGCTTGCTGTTGCGCCGACGTCGCGGCGCAGAGGCTCGTCCCGGACGGCTCATCGAAGCTCGATGATTCGGCGACCCCCGGCGATTGCGCAGAGGCACGGGGGACGTGACCCAAGCCGACTATGGCTGAGAGGAGGAAGAGAGAGAGGAGAGGGGATCGCTTGGAATGCACCTCGGCCCCTTGGGCCTCACCTAGATCCCATTATCCCAAATCCGGCATCGCGATTGCAAACGAAATTGGCGCGTTTCATTGAGCGACTCGCTGCGCATGTCTCGCTGCGCATGGAAACGGCCGGGGCAGCAGTGAGGCCCTGCCCCGGCCGCGCTCAAGCCCGGACGACGCTGTCCGGCCAACGTGGCTCCTACGGCTCGTCCTTGTTCCGCTTGGCCGCGACCTGGTCGGCGAGCTGCCGGACCGCGCGGGCCAACTCGCGGGTGCTCGCCCGCTCTTCCTTGATCGCGGTGACCAGGTCGGCCATAACGCCGTGCGCCTGCCGGGCGTCCTCGCGCATGCCGCGCAGCTCGGCCTGCTGGGCCTTGATGGCCTCTTCGTGCAGCCGGTTGCTGCTGTATAGAGTGTAAGCCAAGAGCGCGCAGACGACGCCGGCCAAACCGAGATTGGTGACCTGTTTGGCCCAGCCGGATAGGCCGAGGAAGCGGTCCGCGGCGGTGCCGTTTGAGCTGTAATCGCCGTAGTGATTGGCGGGGACCTTCGCGGAGCTGATGACCTGCTCGCGGTCCGTGTTGGCGTCGGTGCTCGCCATTGAGTACCTCCCGTGCTGCTCTGTTTGCGTTCGCGCTTAGAAAATCCGCCCCGGCTCCTGGTGCTGCGACGCCCCCACGTCCGGAAATCCCGTTTGCCCGGTGTAAGCGGCCTGCGTGGCCAGGAACTTGCCCCGGCCCTGCCCCCTGGCTTGGGCTGAGACGATTGTGAAATCCCCGTTGGCGGGATCGCGCCATGGGTTCGTGGGGATAGTGTAAGTGATGCTTCCTTCGATCTCGCTCGGCACCCCAGCGATATTCGCGTTGCTGTTGGCATCCGCGCCCGAGCCGAATCCGCAATTGGAAACGGAAATCGGATTGGTGCCGGCAGAACGATTAACGCCGTTGATGTTCCTGCAAAAGTTAGAGTTGCGGACAAAAACGCTGCCGGCCGAGCTTTCGATGCCATCCTTGCCGTTGTTGTAAAATTCGCAGTTTTCCACAAACGCATGGCCGCCGCTGGAACTAACGAGAATCCCGTCACGGCCATTCGTGTCGAAAATGCAGCCGATAAAAGTGTGCGTCGTGTTAGCCGTAACGATCACAGCGTCGGTATTCGATCCGGCGTTGTCGTGGAAAGTGCAATCGAGCAAAGTCACGGCCCGCGCAGTTCCGGCCAAAGTAAAGGCCGGGACTCCGGCATTGTTGTTTTTGTTGGCAAGATAGAATTCGCACGACTCGAATTTCGCAGAGAGAGCGCTCAAAGACACCAGCGACCCAGCCGAATCATGGAAGACGCAGCGCCGAAAGACGGAGGCCGTGCCGGCTATGAGTAACGTGGCGCTTCCGGTGCTGCCGTTGTTGGAAAACTCGATGTCTTCGTACACTCCTTGCGCCAGTGTAGTAATGGTGTAGGAGGCCCCAACCGTGCCGCCGTCCACCTTTGCTCGCCCCCCGTCCCGGGGCGTTGTGGTATATCCTGCCGAGATGGCAGGCCCGTTGACGGCAGCGGCGGCAGCCCCCGTCATGGTATAAGTTGTGCCTGTCTTCCAATTGATCGAGATGAAATTGCCGCTCACGTCCGTGAATAGACTCAGGCCGCCCAAGTTGTATGGGAAAAAGCTCGTACCATTTGGCCCCTTGAGCGCGCCGCCGCAAGTCGCCGTGATGCCGCTGGCGGCCGTCGCCGTCTGAACGCCCATTAGCGATCCATTGGCATTGCCAACATCTATGCTTGCCCCGCCCGCGTTGATAGCCAGGATGCGAGAAATCTGCGTGGCAATCGTTCCGCCATCGGCCATGAATGCAACCAGTTCGCCTACAGAGCGGCCGGAGAATGGCGTGCCGGCTGCCGCAGTCCAACGATCACTCGTACCACCAGCGCCGCCGCCTTGGGTGTAAGCGCCGTTCGTGGACACGAGCGGCGAGGCCTCGGTCGTGTGGCCGCTGCGTGTGTTGGAACCATTCGCGGCATCGAGATAGATTTCGAGGTAGGAAACCGCCATAGGTATCACCGCTGGAATTGCTGAAAGTTCGTTGGAAAGCGGGCCTTCGCCGGTACCATCAACCGCAGAAACCTTGTAGTAGTAGCGCGTCCCGTTTGTGAGTCCTGGGCCATCTCGAAAAAAGATGCTGGTCAAGCCCTGGATTGTTAACGCTTCGCCGCCCGGCGCAATCCCTCGGTAAACCTTGTAGGTTGTCGCACCGCCAGGATTTGCCCAGCCAAGCAGAATCTGTCCGTTGCCTGGCACGGCGCTTTGCAAGACCGGGGCGCCAAGAACCGGAACCACCGATTGCTCATTGGACAGCGGGCCTTCCCCGCCCCCGTTGGTCGCGGTGACCTTGTAGAAATAGGTCGTGCCGTTCGTAAGACCGGTGTCGGTGTAGCTGTGCGTCGTCCCATCAAGCGTCTTCGGGAGTCCGGGGGCCAGCAAGGTTTCGGTGCCGCTGCTCGTGCTGCGGTAGACACTGTATGTCGTGGCCTCCCGAAGCTCCGTCCAGGTGAGCGTTGCTTGAGCCGAACCGGCCACGACAGAGTTGAGCGTCGGCGCGACGGGGACGACTGGAACAACGGCCGTGATCGTGACGTTCTCGCCGCCAGCCTGGACGAGCGTTTGGATGGCAGACGAAAAGCTGCTGACCGAAGAATCAAAGCTGGCAAAAGTACCGCTGATGGCATGATGCTCACCCACAAGAACCGGAATGCCGCCGAGGATGGCGAACGACGGTCCACCACTGTCGCCGCCTTCGTATTCAAACTCGTCCGGGTTGAAACCGACGGCATGATCGTTGACGTACTCAAATTCCTGCTTGTAACCACTTGTCGGCTGGTTATAGAGAACATCGACGTTGTTCCGGCCAAACCGCTGATCGGCCATGATGCCGCCATAGGCCACCCCGAACCCGACGCCGACCACCTCCAGTCCAAGCTCACCGGCATAACCAGACCCAATCGGAAACCGTTTCACCCAAGAGGGAGCAGGGGTCGAGAGGCGGCCCAAGCACACGTCCGCCTGGGCGTCGACCTGCTGGAACGATACGGCTGCCGGCATGTCAACAAAGTCGGCCGGATCGGTGCTGCGCCAAAAGCGCACCCCACTGACGCCACCGCCGGGAAAATGGTTGGCGGTGATGAAGTACGTGTCGCTGATAAGACAGCACCAGCCGACCGGGTTGCCGTTGAAGATGCCGCGGCCGACCCCAGACCAATCGTAAGCCTGCCAGCCGAACGCCTTGTCGCCGCCGACGTAAAAGCGGTCGTGGCGTTGCGGAGTGTAACCGAGGACCTGCACACATCACCCCACCCGCTCATTTGAACGCGGCGTCCACCGTCACGTCGCTGGCAGTTGGGGCCGTGTTGCCGCCGTCGGCCTGCTCGACGCAGGCCCGGATCGCGATGCCGTTGGCGAAGACCACACCGGTGGGGACGGCCAGGAGTGTGCCCGATGCGAGAGCCGGCAGCTTGTAGCGCAGCACGGGGGTATCCCCGGAGGTTGCGGCGCTCCCCTTGTCGTACACCTTGAGCCAGCGGTCGGCGTTGGCCTGGTTCGACGCGAAGAGGTGATAGAGCTGCCCGGCGCTGGCCTTGATCGGGGTGACGCCGGTATTCTGCACGTCGAGGTTGCTGTAGGGCGTGCAGCCGCCGGAGGTGCCGGCTGAGGGATTGACCGGTAGCGGATTCGCGTCGCTGATCGTCTTGGTGTTCGGATCGGCCGAGCTGGGCTGCCCGTAATGCACGTAGTTCGACATGCGGCGGCTCCTTCGCTGGGGATGCTGCGCGGCAGCGGAGTCAGCCGTCTATCGTCGCAGAGGGGCGGCGGGGCGTGCCAGCATGGCAGGGCGGCTCAGAGATCAAACCCTCTTCGCCATGAACGCCTGGCCCAGATCCCACAGCCGAATATCGAGGATGGAAAAGCCGATGCGTTCCAGCTCGTAGCGCAGGGCCAGTGGTGAGAAAAGTTGCAGGTGCGCACGCTGATAGCCGGCCGTTTGCACGCCGGGCGTCGGGCGTGGCGTCTGGAGCTGAAGCAGCCCTCCGTGGGCCAGGGCCTCCCGCATTTCCACCAGCATTTGCCGCCAGCCGGGCACGTGCTCGATCACTTCCCGGCAGTTGAGCGCTTGGTACCGCTGGGGGAAGAGGTTGGCGCGGAAAACAGGGGCAATGGTCGTGTGCGGTCCCAGATTCGCCTCGGGGAACACGTCGAACCCGTGAACCCGCCAGCCATCGTCCTGCATGGCCGTCAGCATCAGGCCGTCGCAGTGGCCCACGTCGACGAAGTCGCGACCGGCGCACTGGGGCTTGTAGTCGCGGAACCACTCGACGTTGCTGCGGAGCTGCTCCAGCCGCGCCTCGCGCGATTCGGCCTGGGCATGATGCGTCATGTAAAAGGGGTTGTACATCGCGGGATCGTACAAGGCGTTCGAGCTGTCGGAGAAACAGCACCAACAGCGCTCCCAGACAGTCTCGTCTGCGCCGATCCACAATGGTAAGCAACCGTCCGTCCCGCATACGCGACAGCGCATCAGTCCCTCCGGGGCACGTAGAGGGCGCGGCAGCGACAAGCCCAAGGCCTGGGCGGCGCCAGATAGTAGACCGCCAGTGAGGCGCGGGGGCAGTTTCCGTCTACCGGCAAGACCCCGTGATAAGCCGTCTCACCGGCTTCCCAGATCACGACCCTGCCAAATTCCGGATCGATGGTGCGGACAACGGTCCGGCCGCTGTCGTCGAGTAATGCCAGCTCGCCGCCCTGGGGATCGGGCTCAGGCGAAAGGAAGGCGATCAAGTTGACGCGGCGTTCCAGGCCGGAGGGGTGCAGCGCATAGTCCAGGTGCGGTTGCAACCAGCCACCCGGTTCCATCAGGTGGACCCCGCCGCCGTAACGCTTCGGGTCGGTTTCAAGATCGGCGATGCCGGTCAGCTCGCGGAGACGCCCGAGAAAAGACTGACCGATGAAGGTCTGATAAATCCCAGCGATCCACTGCCCCAGGGCGCCGAGATCCTCGGTCGCCCATTTGAGCCGCTCGCAGTCGTTGTCATACTTGATCCACTTCGCCCAGGTACCCGGCAGCTCGGGCGCGTGCCTGGCGCGCAGCCAGTCGCCGATCACTTCCCGCCACGCGGCGTTCCAGAGGTTCGCCGTGCCGGAGTCGTCCAGGGCGTTGCCTATCCAGTGACGGAAAGGCCCTGCCTGTTCTCTGACTTCCACTTTTCGTACTCCGGTTCGACGACGTCGCGGAGATAACCCATCGAGTACATGTTGAGCCGCGGCACGGTGCCCTCGTGGAACAGGCAGGCGGCTTCCTCGGGTCGAAAATGCACGCCGGGCCACGCCTCGGTTCCCCACCAGGCCTGATCAATCCGTTTCCAGTCGCGGGTGAACACGTCCCGGTTGCGAGCCCAGAAAAAGGTCCCGGAATAGTGCCAGCTCGAGCTGCTGCCCTGGAACCCGGCTCCAATCTTCTTGAACGACCCGGCCAGTGCGTGCGCCTGTAGTGCCAGCTCGACCAGCGGCAGATAATCCAGGTTGACCTCGTAGAGCATGTGCGCCCACGGGTGGCACGTGACGCCGGGATTGACCGGCCGAGTGACTCCCTTGGCGTGGCCGTAGAACGTGGCGTGTCCGGGCTCCAACGTGGCGACCTTCTCCCACAGAGATCCCCAGGTGGCGACCTCGCGAAGGTGAGCCACGTTGTCGATGACGACCCATTGCACCGTATCGCCGGCGACGGCTCGCACGTACTCCTGGACCGCCTCGGGCGGATCGCAGCTATGGTCGCGCACGACGGCGATCACGCGGACCCCGTTGAAGACGTGGAATCGCTGCAAGAGCTGGTCGAGATTCCGCTGCCAGACGCCGTTACCCCGGATCGGCATGACGTGGAAGAGCAGGTGCCGGACGGCGATCGGCGAGGGCGCGCGGTCGGCGCACGACGGGCAGTCAGTCAGCACACAGGTTGTGTGCTTGGCACAGGCGAACACTTTTTTCTCGACGTGGCCGGAGCAGGTCGGACATAGGCGACGCTCCCCTGTTTCGGCGCCGAGGTGCCGGCAGGGCGACCTTTGTTTCGCAAGCGAGATTCCCGGATTAAACTTACTCCCCCCGTGTACCGCCGGATCGCCCGGAGCGCGAAGATAGGAGTACCGTTCATCGTAAAGCGCACGATAGCACAAGCCGCATTCGTCCGGCTGCGGCGTTCGATGACGGCTCAGGCAACTTCGCACTCTATTCATACGCATCCACCGTTACGGTTGCCGGGCCAGCGCCACCGCAACAGGTATCGCCACCGGGAGGCGTGATGTTGCCGGACCACTGGATGTGGAATGGGTTGCAGCAACTGATAATGGAGAATGATCCGCTGAGAACAGCGTCGGCCCAATCGAGATGGAACAATGCCGTTCCGTCATCCTGGAAAAAGTTGATGCGCGTCGTCATGACACCACACAGCCCCGCGCCGCCTCCGGTACCGCCTTTAACGAGTAACCTGTTGAACGGATCAACGCCTGGATCGCAGCTCCCTGTTCCGCCAAAAAGAACGCATTCCACTCGGACGGATGCCCTGACGTTGCACTGCGATTGAAGATGAACTGGGGAGGGGTTGCACCACTGGAGGGCGTTCGCTCCCGTAGCAAATTTCGGTATCGCGAAAGTGCCACTACCAAACGATGGATAGGTTGTGCAGCCCGTAACCGACCAGGTCACGTTAAGCGTGTCTGCGATCGAGCAAATCGGTGAGACGCCTGATCCACAAGTTAAATCAGACTTCGGCCCAGCACCGCTTCCCGACCCGCTGCCACTTCCCGACCCAGACCCGCTGCCACTTCCAGACCCCGATCCCGACCCGCTCTGAGCACAGCACGGCTGCCCAAAGGCAAACGTTGGCCGCCCCCGACAATCGAGGATGCGTCGGGCGAGCGTGCGGCCGACGTGCCCGGCGCCCGACCCGCTGCCGCTTCCGCTGCCCGCGGGGAGACAGCAGCTCGCGGCGAATGCCTGACGGCCGCGGCAATCGAGGATGCGTCTGGCCAGGTGCAGGTTGTGCGGAAGTCCCGCTGGGTTGCCGTAGGCCAGACCGCTGCCGCTCAGCTCCCCGCAGCAGTTGGCCGCGTACACCTGGCGGCTTCGGCCGTCGAGCAGTCGCCGGGCAAAGTGGCGCCGAATCGGCAGCGTCATGGGTTAAGGTCCACAACCCAGATTGCAATATCATCGAGCCATTTCTCGGCGACCGGGTCCCACTTCTGGAGGAACGCATCGTAGAACCCGCTGGCGTCGGGGCCGCTCACCAGGCGGACGACCTGGGCCACCTCGTGATGGATCGCAACGTTCGGGCCTGGGCCGCCCGGCTGCACGAAAGCGGTGTCGTCGAAAATGATCTTCGTGACGGTGGCAGGAACGACGTCCGGCAGCACCAGGCCGACCGTGGCGCCGTTGGAATGAGAGGCAGGCGTCGTCCCGTTGTAGCCCCTGAGCACCACAAAGAGCGTCCCGGCGACGCCCGTCACGAGCATCTGCTCGCTGTCAATCAGGATGACGAAGCGATCCACGGTCGGGAATAGAGCCGCGCTGTTGACCGTCAGTGACAGGGCCGTGCTGGTGATCCCACCGTTGAGCGTATTGGTGATCGCCGGGATAACCCGGCAGGCCCGGCTGTACTGGTTGTGCTTGGCCGCCGTGGTGCCGGCCACAGCCCGCGTCACCGTCCAGCTCGTGGTGCCGGCGCCGGCAGTGACCGTCATCTGCTCGCTGTCGATCTTGATATCGAAGCTGCCGACGGCGGGGAATTCGGCCGCGCTGTTCACCGTTACCGTCGTGGCGACTTCGTCGATCGCCGTGATGGCCACCGTGCAGTTCTTGGTGTCCTGGACCGTCAGGCCGGGCCCGCAGCAGTAGTCGAAAACCCATTCCGCGACGACCTCGTAGACGGCCATGCCGGAGTCGTGGGGCATCGGCGCTTTCGGAAGATCGTGGTATTGAGCGCGGACCACGGTGAACGTGCCGGCCCCAGACCCGGCGCCGGCGGTCACCTTCATCACCTCGCCCTGAATCCAGATGTAGAACGGTGTGATCTGGGGGAATGAGGAACGGTTTGCGATTGGGACTGACGTGGCGGTTGCCGTGATTCCGCTGCTGAGCGTTGAGGAGCCCGCCCCCAGCTTGGTCCGTCGCCAGATCAGAGCGTAGGTGTTGTTCGGGACGTTGAGGTTGAGGTTCCGCTCGAAAGCTGGTTCGGCAACGAATGACCCCGTTCGGCCGCCGGCCTTGTTGGTCCAGTTCCCGAAGATAGAAATATCTTGCTCAGTCCAGGCATAGCCGCCGACCAGTGTCACCGTGGCGCCGTTGGAATGGTCGGTCAACTGTGTGCCCGACTGGGCCCGGGTGATCGTCCAAGTTGTGGTCCCGGCTCCGGCCGTTACCTGCAAGACCTCGTCGTTGATCTTGATGAGGAAGTTGTTCCGGCCGGGGAAAGCCGAGGCGCTGTTGACCACCAGCGACGTGGCGGTGCCGGAGACGACGCCATTGAGCGTCGTTGTCGGTGCGCCTGCTGAAGTCACTTGCACGGGCACCGGGGGCTCGTGGCAGCAGTAGTCGAAGATCCATTCGCGATCGGCGTTGCTACGCAGGTAGCCCTTCCAGGCCAGCACAATAGCCCCCACCGGCACGTCCTTCTCGCCATCGCGCTCGTAAGCCGAAAGGCTGCTCAGCGTGCCGATCTGGCCGTTGGGCCGTTCGATCCAGCCTCCGTTCACGTCCTCTATCATTTCCGTCCAGGCGTAAGTGCCCGCGCCGTCCGTGGCGTCGATCCGAATCGGAATGGGCCTGTCAACTGTCCCGATGATGTGGATGCCCGTGGCGGAATCGATCGCTTGCAGGTTGCCGCCCACGGTGAGCCGGGAAAGCCGCTCCACTTCGCGGAGCGCGCGGAGCAGCTCGCGAACGCCTTCCGCGGCGAAGGGCACGTCGCCCATCGCGCCGAGCAAGGCGTTGGCGATACGGTCGAGGTTGAAGGAGACGGCCATGCGGACAGCCTACCGCAGCGGCGGGATGAGCTGCGAGCATGGCAGGAGCAGGCTGGCGGAAAAGGCTTGCGGGGCGGCGGCGTCAGCTGGAAAATCACGGGTCAAAGATCTGCCAGCACATAGGAGAAAGCCCATGTCTCGATCATCCTTCTTGATCCTGTGCATCTACGCTTTCGCAATGGGATGCGGCACAGGGAAGCCGACCGGGCCGGGGGCAAGTCCCGAAGAACCCATTAGTCAGGGCAACTTTTTCGGCGCCTATGAATTCAATGAGGCAGCGGCGGACGCTCGCTTCTTGAATAAATCGGTCACCATTGCCGTCCTCGTCTCGAAGATCGGCAAGAGCCAGGATGGGAGATATTACGTTGGTGCCCACAAGTGGTCGGCAGTTCCCGGCGGTGAACCCAACCTGTTGTGCTTCTGGGAGGAATCGAAGGCGACGGAAATTGCTTCCCTTAAACCAGGTTCGAAGATCTCTGTCACCGGAGTATGCAAAGGCAAAAGTGCAGATTCCTCACGAAACCCACCATATCGGATCGCCCTCGAAAAATGCTCTTTTCGTTCCTACAGCGATGAAGAGTGGCAGGCATTGATGCAAAAAGACGTGAAGCCGACTAAATGAGTTAGACGGCCGCGAACAGAAGGGCAAACGCATAGGTCTGAAACTTCGGGTTGCCGGAATCCACGGGAGGGTTGCCAGGCGTGAAGGCATGGGTGAGATACCAGTTCCAGTCAAGGCCTGGGTCATTATTCCAACCAGCATTGGCTCCGCCTTGCTTCGGGTTGAAATAGGTGATGTGCAAAATCACGTCGAAGGTTGCCGCAACATCCCCATCCGCAGCCGCTTGATCTGCGTCGGTTGGGTCCATGCGCGGCTCCAAATCGTAGTCCTCGAAAAGCAGTGTTTGAGCAGGGTAGCCGGCAAAGGGTTGGCTGTTGATCTTGTTCAGCCCAGCATCCAGGTTGGCCGCGTCTCCATTGGCGTCGAGAAGATAAGCGGCCGGCACCTGTACCCAGACCCAGTGCAGCCGCTTTCGAGTGACAGGGACGCCTCCCCGACCGGGGAAGACATTCCCATTAAACGGACCCTCGACGTAGCGCCATTCGAATCCTTCTCTGCTGAGAAATTCACTGTGGGGCTTTTGGCGGTTGATGACATAACGTTGCCACTCTCCCCCGATCTCCCCGTCTTCGCGAAGCTTGTAGGGAAGCTGCTCAAAGCTGTAGGTCAGCCGCGCAATGTCATAATCCGTGTTGTCGCCTGAGACCGGGTTGCCCGAATGGCCAGTGAAATGGACGCCCTCGAACCCCACTAGCCGCGTGGCCCGCAGTGATGATTTGTGCGGGTGCTGCCAGGGCAACTTGCGATGCATCCGGTTGCCGTTCCGGAGCGACCAGCCTAGCGCGTCCTTGATGTGGTTGAAACGGTTCGGCCACGGCGTTTGATACGTGTGCGCCAGAATCATCCCCGGCCCGTGCGCAGCGCTTCCGTGCCCAACCCACGAGCGGTTGCTGATGTATTCCGCGTAGGGCACAGTGATCTGTGTGCCGTAGCGGTTCGCAGGGACGTTCAGCTTGCCAGCCATCTTCGGTTGATCTCATCCGTTGAGTGAACCAGACATCGCGCGCAGAGCCGCTATTCTTGAATGCGGGTCGTCTGCTCCCTTTTCCCTCAAGATCGCGAGAATCTGTTGGGCGGCATCTGCCGTCTTTTCCGCCGGATCTGTGGCACCGCCGACAGCCTTCAAGGCCGCGATGTTCTGTTGCTTGGCGTACTCCAGGGCGCCGCTGTATGAGGCGTCGAAGCCGGACGCGCCGACGGAGGACGCGCTACGCTTGTAATTGGGATCGTTGGAGAACATCTTGCCGGTGGTTTCGAGTGGGCCCTCCAACACTCCAAGCTTTCTCATGCTGTTGCGCCATTTGGCGCCGAGGTCATTCGAGACGCCCACCAGGGCCAGGGCATCCCCCGCAAGCTCTGTGGTTGCGCGCGGCAGATCGGCCGCTTCCGCGAGAATCTTGCCGGCCCATGATTGTTTGACCGCGAGCGCTGTATCGCCGAGGGCACGCACAGCGTCAGTCGCCGCCCTGAGCACCGGGACCAGGAAGCTTCCGAATACCGCCGTCGTGTCTCGTAGCGCCTGATCGAATTGTGCGGCAGCCGCTGGGCTACCTGCCCGACCAAGAGCCAGCGCGCCCCCCAAACTGGCGGCACCGGCCAAAGGCAAGCCCAGCCCACCGAGCAATCCGCCGGCCCCACTAAGCGAGCTGCCCAATTGCTTCGTAAACTTACCGATCGCACCGCTATCCTTGGGCACTAGATCGACGGTGACTTTGACGTTCTTCTCGGCCATCGGCTAATCGCCTTCCCCGCGAGTTTGCAGCCGCGCGAGCCCCGGGTTCTTGACGAGGTACGCTTGCCAGCGGGCTTCGATCTGATCCTCGGTAAAAAGCTTGAACTGTCGCAGCCGACCCTTGAACATCTCGGCAAAGCTCACGCCCCACTCGCGCCGCACGGCAACCTTGCCGGGCTGGCCGGGGATCTCACGCGGCTTGTCCGGCACCGGCCAGTAGACGCCCTGCTCCGCATGTTCGTCGTCACCCGGCCGGAAATAGATGTTGAGCAGCTCCCAGTCATCCAGCTCGGCTATCTGGGCCAGCGTGAGCTGCCAGGGCGGCCGGACCAGGAGAGCCTTGACCTGGCTCTCGGTCAGCCGGTCGGCGTCTTCTCCCCCGGATTCGCCGGGGGCGTCGAATTTGGGACCGGCGTCAACACGGCGTCGAGCGCGGCGTTGAAGTCGGCTGGGTTTTCGTCGTACAGCGCCTCGGCCGGGTTTTCGTCAGGTTCATCGGCCGTCAGCGTCGGGTGGTTGCGTAGCAAGATCAGCAGGAGCATTTGCAGCCGGCCGGGGCGGTTGCGAAGGGCTTCCTGGCAAATGCCGCCGTCCCAGGCGAACCGGCCCGCCGCACTCGAAAGGAAGATCTCGCGGAGCTGCCCCTGATAATCCTCGACGGGCAGATCGTCCTTGGCGTCGATCACTTCCTTGCGCGCCTGCTGCTTGAGCCAGCGGACAAACTCGGCCTTGTCCTTCTGCCGGGGCGGCACGACGGCCCAGACTTTGTCGGCGGCGGATACGTCGAATCGTGGGGAAACTTCGCTCATCCGGGTCTTGCCTCCACTTCGTGCTCTTTGATGATCTCGCCCTTGGCATCGAACAGCCGCGGCGGCTGGTAATGCCAGTCGCAGTAGTACCGCACGTTGAGCAGATCGGCCTGCTCGTATTGCTTTACGCCGGCGACCACAAGGGCCGGTTTGTCCAATTCGTCAGCCACCTGCCAGACGGCCCAGCGCGAGCACGTCCGCTGGTCGCATGGCACGTTCATCAGGCCAAGCGGTCGTCCTACACGTCGCCGGCCGGCCAGGAGTGTGGGCGCTTGCACCGGTGGCGCGTCGGGGTCTGCGGCGGGGGGCGTCTTGGGCGTCGCCGGCCTGGTCGGAAGCCACTTGAGCTGGGTTCGGCCGGCAACGACTTCGGGCGGCGAAACGATCCGACCATCGGGATCGGTGCGCCACGCCTTGTACTCGCCGGTCGCGAGGTTGGCCCAGAACGCCTTGCGGATGGGCTGCCCGGTCGCCAGGTCCACCAGGACGCCAGCCACGCCGCTCTTGGCGTCGATGATCGCTGACGGCGCGGACATCAGTTCTGGCCCTGGGGCAGCGTGAAGGCTCCGTTGGATTTGAAGCTGCCGATGTCAAAGCCAACGGTCTGCCGCACGGGGTTGGAGTGGCGGGCCGAGAGGATGCGGACAATCGGCATGCTGTAAAAGTTGCCGTCGGCCACGTTGGGGTAGAGCTTGACTGGCCCACCGTCAGCACGGCAATAAATGCCGGGCGGATCGACGGTGTAATTCGCGCTGTCCCAGTCACCACGGGCAGAGCAGTCCAGGACCTCGACGCCCGTCAGGCCAGTTTCCTTGCCGTTGTCCTCGAAGGTGGTGGTATCCAGGTCGTCGGCCTTGTGGTCAACGCTGTACTCCTTGAGCTTCAGGTTGACCGCGACCCACTGGATGCGACCCTGTTTGCCGGCACGCTTAGCCATGACACCATCTCCCCGACGTTACTTCGCGGACCCGACCACGAGCTGCTTTCATTCGGGGACGAAGACATACTTGGGCTCGCCGATCTTGTCGCCCTCGCGGCGGTACTTGGCGCGCTTGCCAGGCTTGTCGCCGGCGGCGGGTACCGGCAGCTCGATCTCGGCCACTTCGCGGGGCTGGTGCACGCCCTGGCCATCGTGCGGGCCGCCGACGATGGGCACGGCCGGATTGTCCAGCATCAGCTCGTGGCGTGGATTGCCGTCACGATGCTGGTAGGGATGAGCCCCTTCAAGCTTGGGGTTCTCTTCCTTCGCCTTCTCGCGCAGCGCGGCGAATTCCTTGTCGCTGACCGCCGTCGCTTGCTTGTTCTTGTGCACCAGGGGCATCGCTCCCGCCTTTCTCAGCTATCGGCGCCCAGCGCCGTGATCTGCACGGCGACCGCGACGGCGCCATCGTTGTTGACGATCTTGAGCAGCTTGTGCGTGGCGTCCACCGGCGTTCCCGTGGCGTCGTCACTGGCGAACCCGAACCACGCACCGTTCTTGACCTGGTACTGCGACGTCGCCCCGGCCAGGCCAGTGGCATTCCCCTGCACGACCCAGTCATTCCCGCCGGCGTTGCCGCACAGAATGGAGACGGCAGCCGTGCCGTTGACCGAATCGTCCGCGGCCGAAAGCACCCGGATGAGAAAGCCCTTGATGCGCGCGAAGGTCGCCGTCGGGTTGTTGGCCAGGTTGACGAACGCCGCCGAAAGGTCGATGGTCAGGTTTGCCCCGCCGGCGATGGAGTAGATGCGCCGCATGCCCTGGTTCACGGCATTCGCGCCGGCCCCAGCGGCCTGGTTATAGTTCGAGGTTTTGGTAACGCCGTCTTGCAGGATCATCCCTTGATCGTTTGCCGCTGCATTGGCCAACGTCTGCGAGGCGTTCCATTTGAACTGTGCGGCGGCCGTGGCGTTGATCGTGGTGAGCGGCGCGACCCAACGGACCAAAGCCATCAGGCCGAGGAAGACGCCCACAATCGCCAGGATGCTTCCAGTTCCCATTGTCCGCCTCGCTGTCTAATTGCTGGTGGGCTGAGCCGGCTTGGGCGCGGGCTCCATCGTGATACACCAGATCACAAACGCACTGACCGCCCACTGAAACGCCGGCCGACTCGCCAGGTCGCTGTCGAGGATGATCCGCGGCGACACTTCCGCGTTGTAGAACTCGGCCACTCCCGGCAGGACCTGGAGCCGCCGGAAGTGGTTAAGGATCAACCGCCGCCAACTCAGGTACGCCTTGCGGGCCTTGCTGTCGGCATTGTCGAGCGTGGTCCGATCGAGGATGTAGCCGCGCACCGGGTAGGCGACTTCGATCTCCTCGAAATTGCCGTCGCGTTCTTCTTCCTGCTCGCCGTCGATGGTGCAAACGATGCACGGCATCTGCTTTTCCTGTGCCGGCGGGATATTGCGGGCGAACACCTGGTTGCCGATGTTGCCCGGCGGCGAGGTTCCCTGGAGGTTCAGGCCGATGATCTCGGCGACGACCGCCTCCAGGCAGCGCTCGTGCAGCGTCAGGCTCTGGTCGATCGGCACGCTACAACCCCTCCACCACAGCCCGCGCCGCATGCTCCGTGATGATCTGCTCGATCTGCTGGGCCAGCGGATCGCCGATCCCGATGAACGGCCGGGCCGGGATCGTCGGCGTGCCGTCCTGCTGGTAGCCTGCGTAGGCCAGATTCGTGCCGTACTCCAGCCGGACGTCGGTCAGCGTTTCGACGTGCCCGGCCCCCTTGCCCGTGACGCTCGCCATCAGGGCGCCGCTGTCGCGTAGCGGCTGGGGCGTCCCGCCGGCCGCGCGGCCGCGCTTGTCTCGCTTGCGTCGCCGGCTGCTCGCCTTCAAGGGCTTCCACGGCTCGCCGTCAGGGCCGTGCGAGCCGGTGAAGTTTTCCTTTTCCTTGCTGGCGATGAGCTGGCGGATCACCTGGAGCGGCTGCCGGAACGATATTCGCCGGCCGAGGCTGGCCAGGCGATCGCCGAGCTGCTCGAACGTCATGGTCTCGACGTAGCCGGCCATCGCTCACCACTCCGTTCCACAGTCGCCGCTCCGCGACAGCGGCACCGGAGATCCCGGGGCATTGGGCCCGTCCGTCCGACAGCTCCCCGGCTGACCGAGCCGGAAGATGTCATTCGTCGTGCTCAGGCTGCCGTGGCCCACCTCGCCCTGGGCATTGACCGGGTCCGCGATAGCGCCGCCGGCGTCCAGCGTCAGGATTTGGCCGAGCTTTTTCCGCCAGTAATCCAGCTCCGTCCGCCACTCGCCAACCTCGTCCTTGTCCCCGGCGCCGTCGATCAGGGCCTGGTAACGGGCCAGGAACCGCTGGAAGGTCGCCCCGCGGTCCCAGGTGCCGATCTGGGCTGCCGAGTAGCCGCACAGGATGAAGTGGTCCAGGATCGCATCGTAGGCCGCCTGGTTGGCGTCGGTGACGACCGCGGCCCAGAAGGCGTCAAGGTCGCCGACGCCCTTGTGCAGGGCCGCGGCGACCGATGCGGTCACCTGTGCGTCGGTGACGAAACCTGCCAAGCCTCACCGCCTTTCAGCGCCGCTTGCCGGATCGGCCGGCGCCAACCGGCTCGGCCAGCTCGGGCTCAGCCGTCTTCTCGGCGGCGGCCTGTTCAAGCTGCACGACGCGCTCGCTCAGGGCGTGAACGGTTCGTTCCAGGGCGTTGACGCGGTCCATCAGCGACGCGCCGAAGTCGCGGGTGGGGATATTCGTGGCCCGCGGCTTTTCCGGCACGAAGTCCTTGGGAGCCATCGGATGATCGGGATGCTCGTGGCCGCAGCGCTCGCACTTGACGACGCCGGTCGAGACGCCGTTGGCGATCCGGCTCCCGATGCACAGCGGGCCGTGACACTTTTCGCAATCGCCAAGCGGGTTCATCGTGATCTCCGTTGCTGACGCTTCGCAAGCCGGCTAGTTCGCGGTGAATTACACCACGCCGTCGAGGTAGCCCGAGCAGGCGAGGTCCGCGAAGCCCTTGTAGTAGTTTTCGGTCTGGCCAATGAGGCTCAGGGTCAGGGCCTGCCGCGCGATGTGCTCGATCAGCGTGGAGCACACGATGAGCAGCGTCTTGTCGGTGAACTTGGTCTGGCCGTGCGGGTAATAGTTCTGGTCGGTGGCCAGGTTCTTGGGGAACGTGAACTGGCGGAACCGCGCGTTGACGGTGCCGAGCGCGGTCTGCATTTCCTGGACGGTCGGCGTGTTGGCCCACTTGACCAGGATCGCATCCCACCAGAAGCCGAAGGCCGCGGCGCCGCGAAGGTCGCTCCACCATTTCACCATGCGGGTTTTGCGTGCCTCGGGCGTGCCCGCGTCGGTGTCGAAGTTCGGCCCCTCGCGCATCTGCCAGAGCAGCGGCTTGACCATCTTGTTGGCGATGACCAGGGCAACTGCCGCGTGGGTGACACCGTCGCTGGCAGCCGCCGGAGCGCTGACGATGTTGTTGCCGGTGCCAACGGTGTGCGAGGCGGCGAAGAAGTTGGAGCCGTCGAAGCAGGGCGTGGTCTGGCCTGCCGCCAGGTTGATGAGCGACTGGATCGTGCGGTACTCCTGCGCGCCCCGCGCCATCGCGGCGGCTTGCTTCTTGAAGCCGTCGATCTGGTCGTCCTCGAGGTCCTCAAAGAGGCACTCGAATTCGGCCGTGTACGTCAGGTTCGGGACGCGGTAGTTCGTCTCGCCGAGCTTGGCGTACTGGCGGTAGCCCTTCCACTGGTGGAGCATGGGCGGCGGGAAGAGCCAGGGGTAGTTTTCGACCCGGCCCTTGGAGTCGACGAGGGTCAAGGCCGGCTCGATCGGCGCCTGTTCCGGCACCTGATCGTAGGCGTTCACGAAGGCGACGTTGAGCGCCTGGGTGTAGATGTCGATTTTGTCGGTCAGAGCCATCGCCGGTCTCGCACCGCTCCCCGGCGGTCGTCCCCTGGGTTCGCAGCGGCAATCCCGACCGGGGAAGGTCGGGGCTTCGGGTGGCCTACCCTAGCCGCTGTTTTTCGTGCCCGTCTGCTGACACCTCGCCTGCTGGCGAATGGTCGTTAGAAGTCCGCGCTCGCCGCGATCAGGCCGGCGCCGCCGCCGCCCTGCAACAAGATGCTGTGCGCCGCCGCCGACAAGGTCACGGTGCTCGCCAGCGAGACGAGCGTGCTCGTATGGCCCGTGCCGGTCGTGAGGCCGGTTGCCGCCGCGGCGGCCGCACCATCGACAACCACCTTGAAACTGCCCACGGTCACCGTCACGGTCGGCGCCGCCCGCATGGGCGTCGGCAGCGAGAAGACGTAGCCCTGCGTGTTGGTGCCGGTCGGGGCGCCGTTGGCGACCTGGATGCCGGCCGCCGGCTCGTTGAGCTGGAAGAAATAGCGCTGGCACAGGGCCAGCTCGAACTCGACGTCGCGATGCTCGAAGGCGGTCTCGGCGGCGCCCACTTCGAGCTGGATGCCGTTGATGATGATCGAGTCGTCGCTACCCGCGGTGCCGGCCGGGGTCCACTGGAAGATGACGCCAAGCTGCGTGCAGCCCGCCGGCACGGTGCCGGTGAAGCTGTACCGCGTCATCGTGGACGTCAGCGCCTGCGTCGTGTTGATCACGTGCGCCTGGCCGGCCCAGGAAGCGGTGAACAAGTTCGCGGCGGTGTCGTTGGTCCCCGTGCCGCTTTCGAGCTGCACGGTGAGATTGCCGCCGGAGTAATTCGCCCCGGTACGGGCCCAGAAGCTCAGGGTAACCTTTTGGCCCTGGCAGCGAATGCTGTCGGCGGTCTCCAGCACCTGGCACATGTTGAAGGCCGCAGTGTTGGCGTTGCCGCTCTTGCGCTGCCACTTGAGGGAGTTGGCGAAGCCGGGCACGGTCGTATCCGCCACCTGGCTCCAGTTGATCGTCGAGGAAGCACCGCCCTTGAACGCAAAACGGTCCGGGCCGTAGGTGACCGTGCTGGCAATGTCGGCCGCCTGGGACGTGCCGCGCTGGAACGGATTGACCGTGAAGTCGCCGCCGTCGATCAGGTTGCGAGGATTGGCCAGGGCGCTCGGCGCGATGTTGACCTGATCCACGCCCGACCAGAACGGCCGGATCAAAACCAGCGTCGAGCTGAGGACCTGGTCCACCCAGCCGACGAGCACGGCGTTGACGGAACTGTAGCCGACCGTCTGGTTGTCCACGACGTAGACGGCTTTGCCCTCGTCGCCGGCGACGGCCGCGGCGATCGCCATGGCGAACCGCCAGGGGCGTTCGATCTTCACCGGCCGGCCGGCCGTGTCGCCGCCGAAGACCTGGACGCGGTCGGTCTCGGCGAGGATGCCGTCGAACTTGAGCCCGGCGGTGTCGGCCGCGTGATCGACGGTGCCGCCCGCGATCTGGGTGCCCGCGAGAGCCATCATTTGGCCGGGATAGTAGATCGTCGCGGTGGCAAACTGCGTGGTGCGCTCGATCTTGTCGTCGCCCCAGGGCACGGTCGCCATCGGGACCCGGGCGGTTGCATTCGCCATGACTGTTTCCTCGCTGCGTGAGTGCTTGCTGGAACGACGCGGACGCTACGCGCTACCGCCCCGGTGTCAGATCTTCAAAAACGCCTTCGCCGTCAGGCCCGGCTCGCGCTGGGCGGCGGACTTGTACGCCTTGACGATGTCGTCCTTGCTCGTGCCGGTCTTCCGGAAGGTTTCCGCGAACTGCTCGTAGTGCTGCTCGACGGCGGCCACCTCGGCATTTTCGGAGAACGCGGTCGCCGTGCCGCCCGGGCCGGTCTTGCCGATCTCGTGGAACTTGGCGATCGCCGGCCGCTTTTCCAGGATGGCGAGCTGCTTGTCCAGCTCGGTCAGGCCGTCGGAGAACTTCTGGACGCCGTCGGCCCGGTAGAGCTGGTCCTTGAGCCCGGCGTCGATCTCGGCCGGCAGGACCTTGCCCTGCTTGATGAGCACGTCGAGGCGGGCGTCGATCGACTTTTTCTTTTCCGCCTCTTGGAACTTCTGCACGTCCTGCCGGGCCGCGCCCAGCGTGTCCGTGATCGGCTTGAGCATGAGCTGGAACGCCTGGTGGGTCGTGCGGTCGATCTCCAGCGTCTTCTGCTCGCCGCCCTCGCTGTAGTGCATGACGATCTTCTTGGGATCGGTCGAGGGCGTGGCCATCGGCGGCTCGCTCAGCTTGGCGCCGGGCGGGTAGGCCTTGGTGGTGTCGGGGGGAGTTTCGCCCATCTTTGCCTCCGGTGTCTTGGGCGGTTCGGGAGGGACCTTCTCTTCCGCCATTTCCTGCATGCCGCTCTTGTAGACGCGGATGATCTCGGCCAGCTCGGGGTCGTCCATCTTCTCCAGGATGTCCGTGGCAAAGCCGTACTCCTGGAGCATCTGGATCATCTCGTCGCGGCTGACGCCCGCCGGCGGCGCGTCGGCGTACTCGCCGTCAGGCTTGGGCTGCTCGTCGGCGAACTTCTTCCAGGTCGCCTTGGCCTTGTCGCTGAACTTGGCCAGCTTGTTCCGCTTGGCCTTGGGCTTCGCCGGCGGGGTGGCGGTCGTCGTCATGGGTCGGACCTCGCTGAAACAGAGAAAGGTTCCGGCGGACTCGCGCCGGCGAATTTCCTTGGGAGCGAGCGTTGCGCGGCGGGCCGGCCGCTCGCTGTAGTCGGCCAGGGGGAGATCGGCCAGCGTCTTGATCTGCGGCAGCTCGCCGCCCAGCAGAGCGACGCGGCGCAGTGCCTTGCCGTGGTGCTGGCCGTCAGGCCCCTCGAAATCGTCGTACACCTCGGCCGAAACCGAGTTGTACGCGCGGCCATTGATGAGCCGGGCAATCGTCTGCGGCACGTCGGCGAAGTCGGCCAACTGGGTGTACCGTTTGCCGGTGCCCTCGCAATACGCGCAGGCAGTCGAATTCTCGGCGTGGCAGGCCAAGCATGGCTCATCGTGGAATTCGTTGTGCAGGCCAACGACGCGCCCGGCCGACGGATAGCCGCTGTTTTCGAGGAACGACTGGTCTTCCTCGTGCCCGGTGACGACGGGTGGCTTGAGGAACGCCTTGAGAGCGACGGCGTTCTCGGCCATGCGATTGAGATCGGCGACCGTGTACGTCTTCCCCTCGCGGTGCTCGCCGGCCTGGAAGATTTCCACGTCCTTGACCGTGGCGAGCTTGGGGCCGCTTTTTTCATTTTTGGCGGCGGACTCGGCGTATTCCTGCATCGCGGCCGCGACGGCCTGGGCGCGATCGGGGCCGTCTTCGGCGTGGGCGAAGTAGCCCTTGCCCTCGGCCTTCATCCAGTTGCAGAGTGCGAACGGGGATTCGGCCTTGTCGCCGACCGCCTTGGCACAGGCTTCGATGTCCGCTGGCATGGCCTGATCGTAAACCAGGCTGTCAAGAGGTTTCCTGCATAGCAGGCGCAAGCCGATATAAAATGCGTTCGGAGATCAAGCAACCTTCAGGAGCCACGATCATGGGAAGAGAGATTCGCCGCGTGCCGCCCGATTGGGACCATCCACTCTGCACGACGGCAAATGCTCCGCATCCGTCGCACGTCGGCAAATTCATGTTGCTTTACGACAACGATTATGAGACCGCTGCGGAGGAATGGCTGCGTGAGTTGGATCTGTGGAAGAAAGGCGAGCATCCGCGCCAATCGAAGAGTTGCAAGTATTTCTGGGAGTACAGCTCGCCACCCGACGAATCTTTTCATCGGAAGCGAAAATGGACGGTAGGCGAAGCCACGCACTACCAGATTTATGAGACCGTGAGCGAAGGAACGCCGGTCAGCCCCGTCTTCGCGTCGCTTGAGGACATGATCGAATGGATGATCCGGCCCGTCGATCGCGCCTCAGTCTACAACTGCGGGTTACAGGAATGGCAGACGATGCAAGGCATGACTCGCGAACAGGCGGAGCGTTTTTGCAAGGACGGCGGAGCCTTCTCTTTGGTCAATTCCCCAGAGGCAGGTCCCGTTGTTGGCCATCGTGCCTGAGTAAGAGGCTGAACTTTTTCACGCCGCCCAGTCCGGCTGGACGCGCGCCCCGGCGTGTTGGAGCGCCAGCCATTCAGTGTGGAAGATGGGGATGAAATCGCACCTACACTGGAAGCCGTCGAAGTGCCCCGCGACGGAATCCCGTACGCGGCTGAACTCCACCGAGCTGGGATAATACTTGTCGAAGTGTGCGGCGTGGGCCGGCCGTTGCCGCCCGTCGCTGATGCCGACGTATCGCCAGACCGGGAACGAATCCGCGACCTCGGCCAGCTCCTGCTGCGCCCCATCGCGGTAGCTCTCCATCATGTTGGTTCGGAACACGTTCTCCGCATAGGCCCCGCTTACCTGCTTGCCGCCCTCCGTCTGCGTGATCCCGGCCTCTTGCAGCAGATTCAGGATCGCGCGCGGTGTCGCCCGGACGTCCTTCCCCGTCCGCAGCACGTCTTCAATCGCCCCCTTGATCCGGTCGAGCACAACCTCGTCGGCGTTTACCGCCAGCGTGAACGCCTCGCGGTTGGCCTCCTGGGTGAACTGGCTCGCGTTCACGCCGGGCATGCTGATCTTGCGGCGGAAGTATTCCAGGGCCTTCGCCGGGGCGAACGGTTCCAGCGGCGTGTCGTCGAATACTTCAAACGGCGTCGGGTCGGAGAACTTGAACACGCCCTCCGCGTGCTGCTCGTAGCGCTGGAGCCGGAGCCGGATGCGCGCGCGTCCCAGGAGCTGGGCCGTTGCGTTGGTCGCCGCGATGGCGTCGGCGAGCTGCTGCCGTTCCGTCATGGTGTAGATCTGCCGGGCGGCGAGCACGCGGCCGCCGCCCGAGCTGAGCAGCCGGCGCAGGGCCTGGCGAGTGATCGTGGCGAGCACGGCGGCTCCCTGGCGCTTGGCGGCCGCCAGGAGCTGTTCGGCCTTGGCGCCGTCCTGGCCGCCCAGGGCGACCTCGCCGCCGTCGGCGACCTGGGCGTCGAGGCGGTGCTCGATCTGGCGGGCGGTGCCCGTGCGGGAGCTGGCGCCGGGCGGAAGTGCGGGCGCTCGTACCGGCGACGGCGCTGCATGCTTGCGGATGACGCCCCCGCCGGAAACCAGCAGGCGCTTGGCCGGCACGGTGAAGATGCCGGGCGTGTCCGTGACGGAGTACCGGCGCACGACGCCACCGCGCACGGGGAAGGGTCGCGCGCCAGGTGAGTCGCGGCGGATGACGCCCCCGTTCATCCCTTGCACTTCCTGGCCTCCATCTTCTTGTGGCATTTCGGGCACCGACGCGGCCGGTGATTGAAAAGCCCGGAGTAGCGGCAGGTTCCGCACATCGCCCAATGGGTGGCTGCTCTCTGCTTCATCACTACTTCACGAGCTTGTAGCTTTCCTGCCGGATTAGCTCCGCCAGCCGACGGGCGCCCTTCGCGTCCAATCGAAGCTTGGGCGTCGGCGGGTCGAATACCAGCAGGACCGTGCTGCCGTCGTTGCCCACCGAAACGTTGCCGCCTTTGGGTGGAAGCGGGACAAGGGGCGGAGCCGGATCGACTACCGGCGGAGGTAGCATCACCGAGCCGCCCTGGGGAGGCGACGGCGGCGGGTCGCCTGGATTCGCAATGGGTCGATAACCGTCGCGATTCTGCATGATCGGTCGCTCCTGTGGTTCAGGCCGCACACACGCCCGCCTTGTCCCGCGCGAAGTATTCGTCCACTCGCTGCGCATCCCACGCCCCAGCCCCGTTGCTGGCCGCGTCGTTCCAGAAGATCAGCCAGCCGGTTCCCTCGAGCTGGGCCGAAACCGCGTCGATCTCGACGTCGGGGATCTGCTGGGCTTGCGCCTCGCGGCCGTTCCAGGCGGCCGCCGTGTCCTTGGCCAGCTTCTCTGCTTCTGGATTCTCCGCGAAGTTGAGCGAGCTGCCGCCCGGCCCCGGCGCGCCAGGGGCGGTGGTCGCTGCTACGGGCTGGAGCGTGTCTTCGGGGCTGAGCGGCTCCGGCCGGCCGTAGCGGCGGTACAAGTCCTTATTCGACAACGGGAGCCCCAAATCGCGGTGCAGGCCCACGTCCACAGCCAGGCTGGATTGCAGCTCGGAGTCATCCACGCCGCCCAGGCTCATCTGCGGGTACTCGACGCCGGCGAAGTTGAGGTCCGTCGCGTCGGGCAGGATCTGCGTGTTGACGACACTCTCGACGCAGGCTTTCAGGTGCCATTTGCGCACGTCGGCCGTCGATTTGTGAATTTGCGAATTTCCGCGACCTTCGGTAGTCGAACCCTCCAAAGCTTGGAGGATGGCACCGCTGATGCCCAGGAAGACCTCGTGCTTGAGATCGTCGATAGCGGCCTTGAAGTCGGCTGTGCCGCGCTGGGCCAGGTCGATCGCCTCGACCTTCGCGCCTTCCGGGATCGAGATCCACGTTGATGCCTTGGCCGCGGCAAGCGACGCCTCGAGCTGGGACTTCTGCTCGCCTGACTCTATGAACGTGCCCTTGAGCATCGGACCGGCGGCGTATTTCTCCAGGAAGATCGCTCGCAGCTTCCAGGCCGTGTCAATCGCCCAGTAAGCCCGGTACGCCGCGCGCAGGTCGCTCATGCCGCCTGGCGCATCGAAGATCGAGAGATGCCGCCAGATGACGAAGCTGGCCGGATCGAACTCCTTGCCCGCGTTGGCGCCAATGCCGACCAGCGACACGATGTTGTTGAACTCATCGACCTTGAGCAGGAAGAGCTTGTCCGGGTCCTTGCTCTTGAGCTTGGCGAGGATCACCTTGCCGGCCCAACGTCGGGAGTGCTGCTCCGGCGCCCACACTTTCTCCGCGATCGAATAGCCATCGATCAAACCGGGCAGGATGACCGTCTCGACGATCGCGGGCACGCCGGACAGCCCGTAGTCGCCGCCGGTAACGCGCCGGAGTAAATGCTCGCCGAACTCGGCCGGCGGCTTGTCTCGCGGTTCATCACCGCCGGGGTTGACGCTCAGGTCGAGCGCTGCCACGGACAGGATCTTGTCGAGCAGCGCCGCCTTGATGTTGGGGTCCTTAAGCATCAGCCGGTACGCCAGCCGCTGTTGCTGGGTCTCGCCGGTGAGCGAATCCACCCAGGGCAAGAACCAAGCACGGCCGGTGACTTCCGACGGGCGTACCTTGGCGCGCTCCGCCTGCAATTCGGCGCCGGCGGTGCCGACGCGCCAGGACCCGAGCCAGGAAGTGCCGATCGACCTCAGCCAGTTCAGGACGCCCATCGTTTACTCCTTGCTCCTTACCAGTCGGGATCTCGGCCACCGCCGTACCGCCCGACTTCGGGATCGTTGAACACGCCGCGAGGCGCTGCCGCTGCCGGCTTGCTGGCCGTCATCTCGTAACTCGCGTCGTTCCGGGCAAAGCACAGCACCAGCGCGTCGGCAAAGTCAGGCGACTTCACGCCGCGGCGCCGCATCTCGTCCTTCGACTCGATCTTGATCTTGCCCGTGTCCGTCTGGCGGTGCGTCGGCAGCGACAGCTCGGCGATAAGCTGCGGATGGTTGGGGATCGAGATCATCTCCTCGGGCCGGTGCCGGACGCCGCGCGTCTTGTATTCGTAGGTCTTCTCGAATCGCACCCGTAGCTTCCACCACAGCTCCGCCCGCAGGTTGACGAACTTTTCCTTGGAAGAGCGACCATCAGGCCAGTGCGCGTCGCTGGGGGTGTCACCGGTGCTGATTGCCACCGGGATGAATCCCAGGGGCCGCTCCGAGGTATTCCATGTCCCCTTGATGCCAGCGCCCACGCCGATGCAGTCATAGCAGACGACGTCCAGGCCAAGACGCTGGGCCTCATCACGAGCCCGCCAGGCACTCTCCGTCGTGTTGCCCTGGGCCCAGTCCGCCGGCGGACGCACCACGGGGCCACGTCGCGAGATCAGCACATTGCGGTTGCGACCCTCGTCGGCCACGTCGAAGCCGCCGATGTTTTTGCCCGTGGCCGGGAGCTGCACATCCACTGCCGCGCGCACCCAGGCGGCCGGGATGGTGACGCCCTCGATCGACGCGGTGTAGTCGATCTCGACTTCCTGGGCGAGGCCGGCCGGGTCGCTGGCATACTTAACTTCCTTCTGGTACCGGAACCATTCTTCGTCTTTGCGAGGGTCGTCCCGCCAGTGCAACGTGAAGACCTTGACGCGGCCGCCGTGTCGCTTGATGGCAAACGGGTTGCCCGGCCCGTTGGGCGTGCTGACGTCGATCCGGCAGCGCGTCGTCTGGGATAGGGCCCGGTCCACCATCTGCGGTCGCTCCAGGTAGGCAGCCTCGTCGACAAAGTAGATGCTCGCGCGACCGCCGCGGCCGATGTTGTCGCCGCCCTCGCCCGTGATCGTCGCGCCGTTGGCCGGGTTGATCAGCTTCGCGTGGCAGCTATGGTCCTGCCAGCGCCAGCCAGGCGGGAACATCCAGCCCGGCATGTACTCGAGCATCAGGCGGATCTTCTCGAAGATCGACTTCGGGTCACCCTTCTCGTCCACGTACTCCAGCTTGCGGCTGCCGAATCCAACCTGATAGCCCTTTCGAAACAGCCAGCCGTGCAGGGCGTAGGCACAGCAGAGCCAGCTTGCTCCCACGTCCCGGCCCTTCTCGACCAGGCCGTCCTCTTGAGCCTTCTCCCGTTCCCGGATCCAGCCGAGGAATTCGGCCTGCTTGGGGAACAGATCGAACGGAAGCATCGTCACCGGCTCGCGCGGGTCGTACGTCCAGACCCACGCGTTTACCCAGTGGAGGATGTCCCGTTCGCAGACAGCCAACTCCAACGCCTGCTTGGCCGGGTCCTCACCGATTCGCTGCCGCCTGTCCAAGCGACTCACGATAGAGTCGGACAAGCTCTTCGGGGGACAGCTTGCGGAGGGCATCGAGCTCATGACTCACCGAGATCGGGGCGCCGTTGGCACCAGTCACTTCCTTGCGGACGGTGTAGCCGCGGTCCTTGCCCAGGGTGATCAGCACCAAGCGGTACGCCTTGAAGAGCCCGGCCTTCACGTCCTTGGCAAGCTGCACCTCGGCGATGTCCACCAGCGAGGCCCGGGCCTCCTGAGCGATCGCTCGGAGCTCCGGGTATCGTTCCAGGTAGTTCCGGACCGTCTTTTCATCGCAGTGCAGCCGGCGGGCTGTGGGAGAGAGCAGGCCACGGCAAGCTTCGAGCGCGTGGGCGAGCTGGTCTTTGGTGAACCGTTCTTTCCCTTGCGGCGCCGCCTGCTGGGATGCCTGCACCCACGCCGCGAGCCCGATCATGCGATTACCCGGAAAAATCGGAACTTGGGTCCGTTACGGAGCCTCGAACTCTCCCCCGCAGTGCGGGCACTTCAGCTTGGCCGTGAGGTCGGCCGAGCCCTTGGTGCCCGAGCTGCCGCCGCCCTGGTCGTCGTCGGGGATCAGTCCTTGATCCTCGGCCAGCTCGGACAGCATCTTGTCGATATCCTCGTCGTTGCCGGTATCGACGTCGGCCAGCAGGTCCTTGAGATTGCCGTCATCCCAGTCGGACAGATCCGCCGTGCGCTTGTCGATGATGGCGATCTGGTTCTCTTTCGCCTTGGTGTACTTCTCCGGCACGACGGCGATGTACGCCCGGTTTTCGGCCAGAACGGCAGCCAGCGTACCGTTGCCGCAGACCACGGTCCATGGCTCGGTGCGAGTGCTCGCCACGATCGGCTTGTACTGGCCGTTGGCACGCAGACTGGCCCGGATGCCCGCGATGCTCTTCTCGTCGTGCTTGTTTGGGTTACACGGGTGGAACGTGACTTGAGCGACCGGCACGGCCAACGGGCGGAGCCGCTCGGCAATGTATGACAGGTCCGGCGGAGCTTCAGCAGCGGCCGCGGTCTTCTTGCGGCCGGCTACCGGCTTGGTCGAGGCCTTGGCCGGCTTGCTCTCCGGGATCGGCGTCAGACCCGCTTTCTTCTTCGCCATGGTCCTACATCTCCATGCACTCGCGCAGACGTTCAGGCCTCACATGCAGATAGGTCTGCGTCGTGGCCAGGCTCGCGTGGCCCAGCAGGTCCTGGAGCGCCCGCAGATCGACGCCCTTCTCGCACTTGTCGCTCGCGAAAAAGTGCCTGAACTTGTGCGGGGTCAACATCCGCGGCTTGTCGGCGTCGACCAGGCCGGCGGCACGGGCGAGCCGTTTGATCAGGTACTGCACGGCCCTGGTGGTCAACCGGCCGCCACGGGGAGAAGGAAACACGAAGCCATCTCTACGCGGCCCCAACCAACCACGCAGCGGCCCCACGAGGAACTTGGGGAGCGGCAAGATCCTGTCCTTGTTGCCCTTGCCCTGCCTGACGGCAAGAAACCGTCCGGTGAAGTCCAGGTGTGCGGCCTCGAGCTTCACGATCTCAGACACGCGGAGACCCATAAAACGGGCAAGCATCAGCATCAGCCGGTCCCGCTCATGCTTGGTAGCACGCAGGATCTTGTCCAGGTCGCCGAAGTCGGGGATCGTAGGCAGCTTGCGCGGCGTTCGGCGCTTGGTCCGCTTCTTGCCTCGTCGTTTTGGCCAGCGACTCATGGGCGCATCGTAGCCGAGGAGGGATGAGGGCCGCGAGGATGGCAGGCGCGGGGGCTATTTCGCTTTTGGCGTGAAATGCGAACAAAGGTGAGGGGGAGAGGGAGGAGGGAGAAGGGTATTCAGAATCAGTATACCCTTACCTCCCGAAGAACCGGGCTGCCTTCTTCCCGCAGCCGTTACACGGGTCAGCGCCGCGGCTGCGCAATTTCCAGCCGCACCACTCGCAATACGTTCGCCGGGCAACCATCAACGGGCCGCAGGTTTTGCAGTGCCGCGGGTCGGGCACGCCCAGCTCGTCCTTGTGCCGCCCGCAGCCGCGGCAGAATGATCCGGGCATCGGGCCTCACTCTCTCACAGTCGCTTCAATCACCGCACCGCCCTCCTGAGCCGTTCGACGTCCGCCTCCGCCTTGGCCAGCTCTTCCTGGCGTATCTGCTCGCCCCTGGCTTGCTCTGCCTCCGCGCGTATGCGACGCATCGCCAGCGTGCCTTTGCTGGTCAAACGCAGCTCCCAGCAAAGCAGTCCGGCCCGGCATAGCTCATCGGCCGCGGCCGCGTCGGCTGTGCTCGGTTCCAGGCCGGCGAGATCGGGGTCGGCGACGAATCGCTGCCAGAGCGCTGTCGCGGCAGGGGAGAGGGCCATCGAACTATTTCTCCACAATCTTGACCTTGGCTCCCGGTGCCTTGCGGTATCCGCCTTCCTCGACGGTCAGAAACCCTTCCTCGGCGAACGAGCGGCAGAAGTTGCTCACCGTGGCATTCGCCCAGTTGCCGCCGCGGCGGACCAGCTCCTTGAAGGCATCGCCGGGCTTCCGGGCCTCGTCGAAGAAGCCCTCGGCGATCAGCCGGGCAAATTTCCCCTTGGCATCCATGCCGCTGATCTGGAGCACCGGCCGCTCCACCTCGACAAGCAGCTCGGGTTGCTGGTGGAGCACGCGCAAGATGGCCGGCTCCTTGGGCAGGTCGGCCAGCAGCCGGGCCTTGAGCCGTTGGTAAAGGGCGTCCTCGTCGACTCCGGGAGCCGGATGCGTGCCCTTATGGTTGTCCGTGGCCTGAGTGACACGATCGACAGCAGCCTGGGCGGCCACGCCTCGCTGCATGAATTCCAGGACCTGGTCGAGCTTCTTTTCCTGCGCGGGTGTCATGACGTCGGCTTCCTTCGGTTTGGGCTTGGAGTGAGGTTGGGGGTGAGGGACAGCAGGCGGTGGAACTGGAGCCGCCGGCGCCGGCCGGTGGACCGTAACGCGCTCGCCGCGAGCAATTTGCTCCGCGTCGCTGGCCGCCATCCACGCCGGCTGCACGTACGTCTTGATCGAATGGCGGCCCCAGCAGGCATAGAACTGGCCCAGCTCGAGCGTGGCGACGTCGGCCGACTTCGGCTTGGCGATCCCGGCCGGGATGCTGGCCAGCGTCCGCTTTAGCTCGTTCAGCTCGCGTTGCACGCCGAGGATCCACACGCTCGCCGCCTGGCGGATGACCGTGTCGACGCCGGCGATATCCTGCGAGTCACAGAGCAGGTAATTGCCCAGCACGCCGCCCTTGCGGGCCATGGCGATGGCTTCTCCGGTCGCGGGGGCGACCCGGCCGCGCGGGGCAAACTCCCATGCCTCCGGGAAGACGGTCAGCACGCCGCGCTCGTGCTGGTTGATCCGCTCCAGCGCGGCCCGGATGACCAGGGCCTGGAGCTGCGGGCCGACGGTGGCCAGGTCCATCACGTTCAGGCCGGGCTGGAGATCGAGCACGTCGGCCGCGGCCAGCGCCCGCATCTCCGGCAGCACCAGGTCGAGGTACTCGCCGATCAGCATGTAGACGTCGGCCGTGCCGCCCTTGGCCTTGGCCTTGAGTCGATCGACGTTGCGGCGGACGTCCGCCAGCGACTTCGCGCCCTTGGCGGCATTGACAATCCAGAGCCGCTCGTACTTGAGCGATCGCTGACCCAGGGCGGATGCGAGGATCGTCTCGACCAGCCGCCAGTGGATCGGCTGCTCGCCCTCGCGCGGCAGGTACGGCTGGATCCGTCGGCCCTCGAACTGCTCGCCGCGTTTGGTGACAAAGGCGAGCGCGCGGCACCCGGAGCGGCCGACGATGGCGCGAAGCGTAGTGGTTTTTCCCGAGAGCTGAGTCTGCCCGGTAACGAACGTGTGGGCCAGCGGGATCTCCACGGGCTTGCCGGTGCCGATCTCATAACCGAGATGGATGGGCATCAGTTGCCTCCAGGATGTTCCAGCCACCGGAGCGCCCGCCGGCTTTCACGACACGGGCACAGCAGATCGTACTCGGTGATTCGCTCGCCGATCTTGCCAAGGTGCTCCGGCTTGATGCCCAGGGCGTGGGAGAGATAAGCGACGGCGTTGAGCCGCTCCAGGCCGCAGGCCTCTCCGGCGTGGGCCTGGGCCTCATGCTGATCGATGACGGCGACGAGATGGTCGCGGACCTTTTGCATGGGCGACAGTTCGTCGGCCTTGGCAACGGGCGCCTCTGTCGGACGGACTCCGTGAATCGGCACGAAGTTCAGGGCCACTGAATGACTGGCCCCATTGCATTGCGCGCAGCCCCAGTGACGGCAATCCGCCGGATCTTGACGGGCGGGGCTGCCGCAGTTGGCGCACACATAGCCGGGAATAATCGGCCAATCCTGGATGTTCATGGGACGCTCCTTTCATTTCGGCGATTCGATGCCCGCCAGCTCAACGGTCAGCCGATGGTGAACCGCCTTGCATTGTTTGCGCTGGCGGGCCGCAAGACTCTCGGCCTCGGGCTGACTCGCAGCGACTACCTGGCCCGTATGGTGCAGGGCGGGATCGGGCACATTGGCCACTCCGCACCAAACATCCCAGAGCTTCATGGCGCGATGCAGCTTCGCCTCGGGCCCCAGTCCCGCCTCCTCCAGCGCGTCGGCCAGGATCAGCCGGCGGGTCAAATCAGTCGGCTCCTCCTCGACGGCGCGGCGAAGGCCCGCGATCGTCGTGGTGGGATTTCGCAGCTCGGCATACCGGGCAGTCGCCCAGGCGCGCCAGAGCTTGGTATCGCGCACCGTGGCATCGTCGGGCTGCGTGCTACAGAGCCGGTAGGTACCGGTGGCCAGCCAGGCGCCCTCTCGGCGGCCACGCTTGCCCGTGAAGCATATGTGGACGGCACCCGCAGCGCCCTCGCGCCGGTACACGTGGATCGTTTCGTTCACGGCCGGCGTGTCGCTGAGCAGGTCGAGGGCGTCAAAGCTGCCGCAGTCAGTGCTGACAACGCGCAGGAATAACGGGGCACGCTGGAGCTGGAGTACCACGCCCTTGGCCGGACCGTCGGCGAATTCGATCATCGGGCCTCCGGAAACTCGCTCCACTCGCGGCCGTCCAGCAGCCGGCCAGCGGCCTTCTTGCCGACGCAGTAGACCGTTGCGAACCGATGGTCGTGATGACGCCCGATACCGCGGGGCAGTTTGGGTAAGTCCTGATAGCCGCCATCCAATGAAAGCGCGCCGTGCCTTTGGTCATGCGGCGAGCCTTGCGGCGCCCACTCGCCCCATTGCTTGAAGAAGAACGGCACGCCGGCGGCCTGGCACTGGTCCCGGATCGACCTGGCCCAGTCTGGGTGCATCGGCCGGGCGTTGGGGCCGGATTCGCCGCCGACAATGACCCAGTGAAGGCCACTCCAAAACACAGAACCGCGGCAAGGCAAAGGGAACTGAACCGGCCCCAGTAAGGGCTCACACGACAGGAAACGCACCGCCGCCGGCGTCTGGAGCAGTAGCGAAATCCGCGTGTCGGCCTCCTGCTGGCGCTCGACGCTGACACCGAGCCAGACGTTGCGCGGGGGATACGCTTCCGTGCCGAGTCGCCTGCTGTTCCATGCCTTGTGGCCACGAGATCTCATGTATTCAAGCATTCGTGCGGCACGCTTCGTGAGCAGTTGAAAGATGTGGCCCCGCTGAGCATCTTCACAGGCGCCCATCGCCGCGAACACACCGTCAATGAAAGAATCCGGCACGTCCTCATGGAATAGGTCGCTCATCGAGTTGACGAACACGCGGCACGGCTGCCGCCAGTGCAGTGGCGCATCGAGCCGGTCGGGCATCAGTTGCAATTCCTTGAACGGCTTGGCGTACTGCTCCGGAACCTTCTTGCCCTCCCGGTGCGCCGCGTGCCGCATATCGTGCAGCGCGAAGGCGTAGCAATTGCGGCAGCCCTCGCTGACGCGCGTGCAGCCAACGGTGGGATTCCAGACCTTGTCGGTCCACTCGATAGCCGTGCTACTCATGCTTGCCTCCCCGATACAATCGCACGCACTTCACGCGGAGGCAGCTACTCCTCGCTGCCCCCCCCATTTTTCTCGGCCGCGATGCGCTTGGGCTCGCTCTTGGCCCGCGTCACACGGATCTCGTCCACCAGGTCCTGGAGCGCCTCAGCGATCTGCCGCGCGGCCGCACTGTCGCCGGCCGCCGGCGGGGCCTGTTGCTTGCCCATGACGCCGACCAGCTCGAAGTACATCTTCATGGCCTTCAAGTCGCCGGCCTGGGCCTGGCTCTTGAGCTTCTCGACCATGTCGGTCAGATCCTTTTCCTTCACCGCGCCGAACACGGCGACGGCGAGCTGCCGGCGCATGGCCTCGACCGGGTTGACCGGCGGTGTCATAGCCCGGGCATCGTCCAGTTTCAGAGGCTGATTTTTGCCGTTGGTACGCATCGCGCTCGTTCCTCCAGGATTTGCAGGGCCCGCTGGCCCAGGTAATAAAGATCCCGACTCCTGCCCTTTCCACGCCCCGTGACGTGGGCCCCACGCTTGATCGCAGCCAACAGACCCTGGCGCATGAGCGAGGCCGTGTACGTGCCACCGGGCCCGTTGCAACTGGCCAGCAGTGCTAGCGTGCCATTGCCGCCCATTCGGTCGGTCCGCATGCCGATCGCCGCGGCCAGCTCGAGCCGCGTCATCGGGATACCCCGCGTGGCCAGGACGTTGAGGATCTGCACCTCGCGCGGCCGAAGGTTGGCGGGCCAGCCGTTCTCGACGGCATAGCGCCGGTAAGCCTCGCTGCGAACCTCAGCTAGGTTCGCCAGGCCGGCTGTCTCGAGCTGCCGGCGGGCCCCCTCCCGCGTGCGCTCCTTGCACGTGCGGCAGCTATCCACCGCGCCGCCCGTCCGGAGCTGCGGCACGCCCAACGTTCCGCGCCACCGGCGCACCTCCTTGCGACCGAGGTTGATGGCCCGGCCGATGCACCGGTTGCAGTAGCCTTGCCGGGCCATGCGGCAGAGCGTTCGCTTGCCGGCCGGCGTGATCTTGTTCCCCTTCTTGGCCACGCCGAGGCGACGAGCCGCGTTCCAGATGGTCCGGACGGCCTTGCCCAACTCGGCCGCGATCTCCGCCGCCGGCCGCTTGCCGTAGTGCTCGCGAATATACGCCTCCTGGTCAGGACGAAGCCGATGCCGGGAGGCCAGGCCGTGGGCAGTGGCGTACGATTTGACGGCCAAGGGCGTGCGGCGGACGACGTTCGCGATCCACTGCACCGGCAGCTTGCCGTAGTGGGTGCGGACGAAGTCGATCTGCCGTTTGTGCCATCGCTGGCCGTTCATGGATCCCCAGCCCCTATTTCGCTTTTCGCGTCAATTGCGAACTAGCCGATCAGATCTCCCCCGCTGCCCCCCCCATTTTTGAAGCGGCTGCGACTTCCTGGAGCCTGGCCATCGCCAGGGCTTCGATTTGCCGGATCCGCTCCTTGCTCACCCGCAGCATCCGACCGCACGCTTCGAGTGTCCGCGGCGGCCCGGTGAGGCCAAACCGAAGCTGGATAACCTGGCGGTAGCGGGGCGGCAGTCGGCGAAGCAGCGCCGCGAGGCGTGCATCCCGCTCCAAGCGCTCCGCCTCCTGGTCGGGCCCGGCGCCGTCATCGATCAGCCAGGACGATCCCGCCTCACTGTGCGAGCTGGCTTCCAGATGGGCGACGTGGGCGACCCGTTCCCCGGCCGCCGCCAGGCGGGGATGGTTCGGCTTCTGGCCCTTTGAGACCCGGACCAGGTCGTCGCGCACGTGAAAGGGGATGGCAATGACCGAGCTGTCGCCGCGACAGACGTGCCGCATGATGACGTTGGTGGCGTAGGTCGAGAACTTCCAGCCCAGCGAGGCGTCAAAGTTGATGGCGGCCCAGCAGAGCGCCCAGTAGCCGACCGATACCGCCTCGTCCCGATCGTCGTACCAGAAGCGGATGCCGCTGCGGCGCCAGAGCTGGTTGACGGCCATGAACACAAGCCGGTAATTGTCGCCGGCGAGCTGCGCCTGCTCCGCGGTGAGCACCGGTGCCGTCGGCTCCATCGGCAAACCGCAGCATGGCGGCCAGCCGCGCTTGAGGCAGCGCGCGGTCTCGGCCGGTGGGGTTGTACGCTCGCCCTGGCAGACGCCGCAACGGAGGCGCATGGCCATCCAGGGAGCGGGGCCGCGACGGCGGCGACGAGAGCGGGGCGCATTGGCCCGGGGGAGAACACGGGTCATCGGGGAAACTCCTTCACTTAGCCTTGGCCGCCTTCGGCCGCGGCATGACCTTGTTCCGCACGAGCCGGGCGATGCAGTTGCCGCAGAGGTAGGCGTCCTCACCTTCCGGCACGTTGGGGTACAGGCCGCGGATGTTCGCCGGCAGCTTGCTCAGCAGCACCAGGTCCTCGTCTTCGGCGAGGCCGGGCTCCTCGGCGATCTCGCCGCCTTGAGCGCCGCAGTCCCAGCAGGAATTGTCCGACGGCAGGTCGAGCTGAAGCTGGCCTTTGATCCAGCCCATTGCCTTCTCACGCAACTCGACCGCCCGTTCGCCGCTGATTCCCTTGGGGAGCGGGATAGTGCCGCCAAGGTTGAGGACCTGGCCGACCGTGCGAAGCCCGCCGGCTGCCAGGCGGTCCATTTCCGATCTGACCGCCGGGCCCTGGCTCAGATAGAGCACGCCCAGGTCGGCCTCCAGCAGCGGCAGGCAGGCCGTGCACAGGTCCTTCGCGGGCGAGGTCCAGGAGCACGGCTGGCCCGTACGCTCGAAACAGTTGCGACAATCCTGCTCGGTACAGCCGCAGAGCTGGCACTTGCCGGAAGGCGCTTCGCCGTTCAGGTCCTTCACCATGCGGCGGAGCCGTTTCTTGACGACCGGATCTGTGGTGCGGTCGGCCTGCTGCTGAATGACATCGGCCGCGGATGCCGCAGACCACGCCTCATCGTCCTCGCCGCCATCGACCTCCTTCGAGACAGGGTGCAGCTTGCGGCGATTCGCTACCTCGCGCTTGCCGCGGCGGGGATCGGGCTCGTGGACCGGCTTCTGGTGGCCGTTGGTTTCAGCCTTGGCCGCGGCGGCGCGAAGGTCCTGGGCCGTGCGGATCTGCTTTTTGCCAGCCTTCCCGTTCGTCTTGCCGCGGGCCTTCTCCTTACGGACCTCGGATAGCACCTTCTTCCGGTCGATGCCGAGAAACTCCCAGAACGCCTTGCTCTCCTTGCCGCCGTAGTAGGCGTCGCCGTCGGCCGAGGAGCCGCCCAGTAATTCCGCCATCAGGCCGACGAGCTGCGCCGGGTCGAGGGTCAGGGCCAGCTCGGTGATCGGGCTACGGTTCTCGCCTGCGTGCCCCGTCTTCGGTTTCTCGAGCTGCCGGCGGACAACGATCAGCCGGTTGGTTTCATCCCAGCAGCGGCCGACCAGGGCGACGACGCAACGGCGCAAAAGCTGTCCGCCCTGCGAGCCGTCCATCATGCAGCCCACGCTGAGCATGTTGCTGCGAGCGATCTGCTCAGCCTTCGCCGCGGCCAGGCCCATGCACCGCCGGGCCGCTTCCTTCTTCAGGATGTCCTCGGTCCGCCGCTTGGCTTGCTCCGCCTTCCATCGCGAATCGCTGCCGCTGCTCGAGCTGGCACGGCTGCCGATCTTCTTCCGCAGCGCCGCCTCGCCGACTTTCTTCGGGATCAGCTTGTGCAGGCCGCCCTTGGCGTCGAAGGCCAGGACGACCTGGTCGGCCAGGTCCTTCCCGACGATCTGGCCGTAGGTCCGGCTCTTGCGGTCGTCGTAGCACTTCTTGGCCAGGTCGAGGTAGGGCGCGTTGTAGCTCACCTCGCCCCACTGATCGAACAGCTTCTCGCTCTCCTTGCGGGACAGCACGGCCTTGCCGGAGTCCCTGGCCTGCGCGACCTGGCGCTTGCCCCACGCCTCGACCTTCTGCTGGTAGCACGTGGGATCCGTGCAGACGTCGGCCCGCGCGTCGGGGAACTCCGCGCGGTTGTTGCCCGTTCTTTTCGGGCAGGACGTGCAAGCGCCCGCACTCGGCAGCAGCGAGGCCTCCGCCGGGTTGAAGGGCGCCTGCTTTAGCTCGACCATGAACCGTCGCTCGATCTGGCTTTTGACGTGGCGGTACGAGGGCAGCGCGCCGTCGTTGAATCGATCTTTCTCCAGCGCCACTTTCGCCGCCTCGGCGCGGAGCTTGTCGCTGGGGACACGGGCCACGAGGCCCGCGACGCTGACGGCCAGCTCGCCGGCCTGGACGGCTTCGCGCGCCTTCGCCGGGAGCCGGCGGAGCCGGAGCAGGTCCCGGATGTTGTTGACCGATTTGCCCACCCGCGCAGCCACCTCCTCGATCGGGACATGGTGCTCTTCGATGAGCCGGGCGTATCCCTCCGCCTTCTCGATCGGCGAGGTATCCTCGCGCTGCTCGTTCTCGACTACCGCGATTTCGAGCATGTCGCGATCGCTTAGTTCGCGCACGATGCAGGGCACGTCGGGCTTGCCCGCCAGCGCGGCAGCGCGCCGACGCCGTTCGCCCGCGGCTACCTCGTAGGTCGCCGGGCCGATTGGCCGATCGGGCTTGCCGTTGCTGCCCCGCAGCCTTTCCTGGACCGGCCGTACCAGCAGCGGCTCCAGCACGCCCTTCGCCTTGATGCTCTCGGCCAACTCCTGGAGCTTGACCGGATCGAAGTGCTTGCGCGGGTTGCCGGCCCAGGGCTGCACCTTGTCGATCGCGATCAGCAGGAAGGGGACGCTGGGGTCGCTGTGCGTCACGTTCGGCAGGGCCGCGTTGTCGCGGCTCATCTGGATCCCACGGACGTCCGGCGCCTGGGCCGCCGTCTCCAGCGTGACGCCGGCCGGCTTGGCCTTGGGTGAATCACTCACTGCTGCAACGCTCATCGCTCAAAGCCTCCGAAAAGAGAATGGGGGGGGGTAGCGCGCTAACGCCGGCCGTCCGGCGGCGCCGTACGGGCAGCTCGGGGCTGGCCCGCAGCGACTTGGCCCCGCGCTTGATCGCCACGTGGTAGCCGGCCTTTCGCAGCTTGCGGGCCGCGTTCTCCACCTTTCGTTGCTGCCCGCAAAACGTCAGCCGGACGGGCACGGTGCGCGAAACGGGCCCGGCCACGGAGTAGAGCCAGCCGCGCCAGGCCGGCCAGTAGAGCGTGATCTGGCGCGAGCGGTCGAAGCTGGGGATCGTCGCGCGAATGATCGTGAGGCCCATGTCGATTCAGGCTGTCGCCTCGCCCGCCTCCCACGTCCGCTTGCACAGATCGCAACGCATCGGCTGATGGCCCGATCGACCCTCGGGGCCGTCATCGATCATGAAATGCACGCCGCCGGGCTGCCTACAGAAGCGACAGGGCTCGTTGGGCAGGTGGCCCCACTCGCCGGTCTCGGCGCTGTACTTGGGCGGTGAATTGCCGGGAAGCGTCATTCGTCCTCCTCGAGCTGCCGCTCCAGTTCCTGGGCAATGGGCGGGTGGCTCAGATAAACTTCGATCGATTCCCGCAGATCGGCAAAAAGCCACTCCTGGCCGAGCAGCCAGTCGAGGCACTTCAGCGGCACAGCATCCAGCGGCTGGCCCTTGTGCTTGCCGAATGGCAGCACGATCTTCTGGATCCGGTTGATGTCCGCGCTGGACGCCATGGCTCGGTTTCCGTGGCTCAGTTTTGTCGGAGCAACGCCGGTATCGGGCAGCCTTCCCAGTGGAACGACCGCTGGGCGATCGCCATGTCCGTGACAAACCAGCCGCGGCGCGTGGGCAGCAGATCGACCGACCATGCGCCGTCGCCGGCGAAGACGACGGCCGCGCGCTCGGCCAGGGGCAAAAACTGGCGCATGTCCAGGGCATGCGCGCCGGCGACGATCTCCTCGAAATTGGCCGGCACGTCGCGCTTCGCCTCTTCGGCGAAGCGGTCCTCTGGCTTGGCCACCGGGAAGCCGTCGCGGATCGCATTGATCGGCCAGTAGGGATGCCAGCAGAGGACGTTGCCGTCCTTCACGAAGCAACGAGCTTCCGGGACGAGCGGCATGTCGCCGTACGCCGGCAGCACGCAAAGCGGCTCCGTCGGCAGCAACTCGCGCACGACCCAGACGTTCGACGGCAAGCCGATGAAATCGACCGTCTCGGACCACTCGACCAGGCGTGCAATGTGGTTGGGGAGCGTACCCGTGGCCAGGTCGAGATAGCACGTGCGCTTCCACTGGTGCTTGCCGCTGCCCTGGCCGGTGCGGAGAAAGCACGGCGAGCCGCCTATCTTGCCGATCGCGACGTTCAGGTCGGCCAGGAAGCCGCCCCAACCAGCCGGCGTGTTGCCCTCGAGTAGCTCGATCAGGTTCACCTCGGTCCGGACGATCTCCGTGCGCGGGACCGGCAGGCCGGCGGCTTGCAGCTTGGGGAACCAGTACGACAGGCAATTGCGGTCCATTTACTCGGCCTCCTCGGTGCGCTCCGTTTCGGGCGCGGCGCCCTCGATGGGCTGCGGGGGATGCGCGGCGTTCCATTTCTCCCAGAACTTGCCGAGCGCCTCCTCCAGGCCCTCAGCCGTCTTCGTGGCGATGCCGTCGATATCGGTCAGCGGTACCTCGCCGGCCCGGTAGTCCTCGAGCTGGCCGACGCTCTTGATGCCGGCCGTGGCGAGGGCGGACATGGCCCGCGACGGCAGGCCCACGTGCCACTCGGAAAAACTGTTGTCGAGATCGGCCAGCGGGATCTCTCGCCACGGCTCCGCCGGCGGCTCGGCCTTCGCCTCGGCTGCCGGCCTCCCATCGGCGGCTGGTGCGGGCGCAGCCGTATGCTCTCTGGCGATTCCGTCGCCTTGGCTTGGGCTGGCCGCTTCTTGGGCGGCTTGCGTTCTTTGGTCTTCGCCATGGGGATACTTCCTCCGGTACTCGGCCTCGCAGTAAAGGCACAGCTCGATGAAGGCGCTGCCCGTCCAGTGTTTACCGCACGCGCAGAGCCGGTCCTGGCACTTCCAGCAGCAGCGCTTGGCGTCCAGCGGCTTGTGGCAGTGCTGGCAGCTCCGCTCGGTCGCCAGCAGCGCCAGGATCTCGGACTTGGCCGCGACGATCGCCGGCCGCAGCTCCGCGGGGATTTGGGCCCGCGGTTGCACCCACAGAGCGCTGCCCTCGGCCCAGACGGACAGGCCCCGGCGGCGCAAATCGGCTAGCAGCTCGGCGGCGCTCATCCTCCCTCCCGCGGCACGTCGAAGACGGCATGCCAGCCACGCTCGGCCAGGCGGCCCAGCTCGGTCCCCGGCGGGGCGATCGATGCCTGGATGGCACGGGCGAACCGCTCGGCGATCTTCGCCGAGGCGCCCTTGTGGCCGGGGTGGCGCAGGGCGAGCTGGAGGCTGCCCAGGACGCACCAGGCCGTCATCGGGTCCATCGTCAGCTCGACGATGGGTAGCTGATCGAGGGCGGCGAGGGCTTGGGAGATCTGGATTGAGTCGGGGCCGTTTGGCATGACCAGGGCTCCTGGATGTCAGAACTTGTCTGCATCCCCGTTGCCTGGCGAGGCCCCGTTTTCGCCTGCCGGTTTGGCAGGCTGGTTTCCGTTTTCTGTGTTTCCTCTATATAGAGGAAAAACGGAAACGGAATCCCCCGAGGGACGCCAGTAGGTGTACGGGGAGCCACGTTTGCCGGCCCCGCCGCGGAACCATCGGCCGGTATCTACGCCGGTCGCCAGCACGTCGATAAGCCGCTTTTTGGTCGGGCACGACTCGCCCGGCCAAGAGTCCTGAATCTCGTCGATCGATATCCCGGGCGTGAGCGTGGGCAGAATGCCGGACAGGATCACCGACAGGTCCTGCTTTACCATGGTCTGCCGGTCGCCGTGGGTGACGTATTCCTCGTCTTGCAGTTCCAGGACGATCTCGTCAGGCGTCTCCGAGTAGCGCCCATAGCCAGTCAGCACGCGGCGCCGGTCCTTGCGGTTGACCGCGTCATAGCGCCGCAGCTCGATGATCGTGTCCACGAAGGCGGGCAGCGCCCCCGACCCGCGCGCGGCCGTCGCCTCCTGCCCATCGCCCTTGCGAACGTGGTGCACCAGTTGCAGGGCGGCCCGCTCGCTGACCAGGTGCAGGGGCATGCAGGCCTCCTGCACAACCGCCGCGTCGTTCTCATCCCGCACCGGCCACAGGGCCGAGAGCGTGTCGAAGATGACCAGGTCGTACTTGGAGCGGTCGGTCAGCTCCCGGACGAAGCGGAGAAAATCGAGCCAGTTTTCCATCCGCGGCTTGGTCTTGAAAGGGCGGATGGCGAAATGGACGTTGTCGGCGATACCCACCTTGTCGCGGCGTTCGGCCCAGTGCGACTCGCTCTCCTCGGTGATGTAGAGGACCTGGCTGGTGCGGACCGTCATCCCACAGAATTCGCCGCCACGCGAGAGGGCCCGGAGCAGGTACAAGAGTAGCGTGGTCTTGCCGGCCTTCCAGAGGGCCGAGAAGAGGGTGATGGATCCTCGCGCGAGGATGCCGCGCCACAACCAGTCGCCGTCGGGATTATTCTGCCGGAGTAGCGATGCCGGGATCGGGTCGGGAAAGGGCTTGCCAAAACAGGCGACGGCCTTGAGCAGCTCCATGAGCTGCTCGGCGGAACCGCCAGCCTTGAGCCAGTCGACGATGTCGCCCTTGGCCTCCAGGCCCGGGAGCTCAAGGATACGCACGGAGGCCGATAGCGGGAGCAGGGCCTTGGCGACGAGCCGCGCATGCTCCTGTCCTGGCGTATCATTGTCGGGCAAGAGCACCACGTTGCGGCCGGCCAGGGCCTGGTTGTAATCCGCGGACCATTTCTTGGCGCCGCCGACATTACACGTCGCCACGAGCCCGAGCTGACGAAGCGCCTCCACTTTCCCTTCGCCCTCGGGTATCCACACCAGGGCCCCGGGATCCGCCGCCCACAACTCCGGCAGGCGGTAGAGGACCCGTGAGACCCCGTCGATATTGTTCACCCACTTGTCCGGCCCCGCCGGCCGGCGCTGAAAGAAGCTCTTCTTCTTGCCGTCGGGCGCCGGCTCGACCCGGCACGACTGGTAGAGCAAGACGCCGGCCTCGTCGCGGTAGTCGTAGGTCGCGACGATCTTCGGCCTGGGCTTCTGCGTCGCCGGCTGCTGCGGAGCGAGCGCGTCCCCGGTGCGAAGGATTTCGGCCCAGGTCAGGGCCAGCCGCTCCAGGATGCGCGGCGTCGCCTCCTTGCCGCAGACGCGGCAGAGGAGCAGTAAGTTGCCGTCCTGGGCGACGTCGATCTCCAGGGATGGGTGGGCATCCTCGTGGGCCGGGCAGAGCGCCTTGAAGCTCTCGCGCATCCCGGCCTTGGTGCGCACGCGCTGGACGCCTTCCAGCTTGCTCAGCAATAGCTCGATGCCCGCAGCCATCTTCCATGCCCCCCCCCCTACGCCGAGGCCTTGCCTCTGGCCGGGGCTGCCTTGTCGAGTTTCTCGATCGCCACGCGGTATTCGGCCACGGTCAGGCCGTGGGCGGCCTTCTTGTTGAAATTCTTCTTGAGCGCCTCCTGGAGCTGCTTGCCCGTGAACCCCTTGCGGGCGCTCAAGGCAAAGAGGTACTGCATGAGGCGCTCGTCGATCGTCGCCTTCGCGTCGTGCTTGGAATCGTCAGGCTTCTGGAGCCCGCATTCGCGGTCGAATTTCTTGACCGATTCAACCGCCAGGGCGATGGCCGGGGTATCCCACGCGGCGATGTCCTTGGGCCGGCCCTTGCCGTCGCCGGCTTCGCGCACGTACGTGAGCAGCGCCCCGGGCACGCACAATCCCTTCTTCACGAGCTGCGCCTCGAAGTCCTGTAAGCGCTTGAGCAGCTCCGGGCCCGTCGCCGGCAGCGCCTTGGTCGGCGTTTTCGGGGACGCCGCCTTGCCGCCGCCGCTGGGCAGCGCGTAGGCCGGCAGCTTCGGCGGGGTGACGAAGTGGCGCTTCTGCGCGTCCCAGTCGCACCACTGGTTGGGCAGGCGGTAGAGGTAGCGGCCGATCCCGAACTTGACCGCCGCGCGCTTGAGAGCGTCGGAGAACGCCGCCTTCATCCGGTCGCCGCCGTCGGGCTGCTCGCTGGGGCCGCCCACGTCCGTTTTGGTGATCCACTGGTCGCCCAGGAGCAGGCGGAGACTGCACACCACCGAGCCGTCGGGCAGCGCCTGGTAGTCGTCCTGCCAGCCGCTGACGCCGAGGACGTCGTCGAGGCGGTCCTGGATGACCCGCGCATCGACATAGGCCAGCGCCATGGCACGGTTGCCGCTTATCACCTGCGGCTTCCATTTCACTTCGCTGGGGCTAAACGGCTCGCTCAGGCGCTTGGTCAGCTCCACGATCGTCGGGGCAACCGATTGTGCCGGCTCGCTCATTGGCTTCTCCTCGCTCCTCAGCTTTGACCTGATCCATTGCCTCGTCCCAGACCATCAGCAGCCCGCGCTCCCGGCACACGTCGAAGCATTCGCCGCAGAGCGCGTCCAATTCTCGTTTGAAAGGCCCAGAGGATCCCCGCCACGCTCGGATCAGGCGGCGGCACTCGCGCAGCAAGCGCTGCGCATCCATTTGCCGCAAATCGCTCTGGTAGGCCTCGCTGGCGCTCATGGGGGACGTCCTCGATCAGAGCCATCTGGCACAGCGCTGCCTGGTTGGCGTACATGCCCGCGGCTGCCCGCAGGATGCGAATCTCCTGGCGCTGCCGCTCGGCCAGGTCCCGGGCCTCGGCAAGCTGCCGGTGGAGGGCCGCGTTCTCGCGGACGATGCCGAGCAGCTCGGTGCAAACCTGCGCCTCGGCCCGGCGCCGCTGCCGGTTGGCCCGGCCAAACTCATGGTGCTTGCTGGCCATCAGGCGCCGCCTCCTTCTCCGCCTACGTCCATCCAGGCGGCCCAAACCGATTCGTCGCGAAGATCCTCGGCCGCCGGCTCGGGACCGTTGAGGATGATCCGGCCGCGGCAGTCCGGGCACGGCTGCGCCAGGAAGCCCGCTGCCTTCAACTTCCCGTCGGGCATGACCAGGACCCCGAATTCGCCGGTCGCTCGATAGCCCCGCTTGCAGATCCGGCAACGCATGTCGCCGCCCTCCGTGGTTAGAATTCCTCCGCGAATCGGCAGACCGGGCAACGCGCGATCGCGCGGTAGCTGTCCGGTCTCGTGAACGGCTCGTACATCAGCCCGCGATGTCCGCAGCGGCCGCAGACCGCCTCGGCGCATACCTCGGCGTCGATCTGGGCCGCCCCGCATGGG
>Ga0075435_100000051_pt1 | contig 59038 bp, 54 predicted proteins | sample RhiMethybrSRZTD4_FD_75302 | JGI IMG/M metagenome (GOLD analysis project Ga0075435, IMG submission 75302) | Populus rhizosphere microbial communities from Tennessee, USA - Rhizosphere MetaG P. TD hybrid SRZTD4 | ecosystem: Host-associated > Plants > Roots > Rhizosphere > Soil | place: USA...
CAGTTCTGGTATCCGCGTGAAGGCGCGATCCTGAAAAACCTCGACAACAAGCTGGAGAACCTCTTCGGACGCGGCGCGCCGCGCCCGGATCGCGGCCGCGGCCGCTAGCGGCCCGCGGACTCCTGCAGCACGCGTTCGACTTTCTGCATCACCGCCGGCCAGCGGTATTCGCGGTCGACGTAGGCGAGCCCCTGGCGCCCGAGCTGCTGCGCGTCCGCCGGGTGATCGAGCAGATAGTCGAGCGCCGCGGCGAACTCCACCGCGTTGCCGTAATAGAGGCCGCCGTCGGCGCGCTCCACCTGGCCGCGCAGCACGTTGCAGCGCGCGTTCACGAGCGCCGGCACGCCGAGGTTCCACGCCTCGAGCAGCACCATGCTGAGGCTCTCGAACGGCGACGGCATCACGAGCGACGCCGCGTGCGCCAGCAGCGTGTCCCGCAGCGCATCGTCCACGAAGCCGAGCGGCCGCACGAGCGGGTGATCGGGAATCGGCATCGAGGCCGGCCCGGCCATCACGAGCTGCGCGTCGCGCCGGTGCTCGGCGTATCGGAGGAAGTGGCGCAGCAGCGTGCCGCAGCCCTTGTTCGGATCGACGCGGCCCAGATACAGCACGTAGCGATCGCGGATGCCGCGCGCGTCGAGCGCCGCGCGATCCTTGCGCGGTTCCGCCGGATCGAGACCGCAGCCGACGGTGGCCGACGGCCGCCGCGCGCGAACGCGCGCGCAGACCAGCGCTTCTTCCTCCGGCGTGAGGAACAGGAAGGCGCGCGGCAGCGCGAACAGATCGCGCACCGCGTCGACGTGGATCAGCGGATCCTCTTCCGCGGTCGGCACCAGCAGCGCGCGATCGGCGACCAGCGGGAGCCCGAAGTACGTGTTCGCATAGCGGTAAGCCCAGAAGAGGACGCGATCGTACTCGCGGCCGTGCTCCGCGAGGTACGCGAGGAGCGCCGGCGCGTCGGGCCCGTTCTCGCGGAACCACTGCCGCTCCTCGTCCGGCGTGGCGCCCTCGGCGAAGATGCGGTCGCCGAGATCCATGAAGCGCTGCATGCTGCGCTCGCGCACGACGGGAAACCGGAGCACGCGCAGCGCGCCGTCGCGCGACTCGCCGGCGGGATAGTGGTTCCGCCAGGTGATGTGATCCTTCGCGCAGGTCGTCACGATCGTGACGTCGTGCGCCGCCGCGAGATGCTGCGCGACGAGCCGGCAGTGGCCCTCGGATCCGCCGGCGATGTCCGCCCCGAACCGATGCACGACGCACGCGAGCTTCACAGACTGCGGTCCACCAGCACCGACTGACGACGGTTAACCGCAGAGCACGCAGAGTTCGCAGAGATGAGGCGCGTGCGAACCGACGGCTGGCTCCGCCAGCCGTCGCGCGGGCGAGGCCCGCTTCGCGGGCCGGTCCGCACGCGCCGCCGATCTACCGTGTCGCGATCTTCGTGTCTTCGTGTCTTTGTGGTTCCCACAATGCGGGCTACGGCGCGCTGCCGCGGGCGCCGAGCGCGCGGCGCAGGCGCGCGTTCTCGAGCGCCAGCTCCTCGATGCAGGCGAACAGCACGCGGTTCAGCCGATCCTGCCGGCGGAAGTTCTCCTGGCTGTACTCGAAGAGCCAGCGCGTGAGCGGCAGCAGCACGTTGCGCTTCGCGAACAGGATGGCGCGGCCGATCGCCGGCCGATGCGTGGAGAGCTCGAGGTGCGTCTTCAACCGCCAGTCGACGTCGCTGTCGAGGAGCTCGGGCAGGAGCGTCGCGTCGAGGTTGCGCTCGTCGACCGCGCGCGCCAGCACGGCGTGGACCGCGTCGAACAGCGCTTCGTCCTCGTACTCCGCGGCGCCGCCGCGCTTGATCAGATGGCGCCGCAGGCGCGTCCGGACGTCGCGCTCGATCTCCCCCATCACCTCGTCGACGCGCAGCCTCGCCTCGGGCATCGCGTCACTTCGCCGAGAACGCGAGCAGGACGTTGCCCGCGATGCCCCGCCACAGCGAGTACCCCGAGTTGGTGACGACGATCCCGTCCGCGATCGCCGGGCCCGCGCCGTCGATCGATCCGCCCTTCGCGGGCACCTTGTTCACCGTCTCGTAGTCGCGCACCGTGTTGAAGTCCCAGAGAATCGACCCGTCCTTCGTCGAGTACGCGCGCAGGTGGCCGTCGACCGAGCCCGAGAACACGACGCCGGGAATCACCGACGCCGGCGCCGACTGCGCGCCCGTGCAGCCGCGGCCGGTGTTGCAATCGAGCTTCGGCGCCGGCGTGTGCCACAGCGGCTCGCCCGTCGCGAGCTTCAGCGCGAAGAGGCCGCCGGCTTCGTTCGGCGCCGCGAGCACGTCCGACACCGGCACGTACGCCGCCTGATCGTCGGCGGCCGATCCCCATTCGATGCCGCCGAGCGCGCCGCCCTTGCCCGCCTGGAATTTCCAGAGCGGCTTTCCTTCGTTGTCCGGATCGAGCCCCCACACGGTCCCCGATTTCTGTCCGATCACGAGCACGCGCCTGCCGCCGCCGAGCGTCCGCAGGATGGGCGCGTTGCCGAAATCGAAGTCGGGCCCGAGATCCTTCGGGCAGTTCTCGTTGTTGCCGCCGGGGCGGCAGCCGACGAGGAACGCGTCGGCGGACGTGGCCTGGTTCCACCACACGATCTTCCCCGTCTTCAGATCCATCGCGATCACCGAGTCGCTCGTCTTCACCGCCGGACCGGTGTACGAATTGCCGGTGCCGACGTAGAGCACGCCCTTGCGCTCGTCGATCGTCGGCGCGCCCCACACCGCCGCGCCGGCCGGCGCGTACAGCGCCGTGCCCTGCGCGTTCTTCCCGACCTGCTGCGGCGTCTCCGTGATCGTGTAGGTCTTCCAGATCTGGTTGCCGCTCGCCGCGTCGAGCGCGACGACGCTGCCGCGGAAGGTGCAGCACTCGTAGGTCGGCTGCGCGGCGGGCCCTTCCTCGATCGACGACACCGGCACGTAGAGGCGGCCGCCCGCGAGCGTCGGCGCGCCCGTCACGCGCGCGAACTTGTGCTCGTCCATCTTCTTCTTCCAGATCGACTGGCCGGAGACGGCGTCGAGCGCGTAGACGGTGGCCTTGAGATCGCCGAAGAACACGGCATCCTTGCCGGCGACGCGCGCGACGGTCGGCGCCGATCGGATGCCGCCCTCGGCCTTGAACGACCAGTACGTGCAGCCGGTCTCCGCGTCGAGCGCGTAGACGGTGCCGCTGTCGCTGCCGACGAACACGCGGCCGGCGACGATCGACGGGTTCCCGTACGCCTGCGTGCCGCCGGGGAATCCGAACGCCCATTTGAGCTTCAGGTTCGGCACGTCGGCGGCGGTGAGCCCGGGCTTGGGCTGATAGCGGCTGTTGGACGCGTCGACGCCCCACCCGTTCCACGACGATTTCGCGGCGAGGCTGCCGATCGGTCCCGGCTTCGCCTGGCACAGGCCGGCGTTCGGCGTGCCTTCCGGCCCGCTGAACGGCTTGCCGGTCAGATGCACGGCGAGCGCGCGTCGATCGGCAGAGGAGAGGTTGATCGCCTGCAGCGACATGCTGCCGCTCGTCATCGCGATCATGATGGCTTCCGGCGTCCGATCCTTCAGCGCCTCGCGCGACGGCGTGCGACCCTGCGGCTGATCGTGGCAGCTCGCGCAGTTCGCTCTGTAGAGCGCTTCCGGATCCGCATTCTGCGCTCCGGCCGCGAGCACGCGAACGAGAACGAGAACGAGAACGAGAACCAGAACGAGAACGAGAACCCCGAACGAGAACCGGAACCCTGAACGCTGAACGCTGAACGCTGAACGCGTCATTGTTTTTTCGCCGTGAACGTCCCGTCGCCGAGGCCGGCGATGGAGACCTTCCCTTTCATGGCGTCCTTGCTCTCGGCCGTGCCGGTGTAGGTGCACTCGAGGACGTTGCCCTGGACGTCCACCGTGAACTTGAAGCTGACGGCCTGCCCTTTGACGCTGCCGGCGAGATCGGCCTCGCCGAGCTGGCCCGAGTAATGGCCGGTCAGCTTCTCGCCGTCCTGCTTCAGCGTGATCGTCGGCGTCCCCGAGCCCGCCGAGGTCTCGACGGCGAACGCCCACTTCCCGGTGACGTCGATCTTCGATGCCTGTCCCGCGGCCGCCGGCGCCGCCGCAAGCATCGCGGCCGCCGCGATCATCGTCCAACGCGCAGCTCGTGATCTCATGTCTGGCTCCTCATCATGCCCACGCTACTGCCGCTTCAACTCCGGCAGATCGCGATCCGCGTCCTTCCAGTACTGCTCGACGAGCGCACGCTCGGCGCGCGCGGCCTTCGCGTCGCCGTTGTGCTCGGCGACGAGCATCCGTGCGTAGTGCGTGCCCGCGTAGTACGGATCGTGATCGCGCATCTGGTCCGCCGTCCACTGCGCGAGCTCCCAGTCGCCGACCTCGCGCGCCGCCTTCGCGATCGCCTCGAGCGTGAAGAGCGCCTGCGTCCACGCGTCGGGCCCCGGGGCCGCGCGTGCCTTCTTCGCGACCTCCTGCAGCATCGAGCGTCCCTTGTCGCGCTGCCCCGTGCGCAGGAAGAACTCGCCCTGCAGCGCCTGCAGCGGCGCGGCGACGAGCCCGCCGGCTTCGGCGCCGCGAATCGCGCGCAGCGCCGCGTTCGCCTCGTCGGCCGCCGCCTGGTACCGGCCGAGCGCGAGCTGCGCCTCGCCCGCGGCGACGTGCCCGGCCGCGCTCACGACCGGCGATCGATGCGACGTCATCGCGGCCGCGGCCTCGAGCGCCTCCTGCGCGCGCCCCCGCGCAACGAGGAACAGCGGCCACGCGCGCGTGTTGAACTCCTGCACGACGAGCGGCGACGCGATCGCGAACGATCGGCGCAGCAGCTCCTCGGCCTTCTTCATGCGGCCGACGTACTGATACGACGCGGCGAGCAGATCGAGGTTGTGCTGGTAGTGCCACTCGTACTCGACCGGGATCCGCTCCGCCTCGAGATACGCCGACTCCAGCGCGTCGGCCGCGCTGAACTCCGCGATCGCCTCGTCGATCCGCCCGGTCCGCCGCAGGGCGTGCCCGTGCATGTGCCGCGCGTGCGGCACGCCGGGCGCCATCTTCGCATAGGTTGCGCTCTCGGCGAGCGCCTGCGCGACGGCGCCGCTGTTCTCGTAGGCGTGCGCGAGGTAGTGGTGTCCGGCGAAGTGTCCGGGCGCCAGGCTCAGCGCGCGCTCGTAGAAGCGGACGGCCGCCGCCGTGCTCCCCTGCCCGCGCTCGGCCGGATCGGACGAGTCCGCGTGGCCGCGCTGCAGCCACAGCTCCTCGTCCTGCGGCAGCGCCGCGAGCGCCGCGTCGAGCGCGGCGCGATATGCCGCGAGCTTCGCCGCGTCGCGCGGCGCCGCCTCCGCCGCCATCTGCAGGGCGCGCAGCTCGACGTGCCTGCGGTCGTGGCCGCCCGGCGCCAGCGCCCGCGCGCGATCGAGCGCGGCGCGCGCCTTCTCCGGCGCGTTCAGCTCGATGTACGCGATGGACAGCGCGGAGTGCGCGATCCCGAGCGCCGGATCGATCCGCAGCGCCTGGTTGAACGATCGCGCCGCTTCGATCCAGACGTACGAGTGCAGGTACGCGAGCCCCTGATCGTAGAACGCCTGCGCCTCCTTCTTCGTCGTCGACACCGCGTCGTGCGCGGCGCCGATGCCGGTGCGCAGCGGCACCGGGCGCTCGGCGACGTCGACGACGCTGAAGGCCAGCGCGAGGACGAAGCAGACTGTCACGATGGGATCAGTTTACTGAAAACAAAAAAAGGGCGGCAGGCTGAAGCCTGCCGCCCGTGCTCTGTGTCCTCTGTGCGACCTCTGTGCCCTCGACACCATCCGGCGTCAGAAATCGAACTGAGCCCCCAACTTGAAGAACCGCGCCTGCAGGACGTTGGTCGGCCGCAGCCACTGGCTGCTCGCCAGCGTCGAGAAGGTGTTGGTCACGGTGAACGGCCAGTTGCTGTTCAGCACGTTGTACGCGTCGAAGTCGAGGCGGAAGCGATACTGCCCGAACTTGAACCGCTTCGACGCGCGCAGATCCACCTGATTCAGGTTGAACTGCCCGTACTGCGTGCCGGGCTCGATCAGGCTGACGATCTCGCCCGACGGACGGCCTGCCGAGAGCGGACGGCCGAACGCCTGCGTCACCGTCGCCGCCGGCGCCGTCCACGTCGCCAGGATCGCTGGCCCCGCGCCGCCGGTCTGCACGCCGCGGGTGAACTGGTACGTGCCGCTCAACTGGATGTCCAGCGGCAGCGTGAACGAGCCGAGGATCTTCGCGTCGGGCCGGTACGGATACTCCTGATGGCAGGCCTTCGTGCCATCGGGATAAATCTCGGTGAGCTCGGTCTGCGCGTTCGCCGTCCCCTGCCCGATGTTCGCCACCGTCCCGTCGAGCATCACCGACTTGATGCCGGCGTCGACGAGGTTGCACTCGTCGAACACGCGGCGCGTCGCGCTGATGCCCGCCTGGAAGAACGCGCCCTGCTTGACGCGCGCGGTGAGCGAGAGATCGTAGCCCTGGTAGATGTTCGTCTCGCCGCCGTAGTTCGACGAGAAGGTGAGCAGGCTGCTCGGCGTCAGGCTGAGGAGCGCCGGCTTCAGATCGTAGAGGCCGCACACCTGGTAGCCGCCGCCGCCGGGCAGATTCGGATCGCTCGGCGCCGAGAGGCAGAACGGACCGTCGTAGCTGCTGCGATCGTACCGCTGATCGACGGTGACCGTCTGGTTGCCGAACCGGCGTCGGTACCAGCCGCCCGACACCGACACGCGCGGCGCGAGCTCGTGCTGCGCGCTCACGGTGTATTCGAGGTTGTAGGCGCGCGCGAACCACCCCTCGAGCACCTTCGGATCGGTGAGCGTCGTCGAGGCGACGTTGCGGCCGAAGTTCGGCGTCGACGCCGACGGCGAGAGCTCGTTGAGCTGAAGCGTGCCGTTCGCGTCGAACGGCGATCCGTTGTTGTCGAGATCGCGCCACGGCCGGATGTCGGTGAGGCCGACGGTCGTCTCGGGGTTGTTGTTGTCCGTGATGCTGCCGGCCGCGAGGCCGACGCCGTTGACGTAGCGCGCGATGCTCGCCTTCACCGCGGTCCGGCCGTCGCCGAACACGTCGTAGGAGATCCCGAGCCGCGGGTTCAGGTCCTTCCAGTTCGTGACGCGGCCGACGCAGTTCGCGTTGAGGTTGTTCTTCCCGTCAGGGCACGTGCTGTACGAGATCGCCTGGTTGAACGTGCCCGCGGGCAGCGTTTCGGGATCGGCGGCGCTCATGAACCAGTCCCAGCGCAGGCCGGCGTTGATCGTCGCGCGGGCGATCGTCCACTTGTCCTGGACGAACACGCCGCTGTCGTTCTTGATCGAGTTGCGACGGTCGGTCGGGATGCGCAGCGTGACGCTCACCGGGTTCAGGTTGCCGTTCGGGAGCAGGCCGTTGTAGGTGACCGGCTGGATGTCGCGCGTGTACTGCTGCACGAGGCGCCACTTCGCCTGGCTGATCGTCGCGCCGAGGCGCAGCGAGTGCGAGCCGGTGACGTAGGACGCGGCGAACTGCTCGGTGAAGAGCTTCGAGAAGTGATCCGCCGGGTTGTTCCACGCCGCGGCGTTCACGTTCGTCGAGGAGTCGAGCAGCGTGACGAGCGGCTGCGCGCCGGCGAAGACGTCCGGCTGGTAGTTCTCCTGGTACTCCTGGTCGTACACCGCGAAGCCGGCGTCGAACAGCAGCTTGTTCGTGTGCGTGCGCGTCCACTTCGAGACCGAGACGAAGCTCGTCGGCGTCGCCTGAATCGCGGAGGCGTCGGGCGGAATGTTCGCCGCGATGCCCCAGTGGCCGCGCACCTTGTTCTGCTCGTCGTGGTAGTAGGACAGCTTGTCCTTGCCGCTGATCTGCGCCGACACGCGCCCCGCGATGCTGCGGATGTGGCCGTCGTCGATCCCCTGCCGCGTGAGGTCGGGGACGTAGCGGTACGGCGACGGATCGGCGTCGAAGTAGCTGTTCGGCGTCGTCTTGTTCACGCCCCAGTAGCGGTAGGTCGCGTAGAACCACAGGCGATCCTGCGCGATCGGCCCGCCGAACCCGGGGTTGATGTCCCAGATCTTGTCGAGGACGCTGACGTTGGTGAGCTTGTTGTTCGCGTTGTAGGTGAGATCGCCGCCGAGCTCCTGGCGCGTGCACGGCTGGCCGACGCCGGGCGAGATGCAGTTGTCCGACGCCCAGTTCTTCGGCGCGTAGTTGCCGAACACGACGCCGTGAAACGAGTTGCCGCCGTCTTTCGGCACCATGTTGACGCGCATGCCGCCCTGGCCCATCTCGGCCGAGTCGGCGCCCGTCACGTAGCTGATTTCCTGAAAGCTCTGGTCGTTCCAGTAGACGCCGCTGTACGCGCCGTTCGCGCACAGGTTGTTGAGGCGCATGCCCTCGACCGTCTGCACCGTGTCGGACGATCCGCGGTACTGCAGCGGCGACTGCTGCAGGTTGCCCGAGCCGCCGACGTCGCGCGAGAGCGCGCCGCCGCCGCCGAGCGAGATCGCGGTGCCGGGAATCATGATGCCGATCGCCTGAATGTTGCGGCCGGTCGGAATCGAGTCGAGCACGTCGCGCGTCATCACCGTGCGCGTCGTGATGTTCTGCACGTCGACGACCGGCGATTCCGCCGAGACGGTGATCGTCTCCTCGAGCGCGCCGACCTTCATGTCGGCGTTGATCGTCGCGGTGAAGTCGGATGTGAGCTCGACGTTGTCGCGCTTGACGACGCTGAAGCCGGGCAGCGTGAAGGTGACGGTGTACGTGCCGGGGCGCAGCGCTTCGATCTTGTACTGTCCGCTGCCGTCGGTGACGGCCGAGCGGACTCGCTCGATGAGCGCCGGGCTCGCGGCCTCGACGGTAACGCCCGGGAGTACGGCGCCGGACGTGTCCTTGACGGTGCCGGCGACCGCGCTGGTCTGCGCGAACGCGGCGACCGGCAGCATCAGGAGTGCTGCGCCCAACATGATGCGTGCAAACGTGCGCATGCCTTGCGTCCTCCTAAAATTTCACAGCGAACACGTGAAGAAAATACAGGTCCGTCGTCATTGTGCAGCACTCGTGCCGCGTGAGAACGCCCCTTCTCAGGGGTTCTGCCCCAGCAGAATTTGTTCACTCCAAAACTTCGTAGGTGAGAAGTAGAAAACGTAAACGGATGAGGCGCGCGTCGCGCGGAGCGCGCGCGAGCGCAATCGTGTGCGGACGAACGACTCTTGCGTGTGTTGAGGTAATCGACGATGTTCGAGCGATCTCGATAGCGCTGCTCAGAAAATCCCGCCGAGGCACAAGTACTTGATCTCGAGAAATTCCTCGATGCCGTACTTCGATCCCTCGCGGCCGAGCCCCGATTCCTTGACGCCGCCGAACGGCGCGACTTCGGTTGAGATGAGACCCGTGTTGATGCCGACGATGCCGTACTCGAGCGCTTCGGCGACGCGCCAGATCCGCGCGATGTCGCGCCCGTAGAAGTACGCGGCGAGGCCGAACTCGGTGTCGTTGGCGAGCGCGATCGCGTCCGCTTCGTCGCGGAAGCGGAACAGCGGCGCCACCGGGCCGAACGTCTCCTCGCGCGCGATCGCCATCGCGGGCGTCACGCCGGTGAGAATCGTCGGCTCGAAGAAGCGGCCGCCGAGCGCGTGGCGCGCGCCGCCGGCGACGATGGCCGCGCCCTTCGACGTCGCGTCGGCGATGTGGCTCTCGACTTTCTCCACGGCCTTGTCGTCGATGAGCGGCCCCTGCGTCACGCCGCTCTCGGTGCCGCGCCCGGGCGTCAGCTTCTTGACGGCGTCGGCGAGTTTTTTCGCGAACGCGTCGTAGACGGAGTCCTGGACGAGGAGGCGGTTCGCGCAGACGCAGGTCTGCCCCGTATTGCGGTACTTCGACAGGATCGCGCCCTCGACCGCCGCATCCAGATCCGCGTCGTCGAAGACGATGAACGGCGCGTTGCCGCCGAGCTCGAGCGACAGCTTCTTCACCGTCGACGCGCACTGCGCCATCAGCAGCTTGCCGGTCTCGGTCGACCCGGTGAACGAGAGCTTGCGGACGACGGGGTTGCTCGTGAGCTCGGCGCCGATCTCCGTCGCGGAGCCGGTGACGATGTTGAAGACGCCTTTGGGGACGCCGGCGCGCTCGGCGAGCTCGGCGAGCGCGAGCGCGGAGAACGGCGTCTGCGACGCCGGCTTGAGCACCACGGTGCAGCCGGCGGCGATCGCCGGGCCCGCCTTGCGGGTGATCATCGCGAGCGGAAAATTCCACGGCGTGATGCAGGCGACGACGCCGATGGGCTCCTTCGTGACGACGATCCGCTTGTCGGCCTGATGGCCGGGGATCGTGTCGCCGTACACGCGCTTGGCTTCTTCGCCGAACCACTCGAGGAACGACGCGGCGTACGCCACCTCGCCGCGCGACTCGGCGAGCGGCTTGCCCTGCTCGGTCGTCATGAGGAGCGCGAGATCCGCCTGATTCGCCATCATCAGATCGAACCAGCGCCGCATGATCGCCGCGCGCTCCTTGCCGGTCTTCTTCCTCCAGGCGGGAAAGGCGCGGGCGGCGGCGTCAATCGCGGTCCGCGTCTCGGCGCGTCCGAGCTTCGGCACCGAGCCGACGATCTCGCCGGTCGCGGGGTTGTCGACGTCGATCGCGGCGCCGCCGCGCGCGTCGATCCACGCGCCGTCGATATAGCACGCCTGGCGGAAGAGCGTCTGATCGGCGAGGGGAACGCCGCTGATTGTCCTGGTGGCCATCCGGCGATTGTAGCGCAGCGTCGCGAGTGGAGAGCAACCGCGGAGCACGCAGAGCTCGGAGAGCTGTCAACCACAGAGACACGGCGTCACAGAGATTGCGCGCGAGAGTCGGCGGCGCGCGACGCGGCCGGCGAAGCCGGCCGCTCGGCGCGGCGGGAAGACCGCTGCAAATACAAACGAACGCAAACCAGCGTTTGTATTTGCGGCGCTCTTCTGGCCGCGCGGCCCGCTGCGCGGGCCGTCGCGCGCCGCCGTTCGGCGCGGCGATCTTGGTGTCTCTGTGTCTCTGTGGTTACTTCTCTTCCGTCTCAGCGGTCTCCGCCGTCAAATCGCCGATTCGATCGATCGTCCTGTCGGCTGGTGGGAACTCCGCGCTCAGCTGCGGGTCGGCGGCGTAGTGCCCCTGACGCACGAAGACCGTCGTCAGACGATCGCGCCACGTGCGCTTCATCGCCGCGAGGATGCGGATCTTGTCGTCGACCATCACGTAGCGGTCCGCCGGAAAGCGGCGCTCGACGTCGTCGAGCATCTCCTCCTTGTGGATGTAGATGAGCACGTTGCCGCCGACGGCGCGCCACAGGCCGGATCGTTCGACCTTGCGCGGCTGGAAGACGACGTCGCCGTCGGAGAGGATCGCGACGCGGCCGCGCCGCGCGACGCGCTCGATCGCGTCGAACGCGCCGGGGTACACGCGATCCGCGAACGGGTACTGCAGCAGGAACAGCGACGCCTCGAGCAGCCCGGTCTCGCGCGGGTTCTCGATGCGGTACCGCTGCAGCGCGCCGAGGTAGTCCGCGTAGCCGAGCTCCTCGCGCAGCGCCTCGAAGATCTCCCAGTAGCGGACGGCCCGCGCCTCGCCCAGCGTCTCGATCAGATGACGTTTCAGATCCGCGATGACGGCGTCGTTGTCGAGCAGCGTGTTGTCGACGTCCAGCAGGAAGACCGTCGAGCCGTTCACGCGCGCGCGTCCTCCGGGCACGGCGCGTTCGCGTAGCCGGATCGGAACGGCGTGACGACGCCGGTCGCCGGCTCGAAGCGGTGGCGCCAGACGCACGCGGTGTCGTTCGCGAGCAGGTGAATCGACACCGAGGCCGTGTCGGAGATCGTGCTGACGTAGTGGATGTCGTCGGTCGGCGGCAGCAGCGTGTAGAACTCGCCGGGCCCGAGCTGCTGCCGCTTCGCGATCTCGAGGCGTGCGCGCGACGGATCGCGGCCGTCGTCGAGGCGGCGGTAGACCGTTTCGTCCTGCCGTCCGCGGTAGATGCCGACGAGCCCCCACGCGAGGTGATCGTGCACCGGCGTCGACGCGCCGGCCGGCACGACGAGCGAGAACAGGCACAGCGAGCCGTTCTCCGCGCGATAGAGGGCGTACTGCCCGATGCCGCCGCCCATGCGACTGCTGTCGTCCGGCTGCGCGCAGCCGTCGGGCAGCCAGCCGTCCGCCGCGAGCAGCGCGGCGAACGGCACCCGGAGCGCCTCGACGCGCTCCGCATCGTCGCGGACGGTCCGCATCAGGCGCGTCGTCTCGTCCACGAGCGCGCGGATCTCGGGCGCGTCGACCAGATAGCCGAAGTGGTGATGATGCTCGCCGTGGCCCATGTCGCACATAGCCACGGAGGATAACCTGAGTTACGGTCCCATGGCTCGTTCACCAATCGGCTGCCGTCATCGCACGGTCTTGAAGGCGGCCTGGGCGGTGACCGACGGCGTCAGCCGGCCGGTGCGCATGTTGCGCTCGATGCGCGTCGCGAACACGAGCGTCGCCTTCGGCGACAGCCGCGCGGCGATTTCGATTTTCCCCGCGACCAGGTGCTCCTGGAACGGCGCCTCGACGTGCAGCTGCTCGCCGATGCCAGAGGCCACCAGCCATTCCCGAATCGCCCAGAACAGCTGCATGTAGCTCGCCGTCTGTCTGAACGACGCGACGACGGGCTCGATCCGCGTCCGATCGGTGACGTCGTGTTCGGCGAGGATGCCCCACTGCCCGAACCCGAGGCGCGCGTACGCGCCGACCGTGCGACGATCGCCGCGCGTCGCCGTTCCGCGGACGATCGTCATGCCGCCGATGAGACGCTGGTTGCCGATCAGATCCACTTCGGCGAGCGAGCCGCCGCCCGATTCGCGCTCGCCCGACGGCTCGTTGCCGCCGGGCGCGTAGGCGAACGGCGTGATGTGATACCGCTTGGCGGACCAGAACAGCTTCACCTGCGTCGGCGCGTCGTAGTACCCGAGACGATTGCGCGACTTGATGTACGCGGCCAGGTCCGGCACGTTGACGCCCGTCGGCAGCTGATCGCGGCCGAACGCCAGCTCGATCGACGCGTTCGGGCGGTAATGAATCAGCGCCGTGTTGACGAACAGCGTCGAGGAGCGCGCGGCAGGATCGTACCCGAGCCCGGGACGCGGCGCCTCGCGGCCTTCCGCCGTGACGACGCCGGACACGCGGAACGCGTTCGAGATCGTCGTCACGTTGCGGTACATCAGGCGCGGGCGGAACACGTTCGTCCGCGCCCCGATCGTCGGCCATGCGCCCTGCTCCTGCATGTGAAGGCGCACGTCGTGCGTGAGCCGCGTGTCGGGCGACGGCTCGTACTCGCCGCCGCTCAGGCTCTGCGCGGCGTCGATGCCGCGGCCGTATGTGTTCAACGGTCCGCCGCCCTGCGGCGAGATGTGGCACGACGCGCAGTCGGTGTAGCCGAGACGGATCATCGTCGGCAGCGCGTACGCCGGCTCGTGCATGAGAAGGACAGCCGCCCCGGCGACGGCTGCCGCAGTGATGGCTCTCATGCGCATTACTTCCTCCCCGATGTCGCGACCGCGCGCGTCGATTGTCTGGCGGTGAAGTCGAAGCGCAGCTTCACCTCGTCGGCGGTCTTCACGCCGAGCTGCGACGGCCGGTCGATGCCGTAGTCGCTCAGCGAGACGGCGCCGTCGCCGACCGCGCGAAACGTCTCGCCGCCGCCGGTCACCTTCAGGTCGATCGCGAACGGCCGCGGCGTCCCGCGAATCGCGAGCGTCCCGGACACGTGGCACGTGGACGGCTGTCCCGCCTCGCGCTTCGCGCAGACGGCTTTGTCGCTCGAAAACCGGAGATCCGGCAGCTGTCCGTCGCTGGTCGTGAAGACGTACTTGCGCATGTGTTCGTCGCGCATGCCCATGCCGGTGCCGAGCGTCTTGACGGGAACGGCCGCCTCGATTCCCTCGAGGACGGTTCCTTCGGCGTCCTGGCGCAGCCGCAGCTTCGCCTCGAGCGCGGTCGACTTGCCGTGCACGCTGATCGCGGGAACGTTCGTGTCCACGGCGAACGACGCCGTGCCGCCGTGCACTTCGACAATGGCCGGATCGGCCGGCGCCTGCGATTGCGCGTGCGCGGCAGCCGCCAGATACGCGGCAACCGCGATTGCGCCCTTGATGCTGATTGCAAACCTCGATTTCATACGTTGATCCCCTTTTGTCCGGACGCGGCCGCGCCTGTCCGCGACGCTCGACGCGAGGCGAGCGCGCGCAGACCCGACGTCGCGTGTGAGTTGACTGGAAAGCGGAAAAACCGTGACGGCGGAACGAGCGGAGGTGACGGGAAAGCGGAACGGACGCGAGAGAGCTACGCCTGTGATGTTCCTGCGCGCGGCCTCGGCGCGCCGCGCGCCGGCTGGGGCTGGCGCGCCGAATACACGTCCCCGGTGAGCTCGACCTGACCGGCGAGCTGCGCCAGCAGGATCACGACGCGGTCCTCGAGATCGTCGAGCGGCACGCCCCGATCGAACTGTCGAAACAGCGCGTGCGCGAGCGCGGTGTGATCGCGCGTCGTGACGTCTCCGAGCCGCTCGATGAGAAACCGGAGAAGAAACTCCTCGGTGAGGTTCACGTAGCCGTCGCGCAGCGCGGCAACCGGCGTCGCCTGCGCGGTGATGTCTGCCGGAATCGGCGCGCCGCCGCCGTTCAGGAGCACGCCGGCGGAGAGCATCGCTTTCACGACGGCACGGCTCGTCTGATCCCACGGGCCGAACACGAAGCCCGACTCCTCGGCCTCCTGCCGCGCGCGCGCGGCCGCCTCGCGCGTCACGCGCGACACGATCTTCGGTTCGCCGCGCTCGGCCCCTTCGGCGACGATGTGATCGATGGCGCGGAACAGGATGTCCCTCGGGCGCTTCTCGGAATACAAGAGTTCCCGGCGCAGGCAGTCCCGCATCTGTCGGGAACGGATGAACCGTGGCGATGTGCGGTTGTCATCCGACGTTGTCATGTCTTTACGGGTTTTTGTGCATCCGTCATGCCACTGCAGCGATTTGAAACACCATTTGACCGGCAGACAGATCGCCGCTCTATGGTTCTCGGTGTGCTTTTCTGGCGGGAATCATTCGCGAAGCGACACGAGCGGCGCGCACGCCCGCGAAATGAGTGAGTCGGTATGTTCACAGCGTGATTGGCGCGCGTACACGCTGTACGCGGCGGAGCATCGCCGCGCCGCCGTCGATGAGCTCTCGCGGATCGTGAGCTCATGGACGGCCGCGCGGCCCTGCGCGATCACGGGATCGACAGGTTGTCGAACGTCGCCTGCGCGGCGGTGGTCGTCGTGTGGCTGCTCACGGCCAGGCCGACGAACACGTTCGCGCCCATCGCGATCGTGTCGCTGCCGACGAGCGTCCACGCGACGCCGTCGGCCGACGAGTACGCGTTGATCGTGCTGCCAAGGCGTTCAAGCTTCACCCAGTACGGCGCGGCCGCGAGCGGACCCGCGGTGCTCGTGCTCGTCCCGGCGGCGAGCGTCCGCCGCTGGAAGACAACGCCCTTGCTGAACGACACGAGCATCGACGCCTGCGCCGACGAGGGATCGAGCGTCTCGCGAATCATCACGCCCGCCTTCGTCCACGCGTTCGTGTTCTGCACCGTCGCGACGCGCGCCACGACGACGCCGTCGCCGCTCAGCGGCTTGTAGGCGTAGTGGAAGGCGTCGGCGGTGCCCCAGATGTCTGCGCCGGCGCCCTTGACCGTGTAGGTGGCGGTCGCCGTGTTCAGCGACGCGGTTCCGGCCGCGCCGACCGCGCCGACGTCCTGATGATTCCAGCCGGGCGGCAGCGTCGGCGGCGGCGCCGGCGTCCCCGGCACGACGCTGACGGTATCGAACGTCGCCGTCGCCGTCGCCGTCGTCGAGTGGCTCGAGACGCCGAGCCCGACGAGCACATCGGCGGCCATCGGAATCGCCGCCGTGTCGACGAGCGCCCAGATGACGCCGTCGGGCGATTGATACGCGTTGAACGTGTTGCCGACGCGATCGAGCCGCACGAAGTACGGCGCGGCGCCGCTCGCGCCGGTCGTGCTCACGCTGGTGCCGCCCGTCGCCGGCCGCCGCTGGTACGCGAGCCCCTTGCTGAACGACACGAGCATGAACGCCTGCGCCGCGCCCGGATCGACGCTCTCGCGGATCATCACGCCCGCCTTGGTCCACACGTTGGTGTTCTGCACTGTCGCCACACGCGCGACGATGCTGCCGTCGCCCGAGAGCGATTGATACGCGAACTGCAGCGCGTCGGCGGTGCCCCAGACGTCGGCGCCCGCGCCCGTGACGCTGTAGGTGGACGTCGACGCGTCGAACACCATCGATCCCGCGACGCCGACGGCGCCGATGTCCTGATGCGCCCAGCCGGCGGGCGGCGCCGCGGCCTGCGCGACGGTGAAGGTCTGGCCCGCGATCGTCGCGGTGCCGCTGCGCGCGGCGCCGCTGTTGGCGGCGGCGCTCACCGACACGGTCGCCCCGCCGGTGCCCGACGCGCCGCTCGCAATCGTCAGCCACGGATCGTTGGCGGCGGCGGTCCACGAACAGTATCCGGCCGTCGTCACCGCCGTCGTCACGACGCCGCCGTCGGCGGTGATCGACTGGCTCGCCGGCGAGATCGCGAAGCTGCACGGCGCCGCGTCCTGCGCGAGCGTGAACGTCTGCCCCGCGATCGTCGCGGTGCCGGCGCGCGCGGGCCCGCCATTGGCGGCCGCGGCGACGCTGACGCTGGCGCTGCCGGTGCCCGACGCGCCGGACGCGATCGACAGCCACGGATCGTTCGCGGCTGCCGACCACGAACACCAGCTCCCGGTCGTCACCGCGACGAGCGTCGTGCTCGCGGCGGACGAGGTCGCCTGCGACGCCGGCGAGATGGAGAAGCTGCACGCGGCGGCGTCCTCCGAGATCGTGAACGTCTGATCGGCAATCGCCACCGTGCCGCTGCGCGCGCCGGCGGCGTTGGCGTCGGCCGTCATCGTCACCGTGCCGTTGCCGGCGCCGGTCGATCCGGCCGCGACCGAGATCCACGGCGCGTTGCTGACCGCCGTCCAGCTGCAGCGCGCATCCGTCGTCACCGTCGCCGTCGTGCTGCCCCCGCTCGACGTCATCGCCTGGCTCGCCGGGGACACCGTGAAGACGCACGGCGCCGCCGCCTGCGAGACGGTCACCGTCTGTCCGGCGACGATCGCCGATCCGGTCCGCGCGACGTCGGTGTTCGCGGTGTACGACACCGAGACGGTGCCGTTGCCGCTGCCGCTCGCGCCGCCGGTGATCGTCAGCCAGCTGTCGACCGCGCTCGCGCTCCACGAGCAGGTCGTGAGCGCCGTGACGCCGAAGCTCGTCGTTCCCGCGTCGGCGGTCACCGACTGCGTCGACGGCGAGACCGTCGCGCTGCACGGCGGCGGCGCCATCGCCACGCCGTTCACGGCGACGTGATCGAACGTCGTCGCCGACACCGTGTCGGTCGTGTGGCTCGAGACGCCGATGCCGACGAGCACCGTCGCGGCCATCGCGATCGTGTCGGAGCCGACCAGCTTCCACGTCGTGCCGTCCGCCGATTGGTATGCGGTGAAGGTGTTGCCCGACCGATCGAGGCGCACCCAGTACGGCGCGGTGAGCGTCGTCGTGCCCGTGGTGCTCACCGACGTGCCTGCGGTGACGAGCCGCCGCTGGAACGCCGTGCCCTTGGCGGCCGAGAGCAGCATGAATGCCTGCGTCGATCCCGGCGCCACCGACTCGCGGATCATCACGCCCGCCTTCACCCACACGTTCGTGTTCTGAATCGTCGCGACGCGCGCGACGATCGATCCGTTGCCGTTCAGCGGCTCGTAGACGTAGTGCAGCGCATCGGCCGTGCCCCACACGTCGGCTCCGGCGCCGGCGACGGTGAGCACCGAGGAGTTGTAGTCGAACTCGCCGTAGCCGGGCATCCCGACGGCGCCGATGTCGGCGTTCTGCCACGGGGACGGCACCGGCGGCGGCGCCTGCTGCGGCGGCGACGAGGGGGTGGGCGGCGCGGCGCCGTCGATCGTGCTGCCGTAGATCGTCGCGTCGTTCTTGGTGCCGCCGGGCGCGGCCGTGAGGAACGCGTCGGGGCTGAGGATGATCTGATCGACGATCGCGCCGTCGCTGCGCTGCTGGACGCGCAGGCGGTGCTGTCCGGTCGACGAGAAATGCACCAGCGTCGCCGGCGCGCCGTTGAAGCCGTTGTCCTCCCATCCCCAGCCGCTCAGCGTGCCGGATGGATCGGTGAGCGAGATCTCGGCGCCCTGCGTGTCGCCGATGCGATAGAGCGGCGACCCGAATTGATCGATCCCGTCGTCGAACTGCACGCTCACCGAGTTGTTCGTCGTCGAGTTGCCCTGCGCTCTCAGCCGCACCCACAGGTGATAGCCCGTGCCGGCCATCGCCGTGAACGTCGTCTCGAAGTAGTTCGCGGGCGCCGCGAGCGGCGGCGAGATCTTCGACTGGCCGTGATCCGGATTCCAGAGCGCCTGCCGCCCGGCCGCGGTCGTGTCGCCCATGAACTGCCAGTTGCCGAACACGCTGCCCGGCGCGACGTCGGTCGCGGCCCACATCACAATCGTGCTCGCGCCGGCCGGCGGCAGCGGCGGCGGGGGCGCCGCGCCGTCGGTCGTGAAGCTCACGATCGGCCCCTTCGCCGTCATCCCCGCCATCGTCTTCGAGACGATGCGCCAGTAGTACGTAGTGCCGTGCTGGAGGAGCGGCAGCGCGAACCTCTGCGTCGTCGTCGTCGGATTGGCGGGATCGGTCGGGCCGAGCTGCTGGTTTGCGGCGAGGAGCGGCGGGTTGGGATCGGTGCCGAAGTAGATGTCGTAGAGCTGTCCCCACGGGCCGCCGTCCCATTTCAGCGCCAGCGAAATCGGCTGGCCGACCGACACGTCGGCGGGCGAGAGATAGACGGGCTTATCGGGGGGCTCGGGCACGAACCAGTCGGTCTCGATCGCGCCATTCGGCGCCGTGTTGTTCCACTTCCGCTCGAACTGATCGACGAACCACTGGAACATCCACGGCTTGGTCGTGAAGTAGTTGTGCTCCTGCTGCTGATTCGCCGACGGCGTCGTCCAGTTGGACGATCCGAACACCGCCATCTGCTGGCTGCCGAGGATGACGAGCTTCTGGTGGTTGAGCCCCGCGTGCGCGCGTACCTTGAGCGGCACGCCCGCGGCGTACAGCCGATCCATGTTGTAGGACACCCACTGGCGCGCCGGATCGCGGTACTCCTTCGTCTCGCCGATCAGCCGCACCGGCACGCCGCGCTGCATCGCCGCGATCATCGCGTTCGTATGCCGCTCGTCGGTGATGCGGTACATGATGACGTCGATGCGCTGCGTCTCGGCCGTGTACCGCTTGAGGATGCGCAGCGCGTAGTCTTCCTGCTGCGGGAAGTTGAGCGCCGGATCCTTGGTGAAGATCGGGTAGCGGCGCGTGAGCGGGCCGCTGATGTTCGCGTAGTTCGCGTAGTTGGCCGTGTCGAGCCAGTAGTCGTCGTACTTCGTCTTGAAGCTGTTGACGATCGACGGATCGTCGGAGAAGTAGATCGATTCGTCCTCGTAGTCGCTGTACGGCGCCTGAAACACGAACGCGGTCGGCGTGTAGTTGGCGCCGTCGAACTCGACGACGTTCTGCCCCGCGAAGATCATCGCCTTCCAGTGGAGGATGCCGCTCGCGGTGCGATAGCGCATCGGGATCCCGGCGTTCGCGAGGGCGGCAATCACCTCGGCGTTGCCGACGTAGATCGGGTTCGCGCGCGGATCGATCAGGACGCGCACCGGCACGCCCGCGTTCCAGCGCGCGAGGATGGCCGACTGATACCGCGTGTCCTGCATGAACCAGAACGCGACGTCGATGCCGACCGTCTCGTTGTTGATATAGGTGAGGAGCGGCGCTCGACAATCCTCGAACGCCGGATCGCACAGCCGCTCCGCCGCGCGCGCGCCCGGCGCCGCGCCGAGAAGGATGGCGGCTGCGGCCGCCACCTGAACCGCATACCACCACGCTCGCCGAATCACATCCCTCACGCCGCCTCCAGATGAGCCTGTGCTCGCGCCTCGGCAGAACTGCGAGCCAGGTGCCATCGTTTTCGGCGCGTGTTTCGAAAAAAGGCCGTAAGAATGCGTGAGCGGTTTCCTAATTGAGGAAACCGTCCGGCCGGGTACCGGAAGAGCGCTGCCTCTACTCTTTGGTAGACGCGCGCGGCGGGAAGGGGTCGAGCGGCGATTCAGCCGGCCCCGCGATGACCTTACCGTCGGGCTTGAAGCGGGAGCCGTGGCACGGGCAGTCCCACGTGCGCTCCGCTTCGTTCCAGTCGACCAGGCATCCCATGTGCGTGCAGACCGCCGATCGCGTCGTGACGGCGCCGCGCGGGTCGCGATAGGCCGCGACCTTCTGCCCATCGAGCTCGATCACGCGGCCCGCGCCGCGCGGCACGGCGCGCGTCGAGCGGCCTTCGACGCCCGCCACGCGATCGCGAATCATGTAGTACGGGTAGTCCCGGTTCTCCTTGATGTAGTCCCACAAGCCGCCCTTCACTTTCTTGCGGCCCGGGTCGAAGAGATCCGTCCACGGGTTGCGGCGGCCCGCGACGCGATCGGCCGCCATCATCGCCGTCAGCGTGCCGAACGTCATCCCGTTGCCCGAGTAGCCGGTGCCGGCGAACTGCCGCGCCGCCGTCTCGCCGATGTACGGCAGTCCGTCCGGCGTCTCGATCACCTGCCCCGACCAGCGATGCAGCACCTCGACGCCGCCGATCATCGACTGCAGCGTGCGCTCGAGGCGATCGAAGCACGCGTTCGTATTCTCCGCCTGGCCCGTCTTGTGATCTTCGCCGCCGAAGATCACGACGTCGTGATCGCGGCGCGGCTCGATGCGCAGGTAGTGGTAGGGATCCACCGTGTCCCAGAACAGCGCGTCGGGCACGCGGCCCTTCGCGACGCGCGCGCTCACGACGTACGAGGTGTAGAGCGCCAGCTTCGTCTGGAACATCGTCGCGCCGACGATGCCGGCGTTGCCGACGAGCGGCGTGTGCGTCGCGATCACGATCGACTGACACGTGATCGTCTTGCCGTTCGCCTTGACCGAGACCGGCCGATTGCTGAACTCCGTCGCCGGCGACTGCTCGAAGATCATGCCGCCGCGATCGGTGATCGCCTGCGCGAGCGCCGCGAGGTACTTGCGCGGGTGGAACCGCGCCTGGCCGTCGAAGCGGACGCCGGGGCCGCCGACAAACGGCACCTGATCGAGGAACTGCGCGTCGAAGCCGAGATCCGCCGCAAGCGTCGCTTCCTCGCGAAACGGCGCGCCGTCGCTCGCGCCGCCGATCGGCGCATGAAGATAGCCGGGCACCCACGCGAAGTCGCAGTCGATTGCGAGATCGTCGACGACCTCGGCGATCTGCTCGATCGCCGCGAGGCCCGCATCCCAGACCGCCCGCGCGTGATCGCGGCCGAAGGCGTTGACCAGCTCGGTCATGCGCAGATCGGTCGCCATCGTCAGATGGGCGCTCGTGTGGCCGGTATCGATCCCGGCGCACCGCTCGCGCTCGAGCACCGCGACGCTCCGCCCTTCCTGCATCAGCAGATGCGCCGCCGTCAGCCCCGTGATGCCGCCGCCGACGACGACTGCGTCGACGGCCTCGTCGCGCTCGAGTTTCGGGTATCGCGGAAAGGTGGCGGTGTCGCTCCAATACGGCTGAGTGGCGGTGCGCAGCGTCATGCGGATGCTGCTGGCACGAACCGTTCCGTGTCAGGCGGGAAAAAGCTGAGACGCAGACGACAGCGCCGGCGCGGCTACGCGACGTTCGGCTTGTCGTCCGACGCCGCGCGCTCGCGCTCGACCTCGATGGTGCAGTCGCTGAGGACGGCCGCCAGTGCGCCCACCGCCGCGAGAATCGGCGCGAACACGGCGCCGACGACGCCGACGGTCAACGGGAATTCCGCGACCGAGCGGCCGTGCTGCTTGATGATCACGCGCCGCACGTTGCCTTCCTTCAGCAGCTTCTCGACGGCGCCCTGAAGTTGGTCGGCGGCGACCTTGAACGATTCCTTGAACGTCCGATCGGTCATATGGCTCCCTGAGCGTAGACGAACGGGCGGCGGCAGAGGTTCAGTGCTGCCCCGTTGAAGGCTTCGGCGGCGCCGGCATCTGCGCCGCCGGCAGCCGCGGCAGCATCTCGTCGCGCATCGCCAGCTGATACAGCGCCGCGGCGATCTCGATCGCCGACGCCTTCACGTCGTCCTCGATGATCCGCTCGTAGGTGTCGAGGTTCGTGTGGTGCGTGTGCGTGTTGTATTCGATCGGGTCCTGGCCGAAGCCGATGCCGGCGAGGCCGGCGTTGTTGAACGCCGTGCTGTCGGTGCCGCCGATGTTGCGGCTCGTCGTCGCGACCGCGCCCATGACGCCGAGGTCCTTGAACGGCGCGAGCGCGTCGCGCACGATGGCGGCCGCCGAAGGCGGACCGAAGACGCTTGCCCCGCGCGCGCGCCCGGTGCCCGAGTCGATGTTCAGGTACGCGGCGAGTTTCGCATACTCCGGCTTCGGGTTCTCGAAGCTGCCGAAGTGCTCGCGCACGTACGCTTGCGAGCCGAGAATCCCCTCCTCCTCGCCGCTCCACAGCGCGACGCGGATCGTGCGGTGCGGCGCGACGCCGATCGCTTTCAGAATCCGCGCCGCTTCCATCATCGTCGCGCAGCCGATCGCGTTGTCGGTGGCGCCGGTCGCAGCGTGCCACGAGTCGAGATGGCCGCCGAGCATCACGACCTCGTCCTTCTTGTCGCTGCCGGGAATCTCCGCGATCGTGTTGTACGCGGTGCGTCCCTCGGGATACGTCTTGTTGACGATGTCGAACTCGAGCTCCACGGGGGTGCCGTCGGCGAGGATGCGCGAGATGCGGCCGTAGTCTTCGTTGCGCATGACGACGGTCGGCAGCGTCTTCGTGAGGTCGTACGTGCGGTTGCTCTGCGCGATGATCTGGCCGTGCTCGCGCCCGGCGTCGTTCACGCGCACGCGCGCGCCGCTCGCGACGAGAAACTCGTCGATGCGCCGGTTCAGCTCGCCCGGCGGAATCGGCGGCGCCGGCTGATTGTTGCCGCGGCCGCGGCCGAACTGTCCGGCGTTCGGGTTGTTGGGGTCGTACTGCGCGCGCGCCTGATCGTCGGGCCGCCGCTTCGGCGGCGGGTTCAGATTCACCGGTACGATCGTCTGCCTGCCGACCAGCACGACGCGCCCCTTGACCTTGTCGCGCGCCGCGTCGAGCGCCGCCGTCAGCTCCGACGACGTCGGCCGCTCCCCAAGCAGCAGCTGATACGCCTGCGCGGTGACGGCGCCGTTCGTGCCCGGCGTCCACGCGAGCGCTTCGGTCGTCAGCGCGTCCTTGACGGGCGACACGATGTGCGCGGTGAGCCGCTCGTTCACCCAGCCGGGATGGCCGAAGTCCCACGGCTCGAGGTGGCCGTTGGCGAAGCCCCACGACGTCATCTCTGTGATCGCCCATTCGCCGGCCGCCTTCAGGCTCGGCGACCCGGTGACGCGCGGCCCGTACACGTCGGCGAGCATGTGCAGCGTGTGCATGATCCGCGAGTGCGCGTTCTCTTCCTGGCGGATCTTCGTGTTGATGTCGGCGTCGAGGCGCGGCTGGGCGGCAAGCGGTGCGACCAGCGCGGCGACGGCGGCGACCGCCGAAAGGCGCTTGAGCATGGCGTAATCCTACCCTGTTAACCTCGCGGCGGCCTGGCACGTATATACCGGATGATGACGAGAATCTGCACGCTCGTGGCGCTCCTGCTGCTGACGGCCGGTCCGGCGGCGCTCTCCGCTCAGCCGAGACCGGGTGACGAACAGAACGCGAACGAGACGCGAGACCGCGTCGGGCGGATTCTCGACCAATACCCGCCGTCGCTCCGCCAGGTCCTTCGGTGCGATCCGTCGCTCTTGACCCGGCCGGATTACCTGGCGACCTATCCGACGCTCGCAGCCTACGTCGCGCAGCACCCCGAGGTCGCGCACAACCCGACGTTCTTCATCGGCGGCCAGTGCGGCGCGGGCGGGAGAAATCCGGATGCTCGTTCGCAGGTGGCCATCTCGCTCGAAAGCATCTTCGTCGGCCTCGAGGTGATGCTCGGCGTGATGTTCGCCATCGGCACGCTCGGCTGGATTCTGCGGTCCGGGATCGACTATCGCCGCTGGCAGCGCGCGATGAAGATCCAGACCGAAGCGCACACGAAGATCGTCGATCGCCTCGCGTCGAACGAGGACCTCCTCGCGTATATGAACTCGGCCGCCGGGCAGCGCTTCCTGACGGCTGCGCCGATGATCGCGGCCCCGGCCCTTGACCACGCGCTGCCGGTGAATGCGCCGATCAACCGCATTCTCTGGTCGGTGCAGGCAGGCGTCGTCCTGACGGTCGCCGGCATCGGGCTGTTCGTGGCGCGGAGCGGCGTCATCGAGGAGGCGGCCGAAGCGATGCACGTCTTCGCGATTCTCGTGATCGCGCTCGGCGTCGGCTTCGTGTTGTCGGCGGTCGCGTCGTGGTTGCTGTCGCGCCAGCTCGGGCTGCTCGCGTCGCACGCCGACCATGCCTGACGCGCTTGTCTCCGCGCTCGACCGGTTCGACGCCGACCCGTCTGAGGCCGACGTCGCGTTCCAGATGGACGAAAGCGCGTTCCGGATCTTCTACGATCGGACGGCGCGGCCCGTGTGGGCGTATCTGGCGCGGATACGGGCGATCCGCGGCTCGCCGACGATCTGCTGCAGGAGGCCTACTACCGCTTCCTGCGCGCGCGCGTCGCGCACGAGAGCGACGCGCACCAGCGGAACTACCTGTTTCGCATCGCCACGAACCTCGTGCGCGATCTCCGCCGGCGCCCGCGCGCCGAGGAGACGTCGATGGCCGACGCCGCCGATCCGCGCGCCGGCGACGTCGCCGCCGCGGCCGCGCGGCGCGTCGATCTGTCGCGCGCGATGACGCGGCTGAAACCGCGCGAGCGCGATCTGCTGTGGCTCGCCTACGCGCAGGGCTCGTCGCACGACGAGATCGCGGCGGCGCTCGGGCTGAAGACGTCGAGCATCAAGATGCTGCTGTTCCGCGCGCGGCGCCGGCTGGCGGCGCTCCTGCGGGAGGGGGGCCGGTGATCGAGTGCGATCGCGAAGCCGACGTGTTCGAGGCGGTCGCGTTCGGGCGCTGGCCGTCGCACGCCCCTCGTGAGCTGCAGACGCACGTCGCAGGCTGCCCTGTCTGCCGCGAGCTCGTCGCCGTCGCCGCGCCGCTGCAGGACGATCGCCGGCGGCTGATGCGCGCGGCGGAGCCGCCGACGGCGGCCATCGTCTGGTGGCGCGCGACGATTCGCGCGCGCGCCGAGGCGGCGCACACGGCGATGCAGCCGATGACGATGTGGCAGGCGGTGGCGGGGACGTGCGTCGCGGTGGTGACGGCGGCGCTCGCGGCCGGCGCCTGGCGATCCGGCGCCGCCGACGGCCTCGCTGCGGATCTGCTCGCCCGCCTCGTGATCGCACGTCCGGGCAACGCGCTCGTCGGTCTCGGCATCGAGCACACGCTCGTCGTCCTCGGCGTCCTCGCCGCCTGCCTCGTCCTCGCCCCCATCGCGCTGTACTTCGCGCTCGCCGACGACTGAGGGAACCACGAAGACACGAAGCATCACGAAGACACGACGATCGAAGGCGCGTGCGGACGGGCCCGCGAAGCGGGCCGCGCGCGCCTCAGCTCTGCGCGCTCTGCGGGCTCTGGGGTTGCTTTCCGTGACGCGCTACGGCTGCGCACCGGCGGCGACGATCGCGATCCGGTCGCCCTTCGGGCTCACCGCGATCCGCGTCGCGCCGTGGATGCCGAGCGCGCCGAGATCCGCGAGGCGGGTCCAGCCGCGCGCGTCGCGCGTCCACGCGTACAGCACGTCCTTCTCCGCCATCAGCAGACGGCCGTCGGGCGTCCACGCGAGATCCGCCTCGTTCGCGCCGGCGACGGCCGCGACGAGCGTCGTCACGCTGCGAGTCTTCGGATCCAGCTCGCGCACCATCAGCGATCCGTCCTCGTCGCGATCGACAAAGCTGATCGTGCCGCCGCGCGGAATCCGCTGAATCGAGCGCTGGATGCCGCGTGCGACCTCCGACGCCTTGCCGCTCCGCGTGTCGGCGATCTGCAGCGTCGCCGGCTGGCCGAGGACGAAGAGCGCGAGCGTCTGATCGTCGCACCACGCGTGATAGCCGACCGGCTTCACGCCCTCGAGCACGAGCTCCGGATTCGTCCCGTCGAGCGTGAAGCGCCACAACCGCTGCGCGCCGTCGGCTTCGACGCGCACGACCGAGATGTGCGCGCCGTCGGGCGTCACCGTCGGCGAGTACTCGCTCTCCGGCGTGTTCGTCACACGCGTCGTCTCGCCGCCGGCGACGGCGTAGCGGTAGATGTCGGTCTGCGGCGCGCCGCGGTTCGACGTGAAGAGGATCGCCGCGCCGTCGGGCGTGAACGACGGCTGGTTGTCGTAGCCCGGCGTATGCGTGATGTTCACGGCGCCGCCCACCGCCGGCTGCGCGCGCGGCGAGAACGACGCCAGAAAGATGTCAGTGTCCGGTGGCGGCGCCGGCGCCGGTGCCGGCGGTTGAAAGCTCGCCGCGGCGATCGCCAGCGCCGCGAGCAGCATGCGCGGCATACAAGGGCGCATTGTAGAGCACGCGGTCCCACGGCACCCAGAACACGTAGCACAGCATGAACTGCTCGAAGGTGGGCCCCATCAGCATCCGGATGCCGACGAGGAAGCCGAGGCCTGCCGGGACGAGCAGCATCCGCGCACGCCGGCTGAAGAGCGTCAGCGGAAACAGCGTCTCCACCGAAACCGACATCGCCGCCATCGGCCGCGCGGCCCACGGGTGATTCGCGACCCAGATGCCCCACGACGTCAGCGGCTCGCCGTCCGACAGGTGATACTGCTGCCGCAGGAGCAGCAGCGCGAGGTTGTCCGACGCGATCCAGGCGAGGCCGGAGTGCCGCAGCTTCGAGATGCCCGCTGCGCAGAAGATCAGCGCCATCATCACCCAGACGAACTTGATCGGCCAGGTGTACTCGCCGTCGATCGCTCGCTGCGCGCTTTGCGGTCCTTGCTCGCTTTGCGGTCTTTGCTCCCTTTGCGGTCTTTGCGTGCGACGCGCGGCCATCCACGCGTCCACGGACCACGCGTCGCCCGCGTGCGAGAGCGCGAGCGCGCCGCTTGCGAAGACGACGAGCGTATCGAAGTGCTGGGTCTGCCCGAAATTGTGCGGCAGCCCCATCAGGTAGGCGCCGAGGCCGAAGGCCACGATCATCGCCGGCCGCGTGAACAGGCCGATCGCGCTCAGCAGGAGCGCCGCCTTCCAGATCGTCTGCAGCCCTGCGATGGCGGCCGGCGCCAGCGGCTGCAGTCCCGTCGTCTCGAACAGCCAGATCGGCATCCAGAAGACGCGCGAGTACGCGCCCCACGGCGAGAAGTCGTGCGGCAGCTGCCACAGGAGCAGCGTGCCGAAGAACAGCGCGCGGCACACGCCGAGCCTCAGCGGCGGCGCCGGCGCGAACCAGAAGGCGTTCCACCATGCGGCGATCGCCTTCACGGTCGCGCCTCCGCGATGAAGCGCCGGCGATCGGGGCGGTCGACGTTCGCGGCGTGGCGATCGATCGTCCATTCGAGCTCGTAGAGCCGCAGCGCGACGATCGGCGGGCCCTCGTGCGCGTCAGCGCGCCTCAGCTGCTCGTAGCGCGCGAGCAGATCCGGCAGCGCGGCGCGGACCCGCGCGGCACCGCCAGGGCCGTCCATGAGGCGCTTCAACGCTTTCGGCAACCGCGACTGATCGAACGGCGCGACGTAGCGGTTCGCGTCGAGCGCGAACTCGCGGCCGTCGGCGGTCACGCCGAACAGCCGCAGCCAGGTGAACGTCGGGCTGGTCCAGAGGCCCGAGAACATCGGGTACTGCGAGAAGGGCCAGTGCTCCTGGTCCGTCGCGATGTCGAAGACGGACCCAGCGATGACGCACAGAAACACGACGTTGAGGCAGATGCGGCGCACCGGGTTTCTGGCAGAGCAATTCGCGTTCCCGTGCTCAGCTGAGACCTCGACAACAATGGCGCGAGTGTTGCGAACGGAGCTGATCGATTCGCAGCGCTGCTGCCTATGGATATCTCGATCGTCATCTGCACCGCCAACCGCGCCGCCGGCCTCCGGGACACGCTCGCCAGCCTGGCGGGTGTCGCCTGGCCCGGCTCTGCCGAGCTGCTCGTCGTCGACAACCGCTCGACCGACGGCACGCGCCGCGTCGTCGACGAGGCCGCACTCGCGTGCCCGTTTGCCGTGCGGTACTTGTACGAAGGCGGCGAAGGAAAATACGCCGCGCTGAACAGCGGCATCCGAGCCTCGCGCGGGCAGATCATCGCCGCGACCGACGACGACGCGCGGTTCGAGCGCGACTGGCTCGAGCGTGCGGCCGGCGGCTTGAGCCGCTACGGCTGCGACTTCGTCGGCGGCCGCGTGCTGCCAGTGTGGGGCGCGCCGAAACCCGAATGGCTCGCCGAGACCAACGGCTTGCACACAAAGGTCATCGCTCTGCTGGATCACGGAAATGCGCCGCGCGAGTTCGGGCGCGGCGGCATCTCGTGGCCGCTCGGCGTCAACGTCGCCTATCGCCGCGAAGTCTTCGAGCGCGTCGGCCTGTTCGACAGCCGGCTCGGCCGCAAGGCGGGCACGCTGCGCAATCAGGCGCAGCGCGAGTGGCATCTGCGCGCGCGCGCGTCCGGCGTGCGCGGCTTCTATCTGCCGGACATGGTCGTCCACCATCTCGTCGCGCCGGAGCGCCTGCAGAAGCACTACTTCCGGCGCTGGTTGTACTGGCACGGCATCAGCCGCGCGATGATGTTCCGCCAGGGCGGCTTCGACATGGAAGAGCCGGAGCTCGAGAATCCGCCGCACGCGGGCGCGCGTCGGATTGGCGGCGTGCCGACGCATCTGATTGGCAAAGCGCTCCGTACCGCGCGCAGCATGGTATGGCACACGCTGCGCCGCAACGACGGCCTCGCCTTCGAGCACGAGCTGTGGCTCTGCTTCTTCGCCGGCATCGTGCGGCAGCGTTTCGTCGATCGGCGGCTGCCGATCGCCGAAGGTCCCGCCGCGTCGCCGCACGAGGAGCGCGGCGAGCCGGCGCTCGAGAATCTCGGGCGCGTGTAAATCGCGACGCCCGCCGACCGCTCCGCATACCGTCGAAAAGGGAAGGGTGCGCGCGCGCGACCCGCGCGTCGAATCAGTTCGCGGCGCCGCGCGCCGCGTCGCGGAGACGCCGCTCGAGAAACCGGCGCTCGGGCTCCGAGCATTCGCAGGCGAGCGCCGCGCGGAAGCACTCCGCGGCGCGGTCGCGATCGCCGGTCTCGAGCGCGAGCTCGCCGACCGTGGCGTGCAGCAGGTAGTAGCGGGCGAGCACCGCGTCTCCGGCAATCGCGTCTACGGCGGCGAGCCCCGCGCGCGGCCCGTGCACCCGTGAGATCGCGATCGCGCGGTTGAGCGCGACGACGGGCGTCGGCTTCATCACGAGCAGCGAGTCGTACAGCTCGGCGATGCGCGGCCAGTCCGTCTCCTCGTAGCGCGCGGCGACGGCGTGGCACGCGGCGATCCCGGCCTCGACGTGATACACCGTCAGACGGTCGCCGGACGCCGCCGCGTCGAGGTGCTGCAGGCCGCGCGCGATCGACGAGGCGTCCCACAGCGATCGATCCTGATCGGCGAGGCGCAGCAGCACGTCGTCGTCGCCGACGCGCGCCGGCAGCCGCGCGGCCTGCAGGTGCAGCAGCGCGACGAGCGCATGCACCGCCGCCGCGCCGTTCACGGTGCACAGCTTCGCGCCGGCGTCGGCGAGCAGATCGCCGAGGCGGATCGCCTCGCGGCACAAATCGCTGCGCACGAGCCGATCGCCGGCGTGCGCCGCGTAGCCTTCGTTGAAGAGCAGGTACAGCACGTCGAGCACCGAGTCGAGGCGCTCGGCGTAGTCGGCGGCGGTGAGCTCGAAGCCGATGTCGGCGTCCCGAAGCTGGCGCTTCGCGCGGACGAGCCGCTGCGCGATCGCGTCCTCGCGCGCGAGGAACGCGTGCGCGATTTCGCGGACGCCGAAACCGCACACGATCTTGAGCGTCAGCGCGACGCGCGCCTCGCGCGGCAGGATCGGATGGCACGCGAGGAACATCATCGCGAGCTGATCGTCGTCGGGCGGCGCCGTCTCGCTGCGCAGCCGCGCGTCGGCCGACGGATCGACGCCGGCGGCGGCAATCATCGCCCCGGCGGCGACCGTCTCGCTCTGCCTCGCCGGCGCGCGATCGGCGGTCGAGGGATCGAGCTCGACGAGCCGTTGATCGCGCCGCAGGAGATCGAGCGCGCGGTTCTTCGCTACCTGAATCAGCCAGGCCGAGGGGTTCGCCGGCTCGCCCTGGAGCGGCCACAGCTGCAGCGCCTTGACGAGCGCGTCCTGCGCCGCTTCCTCGGCCAGCGACAGATGCCGCGGGCCGAGGATCCGCGTGAGCGCCGCGACGATGTGCGCGAAGACGTGCTGGAAGTTCAGATCGTCGATCACGGCCTCGTGACTTCCACCTCGCGCACCTCGATGCTGCCGTAGTCGAGGTGCGGGCAGCCGTTCGCGATGGACACCGCCTCGTCGTACGACGCGGCTTCGATCACGAACAACCCGCCGATCACTTCCTTCCCTTCCGTGAACGGCCCGTCGGTGACGACAATCTTCGAGCTGTTCTTCCGCATGACGCGGCCGGCGCCGTCGCGCAGCTTGTGGCCGCCGGCGAACTTGCCCGCGCGCTGCAGCTCGTCGCGCCACGCGCCGTAGCGCTGGATGATCGCCTGGAAGTCGGCGGGCGAAAGACCGGCGAACGCAGTTCCATTCTCTCTCAGCATCAGCGTGTATTTCGGCATGTATCCCTCCGTCGCGGGATAGAACGATCGAGCCGGCGCGGAATCGACAGAATACCGGAAGGCGGGCGGTCAGCGGGATGCCCGGCGGAGCTCCTCGAGCGCGCAGGTCAGGACCGGCGCCTGCGGCCGCCGGATGTCGAGCTGATCCCAGCCGACGATGAGCATCGGCTTCGGCTTCAGGAACGAGCGAACGAAGGCGAGCCGCTCGAGCAGGGCGCCCGAGCCCAGATGGTATTCGACCACCTCGTGGTCGCCGTTCGCGCGGCGCTCGGCGCGCACTTCCTCGATCCGGCCGACGACGCGGCCGTCGGCTGTGCGGACGCGCTGGCCGAGCACGTCGTCGAGATAGACGAAGCGGCCGCGGCGCGTCACGCCTCCTCCTTCCCGCCGGGCAGCGGGCGGACCGCGCGGCGCCGCAGCCAGTCCTCGACGCGGAGAAGCCGGCGCCTCGTCGCCTCGTCCACGTCGATCTCGAGGTCGACGCCGACGTCGCGAAGCGCGGTGAGCGGCAGGCGCACCGGCCGCAGCGACACCGGCAGCCAGCGGATCGCGGCGCGCCGCACCCAGCGGCCGAGCGTCGGGTTGATGCGGCGCGCGAGCGTCACGGCGCCCACTTCCATCGCGGCGACACGCGGCGGCCGCCCCTCCCGCAGTTCGAGGAGCACGTTGTCGACGCGGCCGAGCCTGCGCTCGTCGCCGTCGAGGAGCTGCGCGTCGAGGAGATCGCGAACGAGATGGATCCCGCGGTCAGCCATCATCCACCGAGAAACTGCAGCGGGATCGCGACGACGGCCAGCGCGAACGCGAGCGCGACGATCGCGATCACCGCCACGTTGGTAATCCAGCCATTCGTGTACTTCCGCAGGTGCTGTTCGTCGTTCATCACGATGAGAAGCGGCGCGATGAGGATCGGCAGCGCGATGACGGTCACCGCCATCGAGAACATCGTGAAGGCGAGCGGATCGACGCCGAAGAGCGACGGAATCGCGCCGAGCGCCACGGCAATCGTGTAGCCGACCGCGAAGCGCGCCTCTTCGGCCGGAGGCTGATCCTCGGACCACTCCCATCCGAACGTCTGCCCCGCGATGTAGCTGATGTCGAGCGCGAGCTCGAGCGCCGCGCCGACGCAGCCGATGAACAGCGACGCGCAGAACAAGCGGAAGCCCCATCGCCCGAACGGCAGGCTCAGCATCGTCGCCGCCTGCTGGTAGGAATCGCCGTTGATGCCGCGCGGCGCGAGCACGACCGCCGCGACGACCATCACCGACATCGCGACGAGCCCGCCGAACATCATCCCCGCCGCGGCGACGATGCGGTTCGGCATCAGCTCCTTGACGCTCCATTTCTCCTCGACGGCGCCCGACGAGTAGAAGGAGAAGAGATACGGGCTCACGGTCGCGCCGAGGATCCCGACGGCGAGGTAGCCGTACTGGGCGGGGTCGTGCGGCGGCCGGTGCGGCACGAGCCCGCGCGCGAGCTCGCCGGCCTCCGGCCGCAGCCACCACGCGGCGACCGTGAACGACAGCGTGACCAGGCCGAGCGCCGCGACGCCGTGCTCGATCGATCCGAAGGTCGCGAACCAGAGGAGCGCCCAGACGAGCAGCGCGACCGGAATCGCCCAGACGCGAATCGTGATGCCCGTGGCGAGCTCCAGCGCGAGCGACGCGCCGCCGATCTCCGACGCGAGCACGAGGAGATCCACGACGACCTGCGTCGTCAGCGGCCAGAGGTGGACGCGAATCCCGAAGCGCTTGCGGACGGCCGCGACGACCGGCTCGTGGCTGACGGCGGCCAGGCGTCCCGTCATCTCGGTCAGGAACGCGATGCAGATCGTGCCGAGCGCGATCGTCCAGAGCAGGCTGTAGCGGAAGGCGGCGCCGGCCTGGATGGCCGTGCCGATCGACCCCACCTCCAGGTAGCCGCCTACGCTCGTCAGGATCCCCAGGCCGATTTTGGTGAGGCTCTTCACCGGGAGGCGTGCCTACCCGCCGCCGCGCGCGGCCAGCGCCGCCTCGCGCAGCCGCAGCTCGATCGCGCGAAGCGCGCCCGGGTCCGGCAGGGCGTGCGCGCTGTCGGCGTCGCGGATCATCGCGGTCATCCGCCGGCAGGCGTCGGCCGCGCGCGATCGTGCGCCGGCATCGACACCCTCCGCCTGCTCGATCTGCTGCGCGAGCGCATCGAGCTTCTCGTACGCCGTCGACAGCAGATCGTGCATGTAGGTGCCGGGCACGAACTCGTTCTTCGCCATCTCCTCCGCGAACTGCACCGACGCCGACCACGACGCTGCACGCTCGAGAAGCCGCGCGAAGCCGGTAGCTGGATCGCGCGCGCAACTCGCCGCAGACAAGACCGCGATTGCAACGAGCGGAAGCACGGCCCTTTGTGCGGAATCGGAGAGGCGGCGCGTCCGCCTCTCCGATTCCCGGAGCCAAGCCGCAAAGAAATACAGCCCGCCGGCGATGAAGACGAGCCCGGCGGGCACCCACATCAGCAGCCCCGCGAGCTGCTGATCCTCGAGCGGCGTGAGGCCGAGCGTCGTCGCCGGGCGATCGTAGAGCGGATACCAGACGCGCGGGGAGAACGCGAGCAGCGCGCCGAGCACGCCGCTGTGCATCGCCGTCGCGAAGACGTACACGACGGCGACGCCGTAGCCCATGCGGCCGTAGCGGCCGTGCGCCATCCCCCACCAGAAGAGCGCCGCCGACGTGAAAAAGCACGTGTGCTGTACCGCGTGCACCGCGTCGTGCTGCAGCGCCGCGTCGTAGAGCGACGGCATGTGCCAGACCCAGAGCACCGCCGCGTGCAGGAGCCACACCGTCGCGGGCGCGGTCAGCGCAGCCCACGCCGCCGCGGCGCGGCGTCCGCGGACCCAGTGCATCACGGTCCGCCGTCCGCCGCGCGGCAGCGTCCACATGAACGCGACGAGCGGCGACGCGAGCGCGACGAGCGGCGCCGCGACCACCATCAACAGCTCGTGCTGCGCCATGTGCGCGGCGAACAGCCGCTCGGCGAGAACGTCGAGCGGCGAGAGGAGCGCCGCCGCCAGCGCGAGCCATCCGCACGCGAAGGCGATCGCCTGGCCGCGCACGATCCCTTGTCCGACGCCGGCGTTCCGCCACAACCGCGCGACGCCCGCGCCATACGCGACGCCGACGGCGACGACGACGCTAGACACAAACATTGTGGAGCGCCACCTTGGTGATCGCCATCGCGATCGTGAGGACGACGAACAGGACGGTCGTCAGCGCGCCGAGCATCGCCATGAATCGCGCGCGCTCGGCTTCGGCGCGCGCACCGCGCTCGCGATCGGCGCTCCACCCGACGACGCCGGCCGCGACGATGACGACGAGCGTCGCGGCGGTGATCGCGTCGATCGAGATCGTCGTGTGGTGGTTGCACGCCCACTTCACGAGCGAGTAGCTGATGGTCAGATCGCTCGCCCACGCGAGCGGCGGCACGAGAATCGCCGCCCAGAGCGCCGAGTCCGATTTCAGATGAGCCGCGGCGCCCAATAGATCACCCCGTAAATCGGCAGCCACGCCGCGACGACGAAGTACCAGTAGACGGCGTTCTCCTCGACGTCCACGAAGCGCTTTTCTTCGATCGGCCCGATGAACATCAGCGCGGCGATCACCGCCGTGTCGAGGAAATCGGTGAGGATGTGCGTCGTGTGCAGGCTGAGGAGCAGCCACACGACCGAGCCGTACGCGTCGGTGTTCCACAGCACGTTCAGGTTGAAGAACTCCACGGCCCGCACGGCATTGAACGCGACGCCGAAAACGAGCTGCACGGCGAGCCACCGCTGAACCCGCCGCAGATCGACGTGCTCGGCGGCTGTCTTCGCGAGATGATTCGGAATCCCGCTCGCGAGCTGAATCGCGACGTTCAGCGTCCCCCAGAAGAGCGCCGGCGGCGCGATGCCGTCCGGCGGCCACTGCGCGTTGCGCGTGCGCAGGTAGAAGTACGCCGCGACGGTCAGCGCGAACGCCGTCCCTTCGATGAAGACGATGCCGAGCGTGCCCCACCACATGAGGCTTCGGTGGCCGAAGCCGCCGGGCGCGAGCCCGGAGACGTCGAGGGCGGCGCGGCCGCCCTTGCCGGCCGCCGGCGGACGGACGATCGCCGCGGCGGCGGCCGGCGTCGTCACGGCAGCACGCCCTGCGGCGCTTCGTTCGGCAGCGGCAGCGTGCGATGCGCGATCGGCCACGGCTGCGTCCCGCCTTCGTCCGGCGACTTCGGCCAGAACCAGCCGATCATCGCGATGAAGATCGGAATCGATCCGTAGACGACGGCCCACGAGGTGAAGATCGATCCCGCGAACATCACGGAGGTCGCGATGGCCGTCACGAGGGGCCAGATGGACGGATCGGGGAACACGAGGCGGTGATCGGGCTCCGTGTCGAGCACGTGCGTCACGAGCACGTCGCGCACGTCGCTTCGGAGCCCGACGACGACCGGCTGATCCGGCGGATCCTCCCACAACGGATTCACCGAGTCGACCGTCGGCGGCTCGATGAAGTTGCTGTTCGGCGGCGGCGACGCCGTGGCCCACTCGAGCGTGCCGGCGTTCCACGGGTTGTCGCCGGCGAGCGCGCCGACGCGCCGCGCGCGGACCGCATCGACGAGCAGCGTCACGACGCCGGCCGCCATGAGCAGCGCCCCGCTCGAGGCGACGAGGTTGAGCGGCCCCCACCCGGTCTGCGGCAGATAGGTGTAGACGCGGCGCGGCATGCCGTGCAGCCCGAGCAGATGCATCGGGAAGAAGGTGACGTTGAAGCCGACGAAGAAGAAGCCGAACGCCCACGCCGCGAGCCGCTCGCTCAGCATCCGGCCGACGAATTTCGGGTACCAGTAATAGATCGCCGCGACCAGCGGGAAGACCGCGCCGCCGATGAGCACGTAGTGCAAGTGCGCGACGACGAAGAAGGTGTCGTGCAGCTGCACGTTGAGCGGCACGGCGGCGAGCATCACGCCCGTCAGGCCGCCGATCAGGAAGACCCAGAAGAACCCGAGGAGCCACAGCATCGGCGATTTCAGCTCGACGCGGCCGCCCCACATCGTCGCGATCCAGCAGAAGAACTGCGCGCCGGTCGGAATCGCGATCATGATGCTCGCCGCCGTGAAGAAGCTCGCGCCGAGCTGCGGCACGCCGGTCGCGAACATGTGATGCACCCACAGCCCGAAGCCGATGAACGCAGTCGAGACCAGCGAGAGGACCACCGGCAGATAGCCGACCATCGCGCGGCGCGAGAACGTCGACACGATCATCGAGACGATGCCCGTGCCGGGGACGAAGATGATGTAGACCTCCGGGTGGCCGAAGAACCAGAAGAGATGCTGGAAGAGGAGCGCGTCGCCGCCGCGATCGACGTCGAAGAAGTGCGTGGCGACGAGACGATCGAGGATGAGCGCCGTGCTCGCCATCATCACCGCCGGCATCGCGAAGATCACCATGAACGAGGTGACGACCTGCGCCCAGACGAAGATCGGCACGCGGCTGAGCGCCATGCCGGGCGCACGCAGCTTGAAGGCGGTCGTGATGATCGACACGGCCACGGCCAGCGACGCGACCTCGGTCCACGTGATCATCTGCGCCCAGACGTCGGGACGCTTCGTCGGGCTGAACAGCTGCTCGGACAACGGCGGGTAGCTGAACCAGCCGACGTCGGGGCCCGTGTTCAGGAAGAGCGACAGGTACAGAAAGATGCAGCCGCCGAGATACATCCAGTAGCTGAACGCGACCAGGCGCGGGAACGCGATCGCGCGCGCGCCGACCATCAGCGGCACGAAGTAGACGCCGAGCCCCTGCATCACCGGCACGGCGAACAGGAACATCATCGTCGTGCCGTGCGTGGCGAAGATCTGGTCGTAGAGGTCGGGGCCGATGAGCGGATTCTCGGGACGCGAGAGCTGCAGGCGCATCGCCGCCGCGAGGGCGCCGGCGAGGAGAAACATCGTCGCCGCCGTCGCGAGATAGCGCCGGCCGATCGCCTTGTGATCCACCGAGCGCAGCCAGCCGAGCGGTCCGGGCGCGTCGGCCCACGTCCGTTCGAGCTCGGCGCGGTCTTCGAGGAGCGGCGGGAGCTCGCGGCGCGGCTCCATCATCCGACGCTCACGACGGCCGGAGCGTGGCGCTCATCGCACGGAGAACGCCGCCGCCATGCTGAGGAGCGCGAGCGCGACGCCCGCCGTCAGGCCGATCGAGCTCGCGACGAGCACGCCGATCAGCGCGACGGAACTGCGGGCCATGCCCGATTGCGGGTCGGACGGGCTGGACATAATCGCCTTCGTCTAGGCGGGCAGCGCGCGCAGATCGCGGCCGCCGAGCCGCACGAACATTTCTTCGTCCTCCGCCCGCGCGGCGTCGACGCTGGCCGGCCACGGCTCGTCGACCTTCATCAGCGCGAGCGCGGCGCCCACGAGCGCCATGTTCTTCATGAAGTGGATCATCTCGTTCTGCTTCTTCTGGGGATCCTGCTCCTCCCAGAAACGATGCATCTGGAGGCTGACGGGGATCAGGAACGCGATGATCGTTGCGAGGCCCTGCTTCGGCTTGAGGCCGGCGATGATGCTGAGGCCGCCGGCGAGGAGCATCGCGCCGCTCGCCTGCACGGCCTGCTGCGGCGAGGGGACGCCTTTGGCCGCAGCGTACTGCCCCATCTCCTCGCTGTGCTGGAGATGGTTGAGGCCGTTGTAGGCGAAGAAGCCGCCGAAGATCAGCCGGCCGAGCACATGTAGCGCGCGCATTGAACGCCTCCGCGCGGTTCAGATGCACTCTTCGTTCCCGATGAGCGCACGGCAGAGGCTTGAAGCTCGAGCGGCGATTCGCTCGCGGTTTTCCTCGATTATCCGGCAGCCGCGGCGCCCAGCGCCTGCTCGATGTGCGCGGCGTGATGGCGGCAGTGCCACGCGTACATCGCTACCGCCTCCTCGATGGGAACGGCGCCCCATTCCTTGTGCTGGTACGTTTTGCGGAAATCGCTTTCCGGCAGCGCGCGCAGGAACGCCACCCACCGCCGATGCAGCGCGTCGAGCAGCGTCAGCGACACCTCGATCGCGCCGTGCTTGGCTTCGGGAAACTCGGCCCACAGCTGTTCTTCGTAGGTCGTGATGCGCGGGTTGTCCTCCGTGACGGCGAGCTTCATGCGGATGTACGCGTTCATGTGGCTGTCGGGCACGTGATGGATCACCTGGCGAATCGTCCATCCGCCCGGACGATACGGCGTCTCGAGCTGCGCGTCGGCGAGGCCGGCGGCGAGCGAGCGGAAGCGCGCGGGCGCGCGCTCGATCGTTGCGATGTGCGCCTCGCGCGTGGCGCGATCGAGCGGCTGCGCGAGGCGCTCGAACGTGCCGACGGGGTATCGGAGCTTCTCGAGATCGGTCACGAATTTCCTCCTGCGCTAGAATCCGGTCCGGACGGCTCTCGGGCCGCTTCGCACATCACGAGGCTTTCTATGTTACGAGCATCGCTCATCTTCGTCGTCGTACTCTCGCTCATGATCTTGATGCTGCCGGCTCATGGGTCGCCGGCCATCGCTCACGCGCAGCAGCCTGGGGCCGCCGGCGGACGCGGCGGTGGCCAGGGCCCGGCGCCGACGATCGACGTGCGCACGGGCGGCATGCAGAAGATCGACGGCTACTTCCCGCTCTACTGGGACGACCGCAACGGATCGCTCTTCCTCGAGATCCCGCGGCTCAACGCCGAATTCCTCTACTCGACGGGACTGTCGGCCGGCCTCGGATCGAACGACATCGGGCTCGATCGCGGCGCCGGCGGCGGCGCACGCATCGTCTACTTCGAGCGCGTCGGCCCGCGCGTCCTGCTCGTGCAGCCGAACCAGTCCTTCCGATCGAGCAGCGCGAATGCTGCCGAGCGCAAATCGGTGGAGGATTCGTTCGCGAAATCGATCCTGTGGGGCTTCGCCGTCGCCGGCGAGAGCAGCGGCCGCCTGCTCGTCGACGCCACCGATTTCTTCCTGCGCGACGTGACGAACGCCGCGACCGCGCTCCGCCCCGGCACCTATCGCGTCGATCGCACGCGCAGCGCGTTCTACCTGCCGAACACGAAGGGATTTCCGAAGAACACCGAGATCGACATGACGCTCACCTTCGTCAACGAGGCGGCGGGCGGACGCGGCGGCGGCGGCGGGCCGGTGCAGGGACCGGCGCCGATCGAGGGCGCGCCGGCGGGACGAGGCGGCGCCGGACGCGGCGGCGGCCTCTTCTCCGGATCGGTCGCCAGCGTCACGCCGACCGCCGAGGCGGTGACGATGCGCGAGCACGCGTCGCTCGTCGAGCTGCCGGACGGCACCTACAAGCCGCGCTGGGACGACCCGCGCGCCGGCTACGGCGGGCTCACCTTCGTCGACTACAGCGTGCCGATCGGCGAGCCGATGCAGATGCACTACATCCGCCGCCATCGCCTCGAGAAAAAGGATCCGGCCGCGGCGGTCGGCGAGCCGGTGAAGCCGATTCAGTACTGGGTCGACTCGGGGGCGCCGGAAGACGTGAAGAAGGCGCTCGTCGAAGGCGCGAGCTGGTGGGGCCAGGCGTTCGAGGCGGCGGGATTCCGCAACGCGTTCAAGGTGGACGTGCTGCCCGCCGGCGCCGACCCGATGGACATCCGCTTCAACATGATCAACTGGGTGCATCGATCGACGCGCGGCTGGAGCTCGGGCGGCAGCGTCGCCGATCCGCGGACGGGCGAGATCATCAAGGCGACGGTCACCCTCGGTTCGCTGCGCGATCGGCAGGACTATCTGATCTTCGAGGGGCTGCTCTCGCCGTACACGACGGGCACCGAGAAGCCGGCGGTCCTCTACGAGACCGCGCTCAAGCGGATTCGTCAGCTCGCGGCGCACGAAGTCGGCCACACGCTCGGCCTCGGACACAACTACTACGACAGCGAGAAAGGGTGGATCTCGGTGATGGACTACCCGCATCCGCTGGAGAAGCTGAACGCCGACGGCTCGATCGATCTCTCCGATGCGTACCCGCAGCACATCGGCGACTGGGACAAGGTGACGATCGACTACGGCTACCGCCAGTTCCCGCCGGGCACCGACGAGAAGAGCGAGCGCGCCGCGCTCACCAAAATTCTGGACGATGCGTGGGCGCAGGACCTGCGGTACATGACGAACCAGGACACCGACTCGAACCCGAAAGTCGATCAGTGGTCGAACGGCGTGGATCAGGCCGACGAACTGCTGCGGCTGATGAAGGTGCGGCGCTCCGCGCTCAACCGCATGGGCGAGCACACGATTCGCGCCGGCGCGCCGATGGCGACCATCGAGGAGCCGCTCGTGCCGATTTACATGTATCACCGCTACGCGGTGGAATCGACCGCGTCGATGGTCGGCGGGCAGGACTACATCTACGGCATGCGCGGCGATCGGCGGACGCCCACCAAGGGCGTCGGCGTCGACGATCAGCGCAAGGCGCTCGACGCGCTCGCCGTCACGCTGCGCCCGAACGAGCTCACCGTCCCCAAGCCGGTGCTCGATCTGATCCCGCCGCGGCCGCCTGGCTGGGGCATGCATCGCGAGCTGTTCCCGCGCACGACCGGCGATACGTTCGATCCGCTCGGTCCGGCGACGGTCGCCGCCGACGTGACGATCGGCTTCACGCTGCAGCTCGATCGCGCGGCGCGCATGGTGGCGCAGCACGCGGTCAACCCGCAGACGCCCGGCCTCGAGGACGTGATCGATCGGCTGACGGCGGCCACCTTCGACGCGCCGACGACGACGCCGTACGAGGCCGCAGTGCGGCGCGCCGAGGAGCGCGTGCTCGTGGATCGCGTGATGTGGCTCGCGACGGCGTCACCCAACAGCGAAGTGCGCGCGATCGCGTCGATGAAGCTGTCGAAGCTCGCCTCGCGCCTCACGACGCAGGTCGCGAAGACGGAAGCCGACGGCGCGCAGCGATCGCTCATCGCCGCCGACATCAAGCGCTTCCTCGAGCGCGGCGTGGATCCGGCCAGGCCGATTCCGCATCCCGCGCCCGACGCGCCGCCGGGCGCGCCGATCGGCGACGCCGGGAACGACTGGCTCGCCCGGCCGCGCTGGTAGGGCCGGGCAGGCCGGGCGGGTCGGGCAGGTCGGGGGGGTCAGGCAGGTCGGGCGGGTCAGGCAGGTCGGGCAGGTCGGGCGGGTAAATGCGTTCGACCCGCCAGGCCCGCCCGGCCCGCGCGACCCGCCAGGCCTACCGCTGCAGTCGCTTCAGCAGCTGAATCTGCCCCGCGTGATACAGATCGTGCGCGGCGATCCCTCTGATCGAATACGCGGCCGTCTGCCGCTTCGCGTCGATCGCCTTGCCGAGCGCGCGTGCGGGATACGCGGCGATCGCCTCGCGGAGCTTCCGGTGCTCCGCGACGAGCAGCTTCACGTCGTCCTTCCACGTGCGCGACGCGTCGGCGTCGAACCAGTTGCTCCCGGCGAGCGGAAATGCGCCGCGCGTCTCGCCGGTCAGCCGCCGGCGCACCATGTGCTTCCAGTAGGCGGCGTGCAGGGTGAGCTCGCGGATGCTGTGGCGATCGCGCGCGGGGCGCCACTCGGCCTGCCGCGGCGTCACGCTGCGGACCGCGCCGTGCAGCGTCGGTCCGTGCCACGCGGCGTGGTCGAAGGCTTCGTCGACGAGCGCGACGAGCTGCGCGATGGCCGGGTGCAGGCGCGCCATCATCGGCCTCCTTTCAGCACCATCGCGACGCTCGCCGCGATCATCGCCGCGGCGATGCCGGTCGTCGCGGTGATCGGCTCGCCCGCGACGCCCCACCCGAGCGCGACGGCGACGAGCGGGTTCACGTAGGCGTGCGTCCCGACGCGCGACGCCGGCGCGACGCGAAGCAGCCACGCGTACGCCGAGAAGCCGACGAGCGATCCGAACACGATGAGATACGCGAGGGCCCAGAGCGCCGCGTGCGACGCGCGATGGACGTCGTACTGCGACGCTTCGCCGGACGCGATCGACGCGGCGAGCAGCATGACGCCGCCGGCGACGAGCGGCATGCCGGCGCCGAGCGCAATCGACTGCGGCAGGCGCGGCGGCCGTGAGTAGAGCGATCCGGCGGCCCACGCCGCGGCGCCCCCGATCAGGACAACGGCGGCCGACAGGCTGCCGCCGGCCGGCGAGCCGACGCCGACGAGCGCGGCGACGCCGGCGATCCCCAGCGCGAGGCCCGCGAGCGTCGTCGCCGCCGGGCGTCCGCTTCTCGGCCAGTCGAGCATCGTCAGCCAGAGCGGCGATGTCGCCGAGAGGAGCGCCGCACTGCCGGAGGCAAGGCGCTGCTCGGCCCACCCGAGCGCGCCGTACGTGCAGGCAATCATCAGCCCGCCGGCCACCGCCGCGTGCCGCCATTGATTCCACGCCGCTCGCTCGCCGCGCACGCCCGCCCATGCGAGCATGAGCGCGCCGGCCGCGGTGCAGCGCACGCCCATGAGCAGCAGCGGCGGAATGCCGCCGACGGCGACGCGAATCGCCAGATACGTCGATCCCCAGATCAGATACACGGCGGCGTACGCGGCGAGCGTCATGTAACCTCCAAATCGCACGTTGAAGGTTACCGCAGCCGCGTGGTAACCTGTCAAGAGTATTTTGATGGTTACACGCTCGGAGCCCGGCTACGTCTGGGACTTCTGCGGCGGGCAGCTCGCCGTCGATTTCACCAACACGGTCGGCAACCGCGGCGCCGCAGCCGACGAGCACTTCAACACCTACGGCGACGTCGTTGCCTGGGCGGAGGCGCGCCGCGTCGTCAGCCGCGGCGAGGCGCAGCGGCTGCGCGGCGCGGCGGAGCGCCGCCCGCGTGACGCGCGCGAGGCCGTTGCGGCGATCGTCGCGCTGCGCGAGGCGCTGTACGCGGTGATCGCGGCGAGTGCGGCCGGACGCGCCGCGCCGGCGTCCGATCTCGCGCGCGTGAACGCCGAAGCCGCGATCGCGTACGCGCGCGCGCATCTCGCGCCGCGGCGCGGCCGCCTCACGCTCGCCTTCGACGCGCCCGACGACGATTCGCTCACGCAGCCGATCACGATCCCCGTCGTGCGCGCGGCCGTCGATCTGCTGACGACCGACATCCTCGAGCGCGTGCGCGTGTGCGCCGACGATGCCTGCGCGTGGCTCTTCGTCGACACCACGCGCAATCGCACGCGCCGCTGGTGCGACATGAAGGTGTGCGGCAACCGGAACAAGGTCCGCCGTTTTCGGAGCTCGGCCTGAGCGAGCGCTCGCCGCGACGCGCGAGTCGAAAGGCGTCGGCCTGGGCCAACTCGACAATTAATGCTAGTGACAATCGCGGCCGAGGCGCGCATACTGTGCGTCCATGTCCGCCGGTACGCGTTCGCCACGAGTTGCCAGCGCGCCGAAGTGCCCGAAGTGCCAGTCGAAGCGAACGGTGAGGACGCACGAGCAGCTGGGCGAACGCCTCTTTTTCTGCGCCGATTGTGAATATACGTGGGGTGTGAGGCCTGGAAAATTAAAATAGTTAATTTCTAGATTGACTTTATAAGGTTCTGCGTGGCATAACATCGCTCATCCATGGCCGCGCACGACTGGCAGGCGCTCACCCGACTTACCGCCGGCGCGCCGTTCCACATCGAGCGCGTCCGCCTCTCGGAAGACGACGTGGCGATCGAAGGCCGCTTCGAGCCGCCGCCGCTCGCCCGCCTCGCCTCCGAAGATCAGATCTTCGTCGCGGCGTTCGTGCGCTGCCACGGCTCCATCAAGCAGATGGAGAAGTTCTTCGGCGTCAGCTATCCCACGATCAAAAACCGGTTGAACCGCATCGGCGCGAAGCTGCCGTTCGCGGAGATCGATCCGCCGGCCGATGCCGAGCGCCCGCCGACGAGCGAGCTGCTCGCGCGGCTCGAGCGCGGCGAGACGACCGTCGACGATGTCCTGGCGCAGTTGACTCGAAAAGAAGGTGAGCGATGAGCGACGACACCCGCCGTGTGCTCGATCTGTTGTCACAGGGAAAGATCACCGTCGACGATGCCGAGAAGCTGCTCGGCGCGATTGCAGCGAGCGCGGCGGAGCCCACCGCCGGCGCGCCGCCGCCTCAGAACGCCGACGCGGCGAAGCCGCGCTACGTGCGGATCACGGTGCACAAGCCGGCGCACGACGCGCGCCGCGAGAAGGACGTGCAGATCCGCGTGCCCATCGCGGTCGTGAAGAGCGGTATGCGGCTCGGCGCGTTGATCCCCGGGTTCCCCGGCGACGCGGTCTCGGCGCGGCTTCGCGAGAAAGGCCTCGACGTCGATTTCTCGAAGCTCGATGGCGGCGCGCTCGACGCCGTGCTCAAGGAGCTCGGCGAGACGAACATCGAAGTCGATTCCGGCAAGGCGCAAGTACGGATCAGCTGCGAATAGCAGGGCGCGATCTTCCTGGCGGTCTCCTTGCAGCCTGCACGTCGCAAGGAGATCGAGATGAAAACAGCAGTGCTCGGTGGCTTTCTGATCGCGTGCTCAGCCGCGGCGTTCGCGCAGACGCAGACGCCGGCCGCAACGCCGCAGCCGGCATCGCCGCCGCGGACCATCACGTTGACAGGCTGCGTCGGCGGCGGATCGAACGCGCAGCCGATCACGCTCGCGAACGCGATGGTCGTGCCGGGCGACGTCAACGCTGCGGCGTCACCGATGCCCGGCGCCGTGTCGCCGGGCACGACTCAGCCGCCGGCCGCCGGAACGCCGGGCGCGGTCGGCACATCGGGTGTCGGCACGCCGGCCGGGGGCGCGGCCGCCGGCGTTGGAACGCCGGCTCCGGCGGGCGCCGCGGGCGCAACAGCCGGTACGACGGGCGCCGCGGGCGCGCCGACCTACGGCACCGCAGGCGTCGGCACGGGCGCGACGAGCGCGGCAGGAGCGCCGGCCGCGCAGCCCGCAGCGCCGCCGGCCGGCGCGGTCGGCACGAGCGGCACCATCGCCGGCACGGCGCCGGCGGGCAGTTCCACATCGAGCGTCAGCGGCTATCGGTTGACCGGCGCCGACATGACGGGCTGGGTCGGACGCCGCGTGCAGATCGTCGGGTCGGTGGCTCCCGCGACCGCCGCCGCATCAGCAGCGCCAGCCGGCTCGCCGGCCGCTGCGCCCATGCAGGAGTTCCGCGTGGTCAGCGTGCAGCCGGTGACCGGCGACTGTCCGAAGCAGTAATCGCAATCGACGGGACGAAAGGCGGGAGCAGGCCTGCCTTTCGTCCTTCCTGCTTTGAATTCCCGCCTTCCCTGCCGTCCTGCCTTCCTGCTCTGCCATGATTCGGTAGTATGCCTACCCGTCTCGAGATGATGCGCCGCACGATCGCGGGCGAGCTGCCGCCGCCGCCGATCGCCGTCCTGATCGGATTTCGCATGACCGCGATCGAGCCGGGGCGCTCGCGGTTCGAGCTCGACGCCGACGCGCGGCACCACAACCCGATGGGGACACTGCACGGCGGCGTGCTCTGCGACATCGCGGACGTCGCCATGGGCTCCGCCTACGCGTCCACGCTCGAAGAGGGCGAGAGCTTCACGACGCTGGAGCTGAAAATCAACTTCCTCCGTCCGGTCCGCGCGGCTCATTTGACCGCGGACGCCGCGGTCGTCCAGCGCGGACGGACCGTCGGCATGACCGAATGTGTAATCAGCGACGCCGACGGTCGCTTGATCGCGAAGGCCACCAGCACGTGCCTGACACTTCGGGGGGAGCAGGCGCTCGGTCGCTGATCATCCGCCCCGGAAATCCGGTATAGTGGGCGTCCCTACCGACACGACGACGATCCGGGCTTGCCGACCCTGGGGGTTCCATGCGCTGGATGCTCACGACGGTGCTGCTCTTCGCGTCTCTGTCGCCGGTGTTCGCCGACGACGGGCTGCCGAGCCGTCCGCTCGACGCGCTCTTCTCGACGCTGCCGGCGGCGGCGCCGGTCAGCTTCGATCTGATCGATCTGCGCGCCGAGGAGCGCGAGGCGGCGCGCCCGCAGCGCAGCGACGTCGAGGAGCACACGCACTTCGTGACGAAGCAGCACATCGGCGTCGCGGCGGGCTACGACGGCGGGATGCTGCACGGCAGCGTCGGCTACTACCTGACGGTCGCGGAGTGGGGCCGCTGGAACTTCGGCGTGCCGTCGATCGCGCTCGGCCTCGGACGCTATCCGGCCTACAACGCGCGGCTGAACCAGTCGTTCATGAAGGAGGAGCTCGGGATTTTCGTCAGCATGGCGTCGGCGCACTATCGCGCCGGCTACATCGCGCCGTGGGGCCTGCACTGGTACGTGAACATCGAGCAGGTGTTCGACGTGCACGCCAACCGCGCCGGCTCGCAGATGGGGATCTCCTTCAGCACGAAGTGACACTCGACGCCGCGCGCGCGCTCCTCGCGCGCCACTTCGCGCCGACGCCGCTGGCGCGCGCCGCATCGCTCTCCGGTCCTGGTCGCGACGTTTTCCTGAAGATCGAAACCGGCCTGCCCACCGGATCGTTCAAGGTGCGCGGCGCCCTCTACTCGCTCTCGGTGAACGCCGCGCGGCGGCCGCTCGAGGAGGTCGTCGCCGCGAGCACCGGGAATCACGGCGCCGCGGCTGCGTGGGCGGCTTCGCTCCTCGGCGTTCGCGCGACGATCTTCCTGCCCGCGGACCCCAATCCGCTGAAGGCCGCGCGCATCCGCGATCTCGGCGTGCGCATCGTCGCGCAGGGGGCCGACCTGAATGCCGCGATCGACGGCGCGTACGAGTACACGGCGCGGACCGGCGCCTTCTTTCTCCACGACGCGACCGATCCCGACATCCCGTTCGGCGCCGGCACGATCGGCGCGGAGATCGTCGACGCGCTGCCGGAAGTGGACGCCGTCTACGTGCCGATGGGCGACACGGCGCTGATTCGCGGCGTCGCCGCGGCGGTGAAGGCGCGGAGGCCTTCGGCGGCCATCGTCGGGGTCGTCGCCGAGAATGCGCCGGCGTACGCGCTCGCGTGGCGCAGCAACGCGGCGCTCGAGACGCCGACCGCCGACACGATCGCGGACGGCCTTGCCGTGCGCCGCGCGCTGGCGCCGAACGTGGCGGCGATTCGCGCGCTGGTCGACGATGTGCGGATGGTGAGCGAGGCGGAGATGCGCGGGGCCATCGAGTGGCTGATGGAGCGGGAGCACGTGATCGCCGAACCCGCAGGCGCCGCCGCCACCGCGGCCTTTCTGAGCGATCAACGCGAAGCGCGGGTGGTGGCGCTGCTCGTCACCGGCGGGAATCTCACGCCGGGTGTCGCTAGTGCTTGACTCCGCCGTGCTGCGCCGCGGCGCGTCCGAGATCGATGGCCTTGAATCCCGCCTCGCCCCAGTTCATGACGAAGACGCTGAACCCTTGCTTCATGCGCAGCTCGATGTCGTTGGGCGTCGCCGGAAAGCCGCACGGCACGTGGAACTGCTTGCACGCGGCGAGCACCGTCTGGATCGCCTGTTCCCAGCCGGCCTGATCGAACACCCGCTCGCCGTTCGCGCCGGTCGTCGTGAAGACGCCGCGCAGCGTGCCGGCGCCTGGCCACAGCACGCCGATGCCTGTGACGGCAGCGATCTCGCGCACGTGCGCGAGGCCTTCCCGGCTCTCGACGATCGTCCAGTTGAGGAGCTCGCCGTCGGGATTGAGCGGCCAGAGATCGGCTTTCTGCTTGTACTCCGCCTCGCTCATGCCCCAGTACGCCGGCGCGGCGCCGACGTCGTCCGGCCGCGTGCCGCCTTTGGATGTGAAGCGCATCGCGTTCAGCCCGGCGCGCACTTCGTCGGCGCTCTCGACCTCGACGAACATGATCCCGCTCACGCCGAGGTTCAGCTCGCGGCTGATGTTCCCGTTGGCCTTCGCCGTGTCCGGCGCAATCTTCGGCGTCTTGACGATCAGCGGGTGCGCGAAGCGCGCGGCCGGCGTCTTCGTCAGCGCGCCGGCCTCGGCGGTGGCCTTGACGAAGTCCGACACCGGACCAATCGCGCGATCGACGCCGCCTTCCATGCTGCCGTTGAACAGGAAGTCGGCGCCGCCGTACGCGAGCGCTTCCCGAGCGAGCTCGATCGGCTGCTTCGGCGGCACGTCGGTCGGGGGCGCACCGCGGCGGCCCGACGCGTTGCTCGGCCAGTACACGCCGAACAGCGGCTGCTTCTGCTCCAGCAGCTCGATCATCCGATTCATCCGGTGCCGCTGCGCGTGCAGGCGCGCGATCGACGGCGACGCGGCGGCGAGCGCGGCGGAGGCTGCCGCGGCGGCGACGATCGATCGATGAAGACGCATGCGCGGCATTATATCCACTCGCCTTTGCGCATCACCGGCTCCGCGCCCCCGCTCGGCAGCACGCCGTCGATGTCGAGCTCCCCGGATCCGATCATGAAGTCCACGTGCGCCGCGCTGCGGTTGCCGCCCGCGCGCTCGAACGCCTCGTCGCTCATCGCTTCGCCGCCCTGCAGCGTGAACTTGTAGGCGGCGCCGAGCGCGATGTGGCTCGCGGCGTTCTCGTCGAAGAGCGTGTTGTAGAAGAGCAGGCCGGTCTGCGCGACCGGCGAGCGCTCCGAGACGAGCGCCACCTCGCCGAGCCGCGCCGCGCCGGCGTCCATGTCCACGAGCCGCTGCAGCACGCTCTGGTTCTTCTCGGCCTTCACCTCGACGACGCGCCCCGACTCGAAGCGCAGCGTGAAATTCTCGATGAGCGTGCCGCCGTAGCTGAGCGGCTTGGTCGAGCGGACGACGCCGTCGACGCGATCCTTGTGCGGCATCGTGAACACTTCCTCGGTCGGCAGATTCGGGGCGAAGCGGATGCCGGCGCTGCTCGTCGATCGCCCCCCGACCCACACGTGCCCGGGCGGCAGGCCGATCGTCAGCTTCGTTCCCGGTCCCGTGTACTCGAGCGCTCCGTATTGCTTCGCGTTCAGCCGGTCCGTGCGCGCCGAGAGATCCGCGAGGTGCGTTTCCCACGCGGCGATCGGATCGGGGACGTCGAGGCGGCACAGCTTCTCGATCGCGCGCCACAGCCGGTCGACCTGCTGCGATGGCTCGACGTCGGGAAACACGCGGCGCGCCCACGAGGGCGCCGAGGCGGCCACGACCGCCCAGTTCGTCTGGTTGCGGGAGATGCGCTCGCGGAACGGCCGCACCGCGCCCGCCGTCGCCTTCTGCACGGCGCCCACGAGATCCTGCGGCGCATCCTTCAACTGATCCGGGTCGTTGGCGTAGATCGACAAGGTGGCGTGCCCCGCCGACACGTGCTGCACGAGCGCATCGGGCAGCCAGGCCGACACTTCCTCGAACGAATCGCGCGGCGCGTGCTCGAGGCGCGCGGAGAGGAGCGCCTCGTCGCCCCACAGCGTCTCGACGAGCCGCGCGCCGGCGCGGTACGCCGACGCCACGATTTCGCGCACGAGCGGCGCGGCCTCGAGCGCGGCGCCGCCGTTCGCAATCGGGCCGATGATCAGCAGCCGCTGCGTCGGCTGCAGGTTCAAGCCGACGCGGATGGTGAGATCCGCGTAGGCGCGCAGCATCCGCTCGCGATCGGTTGCCATTGGGACGGAGATTGTACGCGAAGATCGCAGCTGCTGCGCCGCAGGGCGCGGCGCACGGCTGAATATGCTGCCGCTCAAAATCATGGCGCTCGCGATCGCGGCCGCCGCCGCGCTGGCGCTCTTCGTCCGCGCCATCGAAGCGCGCTTCGCCTTCTTCCCCGCCGCGGGCGAGCAGGAGACGCCGCGCGACGGGGGCGTCCCGTTCGAGCCGGCGGAGCTGCGCACGCGCGACGGCGAGCGGCTGCGCGGCTGGTACCTGCCGCATCCGCGCCCGCGCGCGCTCGTCGTCTACTTTCACGGCAACGGCGGCAACCTCTCGGTGTGGCTGCCGATCGTGGTCGGCATCCATCGACAGGGCTACGCCGTCCGCGCGTTCGATTACCGCGGCTACGGCCGCAGCACCGGACGTCCGAGCGAGCGCGGGCTGTACGGCGACGTCGACGCGGCGCTCGAGTGGGCCGCATCCGGCGACGACCGGGCGCCGATCATCTACTGGGGCCGCTCGCTCGGCGCGACGATGGCGGCCTACGCCGCGACGCGGCGGCGTCCCGACGGGCTGATTCTCGAGGCGGGCTTCCCCGACGCCTGGTCGCTCGTGCGCGGCTCGCCGCCGCTCGCGCTGCTCGCGCTCTTCTCGTCGTACCGGTTTCCCACCGTGTCGTACGTTCGACGCGCCGGCTGCCCGGTCCTCGTCCTGCACGGCGACGCGGATCGCGTCGTTCCATTCGCGCTCGGACAGGCGCTCTTCCACGCGGCGCCCGAGCCGAAGCAGTTCGTCAGGATTGCTGGCGGCGATCACAACGACGCGGCGCCCGCCGACGCCGACGCGTACTGGTCGGCCATCCGCAGCTTCGTCGAACGCCTGTCTGCGCGCTGATCCGACCTGCCCGACCCGCCCGACCCGCCCGACCCGCCCGACCGAGTGTAGACTCACGCGGAGCCAGGAGGGGCACATGAAGCAGATCGTCGCCGCAGCGCTGGCGCTCGTCGCATCCGCGTCGGCGCCGCTCGTCGGACAGTCGGAGAACGCCCGCGGACGCGCGTCGACCGCGTCGGTGCCGCAGCTGCGCTTCCACGTGGACGAGGAGTTCTTCAAGCTGCCCGACAACATCTGGCCGTCCGAGGCGGTCGGCGTCGCGCTCAACTCGAAGGGGCACATCTTCCTGCTGAACCGCGGCAACCATCCGCTGCTCGAGTTCCTGCCCGACGGATCCTTCGTGCGATCGATCGGCGACGGCTCGACGATCTTCCACGCGGCGCACAGCGTCCGCTTCGACGCCGAGGACAACATGTGGCTCGTCGACGCGGGCAACAACGTCGTGGTGAAGTTCAACGCGAAGGGGCGGATCGTGCAGGCGCTCGGCCGCCGCCTCGAGCCGTGGGTGTTCATGACGCACGGCATCGAGCGCGCCATCCCCGCGCCGGCGAGCTTCTACCAGCCGACCGACACCGTCGTCGGGCCCGACGGCAGCACGTACGTGACGGACGGCTACGGCAACTCGCGCGTCGCGAAGTTCACGCGCGAGGGGACGCTCGTGAAGTACTGGGGCGATCGCGGCACGCGGCCGGGCCAGTTCAACACGCCGCACAGCATCGTGATGGACCGCAATCAGAACCTCTACGTCGCCGATCGGCAGAACAGCCGCATCCAGGTGTTCGACACCAACGGCCAGTTCAAGCAGGAGTGGGATCTCGACGGCCTCACGTGGTCGATGTGCATCACGCCGGGGCCGACACAGGTGATCTTCGTCGGCAGCGTCGGCAAGGTGTACAAGATCGATCTCGCCGGCAAGGTGCTCGGCACGTTCGGCAAGCTCGGACGCCTGCCGGGATGGTTCGATTCGATCCACGCGATCGCCTGCCCCGACGAGAAGACCGTCTACGTCGCCAACGAGTTCAGCTACCGGTTCGACAAGGTGATCCTCGACGACGCGGAGCGATCGAGCCGATGACGCGCATGGCGAGCGATCGCACGATCGATCGTCGGCGGTTCCTGCGCGCCGCCGCCGCCGGCATCGGCGCGGCCGTCGCGCCGGCGCGGCTGCTCGGCAGGGCGCAGCCGGCGCGCGCGGCCGCCGGCCGGATCGACATGCACCATCACTTCGCGCCGCCGGCGTGGGTGGCCGAAGTGCGCGGCCGCCCGCTGCTGCAGCCGGCCAACACACGGTGGACGCCGTCGCAGTCGATCGAGGACATGGATCGCGGCGGCGTCGCCGCGGCGGTCGTGTCGATCACGAACCCGGGCATCTGGTTCGGCGACGCGAAGCAGACCGAGCGGCTCGCGCGCGCGTGCAACGAGTACGGCGCGCGGCTCGTGCAGGATCATCCGGCGCGCTTCGGCTTCTTCGCCGCGATGCCGCTCCCCGACGTCGACGCCACGCTGAAAGAGATCGCCTACGCGTACGACGTGCTGAAAGCGGACGGCGTCGGGCTGCTCACGAGCTACGGCGACGCCTGGCTGGGGAACCGCGCGTTCAGGCCTGTGATGGAGGAGCTGAACCGGCGCAAAGCGGTGGTGGCGGTGCATCCGACGGCGGCCGACTGCTGCAGGACGCTCGAGTACGCGCCGGGCGTCGGGCCGGGGAGCATCGAGTACGGCACCGACACGACGCGCGCGATCATGGGCGTCGCGTTCAGCGGCGACGCGGCGCGCTGTCCCGACATCCGCTTCATCTGGTCGCACGCCGGCGGCAGCGTGCCCTTCCTCGCCGGCCGCATCGAGGGCGCGTCGGCGGGCGCGAAGGAGGCGCTGCCGCACGGGTTCATCGCGGCGCTCAAGACGTTTTACTACGACGTGGCCGGCGCCGCGAACCGCGGCGCGATCGCGTCGCTCCAACAGCTCGTGCCGGCGACGCAGATCGTGTTCGGCACCGACTTCCCGCCCGGCGGCACGAGCGCCGCGGTCGCCAGAACGCTGGCCGATCTCGGGATGTTCAGCGCCGCCGACCTGCGCGCGATCGATCGCGAGAACGCCGTGCGGCTGCTCCCGCGCTTCAACGCATGACGGCGGGGGAACCACGAAGACACGAAGACGCACGAAGACACGAAGAAGAAACGTTATCGGGCGATCTCTGCGGGCTCTGCGGTTGCCCGCCGTGAGCGCGACGGCCGTCCGCTTCACGAACGGCCGTCATGCCTCGACGATCGCTAGAAGGTCGTGCGAATCCCCAGCTGCGCGACGCGCGCCGGCACGTAGTTGGTCGGCTGCGCGAAGAGCGACGACCGGATGTCCTTCGATAGGAAATCGGTGGCCGCCGCTACGTTGAACAGGTTGAAGACGTCGGCGCTCAGCTCCACCTTGTGCCCGCCGCCGATCGGAATGCTCTTCTGGACGCGCAGGTTCACCAGGTTGGCATCGTCGCCCTTCAGCATGTTGACGTCGTTCTTGCGCGCCAGCGGATAGGCGACGTTGAAGAACTGCGTGTCGGAGACGGCGCGTCCGTTCGACAGGACGACGCGCGGCGCCGTCGCGTTCAGCGGAAAGTCGCCGGTCATCACGTTGAAGCGGCTCCCCTGGCTGTAGCTGTAGAACAGCGACGTCGTGATGTCGTACGGCAGCTTGACGAATCCCGAGAACCGCGCGTGGTGGCGCGGAGACGTCCGCTCCGACAATACGTCGGCAGGCGAGATGCCGTAGAACTGCAGCTCGTCGCGCGTGTCGTTCCATCGCGTGCGAATCGTCGACGACAGGATATAGGAGTAGTTCGCGTTCACGCCCCAGCGGCCCGCGAACGCCTTGGTGTACAGCAGCTGCAGCGACCGGTTCTGCTGCCACGTGTAATTCGGGTTGTAGGTGTTGATTACCGCGTCGTAGTCGGGGAACGGACGGCCGACGAGCAGCCCCGTTTTCGGATCGCGGATGACGTTCAGGTCGTCGCCGCTCTGATAGTCCCAGTTGCGCCGCCACAGGAACGTCGTGCTGATCGAGCTGGTGTGCGGTAGCTTGTGCTCCCACGCGCCCGAGAACTCGTTCACGTACGTGCGCCCGTTCAGAATGCTGCCGTCCTTCATGTCGCCGAACGCGACGCCGAGCGGGAACCCGCCGGGCAGCGCCTGGTTGAGCGTCGGGCTGGTCCGCGGCGACGCGCGGAAGATGTCGGTGGCGAGCACGTTCGGCGCGTGCGACGTGCCGTCTCCGCCGCCGAGGTCGAGCCACTCGTAGCTGCGCTGCGCCGTGCCGCGGAAGACGCCGTAACGGCCGGCGTCGAGCGAGATGCCGAAGTTCGGCATCGCGACGTTCTGATGGAACTCGCGATCGGCGGTGTTGGTCGGCAGCGCCGGCGGCAGGAGCGCCCCGAGCACCTTCTGGCGATCGTCGGTGAACACGCTGGTCGTCTCGATCCGCACGCCGGCCTTCACGGCGACGCGCGACGACGGCTTCCAGCGATCCTGGAAGTACGCGCCGTAGTGGTGCTCGTAAGCGTTGTTGGCGACGGAGGTGCCGCCGTCGAACGCGCGCAGCACGTCGCGCTCGAACAGCACGTCGGCGCTGCCGGTCGTCCCCGGCGGACGGAAGTAGTATTCGACCGGCGCGAGGTTGCTGCTCGTCCTGTTCGCGATGCTCGGGTAGAGATCCGCCCCGCCGCGGAACTCGTGCGATCCCAGCTTGTCGTTGACGAAGAAGGTCATCGACGGCGACAGATAGATCATCGACCGATGCGAGGTGTCGGTCCCCCCGAAGCCGCCCTCCTGCGCGATCGTCGTCAGGCTGCCCAGGATGTCGCCCGTTGGATTGCTCTGGATGATCTTGGTCGGGACGATCGGCTGGCCGTCGTTCGGCTGCAGATCGTTCGGCTTGTTGACCATGAAGCTGCCGACGAACTGGAAGACCTTCGCCGAGCTCGCCACCCAGTTGTAGTTGAAGCTCGCCAGCGGACCGCCCTTCACGAGCGTGCCGAGCGCCGACGCGCCGTTGATCTGCGGCGAGGAGCCGCTGATCCCGGCCGTCGTGGTGCTCGTGAGCAGTCCGAGGTTGCGGTTCGGCGCGACGGTGCCGCGGAAGATCGCGTTCGCCTGGATCGTCCGGTCGTACTGCAGGCTCACCTGCAGGCGGTGGTTGGTGCGCACCTGCGTGGTCACTTTGCCGAACCACAGGTTGCCGCGCCGCTGCACCGGCACCACCGTGTTGTTGAACGTCTGATCCGTCTGCACACGGCGGTAGGCCGAGAAGAACCAGATGCGATCGCGCACGATCGGGCCGCCGAGCGTGAGATCCGGCTGGTAGTCCTTGCGCCGGTTCGCGGGAATCCCCTGCACGTTCGACCCGTTGAAGCTTTGCGGAATCACGAAGAGCGCGGCCGACCCGTGGAACTGGTTCCCGCCGCTCTTCGTGACGATGTTCATGTACTGGCCGACCATGCTGGAGCCGTCCGACGCCTCCGCGCCGAGCGCCTTCACCTCGACGTCCTGGATCGCGTCGTAGTTCAGATTCACGGCGAAGATGTCGCCGCCGTACGGATCGGTGACGTCGGCGCCGTCGAGGCTCGTGCGCCGCTCGGATCCGGTGAGCTCCTGCGTCGCCGGATTCACCGAGACGCCGGGCACGACGAGCCACGCGTCCTGGAACCGGCGATTCGTCGTCACCGGCACCGTCGTCAGCGCCTGGTTGTTGATGTTCACCGACAGCCCCGCGCGCTCCGGATCGACGATCGGCGTTTCGGCCGTGACGTTCACCGTCTCGGCGACCGTGCCCACCGACAGCGAGAAGTCCACTTCGGTGACGGCGTTGAGGCGGACGGGCGCCTTCCGGATCACCGTCTGGAAGCCGGACAGCTCCGCGCGCACGTCGTAGGTGGCAGGCGGCAGGTTCGTCACGCGATACGCGCCCTGGCCGTCGGTGACGCCGGTGAACTGGCCGAGCGCTTCGGGGCTCGTCAGCGTGACCGTGACGCCCGGCAGCACCGCGCCGCTCGAGTCCACGATCTTGCCGATGACCGTGCCGGTGGTCGTCCGCTGCGCGAACGCCGTGGGCGCGACGGCGAGCATCGCGCCGAGGAGCAGGAGGGACACCACCGACCGAACGCGTGAGCGATTCATCATGGACATCTCCTCGCGATCACTCTTCCCCGTCACGTCTCGCGATCAAAACCGGATGGTGTGCGACACGCGGACCGCGTGCTGCGAAATCTCGGCGCTGGTGCCGGCGCTGCGGATCATCAGCGCGGCGCCTAGCGCGCTGGCGGCGACGCCGCCCCACAGCATCGGACGGTTCTTGCCCTTGAGCGCGTCGCAGTTGTTCGTGGCGTAGATCGGATTGGCGCGCTGAGCGATGCACGCCTGATACGCGCCCGCCGGCGCGTTGCCCGTGCTCGTGTCGTCCACGCGGAAGGCCGTCACGCCGAGGACCGACGTCGCGACGCCGGCGACGCCCAGCGCGAGGCCCGTCCAGAACAGCGCGCCGCGTCCGCCGGCCGATCGCGGCTCCGCTTCCTGCGCGAGCACGGGGGAAGCCGCGAGCAGGACGATCAGACAGCACGCTCCGAGTCTCATATCGCCTCCGGCGCGTATCTTATGCCCGCCCCGCGCGGCAAATCGAGAGAAAATACGGCTCGACAAGTCACCGGTGGGCGTCCCTCTCACGCCGATCATCACGAAAGAGACCGTCGCGCTCGACGCGCTCGCCGGACAGACGCTCGCCGTCGACGGCAACGGCGAGCTGTATCAGTTCCTGGCGCTCATCCGGCTGCGCGACGGCACGCCGCTGCGCGATTCGAAGGGACGCACGACGTCGCACCTGTCCGGGTTGTTCTATCGAACGACGCGCCTCATCGCCGAGCACGCGCTGCAGCTCGTGTTCGTCTTCGACGGCCGGCCGCCGCCGCGCAAGGCGCGCGAAATCGCCGAGCGGCGCGCGACGCGCGACCGCTACGAGGAGGCGCGCGCGGCCGCGCTCGAGCGCGGCGATCTCGCCGACGCCTACTCGAAGGCGACGATGACGTCCCGGCTGACGGGTGAGATGATCGCGGAGGCGCGCGAGCTGCTGCGGCTGATGGGCGTGCCGACGGTGCACGCGCCGTCCGAGGCCGAGGCGCAGGCCGCGCACATGGCGGCGGCGTCTGACGAGGTGTCGGCGGCGGCGAGCAAAGACTACGATTCGCTGCTCTTCGGCGCGCCGCGGCTGGTGCGGTTTCTCACGATCTCCGGCAAGGAGTTTCTGCCGAGTCAGGGCGCGTTCCGTCCGATCGTGCCCGAGGTGATCGATCTCAATCGTCTGCTGGCGGCGTGGGGGATCGCGCGCGAGCAGCTCGTCGACTTGGCGATCCTCGTCGGCACCGATTTCAACGAGGGAGTGCACGGCATCGGTCCGAAGAAGGCGCTGAAGCTCGTGCAGCGGCACGGCCGCATCGAGGCGATGCCCGACGAGATCCGCGAGGCGCTCGGCGATGCCGCGGGCGTCGAAGAGGTCCGGCGCATTTTTCTGCAGCCCGACGTCACCGACGACTACTCGGTCGAGACGAAGGAGCCGGATCTCGACGGGATCGTGCGCTTCCTGTGCGAGGAGCGCGAGTTCTCGCGCGAGCGCGTCGCCGCCGCGCTTGCGCGCGCGTTTCGCGAGCGCCGATTGTGGTGACGCCGCGCGCCGCGATCCGCGCCGCGCTCGTCTACGCCGCGCTGACTATCGTGCTCGCATATCCGCTGAGCATGCACCCGGCGACGGCGGTTTTCTCCGACAGCCCCGACACGAACCTGGAGCTGTGGGCGCTCGCGTGGGACGCGCACGCGTTCGTCCATCAGCCGCTGTCGATCTTCGACGCGAACATCTACTACCCGGAGCGCCGCACCCTCGCCTACTCGGAGAACTTCATCGGCAGCGCGTTCATCGCCGCGCCGATCATCTGGCTGACGGGCAACCTCGTGCTGGCGCTGAACGTCGTCTCGTTGCTCTCGTGCGTGCTCTGCGGGATCGGCGCGTACGTCCTCGCGCGGCGGGTCGGGATCGGCGAGGCGGGCGCCTTCGTCGCCGGCCTCGTGTTCGCGTTCTCGCCGCCGCGGTTCCTCCGCCTCGACCAGCTGCATCTGACGACGATTCAGTGGGTGCCGTTCGCGCTGGCCTGCCTGCACGGGTATCTCGATCGCGGCCGCGCGCGCGATCTGCGGCTGTTCATCGGCTGCTTCACGCTGCAGGCGCTGACGAGCGGCCACGGCGCCGTTTTTCTGCTGGTCGCCAGCGTGCTCGTCGTCGGCTATCGCGGCGTGCTCGGCGAGCCACTCGATGCGCGGCGGCGGATGAAAGACGTCGGCGCCGCCGGCGTCCTGCTGCTCGCGCCGGCGCTGCTCGTCGCCCTCCCGTATCGCGCCGTGCAGGTGGAGATGGGGCTGCGGCGATCGCTCGCGAGGTGGGCGGCGCTGCCGATCGAAAGCTTCGTCGCGTCGCCCGCCCACGTCCACGTCTGGCTGCTCGAACGGCTGCACGCGGCCGCCATCAACGACCGCGCCGGCGCGACGCTCTTTCCCGGCGCCCTGACGCTGATCCTCGCGCTCTCGGCCATCGTGCCCCGGCGCGAACGGCTGCGAGCGGCGGCCGCCGCGCTGCTCGACGCGGCCTTCGTGGCTTCGCTGGCCGCAGCGCTCTATCGCGCGTGGAGCGGACCGCTGCGCATCCGCGTGACGCAGGCGACGGTGCTGTCGCTGCGCCGGGCATGGCAGCCGTGGCTCATCGCCGGCGCGCTCGCCGCGCTCCGCGTCGCCGCCGCGCGCGTCGTGCCGCTCGATCTCCGCGCGCGGACCGAGGAGTGGTCGCGCCGCCGGCGCGATCCGGCGCCCCTCTATTTTCTCATCGCGGTCGTGAGCGTCTGGATCGCCATCGGCCCGCCGTTCGGCCTGTGGCCGCTGCTCTACCGCCTGCCCGGCTTCAGCTTCATCCGCGTGCCCTCGCGGTTCACGCTGCTCGCCGTCCTCGGCCTCGCAGTGCTCGCGGGCATCGGCGTCGAGCGCATCGCGGCGCACACGGCGGCGGCGCGCGCTCCGTTTGCGGCGCTCATCGCGGCGCTGCTCGTCGCGGAGTACGTCGTCTCGCCGCTGCCGATCGCGCCGCTGCGCGTCGATCCGCCGGCCATCGATCGCTGGATCGCGTCGCAGCCGGCCGTGCGCGCGATTGCGGAGGTGCCGCTCGCCAACCCGAGCGATCTCGGACGCTCGGAGCGGCGGCACACCGGCTACATGCTGCACTCGACGGTGCACTGGCGGAAGACCGTGGAGGGCTACAGCGGCATCCGTTCGTCGCTGTTCGATCAGCTGTACACGGAGTTGTTCCAGTTTCCCGACGACGAGAGCGTGCGCCATCTCGCCGCGCTCGGCGTCACCCACGTCGTCGTCCACGTGGGCGAGTACGAGCCGGCGGAGTGGACGGCGGTCAGCCGCCGGCTCGATGCGTACGGCGCGTGGCTGCGCCTCGAGCGCGAAGACGACGGCGGCCGCGTCTACTCGATCCATGTGCCGTGACCGCGTGCGCGTCGTCCGATGCGGCTACACTAACCGTGACGCCGCCGTGCGCCCGTAGCTCAGTTGGATAGAGCACCGGCCTTCTAAGCCGGGGGTCGCAGGTTCGAGTCCTGCCGGGCGCGCTTCTCGCT
>Ga0075435_100000052_pt1 | contig 58955 bp, 54 predicted proteins | sample RhiMethybrSRZTD4_FD_75302 | JGI IMG/M metagenome (GOLD analysis project Ga0075435, IMG submission 75302) | Populus rhizosphere microbial communities from Tennessee, USA - Rhizosphere MetaG P. TD hybrid SRZTD4 | ecosystem: Host-associated > Plants > Roots > Rhizosphere > Soil | place: USA...
CCCGGTGTCGAAGGTCCGCAAGGTGCTGAAGATCGCGCAGGAGCCGATCTCGCTCGAGACGCCGATCGGCGAAGAGGAGGATTCGCATCTGGGCGACTTCATCGAGGATCGCCAGGTCGTGTCGCCGGCCGAGGCGGTGATCAACCTGAATCTGAAGGAGCAGACCGAGTCGGTGCTGAAGACGCTGACGCCTCGCGAGGAGAAGGTGATCAAGATGCGCTTCGGCGTCGGCGACGGCAGCGAGCACACGCTCGAGGAGGTCGGCCAGAGCTTCGCGGTCACGCGCGAGCGGATCCGGCAGATCGAGGCCAAGGCGCTCCGCAAGCTGCGCCACCCGTCGCGCTCGCGCAAGCTGCGCGCGTTCCTCGAAGGGCGAACCTCTTAGCGTCCGACGCTAGGGCAGGACGACCGACAGGGTCAGTCCTGCCTCCGTCGCCATCTGAATCGCGCGGGCGACGGTCGTACCGAAGACGAACCCTCCTGTTCCCACGCCCAGATGCGTCAGCACGCCGGCGGCGCCTCGTCCCGAGACGCCGCTCGCGTCGACGTCGCACGTGAGCACGGCCGACCCGGAGTCGCCCGGCGCCGCCGCGAGCGCGCCCGACCACGACGCCGCCGTCGATCCGCCGCCGACGCCCACACGCGCCATCGTCACGAACGTCTCGCCGACGATGACGCCGTTCCCGTAATGACAGACCGGCTCGCCGGTCGTGATCGTGTCGACCGATGTCGGGCCGCCGAAAACCGGCTCCGACGGGCGGACCTGCGCCGCGAGCGCGGCGGGGATCGTCACGACGCCGAAATCGTTGCCGATGTCGCCGCTCGCCGCCGTCTGGCGCGCGTAGGCGACGGCGCCCAGCTGCACGAGATCGCCGGTGAGCGTGAAGCCGGTTTCGCCGCCGAACGAACAGTTGCTCACGCACACGCGAACGACGACGCCGGACGCGTCGAAGTCGGCGCCGGGCCCGTGCGTCGCTGTCGTGCCTTCCGCGAGAAAACAGTGTCCGGCCGCGCCGAGGTAGCGCGCCGCGCCGCCGGCCCAGACGAAGTTCGCGGTGCAGCCGAAGGTCCCCGCGCCCGGAATGTCGATGATGAGGTGCGAGCCCGGGCCGATGTTCTGCGCCATCGCCGGCGTGACGAGCGCCGCCGGGATGGTTTGCGTCACGTTCGTCATCGGCGTCAGGTCGAGCCGCGGCCGAACCGTTTGCGCGTCCGCGACAGCCGAAGCGAACGTCGTCAACCCAAGGGTGAAGACAATTCCGGCGCGTCTCGGCGCGCGACTCGTCAGCATGTCGTTCCCTCCGGCGTAGACGCTTGGCCGCCGTTCTACGCAGGAAAGCTGCCACTGCAGCGGCGCGCGCGACGTCAGCTGGTAAACTGATTTCGGGCCCATAGCTCAACGGTTAGAGCCGCCGGCTCATAATCGGCTGGTTCCAGGTTCAAGTCCTGGTGGGCCCACCATCTCTCCTTCCAGATCGCATCTCGATCGCGCGCTGCAGGTCGCCGCGATCGCGCGCGTCACAGCCCGTACACCGGGCGCATGTACAATGGTTCGGCTGTGCATGCCGACCTCGAACGCGTGATCGCCCTGCAGCGCCTCGACACCGTCGCCGAGGCCGCCCGCAGGAAGCTGGCGGACGAGCCGGAGCGCGAGAAGGCGCTCGACGCGCGGCTCGAGGCGGCGAAAGAGCGCGTGTCCACGGCCAAGGCGCGGCTCGCGGAGAACCAGAACACCCGCCGCGGGATCGAGAAGGAGCTCGCCGTCCACCAGGGGCGGCTCTCGAAGTTCCGCGAGCAGGCGATGGCCGTGAAGACGAACCAGGAGTACCACGCGATCCAGCACGAGATCGCGCACGCGCAGGATCAGATCAAGGCGCACGAGGACCGGATGCTCGACCAGATGCTCGAGGCCGACGACCTCGCCGCCTCCGTCAAGAAAGCCGAGGCCGACCTCGCCTCCGAGCAGAAAGCGATCGACGCCGATCGCAAGGCGATGAAGACCGAGCACGCCGACCTCCAGTCCTCTCTCGAACGCATCGTCGCCGAGCGGACGGCGATCGTGTCCGCGCTCGACAAGCAGCTGCTCTCGGTCTTCGAGCAGATCGCGAAGAAGCGGCACGGCGTCGCCGTCGCCGAAGCCAAGAACGGCATCTGCACGATCTGCCACGTGCGCCTGCGGCCGCAGGTGTTCAACACCGTCCGCCGCAACGAAGAGATCGTGCAGTGCGACAGCTGCCAGCGGATCCTGTACTTCGCCGTGCCCGCGCCCGCGCCGGCCGCGGCCTCCGACGCGTCGCCGCAGGCGGCATCGTAGCCGTGCTCCCGTTCGAGCCGCCGCCGGCGGCGCCGGTGGTCGCGTACATCGACGGCGGCGCGCGCGGCAACCCCGGCCCCGCCGGCTACGGCGTCCGCATCGAGAGCACCGACGGCGCGCTCGTCGAAGAGTTCGCCGAATCGATCGGCATCGCGACGAACAACGTCGCCGAGTACCGCGGCCTCATCGCCGCGCTCGAGTGGGCGAAGCGCCACGGCCGCCGCGCGGTGCACGTGCGATCGGATTCACTCCTGCTGGTGCAGCAGATGCTGGGCAACTACAAGGTGAAGAACCCGGGGCTGCAGCCGCTGCACGCGCAGGCACGGCGGCTCGCGCGCGAGATCGGCGCGGTCACGTTCGAGCACGTCGGGCGCTCGCTGAACGCGCACGCCGATCGCCTCGCCAACACCGCGATGGACGCGGCGTCGTCGAAAACGTGATCTGGCGAGCAAAGAGCGCAAAGGGATCCGGTGGCGCGTCGGACCTGATCGTCTCACCGCGATCGCGCGCGGATCGCGGCGGCCATGCGGCCGGCGCCGGCGCCGTCGCGTCGATAGGAGCAGAGCTGTGCATGCGTGGCCGAGCACAGCGCGGACGCGTGAATGCCGGCGGCGGCGACGCCCGCCGCCTCCAGCTGATCGATCGCCGCGCGCCAGCCGTCGAACTGCCAGTGCTGCGCGCGGCGTCCGGGCAGGAACCACTGCGCTATCTGGTCGTCCGTTGCGCCGCTCGCGGCAAAGGCGTCGCGCACGGCGGCGTCGACCTCGTACTTTTGCGCGCAAATTGACGGCCCGATCGCGACGATGAGATCGAGGGGGCTGCCGGCGAACGAGTCGGCGAGCGCGCGCACGGCGGCGAGCGGCACGCGCGCGGCCAGGCCGCGCCAGCCGGCGTGCGCCGCGGCGACGGCGCCGGTGCGGCGATCGGCCATCAGCAGCGGCACGCAATCGGCGGTCTGGATCGCCAGCGCGATCGACGGATCGTCGGAGACGATGATGTCGGCGTCCCGAGGCGCGTCGCGCGGCGCCGGATCGCCGCGCCGCCGCACGATGACCGACGCGCCGTGGACCTGGTGGACGCGCACGAGATGGGCGGCGTCGACCGACATCGCGCGTGCGACCTCGAGCCAGCCGGCGTCGCGGTCGTCGGCCGCGCCGCCGAGCCGCCATTGGCGCGTCGTGAACAGATGCACCGCGTGCGGCTCGAGCGCGCGGCACACGAGCGAGGCGCGGCCGTCGTGCCGCCGCCACTCGAAATCGTCGACGGGCGCGGGGAGGTCCATTGCAGGAATCGGGGAATCGGGGAAATCGAGTAATCGGGTAATTGGATAATCGGGTTATCGGTAATCGGGTAATGGACAATCAATTCCCAATCAATTCCCCAATTACCCGATTCTCCAATTACCCGATACTACACTCGTGCCGAACATCATAGGCATCGGGCTCGACACGACCGACATCGATCGCATCTCCGACACGATCGACCGCTTCGGCGATCGCTTTCTCCAGCGCATCTTCACCGACGGCGAGATCGCGTACTGCGCCCGGCGCCGCGTCCCGGCGATTCATTTCGCGGGCCGCTTCGCGGCCAAGGAGGCGGCGATGAAGGCGCTCGGCACCGGCCGGTCGCGCGGCGTCCTCTGGCGCGACGTCGAGGTGGTCCGCGTCAGCGGTCCTCCGCAACTGCAGTTGCATGGCGGCGCCGCGCGGCGCTTCGCGGCGATCGGCGGCCGCTCGTCACTGCTGACCATCACGCACTCCGACGAGCTCGCGATGGCGCAGGTGCTGCTCCTCGGCGACTGACGCAGTCTTCAGATTCGTGTAGGCGAAGGCGAAGGCCGGCCGCTGCGCGTCGGCGCGCGCAACCAGCGTGGTCATTCTGCGGGCGCCCTCGCGCGCGCGTCGGTCGCGTGTCGTGAGCCGCTTCGGGTAAGCAGCCTGTCCGGTGTGGCTTGCCGCGACGCGGCCGTCTCGCCGCCTCGGGCACTCCGCTTGATCATCGCCCTGCGCGTGAGCGACGAGGAGTGGCCGATGACAATCAAGATCATGCCGAACGACAAAGGGAATCCGCCGGGCAAGCTCGCCGACGCCGAAGTGCATTTCGCCGAGGGGCCGTTCGACGGCCTCAAGCTGATTGGCTTCTCGATCTGGGAGCGGCGCGGCGGCGGCGCGGGCCGCAACGTCACCTTCCCGGCGCGCAGCTATGCGGTGAACGGCGAGCGGCGCAACTTCGCGCTCCTGCGGCCGATCGCGGACGCGACGGCACAGGAAAAGCTGCGCGCGCTGATTCTCGACGCGTACCAGGAACACGAGGAGCGGGCGGCGATCGCGACGTAGCGGGGGCGAACGCGCGTTCGCGCCGCGCCCGCAGTTACTGAACGACGGGGAGGAGCCGCGCGTTTTCCTGCGCGCGCTTGGCCGGGAGCGTCCACTCCGCGCGGAGGCTCTTGGCGAACTCTGCCTCGAAGAACGCCCGCTTCATGCCGCCGTCGATGATGTCCCACGGCAGCATCGCGTCGGCGGTGCGGTCGCGGAAGATGAAGAAGTCGGCGTCGACGCCCGTCTCGGCGACGGCGGCGCGCCAGTTCTGGCCGTTCCGTTCGGCGGCGGCGATCGCCGGCGCGACGCGGCGGTCGCCGAGCGAGAGCAGCGCCTGATAGTAGGAGTGCCGCTCCGACTTGATGTTGAAGTAGACGTTGTCGATGCCGGCCATCAGCGAGCGCAGCCGTTTGATCTTGCGGTCGGTCGCCGCCGGGTCCTCCATCGGCAGCCACTGATAGGCGGTGCCGGGCTTCGGGATGAGCGGGTTGACGCTGCCGGTGATCGAGCCGACCCGCCCGCGCGGCTTCGCGTGCTTCAGCATCCGGTCGCGCAGCTGCAGCGTCAGATCGCGGATCGCGACGAGGTCCTCGTCGGTTTCCGTGGGGAGGCCAATCATGTAGTACAGCTTCAGGCTCTCGATCCCGTTGGCGAAGATCAGCTCGGCGCTCTCGAGAATCTCGTCGTTCGTGACGGTCTTGTTGATCACGCGCCGCAGGCGATCGGATCCGGTTTCCGGCGCGATCGTGATCGAGCGCTCGCCGCTCGCGCGCAGCATGCGGACGATCGGCGGCGTCAGGTCGTCGAGCCGCAGCGACGCCGGGCTGATGGCGTAGCCGAGCTCGAGCAGGCGCGCGAGGATCCGCTCGATCTCCGGATGGTCGCACAGCGCGATCGAAACCAGTCCGGCGCGCTTCGAGTACCGGCTCGCCTCTTCCGCCAGTTGCAGGATGCGGTCGGTGGGGAATGCGCGGACGGGCAGATAGTTGTAGCCCGCCCAGCAGAAGCGGCACAGGTTCGCGCAGCCGCGAACGACTTCCACCAGGAACCTCGATCCGAACTCGGTGTCCGGCGTGAAGATCGTCGTCGCGGGCGGATCGACGGCTTCGGTCGTCTTGAGCGCCGCTTTCCGCACCGGCATCGGCGCTTCGACATCGGGGCGCACGCCGTAGCCGGCGATCGTTCCGTCGGCGGCGTACTGGGGCTCGTAGAACGACGGCACGTAGAAACCGCGCTCAGCGGCGAGGCGCCGCAGCAGATCGTCGCGGTCCGACGCCGCCGTAATCGCGCGCCGCAGGCCCGGCACGAGCGCCTCGCCCTCGCCGGCGGCGATCACGTCGGCGAACGGCGCGAGCGGCTCGGGGTTCACGAACGTCACCGCGCCGCCGACGACGATCAGGGGATGGTGCGGCGATCGGTCCGCGGCGGACGTCGGGATGCCGGCGAGGCGCAGCAGCGTCAGCACGTTCACGTAGTCCCACTCGAACGATACCGAGAAGGCGACGATGTCGAAGTCGCTCACCGGCGTCTGTGATTCGAGCGTGACGAGCGGCGCGCGCGCGGCCGCGAGTGCGGCGAGCTCCTGCTTCGGCGGCAGGAAAAACCGCTCGCAGACGATGTCGTCTTCGGCGTTGAACAGACGGTAAACCGTCTGAAAGCCGAGGTTCGACATGCCGACCCAGTACGTATTCGGGAAGGCCAGGGCGATGCGCAGACGATTCCCGTGCGGCTTGGTGACGTAGCCGACTTCTTTCGCGAGGGTGAGGCGTGCGCGTTCGCGTTGTTCCCAGGAATTCATGCGTGGCGACGGACCCGGCCCACGGCGCCGGCTTCGAGCCTGGCGCAGCCCCTGCAGTCCGGCCGCTGGTGCTCAGGCGACGGCGTTCTCAAGTGCCGTGGATCTATCTACTCTACCATCGAGATCGCTCGCCGCCTCGCTGAGCTCTGGGATATGCCCGAGGCGCGTCAACCTTCGTGCCGGCGGAGGAAGGCCGGCACATCGAAGGTAGCGCTCAGGTCGAAGTCGGGCTCAGACGCCGCGCCTTCTTTTCTCGGGCGAATCACGTCGGGGAGTTCCAGCGCCGAGGGCGTCGGCGGCGCGGCCGCATGCGCCGTCGCGTGGCCCGCCGCCGCTGGCGTGTCCCCGGCCGACACCGCATGCGCCGGCGGGTTCGCGCCATGCGGCGCAGCGCCGGCGGCCGCGGCAGCCGGCTGCGTCTCGCCGGCGGCCTTTCCGCCGCTGCCGCCGAGGCGCGCCGAGACCGCCGCGGCGGAGGCCGCGACTTTCGCGGGCGCCCCATTGCCGCTGCCGCCGCTGCCGGACAGATCGAGGAGCGGCCGCCTCGCGATCGACAAGCCGGAGGCCGCGGCTGCTCCGGAGGATACGGCTCTGTCCGCTCGCGCCCGCGGCTGATCGGCGTACTGCGTGAGGTCTACAGGCGTGGCTGCCTGCGTGCCGAGCGGCCGCGAGGCGCTCGGCACGCCGAAGCCGGTCGCGATGACGGTGATCTTCACTTTCCCCTTCAGCGCCGGATCGACGACGGCGCCGAAGATGATGTTCGCGTCCTCGTCGGCGGCTTCCTGGACGATGCTGGACGCTTCGCTCACCTCGACGAGCGAGAGGTCGGGTCCGCCGGTGACGTTGATGATCACGCCGCGCGCGCCGGTGACGGACGCGCCCTCGAGCAGCGGGCTCGAGATCGCGCGGCGCGCCGCCTCCATCGCGCGATCCTGCCCTTCGGAAACGCCCGTGCCCATCATCGCGAGCCCCATGCCCGACATGATCGTCTTGACGTCGGCGAAATCGAGGTTGATCAGCCCGGGCACCAGGATCAAATCGGAGATCCCCTGGATCGCCTGGCGCAGGACATCGTCGGCGGTGGCGAACGCCTCGGTCATCGGCGTCGTCCGGTCGATGATCGTCAGCAGCCGTTCGTTCGGGATCGTGATGATCGTGTCGACGCAGTCGCGCAGCGCCTCGAGCCCGCGCTCGGCCTGCAGCTGCCGCTTCCGACCCTCGAACTTGAACGGCTTGGTGACGACGGCGACGGTGAGCGCGCCGAGCTCGCTCGCGAGGCTGGCGATCACGGGCCCGGCGCCCGTGCCGGTGCCGCCGCCGAGCCCCGTCGTGACGAAGATCATGTCGGCGCCGTCGAGCGCCTGGATGATCTTGTCGGTGTCCTCGAGCGCGGCCGCCCGGCCGACGTTCGGATCGGCGCCGGCGCCGAGGCCCTTGGTCAGCTTGCTCCCGATCTGCAGCTTGACGGGCGCGGCGTTGCCGCGCAGCGCCTGCATGTCGGTGTTGGCGACGACGAACTCGACGCCGTCGAAGCCGGCCTGCACCATGCGGTTGACGGCGTTGCTGCCGCCGCCGCCGACGCCAATCACCTTGATGTGCGCCGTCTCGATGCCCTCCGCGTCGAGCCGCAGTCTCAGGCGCCGAGCCTCGCGCGCCGCGTCGTCCGTGTAGTCGTCCATTGGTGTCCTCCGGCATCCGAGCGGCGGCGCCCGGACGGATCTGGTGCGTCGAAGGTCAGAAGAACTCGCGAAAGAGTCCCCGCAGGCGGCCGGCGACGCGCACGAGGGCGCCGCCTCCGGCCGCGGCGCGCTCGCCGGCCGAATTGCGATGGCCGTACAGCACGAGGCCGACGGCGGTCGCGAACGTCGGGCTGTTGACGTGATCGGCCAGCCCGCCGGCGCCGGCGGGGCAGCCGCGGCGGATCGGCAGATCGAAAATCTGCTCCGCGATCTCCGGCATGCCGTCGAGAATCGCGCCGCCGCCGGTGAGCACGATCCCGGAGTTGAGGCTGCGCTCGTAGCCGGCGCGCCGGATTTCATCCCACACGAGATGAAAGATTTCCTCGGCGCGCGGCTGCAGGATCTCCGAGAGGATGCGGCGCGCCATCAGCCGCGGCTTCCGGCCGCCGACGCTCGCCACCTCCATCGTGTCGTCTTCGTCGACCATGCTCGAGAGCGCGCAGCCGCACTTGCGCTTGATCTTTTCCGCGTCGGGCACCGGCGTGCGCAGGCCGACGGCGATGTCGTTGGTGAAGTGATCGCCGCCGATGCCGACGACGGCGGTGTGCCAGAGGCTGCCGCGCTCGTAGATCGCGATGTCGGTGGTGCCGCCGCCGATGTCCACCAGCGCGACGCCGAGCTCCTTCTCGTCGTCGGTGAGGACCGACTCGCTCGCCGCGAGCTGCTCGACGATGGTCTCGGCCACCGCGACGCCCGCGCGGTTCACGCACGCGACGATGTTCTGCGTCGAGCTCTGGCTGCCGGTGATGATGTGGACGTTGACCTCGAGGCGCGCGCCCGTCATGCCGACCGGCGCGCCGATGCCGTCCTGCTCGTCGACGACGAAGTCCTGCGGCAGGACGTGGAGAATCTCGCGTCCGGTCGGCAGCGAGACCGCCTTCGCCGCGTCGATCGCGCGCCGCACGTCCTCGCGCGTGATCTCGCGGTTCTTGCCGGCGACGGCGATCACGCCGCGGCTGTTGAAGCCCTTGACGTGGGGGCCGGAGAGCGCGAGGTGCACCGCATCGATCTCGACGCCGGCCATCAGCTCGGCTTCCTCGATCGCCTTTTTGATCGCGTCGACCGCGGTCTCGAGGTTGACGACGACGCCGCGGCGGATACCGTGCGATTCGGCGACGCCGAGGCCGACGATGTCGACGCCGCGCCCGTCCATCAGCTCGCCGACCACAGCCGTCACCTTCGACGTGCCGACGTCGAGGCCGACCAGATATCGTTCTTTTCGCGCCACTCGCTCCTCTTGGATCGTCCCTTCAGCGCTTCGTCTTCTTCTTCTCCGTCTTCGCCGGCCTGACGTAGATGCGATCGTCGAACCGCAGATCGACGTGGTCGATGTCCTCGACGCGCTCGTGCAGCGCCGGCGCGAGGTCGAGATACGACTGCAGCCGCTGCAGGAACTGCTCCTCGCCGAGCTGAATCACCGCCGGATCGCCGTCGAGGATCACGACGGCGTCGTGCGCGTTGGCGACGTCGAGCTGCGAGAGCCGCGTCGAGACGGCGGGGCGCGTCTTCAGATCGGCGATGACGCGCGCCGCCAGATCCGCGCGCGCCTCGTCGGTCATCGCGCCGTTGCGCCCCGCCGCGGCCGCGAGGCCGTCGATGATCGGCAGATCGAAGTCGGCGTACTGCGGACCGTAGCGATCGATCACGACGCCGTGCTCGTCGACGAGGTACATCTCGCCGTTGATTCGGCCGATGCCGATCGGCTGCCGCTCCCACACGACGACCTCGACCGTCGCGGGCAGCGAACGGCGCAGCGCGGCGTCGCGGACCCACGGAAACGCGGTCAGCCGCGCGCGCCACTGGTCGAGATCCGCGCACAGGATGTTCTCGCCGCGCAGCCCCGACAGGATGCCGAGCACCTCGTCCTCCGGGATCCGCTCGTAGCCGCGGACGACGATGCGGTCGACGCGCAGAGCCTGCGCGTGCGCCGCCATCGTGGATGCGCGGTACACAGCGTAGACGAGGGCGGCGCCGAGCGCGCCGTACTTCACAATCGGCGTGAGCAGGGCGCGCCAGCGCGCCTTCCCCTTCCGCGCCGGCTTGACGCGCGCGCGGCGGAAGCGGCGATCCGCGGGAGCGGCGACGGCGCTCACGACGGCCTCTCCGATCCGGCCTGCAGCGCGGCGATGATGCGGTCGGGCATCGAGCCGATCGATCCCGCGCCCAGCGTGATGACGACGTCGCCCGGCTTCGCCGCGCGCACGACGGCGCCGACGACGTCGTCGAGGCGCGGGACGACGTCGACCGGGGCGGCCGCGCCGCGCCGGACCGCGGCCGCGAGCGCGTCGAGCGTCGCGCCGGGAATCGGATCTTCGCCGGCGGCGTAGATGTCGGTGAGCACGATGTGGTCCGCGCCCGCCAGCGCCGGGCCGAACGCGTCGATGAGCGCCGAGGTCCGCGTGAAGCGGTGCGGCTGGAACGCGACGACAATCCGGCGCTTCAGCGTCTTCGCGGCCGCGAGGACCGCGGCGATCTCCGTCGGATGGTGGCCGTAGTCGTCGACGACGAGGATGCCGTTCGGCTCGCCGCGCACCTCGAAGCGGCGCTCGGCGCCGCGAAAATCCCGCAGGCCCGCGGCGATGCGATCGAAGGTCAGCCCGAGCTCGCCGCCGACGGCGACGGCTGCGAGCGCGTTGAGCAGGTTATGCCGTCCGGGCACGTTCAGCGTGAGGCGGCCGAGCGGGACGAACGTATTCGGCGGATCGCCGGCCCCGCGCGCGGACGTCGTCGCGCGGCGGGCGCGCCGCTTGACCGTGGCCGTCACGCTCAGCGGCGCAAGCTCGACGTCGGTTGCGGTGACCTCCGCGTCCTCGGCCGCCAAGCCGTAGGTGATCACGCGCCGCGTCATGCGCGGCAGGATCGCGGCGAGGTTCGGGTCGTCCAGGCACGCCACCACGCCGCCGTAGAACGGCGTCTTGTTGGCGAAGTCGACGAACGCCTGCTGCAGGTCGTCGAAGCCGCCGTAGTTCTCGAGGTGCTCGTGGTCGATGTTCGTAATCACCGCTATCGTCGGAAACAGTTTCAGGAACGACCGATCGCTTTCGTCGGCTTCGGCGACCATCAGCTCGCCGCGGCCGAGGCGCGCGTTGCTGCCGAAGGCGCTGAGGCGGCCGCCGATCACCGCCGTCGGGTCGAGGCCCGCGCGCTCGAGCACCAGCGCAATCATCGACGTCGTCGTCGTCTTGCCGTGGGCGCCGGCGACCGCGATCGAGAACCGCAGCCGCATCAGCTCGGCGAGCATCTCGGCGCGCGGGATCACCGGGATCTGCCGCGCGATGGCCTCGACGACCTCGGCGTTGGTCGGCCGCACGGCCGACGAGATCACCACGACGTCGGCGTCGCCGACGTTCGCCGCGCCGTGCCCGATCGCGACGCGGATGCCGAGCGTCGCGAGGCGCTCGGTGACGACCGACCGCTTTTCGTCCGACCCGCTGACGGTGTAACCGAGATTCGCGAGCAGCTCCGCGATGCCGCTCATCCCGATGCCGCCGACGCCGACGAAATGCACATGCCGCGTTTTCCCCAGCACAACACACGCGTTCAGAGTTCAGAGTTCAGAGTTCAGAGTTCTAGTTCTCGCTATCGTTCTGGTGCTCGTTCTGGTTCTCGTTCTCGTTCTGGTTCTCGTTCTGGTTCTGGTTCTGGTTCTGGTTCTCGTTCTCGTTCTGGTTCCCGTTCTGGTTGCCACTCTCGTTTCTCGTTCTCGTTCTCGTTTTTTTGTTGTCGTTGTCGTCCGAATCAAACCCGAACGCGAACCCGAACTCGAACCGAACCCGAACGCGAACCCGAACCCGAACGAGAACCCGAACCCGAACCCGAACCCGAACGAGAACCCGAACCCGAACCCGAACCCGAACGAGAACCCGAACGGGAACCCTGAACTCTGAACGCTGAACGCTGAACTCGTTCAGCGCGCCACGAGCTGCAGGGCGCGATCGACGATGAGCTTCGCGGCGTCCGGCTTCGCGAGCGCCCGGGCGGCGGCGGCGATTCGCTGCCGGCGTTCGCCGTCGCGCGCCAGCGCGAGGATCCGCCCGGCGAGCGCCGCGCCGGTCAGATCGCCCTGCAGCAGCATCTCCGCCGCGCCCGTCGCCGCCAGCGCTTCGGCGTTCTTCCGCTGGTGGTCGTCGGTCGCCGTCGGCAGCGGGATCAGAATCGCCGCCCGCCCGGCCGCCGTCAGCTCCGCCAGCGTCGTCGCGCCGGCGCGGCAGACGATCACGTCCGCCGATCCGAGCCGCCGTCCCATGTCGTAGAGAAACGGCTCGACGTCGGCCTGAAGCCCCGCCGCCCGGTAGGCGGTGCGCACCATCTCCACATCTCGCTCGCCCGTCTGATGGGTGATGCGGAGATCCGCGGCGCCGGCCGCCAGCTCCTGCGCTGCCTCCACCATGGCCACGTTGATCGCGTGCGCGCCCTGAGAGCCGCCAAAGACTAGGACCCGTGTGACGGTCGCCTGATCATCGCGCGCCGACTCCTGCTGTGGCCCGCCGAGGAATTCCGGCCGGACCGGGTTCCCGCTCACGAACGCTTTCGATCCGAAGTACGACGTCGTCTGGTCGAACGTCACCGCCGCGGCGTCGACGACGCGCGCGAGCAGCCGGTTGGTGAGTCCGGGCACCGCGTTCTGCTCGAGCAGCATCGTCGGGATGTGGCGCAGCGACGCGGTGAGGACGACCGGGCCCGAGCTGTAGCCGCCGACACCGATCACGAGGCCCGGACGCCGCGCGGAGACGAGGCGCCACGCGTCGAGGAGGCTCGCCGGCAGCAGCGACGCGCCGCGCGCGCGATCCGCAATCGACTTGCCCTTCAGGCCGCCGCTCCGAATCACGTCGAGCGGAAAGCCTTCGCGCGGCACGACGCGCGCCTCGATGCCCTTCGCTGTGCCCGCAAACGAGATCTGCGCGTCGGCGCGCCGCGCGAGCAGCTCGCGCGCCACGGCCACGCCCGGATAGAGGTGGCCGCCCGTGCCACCGCCCGCGATCACGACCCGCAGCGTCATGGCTCGCGCTCATGTCTCCGGCGGCACGTGCTGCGAGACGTTCAACAGGATGCCCATGCCAATCAGGTTGATCAGCAGCGACGATCCGCCGAAGCTGACGAAGGGAAGCGGCGTGCCCTTCGTCGGCAGCAGCCCGAGGACGACGCTGATGTTCACGAATGCCTGCACGGCGACCATCGTCGTGAGGCCGAGCGCGATGAACGCGCCGAACGAATCGGGCGCGCGCAGCGCGATGCGCATGCCGCGCCAGGCGACGAGGCAGAAGCAGATGACGACGGCGGTCGCGCCGACCAGCCCGAGCTCCTCGGCGATTGCCGCGTAGATGAAATCGGTGTGCGGCTCGGGCAGATAGAACAGCTTCTGGACGCCGTTCATCAGCCCGCGGCCCCACACGCCGCCCGTGCCGACGGCGATGAGCGACTGGATGATCTGAAATCCGTCGCCGAGCGGATCGTCCCACGGGTTGAGGAACGCGAGCGTGCGGCGGCGCCGGTAGGCCGAGCCCATGACGACCATGTAGAGCGCCGGCAGCGCGCACAACACGACGCCGACGACGTAGTGGTAGTTCAGGCCGGCGGCGAACACCATCACCGCCGCGATCAGCAGCAGCGACATCGACGTGCCGAAGTCGGGCTCCGGCAGAATCAGCGCGACGAGCGCGATCACGAGAATGCCGATCGGCAGCAGCGCGTACGTGACGTCGTCGATGCGGTGCATCCGGCGCTCGAGGAGCGCCGCGATGAAGAAGATCGCGACGAGCTTGGCGAGCTCCGACGGCTGCACGCCGATGCCGCCGACGCCGAACCACCGCCGCGCGCCGTTGACGGGCGCGCAGAAGTAGACGGCGACGAGCGCGAACACGACGAACCCGAGCGCCGTCCAGAGAAACGCCGGCTGCCTGTAGGCGCGGTAATCGATGCGCATGACGATGTTGAGCATCGCGACGCCGAGCAGCGCCCACATCCCCTGCTTGATGAGAAAGAGCGAAGCCCGGCCGTAGCGCTCGAGCGCCACCGGCGCCGACGCGCTGTAGACCATCACGACGCTCAGCGCGACGAGCAGGATCGTCGCGATGAAGAGCACCCGGTCCGATTTGAGCTTTCTTGCCATCCCCTACAGCCCGACTGCGTTTCCTCCGACAACTTTCAGTGGACCGACGCTACGATCGCGTGAGCGGTCAGCAGTCATCAGCCGGTGGCGGGCCGAGGCACCAGCTTCCCGGGCCGGGGCAGCCCGGGTTCCCAGCAGCCAGTCCTCGACCGCGTACCGACTGACGACTGCTCACCGCTCACGCCTTCGCCGTTCGACTCGCCGCCGCGATGCGAACAGCCTCTTCCTTGAACTTCCGTCCCCGCTCCGCGTAGTCGCGGAACATGTCGAAGCTCGCGCAGGCGGGCGCCAGCAGCACCACCCCGGACGGCTTCGCCAGCTCGAACGCGCGATCGATTGCGGCGCCGAACGTGCCGGCTTCGTGCACCGGCACGACGTCGCCGAGCGCCTCGCTGACGAGCGGACGCGCTTCGCCGATCGCGATCACCGCCTTCGCGCGCGCCCTGATCGGCTCGCGCAGCAGCCTGAGATCGCCGCCCTTGAACCGCCCGCCGATGATCGGCACCAGATCGCGGTCGAAGCTCTCGATCGATCTGAGCGCCGCCTCGACGTTGGTCGCTTTCGAGTCGTTGACGAAGCGCACGCCGCCGGCGTCCGCCACCAGCTCCATCGCGTGCTCGAGCCCGCGGAAGCCGTCGACCGCGGCCGTCATCGCCGCCGGCGTCGCGCCGGCGATCGCGCCGACCGTGGCCGCCGCCATCACGTCGTTGACCAGGTGCGGGCCGAGCAGATGGATCGCGTCGAGCGGCACGAGCCGATCGGAGGCGCCGCGCCGCCGCTCGACAATCCAGCCGCCTTCGACGACGGTGCCTTCCTCGATCGCGCCGCTGCGAGCGAAGTAGCGCTTCGCCGCGCGGCCGCGCCGCGCGAGCTCGAGCACCGCCGGATCGTCGGCGTTGATCACGGCGAAATCGGCCGGCTCCTGGTTCTCGAAGATGCGCGCCTTCGCCGCGCCGTACGCCTCCACCGTCGGGTGCCGATCGAGGTGGTCCGGCGAGAAATTCAGCATCACGCTGATCCACGGGTGAAACGTGTCGATCTGCTCGAGCTGAAAGCTGCTCGTCTCGACGACGTGAAAGGTGTCGGGCGTCGACGCCGACACCTGCGCGCTGAGCGGCGCGCCGATGTTGCCGCCGACGGTCACCTTGAATCCCGCCGCCTCGAGCATGCGCCCGGTCAACGCCGTCGTCGTCGACTTGCCTTTCGTGCCGGTGATCGCGATCACGCGGCCGCGCAGCCAGCGCGACGCGAGCTCGATCTCGGCGATGACCGGCACGCCGCGCTCGCGCGCCGCCTGCACCACCGGCGCGTCCGGCGGCACGCCCGGGCTGAGGACGACGAGGTCCGCACTCGTGAACGCCTCGCGCGAGTGCCCTCCGGCTTCGAGCGCGACGCCGAGCGCGCGCAGCCGATCGGCATCCGGAATCTCCGCGCCGATCTCCGACAGCGTCACCCTTGCGCCGCGCCGCGCGAGCAGCTCCGCTGCGGCCACGCCGCTCCTCGCCGCGCCGGCGACCGTCACGCGCCGATCGGCCACGTCGAATGGCATCCCCGGTCGTCCCTGCTCTGTCATCGCAGCTTCAACGTCGCCAGGCTGAAGAGCGCGAAGATGATCGCGAGGATCACGAAGCGCGTGATCACCTTCGGCTCGCTCCAGCCGATCAGCTCGAAGTGATGATGGAGCGGCGCCATGCGGAACAGCCGCTGCCCGCCCGTCGCCTTGAAGTAGCCGACCTGCAGCACGACCGACAGCGCCTCGAGCAGGAAGACGCCGCCGACGATCGGCAGCAGCAGCTCCTGCTTGATCAGGATCGCGACGATGCCGAGCGCGGCGCCGAGCGCGAGCGACCCGACGTCGCCCATGAAGATCTCGGCGGGGTACGAGTTGTACCAGAGGAATCCGAGCGACGCGCCGACGAGGGAGCCGCAGAAGACGGTGAGCTCCGCGGCCTGCGGGAAGCGCACGAGCAGGAGGTACTCGGCGAACACGCGGTGGCCGGTCACATACGCGAGCGCCGTGTATGCCGCGGCGGCAATGGCGAAGATGCTGATCGCGAGCCCGTCGAGGCCGTCGGTGAGGTTCACCGCGTTCGACTCCGCCACCAGCACGAAGACCGCGAACAGCAGGTAGCCCCAGCCGAGATCCGGAATCAGCCGCTTGAAGAACGGGAAGACGAGCCGCGTCGTGTAGATCGTCTGGTGCTGCAGCACGAGCAGCACCACGCCGACGATCACGCCGATGAGGATCTGGTACCCCATCTTGTAGCGCGGCAGCAGCCCGTGGTGCGAGCGGCGCACGATCTTCAGGTAGTCGTCGGCGAAGCCGATCGCGCCGAACCCCGCCGTGGTGAGCACGGCAATCCAGACGTAGACGTTCGTGAGGTCCGCCCACAGGAGCGTCGGCACGAGCGCCGCCGTCAGAATCAGCAGCCCGCCCATCGTCGGCGTCCCGGCTTTCGGCCGGTGCGTCTGCGGCCCTTCGGCGCGAATCACCTGCCCGATCTGGAACTCGCGCAGCTTCCGCACGAGCCACGGTCCGAACGCGAGGCTGATCGCGAGCGCCGACAGCGTCGCCGCGGCGGTGCGGAACGTGATGTAGCGCGTCACGTTCAGCACCGACACCTGCGAGTGGAACGGGTAGAGGAGGTGATAGAGCATCAGCCGCCCCATGCCGTCTTCAGCCGATCGACGACGCGATCGGTGCGGATGCCGCGCGACCCCTTGACGAGCACGAGATCGCCGGCGCCGACCGACGCCGCCGCCGCGTCCGCGGCGTCCTCGCTCGTCGCGAGGTGGCGCACGTGCGACGCGTCCATCCCCGCCGCGACCGCCGCCTCCGCGAGCGCCCCCGCCGGCTTGCCGCCGACCGTCAGCAGCAGATCCAGCCCGGCGCGCGCCGCCGCGCGTCCCACCATCGCGTGCAGCTCCGCCGACTGGTCGCCGAGCTCCAGCATTTCCCCGATGACCGCGATGCGGCGCGCCGCCGGACTGCTCGCGAGCACGTCGATTGCCGCCCTGGTCGCCGTCGGGTTCGCGTTGTAGCTGTCGTCGATCACCGTCACGCCGCCCTGCAGGCGCACGATTTCGCCGCGGTGCGACGCCGGACGGAGGCGCGCCGACGCGGCGGCGATGTCCTCGAGCGGCACGTCGAACTCGGTGGCCACGCCGATCGCCGCCAGCAGGTTCGACAGGTTGCCGCGCCCGACGAGCGAGGTCGCCACCTGCACCGCGCCGCGCGGGGTCGTCACGCGCGCCGTCGTGCCGTCGATTCCGCGATCCACGAGCGTCGCGGCCCGGACGTCGGCGTCCCGGTCGATGCCGAAGGTCGAGACGCGGCCGGCAAACGCCGGCAGCCGCGCCGCGATGCGCGCGTCGTCGGCGTTGGCGACGAGCAGGTCGGAGGGGCGCGCGCCCTCGAAAATCTCCGCCTTCGCGTCGGCAATCGCGTCGACCGACGCGAAGAAGCCCACGTGCGCGTCGCCGACGTTGGTCCACACGCGGACCTCGGGCTCGGCGATCCGCACCAGCGTGCTGATTTCCCCGGCGTGATTCATCCCCAGCTCGACGACCGCGATCTCCGGGCGCCGCCGCAGCTCCACGAGCGAGAGCGGCAGGCCGATATGGTTGTTGAAGTTGCCGCGGTTGCGGATCACGCGGTAGCGCGTGGTCAGCAGCTCGCTCGTCGCTTCCTTCGTCGTCGTCTTCCCCGCGCTGCCGGTAATCGCCACGACCTTCGCGCCCGAGTCGCGCCGGATGGTCCGCGCCAGCGCCTGAAGCGCCGCCGTCGTGTCGTCGACCTCGATCACCGCCGCGCCGCGCGTGTTCGCGCCCGCCGCCGTCGTCCACCCGCGCGGCACGACGACGCCGCCGGCGCCGGCGTCGATCGCGGCTAGTGCGAATTGCGCGCCATCGAACCGCTCGCCTCGTATCGCCACGAACAGATCGCCCGGCGCAAGCGTCCGTGTATCGATTGATACGTTCGACAGCGTACGTGACACGTCGCCGGCGACGAGCGCGCCGTTCATCGCCGACGCCACCCACCCGGCGCCGAGCGGCGGCGGTTCGGCCTCCGCCAGCCCGCGCTCTCCCGGCCGATCGACTCTACGTTCGCCGGTCATACGACGCGGAACCCGTCCGCCGGCTCAATGCCTCGCGCGCCACCGCCACGTCGTCGAACGGCAGCGTGCGATCGCCAATCACCTGGTACTTCTCGTGTCCCTTTCCCGCGACGAGGACCAGATCGCCGGCGTTCGCGAGCTCGATCGCGCGCCCGATGGCCTGGCGCCGGTCGACGATCGCGAGCACGCGCTGCGCGCTGTCCCGCCGCGTATCCGGCGTGATGCCGCGCTGGATGTCCTCGATGATCTTGTTGGGATCCTCGCTGCGCGGGTTGTCCGAGGTGATCACGACGAGATCGCTGAGCCGGCTCGCCACCGCCCCCATCAGCGGCCGCTTCGTCCGATCGCGGTCCCCCCCGCAGCCGAAGACCGTGACGAGGCGGCCGGTCGCGAGCGGCCGGGCCGTCTCGAGCAGGTTCCGCAGCGCATCGTCGGTGTGTGCGTAGTCGACGACGACCGTCACGTCGTCGGTCGCGGCGGAGACGACCTGGAAGCGGCCGGGGACGCCGTCGAGCGCCCGCAGGCCGCGCTCGATCGCGTCGATCGGCAAATCGAGCGCCGTCGTCGTCGCCACCGCCGCCAGGATGTTGTAGACGTTCGGGCGTCCGACCAGCTTCGATTGCACGCGGACGGTGCCGCGGGGCGTGCGGACGTCGAAGGACAAGCCGTCGAGCGAAAACGACAGCGGGCCCGGCGCGACGTCGGCCGCCCGGCCAATCGCGTAGGTGATCGGCCGTCCGCCGGCGTCGGCGAGCGCCGCGCCGCGCGGATCGTCCACGTTCAGCAGCGCCGGCGCGTCGCGCGGCAGCATCTCGAACAGCCGCCGCTTCGCGCGGAAGTAATCGTCCATGCCGGTGTGAAAGTCGAGATGATCGCGCGTCAGGTTCGTGAACACCGCGGCGGCGAAGGTCGTGCCGTCTACCCGCCGCAGCGCCAGCGCGTGCGACGACACTTCCATGGCGCACGCCGCGCAGCCGCGGTCGACCATCTCGCGCAGCAGCGACTGGACGTCGGGCGCTTCGGGCGTCGTCCGCGTCGCGTCGCGCACTTCCGTGCCGATGCGGTACTCCACCGTCCCCAGCACGCCGCAGCGCAGCCCCGCCGCGTCGAAGATCGCGGCGATCAGGTATGCGGTGGTCGTCTTGCCGTTCGTGCCGGTGATGCCGACGACGCGCATCTCGCGGCTCGGGTCGCGAAAAAACGTCGTCGCGAGGACCGCGAGCGCGAGGCGCGCGTCCTCGACGATCGCCCATGGCACGTGGACGCCGTCCGGCGCCGGCTGTTCGGACACGACCACCGCCGCGCCGCGATCGATGGCATGCCGCGCGAAGACGGTCCCGTCGGCGTGCTGCCCCTTGAGCGCCACGAACACGTTCCCGCGCCGCACCTCGCGCGAGTCGTACGCGATGCCGGTGACGACGCCGACGGCGGCTTCCGCCCGCAGCGCATCGTCGGCGCGAATCATGCCGCGGCCGCGCAGCGCGCCGTGGAGCTCCGCCCATGTCATGGGTGGCCTGCCGCGCCCGCCGGCGGCCGGCGCCAGCGGTCGAGCGCGAGGCGGCACACGCGCTGGCCCGCGATCGGCTCGCCCGCAGCCGGCTCCTGCGCGACGACGACGCCGTCGCCCGACACGCGTGCGGTCATGCCGACCTTCACGAGGATCCGAATCGCTTCGCGCGCGCTCTTGCCCCGCAAGTCGGGCATGACGTCGTCGGGCGGCGGCGGCGTTCCGGTGCGGACCAGCGAAACCGGCTTCTGCGTCGCCGTCGGGTCCGCGGCCCGCGGTTCCGGATCGGCATGCCGCGCCACGAGAACCGGGGGCGCAGGATTGATCGTCGGCGCGACGCCGAGGTAGTGCAGCGCCGGCTCGGCGATGTTCCTGAAAATCGGCGCCGCTACGGCGCCGCCGTGATCGCCGCTCGGCCCCTTCGCCGAGTCGACGACGACGACGATCGCGAGCTCCGGCGCGCGGGACGGGAGAAAGCCGACAAACGACGCGTAGTGATCGGCGTGCGAGTAGCGGCCGTCGATCAGCTTCTGCGCGGTGCCCGTCTTGCCGGCGATCGTGTAGCCGGGAATCTGGGCGCGCTTCGCCGTGCCGGACGTCACCACGTCTTCCATGATCCCGGTGAGCGTCGCGGCGGTGCCGGCGCTGACGGTCCGCCGCAGCACTTTCGGCGCGAGCTGGAATCGCCGGCCGTCGCGGTACATCGCGCGGACGACGCGCGGCTCGACGTAGAGTCCGCCGTTGGCGACCGAGCTGACCGCCGACACCATCTGCAGCGGCGTCACCGCCACCTGATATCCCATGGAGACGGAGGCGAGCGCCGTGTCGGTCCACTTCTCGGGCCGCCAGACGATGCCCGGATTCTCCGCCGGAAAATCGGGCGACACCTGATGCCCGAAGCCGTAGAGCCCGACGAAGCGGCTCATGCGCTCGGTGCCGACCTGGAAGCCGATCTTCACCGCGCCGATGTTGCTCGACTTCACGATCACGTTCGTGAACGTGAGCACCCCGTTGTTGCGGCCGGCATCGTCGGTGATCACGCGCTTGCCGATGCGCAGCCGCCCGGGGCTCGTGTCGATGAGCGCGTCGGGCGACAGCACGTGCTCTTCGATCGCCGCCGACGCCGTCACGACCTTGAACGTCGATCCCGGCTCGTAGAGATCCTGAATCGCGCGGTTGCGCCGCGCGGTATCGTCGACGTCGCGGTAGGCGTTCGGGTTGAACGTCGGCTCGTTCGCCATCGCGAGGATCTCGCCGGTGTGCGGGTTCATCACGATCGCGCTGCCGCCGAGCGCCGCGTTCTCGACGACGCCGCGGTGCAGCTCGCGCTCGGCGACGTGCTGCAGGTACTCGTCGATGGTCAGCTCGATCGTGGAACCTGAGGTCGGCCGCCGCTCCGCGCGCGCGAACGCGTGGCGGCGGGCGTCGGTGTGAATCAGCACCGTGCCCGGCTTCCCGCGGATCTGCGCGTCGTAGGTCGACTCGAGGCCGCTCAGCCCTTTGTTGTCGACGCCGACCCAGCCGAGCAGGTGCGCCGCGAGCGCCTTGTTCGGATAGAAGCGCTTGCTCTCCTTCGTGAAGCCGATGCCGTCGAGGTTCAGGTCGGCGACGCGCCGCGCCTGGTCGGGCCCCACCTGCCGCCGCACGTACGCGAACGCCTTGCGCTGGCCGAGCCGCTCGGCGAGCGCCGCCCGATCGCGCCGGTCGCAGTCGCCCAGCGCGTCGCACAGCTTGCGCGCCGCGTCGACGGGGTTGTCGATTTCCGTCGGCACCGCGTAGATCGTGTCCGCGTCGACGCTGGTCGCGAGAACGCGTCCGCGCCGATCGAGGATGTCGCCGCGGACCGCCGGCGACGGCTGCGTTCGCTCCTGCTGCCGCTCGGCGCGCGCCACGAGATCGGCGCGCTTGAAGATCTGCAGGTAGACGAGCTTCGCCTCGATGCCCGCGACCCACACGCCGAGGATCGCGGCGACGACGACGATGCGGCGCTGGATCGTGGCGCGCCAGTCGCCGACCGCAGGTGTGCGTGGCGCCATCTACCGCCGCGCCACGACCGATGACGCCGGCGGATCCGCCGGCACGACGCGCTCGATCACGATCGCCTCGTCGCGCGACGGCACGACGAGGTGCAGCTGCTCCATCGCGAGCGTTTCGATGCGCGTCGGCGACTGGAGCGTCTCGATCTCGAGCCGCAGCCGCCGCGCCGTCTCCTCCTCGACCGCGCGCTCGCGCTGCAGCGCCTCGATTTGATATCCGTGCCGCAGCAGCTCGAAATGCTGCCACGCGGAGAACAACAGGACGACGACGAGGAATCCGGCGATGCCGACCGACGTCCACAACTCGCGCTGGCGCGCCTCGTCGACCTCGCGGACGATGGGATTGTTCCGCACGTCCTTCTTGATCGCGTACTCGAAGGCTTCCATCACGCCATCCTTTCCGCGGCGCGGAGCTTCGCGCTGCGCGCGCGCGGATTGCCGTCGATCTCCTCGTCGCGCGGGACGAGCGGCTTCTTCGTCAGCACCTGCACGATCGCGTCGCGCTGCTGCAGCGCCCGCAGCGTGTGCTTGACGATGCGATCCTCGAGCGAGTGGAACGTGATGACGACCAGGCGCGCGCCGGCCCGCAGCCGCTTCGCCGCGGCCGCGACGAAGCGATCGAGATCGTCGAGCTCGCGGTTCACCCAGATCCGCAGCGCCTGGAAGGTTCGCGTCGCCGGATCGATGCGCGCCGGCCCGCGCCTGGGAATTGCGCGGCGGACGATGGCGGCGAGGCGGCCCGTCGTGTCGACCGGCGCGTCGTGCCGCGCCGCGACGAGCGCGCGCGCGATCCGCCGCGAGAAGCGCTCCTCGCCGTACTGGAAGATCGCGTCGGCGAGCTCGCGCTCGGTCGAGCGGGCGACGAGGTCCGCCGCCGTCTCGCCGGCGGTGCGATCCATGCGCATGTCGAGCGGCTCGTCGCGCTGAAAGCTGAAGCCGCGGCCCGGCGCGTCGAACTGCATCGAGGACACGCCGAGATCGGCGAGCGCGCCGTCGATGCGCGCGATGCGCCGCGCGTCGAGCACGTCGTCGAGCGTGCGGTAGTCGGCGTGGACCAGCTCCACGCGGTCGGCCCACGGGGCGAGCGCCGCGCGCGCCCGCGCGAGCGCGTCGGGATCGCGATCGAGGCCGATGAGCCGCGCGGCGCCCGCTTCGAGGAGCGCGCGCGCGTGGCCGCCGAGGCCGACGGTGCAGTCGACGAACAGCCCGCCGCGGTGCGGCTGCAGGAACTCGAGCGCTTCGGCGGTCATCACCGGGACGTGGGTCTCGGCCATCAGATGCCAAACTGCGCCAGCGCGCGCGCGTCGTCGTCGGTGAAGGGATCGCGCTGCATCTTCGTCAGCAAGCGGTCGTGGTTCCACACGTCGAGGTAGTTGTAGGCGCCGAGCACGTCGACGTCGCCGGTCATCGTCGCGGTCTCGCGGAGCCGCTGCGGGATCAGCACGCGGCCCTGGGTGTCGAGCTCGCCGGTCTGGCCGAAGAAGCTGACGCGATCCAGGTAGCGGATGCGCGCCGGATGGGTCGACGGCATCTTGCCGAGCTTCTCCTCGATCTCGATCCACACGGGCATCGGGTAGAGGCGGACGTACTCGCCGGAGAGGCTTGTGACGAAGAGGTCGCGTCCGTACTTTCCCTCGAGCGCCGAGCGAAAGACGTTCGGAACCTTGAGCCGACCCTTGTCATCTACGCGGGCCTGCTCGTGGCCCCTAAACACGCCAGACTCCGCCCAAAGACACCACTTCTCCCCACAATTCTCCACACGGATGGTAGGGGAGCCTCATGTGGATGTCAACCGCAAAATCCAGCACGTCAGTAAGTTACGTGCAGCGAGGCGCCCGCCGGCTGAGCTCCGCCCTTCGCATGGTGCTGAGCTGCGGCCGCCCTTTCTAACCAGGTTCAAACCCGGTTCAAACCTGGTTCAAACCTGGTTCAAACCAGGTAAGAACCTGGATAGATCCGGCGGCTTCCCTGGCGGCGTAGCCCTGGGCGCGAACGGCGCGCGTGGTACGATTCCGGCCCGCTGATGCTGCGGGCAGCCCTCGTCGGATTCGGTTCGAGCGGCAAGACCACCCTCTTCCAACTGATGACCAGCGCGAAGGAGACCGGCCGCGCCGCGCACGGCAAGGGGGACGTCTCGATCGGGATCTCGAAGGTGCCCGACGCGCGGCTGGACCGCCTGACGGCGATGTACAACCCGCGCAAGCGCGTGCCGGCGACGGTCGAGTTCACGGATCTCGCGATGCCGGCGGGCACCGGCGGCGCGGCCGCGCTCGTGGACGTCGTCGCGTACAAGAACGCCGACGCGCTGGTGCACGTCGTGCGCGCGTTCGAGGATCCGGCCGTGCCCCACCCGAGCGGCGCGATCGATCCGGCGCGCGACGCGCAGGCGATGGAGGACGAGCTGATCCTGGCGGACCTCGGCCTCGTCGAACGGCGCCTCGAACGCCTGGACAAGGATCTGAAGAAGAACCGCTCCGCCGATCTCGAGCGCGAGCGCGACGTGATCCTGCTGTGCAAGACGGCGCTCGAGGAGGGGCGCCCGCTGCGCGCGCTCGATCTCAAAGGCGACGACCTGAAACGGCTGCGCGGATTCCAGTTCCTCTCGGCGAAGCCGCTCCTGATCGTCGTGAACCTCGACGAGTCGCAGCTGGCCGGCGGGATCGATCGCGCGATCGACCGCACGGGGCTCACGCCGTTTCTCTCGCGCGCGTCGACGGCGGCCGCCGCCGTGTGCGCGAAGATCGAGCTCGAGATCGCGCAGCTCGACGCCGCCGACGCCGCCGCGTTCCTGAAGGATCTCGGCCTTACCGAATCGGGACTCGACCGCGTGATCCGCGCCACCTACGATCTGCTCGGCTACATGTCGTTCTTCACGGTCGGCGAGGACGAATGCCGCGCGTGGTCGATCGCGCGGCAGACGCCGGCGCAGCTCGCCGCGGGCGAGATCCACAGCGACATCGCGCGCGGCTTCATCCGCGCCGAGGTCGTCAGCTACGGCGCGCTCGTCGCGCGCGGCTCGATGGCGGCGTGCCGCGAGCACGGCGAGGTGCGCCTCGAGGGCAAGGACTACGTCGTGCAGGACGGCGACATCATCAACTTCCGCTTCGCGACATGATCAGGAGCGTGGTGGTCTGTGAGGCGCAGGTGCCCTTCGTGCACGGCGGCGCCGAGCTGCACGTGCGCGGCCTCGTCGCGGAGCTGTCGCGGCGCGGCTACCGGGTCGAGCGCGCGTCGGTGCCGTTCAAGTGGTACCCGAAGGAGGAGCTCCTCGCGCAGGCCGCCGCGTGGCGGATGATCGACCTGTCGGAGTCGAACGGCGAGCCGATCGACGCCGTGATCGCGACGAAGTTCCCGACCTACTTCGTCCGCCACCCGAACAAGATCACCTGGCTCTTTCACCAGTACCGCGCGATCTACGATCTGTGCGGCACCGCGTTCAGCGAGTTCGATCACACCGAGCGCGACGTAGGGCTGCGCGATCGCCTGATTGCGCTCGACACCGACGTGCTCGCCGAGTCCAAGCGGCTGTTCGCCAACGCGCGCAACACGGCGGCGCGGCTCGCGCGGTACAACGGCCTCTCCGCCGAGCCGCTCTACCATCCGCCGCCGCTCGCCGGCAAGCTGACCGCGGGACCGTACGGCGACTACGTCCTCTCGGTCGGCCGGCTCGAGGCGAACAAGCGCGTCGATCTGATCGTCGGCGCGATGGCGCGCGCGCCGGGCCTGCGCCTGGTCGTGGTCGGCGAAGGGCCGCTGCGCGCGCGCCTGGAGCAGACCGCGATCGACGCCGGCGTCGCCGGCCGCGTCACCTTCGCCGGGCGCGTCGACGAGGAGGATCTCGTCGCGCTCTACGCGGGCGCGCTCGCCGTCGTCTTTCCGCCGTTCGACGAGGACTACGGGTTCATCACGCTGGAGGCGTTTCTCGCGCGCAAACCGGTCGTGACGACCACCGACGCCGGCGGCCCCCTCGAGTTCGTCGAGGACGGCGTCAGCGGAGCGGTCGTCGAGCCGACCGCCGACGCGATCGGCGCGGCGCTCGCGCGGCTCGCGGCCGACCGCGCGCGCGCGGCCGCGCTCGGCGACGCCGGCTACGATCGCGCGCGGACGATCACGTGGGACGGCGTCGTCGATCGGCTGCTGGGCTGATGGCCGATGGCTGACGCCAGCCCGGACGCGACGACCGTCGTCATTCCCGCCTTCAACGAAGCGGGGTCGATTGGCGCCGTCGTCCGCGCCCTCGCCGCCGCCGCGCGGTGGCGCGAGATCCTCGTCGTCGACGACGGGTCGTCGGACGAGACGGCGAACGAGGCGTCGGCGGCAGGTGCTCGCGTGATCCGCCATCCGTACAACAAGGGCAACGGCGCCGCGGTGAAGACGGGCATCCGGCAGGCGTGCGGCTCGCTCATCCTGATCGCCGACGGCGACGGCCAGCATCGGGCGTCCGACGCCGCGCGGCTCGTCTCCCGTCTCGACGAATACGATCTGGTCGTCGGCGCGAGGTCGCGCGGCACGCACGCGAGCGCCGCGCGGCGCATCGGCAACGCGACGCTCAACCGCCTCGCGAGCTTCCTCACCGAGCGGCCGATTCCGGATCTCACCTCGGGCTTCCGCGCGGCGCGGCGCGACGCGCTCGTCGAGTTCATCCACCTGCTCCCCAACGGCTTCTCGACGCCGACGACGACGACGCTGGCGTTCATCAAGGCGGGCTACAGCGTGCGCTTCGAGCCGATCGAGGCGGCGCAGCGCGCGGGCGCCTCGAAGATCCGCCTCGGATCCGACGGCTTTCATTTCTTCCTGATCCTGCTGAAGGTGATCACGATCTTCAGCCCGCTGCGGCTGTTCGCGCCGGTCAGCGCCGCCTTCTTCGCGATCGGCGCCGGCTACGGCGTGTGGACGATCCTGACGCAGTCGCACGTGACGAACTCGTCGGTGCTGCTGATCGTGCTGAGCGTCGTGCTGCTGCTCGTCGGGCTCGTGTCCGAGCAGATTGCGTCGCTGCGCTTCGAGGGGCGGCCGCCGCGATGACCGCGCTCGTGATCATCCCGACCTACAACGAGCGCGAGAACATCCCGCCGCTCGTGGCGCGGCTGCTCGCGCACCGCGACGTGCGCGTGCTCGTCGTCGACGACCAGTCGCCGGACGGCACCGGCGAGGCGGCCGACGCGCTCGCGCGCGAACATCCGTCGCGCGTCGAGGTGCTGCACCGCACGGCGAACCGCGGCTTTGGCCGCTCGTACGTGGACGGCATCAAGCACGCGATCCGGCAAGGCGTCGATCTCGTCTGCCAGATGGACGCCGACTTCTCGCACGATCCCGATCAGCTGCCGTCGCTCATCGCCGCCGCGGAGGGCGCCGACGTCGTCATCGGCTCTCGCTACGTGGCGGGCGGCGCCGTCGTCAACTGGCCGAGGCGGCGTATGCTGCTCAGCCGCTTCGCGAACCTCTACGTGCGCGCGATCACGCGCGTCGGCGTGCACGACTGCACGAGCGGGTTCCGATGCTGGCGGCGCGAGGCGCTCGCGTCGCTGCCGCTCGACGATCTCGTGTCCGACGGCTACTCCTTCCTCGTCGAGATGCTGTTCGTCGCGGCGCGGCAGGGCCGCCGCATCGTCGAGGTGCCGATCACGTACGTCGAGCGGCGGGAGGGGCAGTCGAAGATGTCGCGCGCGGTGATCCTGGAGTCGGCGATCACGCCGTGGCGGCTGATCGCCTCGCCCGCGCGGGCGCATCCGCCCGTCCGCTGAGCCGTTTCGTGCTATGGTTACCCTTTTCCGATGGCAGCATCCGCCGGGCGACCCGAGGGGCTCACCGTCTTCTTCCCGGCGTACAACGACAGCGGCACCATCGCGAGCATGGTGATCCGCGCCGTGCAGGCCGCCTCTGCGCTGACCTCCGACTACGAGATCATCGTCGTCAACGACGGCAGCGGCGACGCGACGCCGCAGATCGTCGACGAGCTCGCGCGCACCTACCCGCGCGTCCGCGCGGTGCATCATCCGCAGAACCGCGGCTACGGCGGCGCGCTGCAGACCGGCTTTCGCACGGCGACCAAGGAGCTGATCTTCTACACCGACGGCGACGCGCAGTACGACCCGGGCGAGATCGCCGCGCTCTGGGCGAAGATGACGCCGGAGGCCGACCTCGTGAACGGCTACAAGATCAGCCGGTCCGACCCGCTCCACCGGATCGTCATCGGCCGCGCGTATCACCACATCGTCAGCGTGCTGTTCGGCCTCACGGTGCGCGACGTCGACTGCGATTTCCGGTTGATGCGCCGCTCGATCTTCGAGCGGATCGATCTCGAGAAGACGAGCGGCGTCATCTGCCTCGAGATGATGAAGAAGATCGAGGACGCCGGCTTCCGCATCGTCGAGGTGCCGGTGCACCACTACCACCGCGCGTTCGGCAAGTCGCAGTTCTTCAACGTGCCCCGCATCGTGAAGACCGGCGTCGACGTGCTGCGGCTGTGGTACGAGCTGGTGATCCGCCGCAAGCACCTTCGCGAGGGGGCGCCGTCGCTCGCCGCGCGCGGCGGATCCGACCGCGCGTGCCCGAGCCCGCCGCGCACCTGAACGTGGACTACCGCGATTTCTACCGCGGCCGGGCCGTGATGATCACCGGCGGCCTCGGGTTCATCGGCAGCAACCTCGCGCGCCAGCTGGTCGATCTCGGCGCCGACGTGCTGCTCGTCGACTCGCTCATCCCCGACTCCGGCGGCAACCTGTTCAACATCGACGGCATCGCCGAGCGCGTGCGCGTGAACGTCGCCGACATCCGGCAGCAGACCACGATGAACTATCTCGTGCAGGGCCGCGACGTGATCTTCAGCCTCGCCGGACAGGTCAGCCACATCGACAGCATGCGCGATCCCTACACGGATCTCGACATCAACTGCCGCAGCCAGCTCACCGTCCTCGAGGCGTGCCGCAGCTACAACTCGAACGTGAAGATCGTCTTCGCCGGCACGCGCCAGGTGTACGGCCGGCCGACGTCGCTGCCGGTCGACGAGACGCATCTGGTGCGGCCGACCGACGTCAACGGGATCAACAAAGCGGCCGGCGAGTACTATCACATCGTCTACAACAACGTCTTCGGCGTGCGCGCATGCTCGCTGCGGCTCACCAACGTGTACGGGCCGCGCCAGCTGCTGAAGCACAACCGCCAGGGCTTCATCGGCTGGTTCATCCGTCTCGCGATCGAGGGGCAGACGATTCAGATCTACGGCGACGGCTCGCAGCAGCGCGATTTCGTCTACGTCGACGATGCGGCCGACGCGTTCCTGCGCGCCGGCGCGAGCGACGCGTGCAACGGCGAAGTGTTCAACGTCGGCGGCGACGGGCCGATCAGCCACCGCGATCTCACGTCCATGCTCGTCCGGGTCGCCGGCAGCGGATCGGTCGAGTACGTCCCGTGGCCGGCCGAGAAAAAGGCGATCGACATCGGCAGCTTCTACGCCGACTCGACGAAGTTCAAGACGACGACCGGCTGGCGGCCGATGGTCGCGCTCGAGGAGGGGCTGCGCCGCACGATTGCGTTCTACCGCAGCCATTGGTGCGAGTACGTCGGCGGCTCGCCAAGCGCGGAGCGAACGTGAGCGGCCGCATCCCGTTCCTGTCGCTCGTCCCGCGCGAGGACGGCGACGCGGCCGGCGTGCGCGCGGCGATCGATCGCGTCGTCGCGCGCGGGTGGTTCATCCTCGGGCCGGAAGTCGAGGCGTTCGAGCACGAGTTCGCCGCCGCCTCGGGCGCGCCGCAGGCGGTCGCCGTCGGCAACGGCACCGACGCGATCGCGCTGATCCTGCGCGCGCTCGGCATCGGACGCGGCGACGAGGTGATCACGACGCCGCTCTCGGCTGCCTACAGCGCGCTCGCGATCATGATGGCGGGCGCGCGTCCCGTGTTCGTCGACGTCGATCCCGAGCGGCTGACGCTCGATGCCGCGCGCGTCGCGGCGGCGGTCTCACCGCGCACGCGCGCGATCCTGCCGGTGCATCTCTACGGCCAGCCGGCGGACATGCGCGCGATCGAGCGCGTCGCCGCGGCCCGCGGCCTCGCCGTCGTGGAGGACTGCTGCCAGGCGCACCTCGCCACGTCCGACGGCCGGCCGGTCGGCACGATTGGCGTCGCGGGCGCGTTCAGCTTCTATCCGACGAAGAACCTCGCCGCGCTCGGCGACGGCGGCGCGATCGTCACGCGCGATCGCGCGCTCGCCGATCGGCTGCGGCGGCTGCGCAACGGCGGGCAGACCGATCGCTATCATCATCAGGACGCCGGCATCAATTCCCGGCTCGACGAGATACAGGCAGCCGTGCTGCGCGCGCGGCTGCCGCGCCTGCCGGCCTGGACGGCGCGCCGGCGCGCGCTCGCCGCGCGCTATCGGCGGCAGCTGGCCGACGGCGCCGTCGGGCTCCTGCCGGAGCGCGACGCCGGACACGTCTACCATCTGTTCGTCGTCAGAGCGGCCGCCCGCGCGGAACTGCAGGCGCATCTGACGGCGCGCGGCATCGAGACGCTGATTCACTACCCGGTGCCGATTCCGAGGCAGCCGGCGATGGCGGGCGTCGATCCCGCGGACTGCCCGATCGCCGCGCGCGCGTGCGACGAGATCGTGTCGCTGCCGCTTCATCCGGCGCTCGGCGACGCCGACGTCGATCGAATCGCGGACGCCGTGCACGCCTTCGCGCCGCGGCCGCAGCTGTCGTGAAAGGACACTCCGCGTGCGTGCGTTGATTACGGGCGGCGCCGGCTTCATCGGCTCGTATCTCTCGGAAGCGCTCCTCGACCAGGGCCACGAGGTCCTCATCCTCGACAACCTCTCCACCGGATCGATCGACAACATCGCGCACCTGAAGGGGCGCGCCGGCTTCGAGTACTTCATCGACACGGTGAACAACGAGCCGCTCCTCGCCGAGTTGATCGATCGCAGCGACGTCGTCTTCCACTTCGCCGCCGCCGTCGGCGTGAAGCTGATCGTCGAGCAGCCGGTGCACACCATCGAAACCAACGTCCACGGCACCGAAGTGGTATTGAAGCACGCGAACAAGAAGAAGAAGCTGGTCGTGATCGCGTCCACCTCCGAGGTGTACGGCAAGAGCGACGACGTCCCGTTCCGCGAGGACTCGGATCTCGTGCTCGGCCCGACGCCGAAGCATCGGTGGGCGTACGCCTGCAGCAAGGCCATCGACGAGTTCCTCGCGCTCGCCTACTGGAAGGAGCGCAAGCTGCCGGTGATCATCGTCCGCTTCTTCAACACGGTCGGTCCGCGGCAGACCGGCCAGTACGGCATGGTGATCCCGAATTTCGTGCGCCAGGCGCTGGCGGGCGAGCCCATTACGGTTTTCGGCGACGGCACGCAGTCGCGATCGTTCACGCACGTCAGCGACGTCGTCGCGGCGCTCCTGAAGCTGGTGGGCGAACCAAAGGCGATCGGCCAGGTCGTGAATATCGGAAATACGCAGGAAGTGACGATCCTGCAGCTCGCCGAGCGCGTCCGCGACCTCAGCGGCTCGAAGTCGCCGATCCGGTTCGTTCCGTATGATCAGGCGTACGAGTCGGGTTTCGAGGACATGCCGCGGCGCGTGCCGGACCTGTCGAGGGTCGAAGGCCTCATCGGCTACGCGCCGAAGCATCAGCTCGACGCGATCCTGACGCAGGTCATCGACTATTTTCGGAGGAAATAGCCCGGCTCCGGCGGAACGGCCCTGCTTGGAGGCCCAACTTCAAGGGCGTATACTGGGTCTTACCCCATATGAGGAAACTGCTTTTCGGCGTCGCGTTCTTGGTGTTGGCGTCTGCGCCCGCGTTCGCAGACGTCCAGCTGACGATGCAGAACGGCCGCGTGACGATTATCGCGAAGGACGCCACGGTGCGGCAGATCCTGAACGAGTGGTCGAAGGTCGGCAAGACGACCATCGTCAACGTCGAGCGGGTTCCGGGCCAGCCGATGACGCTCGAGCTGCGCAACGTCACCGAAGGGCAGGCGCTCGAGGTGCTGCTGCGCTCGCTGAGCGGCTACATCACCGCGCCGCGGGCCGAGCAGGCCGCGAACCTTTCGCAGTTCGATCGCATCATCATCATGCCGACGCTCGCGTCGGCGCGCCCGGCGTCGTCCGCGCCGCCGCCGCCCGTCTTCCAGCAGCAGCAGGTGCCGACGTACTCGCAGCAGCAGGCGCCGCCCCCCGTGATGGCGCCGCCGCCGGCCGACGACGATGTGGAGGACGAACGGCCGGCGCCGAACGTCCAGATCCCGAACATCCCGCCGCAGCCCCAGCGCTCGCCGGCGTTCAACGCCGTGCCGATGCAGGCGCCGACGACCGCGCCGCAGGGCACGTATCCCGGCATGCCGATCGGCGGCATGCCAACGCCGACGAATCAGCCGGTCCAGGTGCAGCCGCCAACCGCCGCGCCGGTGTCGCCGTTCGGCGGCGTCGCCGTGCCGGGGATGATCGTCGCGCCGCCGCCGCAGCCTGGCCAGCAGCCGGGTCAGGTACCGGGTCAGGTGCAGCCGGTGCCGCAGCCCGGCCAGCCGGTTCGCCGTCCGGGCGGAGAGAATTAGGAATTTGGAATTTAGAATTAAGAATTCGTTGTCACGACTGTCACGACCGGTCACGAATTCCAAATTCCAAATTCCGAATTCTTAATTGCTGTTTGTGTCGTTCATCGACGACATCAGCGCGGCGATAGCTGACGCCATGCGTCAGCATGATCCGGTGCGGCTTGCGGCGCTGCGCATGCTGAAGGCGGCGCTCATGAACCGCGAAGTGGAGCGCGGACGCGCGCTCGATCCCGCGGAGTCGCAGCAGGTCGTCGCGTCGCTCGTCAAGCAGCGCAAGGATTCCATCGATCAATTCACAAAGGGCGGACGCCAGGATCTCGCGGACAAGGAAGCCGCCGAGATTCGCGTGCTCGAAGCCTATCTGCCGGCCGCGGCGGATGCCGCCGCAGTCGAGCGCGCCGTGATCGATGCGATCGCCGAGACAGGCGCCACGTCGCCGAAAGACATGGGCAAAGTGATGAAGGCGGCGATGGCGCGGCTCGCGGGGCAAACCGTCGACGGCAAGGCGGTCAACGAGCTCGTCCGCGCCAAGCTCGCCGCCGGCGCTTAAACTTTTTCGGTCCACCGTTCGTCTAACGGTTCGAGACGCCACAGAGCCTCTCATCCATCCTCCTTTAGGCCCTCGACGCCACGGCGTCGAGGGCCTTTTTTTGTGGTGAAATCGGACAGCTTGTCCGCCATCGACCCTCCGGCGCGCGACCGCCTCGCGCGCGACGCCGGGCTCACCGGCATCGCGACGCTCACGAGCCGCGTCCTCGGGCTGGCCCGCGATCAGGTGCTCGCCGCGTTCTTCGGCGCCGGCAACGACATGGACGCGTTCGTCGTCGCGTTCCGCGTGCCGAACCTCGTGCGGGATCTCTTCGCCGAGGGCGCGATGAGCGCGGCGTTCGTGCCGACCTTCACGCGCGAACTTTCGCTCAAGGGGAAAGCGGAGGCATGGCGCCTGGGCAACAACGTCGTCAACGGCCTCGTGATCGTCACCGGCGCGCTCGTCGTCGTCGGCATCGTCTTCGCGCGGCCGCTCGTCGCGCTGTACGCGGGCGACTTCGCGCGCGTGCCCGGCAAGCTCGAGCTCACCGCGCAGCTCACGCGCATCATGCTGCCGTTCCTGACGATGGTCGCGGTCGCGGCGGCCGCGATGGGCATGCTGAATTCGTTGCACCACTATTTCGTGCCCGCCGTCTCGCCGGCGATGTTCAACGTCGCGACGATCGCGGGCGTCGTCGGCCTCACGCCGCTGATGCCGCGGCTCGGGCAGCCGGCGATCATGGCCGTCGCCATCGCCGCGCTCGCCGGCGGCTTCGGGCAGGCGGCGATTCAATGGCCGCCGCTGCGGCGCGAGGGATTCCGCTACCGCCCCACCTTCGATCCGCGCGATCCGGCGCTCCAGCGGATCCTCGTGCTGATGGGCCCCGGGACGATCGGTCTCGCGGCCACGCAGGTGAACCTCTTCGTCAACACCGTGCTCGCGACGAGCCAGGGCACCGGCGCCGCGTCGTGGCTCACCTACGCGTTCCGTCTGATGTACCTGCCGATTGGTCTGTTCGGCGCGTCGATCGCGACCGCGGTGCTCCCTGCGGTGTCGCGGCACGCGGCGGCGGGCGACGCCGCCGCGATGCGCCGCACCATCTCGCGCGGCCTCGCGCTCATGCTCGTGCTGAACGTTCCCGCGACGCTCGGCCTGATCGTGCTCGCCGCGCCGATCGTCCAGCTGCTGTTCGAGCGCGGACGCTTTCTCCCGGCGGACACCGCGGCGACGGCGAACGCGCTGCGCCTCTACGCCGTCGGTCTCGCGGGCTACTCCGCCGTGCGCATCGCGTCGCCGACCTTCTACGCGATCGGCGAGAGCCGCGTGCCCGCGATGGTGAGCGGCGCGGCGATTCTCGTCAACGTCGCGGCGAGCGTGCTGCTGGTGCGGGCGATGGGTTTTGCCGGCCTCGCGCTCGGCACGTCGCTCGCGGCGATCGCGAACGCGGCGCTGCTGCTCTGGCTGCTGCGCCGCCGCCTCGGCGGCCTCGAGGCGCGGCGTCTGTTGAGCACGCTCGGGAAGATCGCCGCGTGCGCGATCGTGATGGCGATTGCGGCGGCCGCGATTCAGCGCGGCATGGATCGCGTGGCGCCGGGCGCGGGCGTCGCCGCGCGCGCGTTTCGCCTTGCGTTCTCGATCGGCGGCGGGCTCGCGACGCTCGCGATCGCGACGAAAATGTCGCGCATCGACGAGTTCGACGAGGTCGCATCGTTGATTTTCGGCCGGGTACGGAAGTTGCTCAGCCACTGACGACGACGGCGGCGGGCGCCGCCTCCGTCCGGATATAGTACGATTCCGGATCTGCTGCCATGCGCCGCTACCCATCCTCGACCTACACCTCGTCGTTCTCGTTCGGGCCAGGTCCGATCTCGACGGCGATCAAGACGCTGATCGGTATCAACGTCGTGATGTTCGTGCTCACGAGTTTCGAGCACCGCATCGAACTCTATCTCGGCCTCACCCCCTACGTCGTGCTCCATCAGTTCTGGCTGTGGCAGGTCGGAACCTACATGTTCCTGCACGGCGGAATTGGGCACATCCTGTTCAACATGCTCGCGCTCTGGATGTTCGGCACAGAGCTGGAGCGCATCTGGGGTACGCGTTATTTTCTAAAGTTCTACTTGGTGACCGGTTTGGGCGCCGGAGCACTCACCGTCGTATTCTCCCTCCTTCCTTTTGGCTTCGCCCAGCAGATCCAGGGCGCGACCATCGTCGGGGCATCCGGTGCGATTTACGGCCTGTTGCTCGCTTACGCGCTGTACTTTCCCGACCGTCCGATCTACATGTATTTCCTCTTCCCCGTTCCCGCGAAGATCTTCGTCGCGATCATGGGGGCAATCGCATTTTTCTTGTCTCTCAGCGGCCCGAGCGGCACCGCCAACGCGACACACCTCGGCGGGCTCGCTGTCGCCTATCTGTTCCTCAAGAGCGCGCGGATCCATCCGATTTCAGAATTGAAGTACCGCTACCTGAAATGGAAGATCAACCGCGTCCGCAAGAAGTTCGACGTCTACTCCGGCGGCCGCAACGCCGACGACTGGGACCGCCGCGTACACTGACGGTCCGACGCAATCAATCCCAATTCCTATTTGCGCTGTCGAATGCGCGACGGCGCGGCGAACGCGATGGCGAGCGTCGAGCCGAGCACCGGCAGACCGTAGCCGTTGGTCAGGAAGCTGTACTTGAAGATCGCGCCGCTCGCGACGTGGAAGTTCAGCGCCATGAAAAAGGCGACGAGCGCGAACGCGCGCGGCCACGCGCCGAGCGCCATCGCCAGGCCTGACATCATCTCGCCGAGCGGCACGAGCCGCGCGAACACGGCAACGCCCGGAATCGCGAACCGCTGCAGATAGGTGTGGCTCAGCGACGCCGGCGGCGCGGATGCGAGCCATCCATTCAGCTGGCCGCCGAGGATCGACGGATCGCCGAACCAGCCGATCTTGCTCAAGCCTTCGAAAATGAAGAACAGCCCGATGCACACGCGGAGGATGGCGAGCGCGGCGCGCTGACGATCGATCGCCATCCGCCGCCTAGGATCCGGCCCGCCGCAGCGTCTCGGCCGCGCGCTCGAGCGCGCGAACGACGAGCCGCGCCTGCTCCGCCGCGCGCGCGTAGTTGCCGGCGTCCACCGCCTCGCGCACGCCGGGAATCGTCTTCACGCCGTAGCCGGTGTAGAGCCCGGGCGCGTACACGACGTGCCGGTACCACGGGCGATCGGGAAGACCCGTCGGCTCGATCAGATCGCGCTCGGCCATGATGAAGGCGCGGTTGACGCGCGCGACATCGGCGTCGGACGCGGCGCTGCGGTCGCCCGCGAGCAGCGCCTCCGCGCGCACGCGCGCCGCGGCGCCGGCCTTGGCGAACGCCTCGGCCGCGGCCTTCAGCGCGGCGAAATCGATCTGCTTCGCGCCGTCGGCGGACGCCTTGCCCGCCTGCTGCTCGATGTCGTTCACGTACTCGGCGATCTGCGCGCCGTAGGTCTCGTAGTCGAAGGGGAGAATCTCCGCGTCGGCGAGGCGCAGCAGCGCGACGCCGGTCATCTGCGAGGCGAGCACCGAGTATTTGAACGTCGGATCGACGTACTTCTTGAACCACGTCGGGTTGTCGTAGGTCGAGTGGTAGCTGCCGTCGCCGCCGCGCCCGTTCAGGCCCATGTCGATCGACGCGACGCCGATGTGATCGAGGAACGCCGTATAGTCCGACCCCGATCCGAGCGCGCCGACCGGCGGCTCGTTCCACGGCGTGCCGTCGGGCGCCTTCGACTGCTCGCGCGATCGCTCGAGCCATCCGTCGTACAGCGTCGCCTTCTCGCCCTCGGGCTGAATCGACCGCGCGAGCTCGTGGAGGAACGGCGCGAGCGAGTGCACGGCGCTGCCGCTGAAGTTCAGGCCGCCGGCGCCGGCGTCGCGGTTCATGTACACGGCGGCCTTCGCCTTCAGCTCCTCGGCGAGGTCTTCGACGAATTCGGTCGATCCCAGCAGCCCCTGCTCCTCGCCGTCCCAGCTCACGAAGACGATGCTGCGCCGCGGACGCCAGCCGGTCTTCAGCATGCGCCCCATCGTTCGCGCGACCGCCATCATCGACACGTGTCCGCTCACCGAATCGGACGCGCCGAAGGTCCACGCGTCGCGGTGCGATCCGACGATGATCCACTCGTCGGGCGCGGAGGCGCCCGGAATGCGCGCCGCCACGTCGATCAACCGCCGCTCGGCGTACTCCATCTGCAGCTTCATGTGGATCTTCGCGGGGCCGGGGCCGACGTGATACGTGATCGGCAGCGCGCCGCGCCACGCCTCGGGCGCCACCGGCCCGCCGAGGCGCTTCAGGAGCTCGACGCCGTCGCGATACGACATCGGCTGCACCGGGATCGGCGCGAACGTTTGGATCTTGTCCATCGGGATCCGTTCGACGCCCGGCTTCGACGGCCGGTCCGGCGTGGACGGATCGCCCGGGTAGCGCGGCATGTCCATCACGCTGCCGCGTTGAATCATCCCCCACCCGCGGAACGGCCCGTCCGGGTAGACGTCGCCCTGGAAGTAGCCGTCCTCATGCGGATCGGAGTAGATGATGCACGCGACGGCGCCGTGCTCGGCGGCGACCTTCGGCTTGATGCCGCGCCAGCTGCCGCCGTAGCGCGCGAGCACGATCTTGCCTTTCACGTCGATGCCGAGTGTCGCGAGCGTCTCGTAGTCGGCAGGGACGCCGAAGTTCACGTAGACAATCTCGCCCGTCACGTCTCCCGACGGCGAGTAAGCGTTGTACGCCGGCAGGATGCCCGGCTTGTCGGCCCATTGATCGCCGCGAATCTTTTCCTCCTCGACCTGCAGCTTCATCTGATCGGGCGCGACGATCTCCACCCGGCGCTCGCCGGGCCACGGCAGCAGCACGCTGTACTCGTACTTGGTCGGCTCGATGCCGAACTCGCGGAACTTGCCGGCCACGTAGTCGGCGAGCTTGATTTCGTACGGCGAGCCGGCGTGATGCGGCTCCGCCGTCATGACGTCGAAGTCGGCCTCGTTCGCGGCGGCGCTCTGCGCGGCGGCGAGCTCGCGTTCGCGCGAGATCTCGGCGGCGCTCGCGGCCGAAGAGAACCCGCGCACGCGATCCGGCGAGGGCGCCGGGCTCTGCGCCGACAGCCAGCTCACCGCCGCGATCGCGCCGCAGAAGGCGAGCACGGGCGTGCGCACGACGGGCGTCATCGGTGGAAATAGTCGTCGGTTTTATCGAGCCAGTCCTGGCGGATCGGGCTGAAGAGATCGAGCTCGAAGGTGTCCTCGAGCGCTTCGGCCTGGTGCTCGACCCACGACGGAATGTGCAGCACCTCGCCGGCGCGCACGGTGATCTCCTCGCCGCCGATCAGGAACTTCAGCGCGCCCTCGAGGATGTACGTCATCTGCTCGCTCTCGTGCGAGTGCATCGGCACGAGGCAGCCGCGCTTCAAGTAGATCTGCGCGACCATCTCGCGCTCGCCCGTGACGATCTTGCGCGACAAGAGCTCCGTCACTTTCTCGAGCGCGATTTCGTCCCATCGATGGAGGCGCACCGTCTGGGTGCTCATAGCCGTCCGAGCATATACCAACCTTCCCGGGATGCTATACACTGGCTGACGGGATGAAGGCGGTCCTCAACGGGCGCGAGGCGCAGGTCTTCGAGGGCCTGAATCGCGAACAGCTGCTCGCCGTCCATCGCTGCATGCTCCTGTCGCGAAAGCTTGACGACAAGGAGATTCAACTCAAGAACCAGAGCCAGATTTTTTTCCAGATCAGCGGCGCGGGTCACGAAGCCGTGCTCGCCGCCGCCGCGCTGACGCTGAAGTCAGGCTACGACTGGTTCTTCCCCTACTACCGCGATCGCGCGCTGTGCCTCGGGCTCGGCGTCACGCCGCTCGAGATGCTCCTCGCCTCCGTCGGCGCGAAGGACGATCCGGCGTCCGGCGGGCGGCAGATGCCGTCGCACTGGGGACACACGCAGCACAACATCGTGTCGGGATCGAGTCCGACCGGCACGCAAGTGCTCCACGCGGTCGGCGCCGCGGAGGCCGGCGTGATCTACAGCCGCGTGCCGCAGATCCCGGATCGCGACGCGCGCCATCACGCCGACGAGATCACCTACGTCTCGCTCGGCGAAGGCGCGACGAGCGAAGGCGAGTTCTGGGAAGCGCTCAACGCCACCTGCGCGAAGAAGCTGCCGGTGCTGTTCCTCGTCGAGGACAACGGCTACGCGATCTCGGTGCCGGTCGAAGTGCAGACCGCGGGCGGCGACATCTCGCGCCTCGTCGCCTCGTTCCCCGGCCTGCTGGTCGAGTCGATCGACGGCACCGATTTCTTCGTCGCCCTCAAGACCATGCGGAAGGCGGCCGAGTACGTGCGCGCGCGCAAGGGCCCCGCGCTCGTGCACGCGCGCGTGATCCGCCCGTACTCGCACTCGCTCTCCGACGACGAGAAGCTGTACAAGCCGCCGGCGGAGCGCGAGGCGGAAGCCAAACGCGATCCGATTCTCCACTTCGCACAGTTCCTCACGACCAACGGCCTCGCCACGGCCGACGATCTCGCCGCGATGACGGCGGATATCGAGCGCGAGGTGAACGACGCGGCGACCAGAGCGCTCGCCGCATCGAAGCCGCCGAAGTCGAGCGCGACGGCGTGGATCTACTCGCCCGACGTCGATCCGACCTCGTCCGCATTCGAGACGCCGGCGCGGCCCGAGGGGAAGCCGGACACGATGGTCGAGGCGATCAACCGCACGCTGAAGGACGAGATGGCGCGCGAGCCGCGCATCGTCGTCTTCGGCGAGGACGTCGCCGACGCGAGCAAGCGCGAGGCGCTGCCGATCGTGAAAGGCAAGGGCGGCGTCTTCAAGCTGACGCACGGGCTGCAGCGGCTCTACGGCGACGATCGCGTGTTCAACGCGCCGCTGGCCGAAGCGGGCATCGTCGGGCGCGCGATCGGGATGGCGGTGCGGAGGCTGAAGCCGGTCGTCGAGATCCAGTTCTTCGACTACATCTGGCCGGCGATGATGCAGATTCGCGACGAGCTGTCGATGATGCGCTACCGGTCGGGCAACCACTGGTCGGCCCCCGTCGTCATTCGCGTGCCGATCGGCGGCTACCTGCGCGGCGGCGGCCCGTATCACAGCCAGTCGGGCGAGAGCATCTTCGCGCACTGCCCCGGCATCCGCATCGCGTATCCCTCGACGGCCGTCGACGCCGCGGGCCTGCTGCGCACGGCGATCCGCTGCGACGATCCGGTGCTGTTCCTCGAGCACAAACATCTCTACCGCCAGACCTACAACAAGGGCGAGTATCCCGGCAGCGAGTTCATGATCCCGTTCGGCAAGGCGAATCTGCGCCGCGACGGGGACCACGTGCTCGTCGTGACCTGGGGCGCGCTGGTGCAGCGATCGCTCCTGGCGGCGCAGCAGGCGGAGAAGGATCACGTCAGCGTCGCGGTGCTCGATCTGCGCACGATCGTGCCGTACGACTGGGAGGCGATCGCCGCGCTCGTCAGGCGCATCAGCCGCGTCGTCGTCGCGCACGAGGATCAGGTGATGTGCGGCTTCGGCGCCGAGATCGCCGCGCGAATCGCCGGCGAGCTGTTCGAGCACCTCGACGCGCCGGTGCGCCGCGTCGGCGCGCTCGCCGCCCCGGTGGCGTACTGCCCCGACCTCGAGGAGGCCATCCTCCCGCAGTCGCACGACATCCTGAAGGCCATTCGCGAGACAGCGCGATACTGACGCGGATCGGGGATTGGGGATTAGGGATTAGGGATTGGAGGGATTGGTGGCTGGGGCTTCGTCGCGGGCCAATCCCCAATCCCCAATCCCCAATCCCCTCGCCCTCGCGGCGCTCGGCGTCGCGCTGCTGGCCGCAGGCGCGACGGCACGCGCACCGGAGACGCTCCGCTCGGTCGGCGCGGTGCCGGCGCACATCACCGGCCGATTCCGCGAGCCCGCCGGATTCCAGCAGTCCGCCTCGGGCCAGTACTTCGTCTTCGACCGCCGCTCGCACGTGGTGTTCGGCCTCGACGCCGAGCAGTCGAGCGCGTGGGAGATCGTCCACATCGGCGGCGAGGAAGGCCGCATCATCGATCCGACGGCGTTCGCCGTAGAGCCGAACGGCACATTCGTCGTCGCCGACGCGCCCAACGGGCGCGAGCGCATCCAGATTTTCACGCCGGCCGGCTTTCGCACCGGCGGATTCCTGCTGCGCGGCCGCCTCAGGACGCGCGTCGTCTTCGACAACAGCGTGCTGAACGGCATCGGATCGCTCCAGTACACCGGCACGTCGATTCTGATGTCGCAGCCCGAGACGGGCGCGCTCGTCGCCGAGTACGACCTGAACGGCGGCGTCCACCGCACGTTCGGGCGCCTGCGCGCGACGGGGCACGAGGACGATCGCGAGCTGCATCTCGCGCTGAACAGCGGCATCCCGCTCGTCGATCCGACCGGCGGCTTCTACTTCGTCTTCCAGACCGGCGAGCCGGTGTTTCGGAAATACGACGCGGCGGGAACGCTCGTCTTCGAGCGCCGCGTCCAGGGGCGCGAGATCGACGATCTCGTCGCGAACCTGCCGATGAAGTGGCCGACGCGGAAGACCGACGACGGCGAGGTCCCTCTGGTGCGGCCGACGGTGCGCACGGCAGCCGTCGATCGCGCCGGCAACCTGTGGATCGCGTTCGTCGTCGCCTACACGTACGTGTTCGATCGCGACGGCGACAAGACGCGCACCGTGCAGTTCCGCGGCGCCGGCATCCTCTCGCCGACGAGCCTCTTCTTCGGCGCGAACGATCGCGTTCTCGTGACGCCGGGGCTGTACGCGTTCGCGAGGGACGGAAGTGCCGCCGCTCGCGTCCTGCTGCTGCCGCTCATCCCGCGCTCGTGATCGCCGCACGCCACCTCACGCGACGCTTCGGCCCGCGCACCGCCGTCGACGACGTCACCTTCGAGGTCGGCCGATCGGAGATCGTCGCGTTGCTCGGCCCGAACGGCGCCGGCAAGACGACGACGCTGCGCATGCTCGCGGGGTTGATCGCGCCGACGAGCGGATCGGTGGCGATCGGCGGCGTGCAGCTCACCCGCGCCAACGGCGCGGCGCTGCGCATGCAGATCGGCTTCCTCACCGAGGCGCCCGGGTTGTGGGAACGCCTCACCGTCCGCGAGAATCTCCGCGTCTACGCGGGGCTCTACGGCCTCGCCGACGCGGACGCGCGGATCGATCGCGTGCTCGAGCTGTTCGCGATCGCCGACCGCGGGAACGCGCGGACCGTGGAGCTGTCGAAGGGCACGCGGCAGAAGGCGGCGCTCGCGCGCACGCTGCTCCACGACCCGACGATTCTGCTGCTCGACGAGCCGACCTCCGGCCTCGATCCCGAGGTGACGCGCAGCGTGCGGATGCTGCTCGACGAGCGGCGCGCCGCCGGCTGCTCGATCCTCGTCTCGACGCACAACCTCGACGAAGCCGAGCGGCTCGCCGATCGCGTCGCCGTCCTCGACGAGCGGCTCGTCGCCATCGACGATCCGGCGGCGCTGCGCGCGCGGCTCACCACCGGCCGCACGATCGTGCGCGTCGCCGGCGATCCGTCGGCCTACGTGGACGCGATCCGATCGATCGTCGGTCCGGCCGTCGACGTCGCCGTCGAGCGATCCGCGCTCGCGCTGCAGCTGCCGCATCCCGAGCGCCAGACGCCCGCGATCGTCGCCGCGCTCGTCGCCGCCGGCGCCCAGGTCCTCGAGGTGCGCGCCGAAATGCCGGCGCTCGAGGACGTCTACGTCCACCTGATGGCCGCCGACGGCGGCGGCGCGTAGATGCCCGCGACGGGACACATCCGCCCGCTGCTCGCGAAGGAGTTCCTCGATCTCGCGCGGAACAAGACGGCGCTCGTGCCGGTGGCGATCGTCACGGTGCTGTCGCTCGCGCTGCCGTTCGGGATCGCGATCGCGATTCCGGCGATGACCGGCCACGCGCTCGGCGAGGACTCCGATCTCGTGCGCGTCAGCCACATGGCGAGCGCCGCCGATACGCTGTCCGACGATGGCCGGATTCAGCTGTTCCTGTTCCAGCAGTTCCTGATGATGTTTCTCATCACGCCGGTGACCGGCGCGATGGCGCTCGCCTCGCACGCGATCGTCGGCGAGAAGCAGGCGCGCACGCTGGAGCCGCTGCTCGCGACGCCGCTCGGCACCTTCGAGCTGCTGACGGCGAAAGTGCTCGGCGCGCTGCTGCCGACGATGACGATCTCGGGGATCGGCCTCGGGCTCTACCTCGCCGGAATCGCGCTGTTCGCCGCGCCCGGCGTCGGCGCCGCGATGGCGGACATGCGGACGTTCCTGCTCGTCGCGCTCGTCGCGCCGGCGTCGGCGCTGGTCTCGCTGCAGGCGGCGATCCTGATCTCCTCGCGGGTGAACGACGCGCGGACCGCACAGCAGTTCGGCGCGCTCATCATCATCCCGCTCGCGGGGCTGATGGTCGCGCAGTTCTCGGGATCGGTGTGGCTGTCGTCGGCGGCGCTCGCGCTCATCGGCCTCGGCCTGCTGGCGGCCTGGCTGGCGCTGACTTTTGTCAGCGTCACGCTTTTCGATCGCGAAACGATCCTGACACGATGGCGCTAGCTGCCTCGTTGTCGGACACGCGGTGAACACGCGGTGGCGTGTTCCTGCACACAATTGACGCCGCGATCCGGAAAACCTGCGGCGAAACCACGATTTCGTGGCGGCGCGGTCGTTGCAACGGCGGCGGGCGGGATGAAAACTGAAACCGGATTACAAATTGCGGCATTGTCGCGCGGCGGACGACTCGCGCTCGTCATCGTCGTCATGATCGCGTGGGTCGTCGTGATCCTCTCGAACCTGCCGGAGCGCCCGAAGACGTCGCCCGACACCGACCGGACGTCGCCGGCCCACGAGAGCGTCGACGACTCGCTCAGACTCGTGTGAGCGCCGTCTCGCGCGAGCCCGTGATGTCGTGGCGCCCGTCCGCTGCGGTCTCGCGCTCCGCCGACGCGGGCTTCGTCCGCCTGAACGGGTAATAGATCCGCGCCACAAATCCCGCCGGCACCGATTCACTCGCGCCGTAACGCTCGGGCTCGCGACTCCCCGGCAGGCGCGCCGTCCCGAACAGCACATCCCAGCATGCGAGCAGGCTCGCGAAGTTCGTATCGTACGCGTCGCGATCCGCGGCGTGGTGCCAGTGGTGGAACTGCGGTGAGACGATCGCCCATCGAAGCGGCCCGTACCTCACGCGCACGTTCGCGTGCACGAGCCACGATTGCCATCCGAAGACGGCGAGGCAGATGCCGATCGCCGCGGGCGTCAGATCGAGCGCGATGAGCGGCGCGAGCGTGGCGGCGCGCGACAGGAACAGATCGAACGGGTGGAAACGGAGCGCGACGAGCCAGTCCATCTCCTCGGCCGAGTGATGCACCGCGTGAAAACGCCAGAGCCACGGCACCGCGTGCTGCAGGCGATGGATCGCGTAGATGCCGAGGTCGCCGAGCGCGATCGCGAGGAGGGCCTGCGCCCAGAGCGGCCGTGCGTGCGCCCACGCGCGCAGCTGTGGCGCCAGCGCGGCGGCGGCGATCTCGACGCCGCCGAGCACGACGAGCAGCAGCGTGGAGATCAGAAGGCCGTTGGCGAAGCCGGTCGCAAGATCGGTAGCCCATCCGCGGCGGAACACCCGCTGCGCGCGGTTCGCCGCGGCGAGCCGCTCGAACGGCACGAAGACAGCGGGCACGATCAGCAGCGGCCTGGCCGACCCGAGGAATTGCAGCAGAGCCATCGAGGTCGAACGGCGGGGCAAGGACAACGCCACCCGCTGGCCGCGGGAATTCCACGGATTTTCACGACACGCGGCCGCCGGCGCTCGCCCGCCCGCTTACACTTCTGATCGCGGGGCGAAAAACGTGTGCGGGGCGCGAGCGCCGCGATCGACACGCTCGACATCGCGCTTGACATCGAAGCGCGACTGAATGAACATTCATTCAGTGGCGCTCACCGCCCTCTCCCGACGCGATTCGACGCCCGGCCCCAAGCGCGACGCGATCCTGCGCGCCGCCATCGACGTCTTCGCCGACCGCGGCTACTTCAACGCGCAGGTCGCCGACGTCGCCCGCGCCGCCGGCGTCGCCGCCGGGACGGTGTACCTCTACTTCAAGAGCAAGGACGATCTGCTCGTGTCGATCTTCGAGCGCAGCATGCGCGAGGATCTCGCGCTCGGCCGCGCGGCCGTCGCCGGCCTCGACGATCCGGCCGAGCGCCTGCGACGCCTCGCCCGCGGCCATCTCGCGCGGCTCGGCGCCGATCGCAACCTCGCGATCGTCTTCCAGGTGGAGCTGCGGCAGTCGACGAAATTCATGGAGCGCTTTTCCTCCACGCTGCTGCGCGACTACCTCGGGCTCATCCGCGAGGCGATCGCCGACGGCCAGCGCGAAGGCCTCTTCCGCGCCGACATCAAGGCGACGGCCGCCGCGAAGATGCTCTTCGGCGCGCTCGACGAGATGGCGACGAACTGGATTCTCAGCCGCCGCCGCTATTCGCTCGAGGCGGACGCCGAGACGGTCATCGATCTCTTTCTGAACGGGGCGCGCGCGCGATGACGATTCGATCCGCCGCGGTGCTGGGCGCCGGCACGATGGGCGCGCAGATTGCCGCACACTTCGCCAACGCCGGCCTTCCCGTTCTCCTCCTCGACCTCGACGCCACCATCGCACGCGACGGACTGAAGCGCGCCCGCGCGCTCAAGCCGGATCCGTTCTTCACCGCCGATGCCGCGTCGCTCATCACGACCGGCGGCTTCGACGAGCTCGAGAAAATCAAGTCGGCGGACTGGATCGTCGAAGCGGTGGTCGAGCGGCTCGACGTGAAGCGCCCGCTCCTCGAGCGCGTGGACAAGGCGCGCGGCGCGGCGGCGATCGTCAGCACGAACACGTCGGGGATCAGCATTGGGGCGCTCGCCGAAGGGCGCAGCGAGGGCTTCCGCCGCCACTGGCTCGGCACCCACTTCTTCAACCCGCCGCGCTATCTGCACCTCGTCGAGCTGATTCCCACGGCCGACACCGATCCGGCCGTCGCCGACGCGATCGCCGCCTTCGCCGATCGCCGCCTCGGAAAGGGCGTCGTCGTCGCGAAGGACACGCCGAACTTCATCGCGAACCACATCGGCATCGTCGGCGTCGTGGAGGTGCTGCGCGCGCTGGAGTCGGGGCGCTACACGATCGAGGAGATCGACGCGATCACCGGCCCGGCGCTCGGCCGGCCGAAGAGCGCGACGTTCCGCACGATGGACATCGCGGGGCTCGACGTCCTCGCGCACGTCGCGAAGAACCTGAAGATCGATCTGCCGCCGCTCGTCGCCGCGATGATCGAGCGCGGGTGGCTCGGCGAGAAATCGGGCCAGGGCTTCTACAAGCGCGTGAAGGGCGCCGCGGGCGCCGAGATCCTGACGCTGGATCCGGCGTCGATGGCGTACCGGCCGAAGCAGCCGGCGAAGCTCGCCTCGCTGGAGGCGGCGCGCGCGATCGACGACACGCGCGAGCGAATTCGCGTGCTGTTCGCCGCGAAGGACAAGGTCGGCGACTTCCTCCGCGAGACGCTCGAGCCGACGCTCGGCTACACGGCAAAGGTCGCCCCCGAGATCGCGCACTCGGCCGACGACGTCGATCGCGCGATGAAATGGGGCTTCGGCTGGGAGCTGGGGCCCTTCGAGATCATGGAGGCGCTCGGGATTGGCGATGCGACGAAACCCGGCATCACGGTCCTCAAATCCGCGAAGGATCGCAGCGCCGTCGTGAGGAAGAACGCCGGCGCGAGCCTCGTCGACCTCGGCGACGGCGCGCTCGCGCTCGAGTTCCACTCGAAGATGAACGCGATCGGCGGCGACACGATGCAGATGATCCGCGCCGGCGTGAAGGAAGCCGCCGCGAACTTCTCCGCGCTCGTCGTCGGCAACGACGCGTCGAATTTTTCCGTCGGCGCGAACCTGATGCTCCTGCTGCTCGAGGCGCAGGAAGGCAACTGGGACGAGATCGATCTCGCGCTGCGCACGTTCCAGGACGCGACGCAGGCGCTGCGCTTCGCCGACGTGCCGGTCGTCGTCGCGCCGGCCGGCATGACGCTCGGCGGCGGGTGCGAGATCGTGCTCCACGGAGACCGCGTGCAGGCGGCGGCCGAGAGCTACATCGGGCTCGTCGAGGTCGGCGTCGGGTTGATTCCCGCCGGCGGCGGCACCAAGGAGATGGTGGCGCGCGCGTCCGACGATCTGCCGTCGGCGCAGACCGACCTGCTGCCGTTCGCGCAGCGCGTCTTCGAGACGATCGGCTTCGCGAAGGTGTCGACGAGCGCGCCCGACGCGCGGCGCCTCGGCTTTCTCCGAGACGCGGATCAGATCACGATGAACCGCGACCGGCTGATGGAGGACGCGAAGGCCTACGCGCTCGAGCGCGCGCGCGAGGGCTACCTGCGTCCGCAGCCGCGCGCCGCGATTCCGGTCGGCGGCGAGAGCGTGCTCGCCGCGCTGAAGCTCGGCGTCCACCTCGCGTGGCGCGCCGGCCGCATCAGCGATCACGATGCCGTGGTCGGCCGCGCGCTCGCGAACGTGATCGCCGGCGGCGCGCTGCCGCACCAGACGACGGTCAGCGAGCAGTACCTGCTCGACCTCGAGCGCGAGGCGTTCCTGAAGCTGTGCGGCGAGCGCAAGACGCTGGAGCGGATTCAGCACACGCTGAAGACGGGAAAGCCGTTGAGGAACTAGGGCGTGCAGATCATCGATCGCGGAAGCGGACCGGCGCTCGTGCTGATTCCCGGCCTCCAGGGCCGGTGGGAGTACATGCGCGCGGCGGTCGATGCGCTGTCGGCGTCGTTCCGCGTGATCACCTTCTCGCTCGGCGCGGGCGAGCTCGACGATCTCGCGCGGCAGGCCGTGCGCGCGCTCGACGAGAAGGACATCACGCGCGCGACGATGTGCGGCGTGTCGTTCGGGGGCCTCGTCGCGCTGCGCGTCGCCGCGGCGCACGCGTCGCGGTGCGAGCGCCTCGTCCTCGCGTCGACGCCGCCGCCCGCGCTGCGGCTGCGCAGGCGCCACGAGCTCTACCTCAGGGCGCCGTGGCTCCTCGGCCCGCTGTTTCTCGCGGAGACGCCGTTCCGATTGCGCCACGAGCTTCGCGCGGCGATGCCGAACCGCCGCGATCGCCGGCGCTTCTCGCTCGACGCGCTGCGAACGGGACTCGTGGCGCCGGTCTCGATCGGCGCGATGGCGTCGCGCGCAAAGCTCGTGCTCACCGACGCCGCCGCGCGTGACTGCGCCTCGGTCGCCGCGCCGACGCTCGTCATCACCGGCGAGCCGCATCTCGACTACGTCGTGCCGGTGGAGGGATCGGCGGCGTACGAGCGGATGATCGCGAACGCGCGCCGCGCGGTGCTGCGCGAGACGGGCCATCTCGGCGCGATGACCCGCCCGCGCGAGTTCGCCGATCTGATCCGCGCGTTCGCGCGCGCCGGGTCGGCGTCGACGGATCGGGTGGCGTAGATGCGGCTGCGGGAGATTCCGGGGCCGGCGGGACGCCTCGAGGCGCTGCTCGACGAGCCGCCGGCGAACCGCAGCGTCGGCGACGACGGTCTCGTGAGCGAGGGACACGCGGCCGGCGTGCGCGCGGCGGTCGTCTTCGCGCACCCGCATACCGAGTACGGCGGCACGATGCACACCAAAGTCGTGTATCAGACGGCGAAGGCGCTGAGCCGCATCGGCTGCGCGGTCCTGCGGTTCAACTTCCGTGGCGCCGGCGCGAGCGAGGGTTCGTTCAGCAACGGACCCGGCGAGATGGACGACTTCCGGGCGGCGCTCGACTTCATGCAGGAGCGCTATCCCGGGGCGCCGCTCTGGGCCGGCGGCATGTCGTTCGGCTCGTACGTCGCGCTCGTCTCGGGCGCGGCCGATCCGCGCGTGTCGACGCTCATCGGCATCGCGCTGCCGGTGTCGCGCTACGACTTCGGCGCCGTGCAGCACAGCGCCAAGCCGAAGTTTTTCATCCACGGCGAGTTCGACGAGCTCTGCCCGCTGAAAGAGATGCGCGAGTTCTACGCGCGCGCGGCGGAGCCGAAGGATCTGGTGGTCATCGACGCCGCCGATCATCTGTTCGACGGCAAGGTGAGCCAGGTCGCGGAAGCCATCGAAGATCTTCTGAGCGATTGGAGCACGTAACCCATGAACGACGCAGTCATCGTATCGGCCGCCCGCACGGCCGTCGGCAAGGCGCCGGGTGGAACGCTGCGCGGCACGCGGCCCGACGAGCTCGCGGCCGTCGCGATCGGCGAAGCCTTGAAGCGCGCGCCTGGCATCGAGCCGGCGGAAATCGACGACGTGATCCTCGGCTGCGCGATGCCGGAGGCCGAGCAGGGGATGAACGTCGCGCGCATCGCGAGCCTCCGCGCCGGGATTCCGGTGAGCGCGTCGGCCGTGACGGTGAACCGCTTCTGCTCCTCCGGCCTGCAGGCGATCGCCTACGCCGCGGAGCGCGTGATGTGCGGCTTCGCGCAGACGATCGTCGCCGGCGGCACCGAGTCGATGAGCCTGGTGCCCATGGGCGGGAACAAGATCGCGCCGAACCCGACGCTCGTCGACAGCTACCCGGACGTGTATCTGAGCACGGGCCTGGTCGCCGAGAACCACGCGCGGGAGTCGTCCATCTCGCGCGACGAGCAGGACGCCTACGCGCTCCGCAGCCACCAGCGCGCGCTGGCGGCGATCGACAGCGGACGGTTCGCCGAGGAGATCGTCCCCGTCACCGCGACGCTGATTTCCACCGCGGGAAACAAGAACGCGTCCCGACCCCCGGTGGAAAAGCTGACGTTTGCGGTGGACGAGGGGCCGCGGCGCGACACCTCCGCCGAGGCGCTCGCGAAGCTGCGGCCGGCGTTCCACGCAAACGGCACGGTGACGGCCGGCAACTCCTCGCAGACGAGCGACGGCGCCGCCGCGGTGATCGTCACCTCCGCCGACCGCGCGCGCGCGGCGGGGCTCGCGCCGATGGCGCGCTTCGTCGCCTTCGCCACGGCGGGCGTCGATCCGGAGCGCTTCGGCATCGGCCCGGTGCCGGCGATTCAGAAAGCGCTGAAGCTCGCCGGGCTCACGCTGGATCAAATCGATCTCATCGAGCTGAACGAAGCCTTCGCCGCGCAGGTGCTCGCGTGCCTGCGCGCGCTGCCGATCGATCCCGATCGGCTCAACGTGAACGGCGGCGCGATCGCGCTCGGCCATCCGCTCGGCTGCACCGGCGCCAAGCTGACGACGACGCTCGTGCACGAGATGCGGCGTCGCCGCGCGCGCTACGGCATGGTGACGATGTGTGTTGGCGGCGGCATGGGCGCCGCTGGTATCTTTGAAAGGGTGTAACGATGCCGACGACCACTGACACGACGATCCTCCGCGGCGGCGAATTCCTGCTCCAGGCGGGCGAGGCCGACGGCGTCTTCACGCCGGAGAAGCTCACCGAGGAGCACCTGCTCATCGGCCGCACGGCGCAGGAGTTCGTCGAGAACGAAGTGCTCCCGAAGCTCGACGAGCTCGAGCAGAAGGACTGGAACCTGGCGCGAGAGCTGGTGAAGAAAGGCGCGGAGCTCGGGCTGCTCGGCGTCGACGTGCCGGAGGCGTACGGCGGCCTCGGCCTCGACAAAGTGACCTCGCTCGTCGTCTCGGAGCGCCTCGCGCGGTCGGCGTCCTTCGGCGCGACCTTCGGCGCGCACGCGAACCTGACGATCGTGCCGCTGATGCTGTTCGGCACCGACGCGCAGAAGCAGCGCTACCTGCCGCGGCTGCTGAGCGGCGAGATCATCGGCGCGTACGGCCTGAGCGAATCGGGATCGGGATCCGACGCGCTCGGCGCGCGCACCAAGGCGACGCGGCAGGCCGACGGCAGCTTCCTGCTGAACGGCGAGAAGATGTGGATCACCAACGGCGGCTTCGCCGATCTGTTCGTGGTCTTCGCGAAGGTGGACGGTGAGCAATTCACCGCGTTTCTCGTCGAGCGCGGCTACGGCGTGAAGAGCGGCAAGGAAGAGCACAAGATGGGCCTCCACGGCTCGTCGACGACGCCGCTCATCTTCCAGGACGTGCGCGTGCCGGCCGAGAACGTGCTCGGCGAGGTCGGCAAGGGCCACAAGGTCGCGTTCAACGTGCTCAACTTCGCGCGCTTCAAGCTCGGCGCGATGTGCGGCGGCGGCGCCGAGAGCGCGATCGCCGAGAGCGCGAAGTACGCAGCCGCGCGGCGGCAGTTCGGCCAGCCGATTGCGAGCTTCGGCGCGATCAAGCACAAGATCGGCGAGATGGTCGTGCGGACCTACGCGATCGAGAGCCTGCTCTATCGCACCGCGGGACTCGTCGACGCGCGCATCGCCGCCACGCCGCACGATCCGAGCGACGGCTCGGCGGCGCTCGCCGCGTTCGAGGAGTACGCCGTCGAGTCGTCGATCGCGAAGGTCGCCGGCAGCGAGGCGCTGAACTTCGTCCTCGACGAGAACATCCAGATTCACGGCGGCAACGGCTTCGTGCGCGACTATCCGGCCGAGCGGCACTACCGCGACGCGCGCGTGAACCGGATCTTCGAGGGCACAAACGAGATCAACCGGCTGCTCATTCCGGGCATGCTGATCCGGCGCGCGGTGAAGGGCGAGCTGCCGCTGATTCCCGCCGCGAAGGCGCTGCAGGACGAGCTGCTCGGCCCGCCGTCGCTGGCGTCCACGACCGACGATGGCGTCCTTTCCGACGAGCGGCGCGCGATCGAGGTGTTCAAGAAGACGGCGCTCATGGTGTTCGGCCTCGCGATGCAGACCTACGGCCAGAAGCTGACCGACGAGCAGGAAGTGCTGATGCACCTGGCCGACATCACGATCGATGTCTACAGCGCGGAGAGCGCGGTGCTGCGGGCGCTCGCGGCGGCTGAGGCGAAGAATCGCCGCGCCGCGCTGCACGCCGACGCCGCGCAGGTGTTCGTGAGCGACGCCGCGCTGCGCATCGACGCGTCGGCGCGGCAGGCGCTGGCGGCGATCGCCGAAGGCGACACGCTGCGGACGGCGCTCGCGGCGCTCCGCCGCGTGCTGAAGGTGACGCCGATCAACACCGTCGCCGCACGACGGCGCATCGCGGACGAGACGGTGGCGCGCGCGGCGTATCCGTTCGCTTAGGCCTGGCGGGTCGGGTGGGTCGGGCAGGTCAGGCAGGTCGGACGGGTTGGAGGCAGGCCGGGCGGGTCGCGTGGGTTGACGACATGCGAGATTTACTTCTGGTCTTTCGTTCGTACCGGCCAGGCCCGCCAGGCCTGCCCGCCCTGCCCGGCCTGCCCGGCCTTCTCGCGGCGGGTCTCCTGCTCGCCTCGTGCGGCAGCAGCCCGCCGCCGGAACCGAAGGACTACGCGGCGAAGATCGCCGGGGACCGCGCGGCGAAGGACGCGCAGTTCGCCGCGAGCGACGACCCGGTGCCGAAAGCGCGCCACAAGGACCTGCTGCCGCTCGCCTACTTCCCGATCGACCCCGACTACAACGTGCCCGGCGTGCTCAAGCGCGTGGACGACAAGACCGTCTTCGAAATGCCGACGTCCACCGGCACCAAGCGCGACATGCGGCGCGTCGGCTCGCTCGAGTTCACGCTGAAAGGCACGCCGCTGAAGCTCACCGTCTTCCTCGAGGTCGCTGATCCGAATCATCTGTTCATCGCGTTCAACGATCTGACGAGCGGCACCGAGACGTACCCCGCCGGCCGCTACCTCGATCTCCAGCCGAACGGCACGAACATCTACGAGGTGGACTTCAACCGCGCGTACAACCCGTACTGCTACTACAACCTCTCCTACGAGTGCCCGTACCCGCCGCCGGAGAACCGCCTGAAGATCCCGATCCGCGCCGGCGAGAAGATCCGCCTGGAGGCGCCGCCGCATTCCTGAGGAAGATGCTGCGCGCGATCGTCTTCGATTTCGACGGCGTGATCTCCGACAGCGAGCCGCTGCACCTCAGGGCCTATCAACGCGTCCTCGCCGCCGAGCGCGTCGCGCTCACCGAGCGCGACTACTACGCGCGCTATCTCGGGTTCGACGACGCCGGCGCGTTCGCCGCGATCGGGGCCGACCACGATCGCGCGTGGACGCCCGGGCACGTCGCCGCGCTCGTCGCGCGGAAAGCGATCGAGTTCGAGGCGCTCGAGCGCGAAACGTCGCACCTCTTTCCCGGCGCCGCCGACGCCGTGCGCCGCGCCGCGGGCGCCGTGCCGATCGCGATCGCGTCGGGCGCGCGCGGCGAGGAAATCCGCCGCGTCCTCGCCCGCGAAGGGCTCGACGCCTGCTTCACCGTGATTGTCGCCGCCGAGGACACGCCGCGCAGCAAGCCGGCGCCTGATCCATATCTGCACGCGGTGTCGCGGCTCGCCGCCGCGATCGGCGCGCCGCTCGCCGCCGCCGACTGCGTCGCCATCGAGGATTCGCGCTGGGGGCTCGAGTCGGCGCGCGCCGCGGGCCTGCGGACGATTGCAGTGACGAACACTTACGAGCAATCGGCGCTCGATGGCGACGCGGATCTCGTCATCCCTTCACTCGCCGCCATCGATTTGGATGCGATCGCGGCGCTCTGTCGCAAAAGCTGATTCCACGGCCGAGCTTATCCAACCCGTTGGATTTCAGCCCTTTTTCGGGATTTTTCACGCCTGTTCGCCTTTACTCGCCGCTCGACCGGCGCGGATACTGGCTTAGATCCGGAATCGCAGACCTCGTTCGCACAGCGTTCGATTCCGGGAGGACTCGTGTCGATTCGACCGAGGTTTTTCGAGGGAGGAAGGATGAGAGTCAAGGCAATCGTCCTGGCACTGGTGGCGCTGTTGGCCACGAGCGCGGTCGCGAGCGCGCAGAGTCAGACGGGCGAGATCTTCGGCAAGGCCACCGACACGTCCGGCGCGGTGCTGCCCGGCGTCACCGTCACGGTGACCGGGCCGGTGCTGCTGCAGCCGCTGACGGCCATCACGAGCGAGACGGGAAGCTATCAGTTCCCGCGCCTCGAGATCGGCGTGTATACGGTGAAGTTCGATCTGACCGGCTTCAAGACCGTCGTCAACGAGGGGATCCGCGTCACCGTCGGCTTCAGCGCGCAGGTGAACGCCGTGATGGGCATCTCCACCGTGCAGGAGACGATCACGGTCACCGGCGAGAGCCCGGTCGTCGACACGAAGGAAGTCGGCACGAAGCAGACCTTCACCAACGAGCTGCTGCAGAGCATCCCGTCGGCGCGCGATCCGTGGGTGATCCTGCAGCAGACGGCCGGCATCGCCATGGACCGCGAGAACGTCGGCGGCAACCAGTCGGGCCAGCAGTCCAACTACGTGTCGCGCGGCGGCAACCCGACCAACAACAAATGGTCGCTCGACGGCGTGGACATCACCGACATGTCGGCCACCGGCGCGTCGCCCAGCTACTACGACTTCGACGCGTTCGAGGAGATGACGATCACGACCGGCGGCGTCGACGTGACGCAGCAGACCGGCGGCGTCGGCATCAATCTGGTGACCAAGAGCGGCAGCGACCGGTTCAAGGGGTCGTCGCGCTTCTACGGCACGGATCAGAAGTTCGAGTCGAACAACATCGACGACACGCTGCGCGGCCAGGGCGCGACCTCGGGCAACCCGATTCAGAACATCAAGGACTACGGCGTCGAGGTGGGAGGACCGCTCAAGAAGGGACGCGCCTGGGTGTGGGGCAGCTTCGGGAAGCAGACGATCGACGTCGGGGTGCTGGGCTTTTACCAGCCGACCGCCGCCTGCCAGGCGTTGAAGTCGGCCACCTTTGCCCTGGCGCAGTCGATCGACACGATCAACGGCTGCCTGAACACCGACCGCACGCTCCTGCAGACGACGAACCTCAAGGCGGAAGTGCAGCTGTTCAAGGGCAACAAGGCGACGATCTTCAACAACTTCGCGAAGAAGGAGCGCAACGCGCGCGGCGCCTCCGACCTCAACCCGATCGAGACGACGACGCCGCAGGGCGCCGTGCCGGCGACGTTCGGCAAGCACTGGTGGAACACCGGCCCGAACCCCACCTACAAGTTCGGCGACCAGTGGGTGGTGAGCGACAGGCTGCTCGTCGATCTGCAGTACGCGCACATCGGCAACAACTTCACGCTCGGCTTCCATTCGCCCGAGCTGCGCGACGTGCAGCCGACGCTGATCATCTCGACCGGCCTGAACGGCCGCTCCTTCCAGGAGCAGGTGTTCATCCGCCCGGTGAACAGCGTCACGTTCAACTCCAACTACTTCATGCCAGCGGTGGCCGGCGGTGACCATGCGATCCGGTTCGGCGGCTACTGGCGCGACTCGAACTCGGTGTCGCTGCTGCACCGCGGCGGCTTCGCGACGGTCCGCTTCCCGACCGACGTGACGAACGACTGCTCGACGGTCGCGTCTGGCTGCCAGGTGGATCTGATCCGCGACGGCAACTCGGTGTACGACCTGCTCAACGTCGCCGCGTACGTGCAGGACACCTACACGCACGGCCGCGTGACGGCGCAGATCGGCATCCGCTACGACCGCAACCACGATCAGGCGCAGGCGTCCACGATCGGCGCCAACCCGCTCGGCGGGCCGTGGCTGCCGGCGATCGCCTTTCCCGGAGCGGATCCCGGCGTCGTCTTCAACAACTTCTCGCCGCGCCTGGGCATGACCTACGACCTGAGCGGCAACGGCAAGACGCTCGCGCGCGCGAACTACGCGCGGTATTACGGACAGGTCGGTCTCGGCGGCGTCGCCTCCGAGATCAACCCGGTGGCGTCGACCGGTCTTCGGTACCCGTGGGTCGACGCGAACGGCAACAGGTTCGCGGACGCCGGCGAAATCCTCCTGAGCGCGAACCCGCTCGCGGTGACGCAGGGCAACTGGTCGGCGGCCAACCCCGCGAACGTCGTCTCGTCCAACACCGTCGATCCGAACCTCAAGAACGACACCACCGACGAGGTCATCGTCGGCGTCGATCGGGAGCTCGGACGAGGGCTGGCCGTGGGCGCGAATTACGTCTGGCGGCGGTACGGCAACTTCCAGTGGGAGGACAAGAACGGCATCACCACTGCTGACTGGGTTCCGACGACGTTCACGCCGGCGGCGAGCTCGTGCCCCGGCGCGGACAACCGGACGGCAGCGGCGCAGTGTCCGTCGGTGACGTACTTCCAGCCGGCCTTCCAGCAGCCGACCGTGTTCACCTACACGAACGCGCCGGGCTACAACCGGACGTTCAACGGCGTCGAGGTGACCGCGCGCAAGCGCATGTCGAACCACTGGCTGATGAACTCGAGCTTCTCGTTCAACAGCGCGGTCTACAACTACAACGACTTCTCGGGCAGCAACAACATGTCGAGCGGAACGGCGGGGACGGTTCCGCTCACCGAGGATCCGACCAACCGCGCGGTGCGCAACGGGAACCAGTACGACTTCCTGACGTCGGGCAGCGGCATCGGCAGCGTCTTCGTCAACGCGAAGTGGCTGTTCAAGCTGAGCGGGCTGTACGAGCTGCCGTACGCGATCAACGTATCGGCGTTCTACAACGCACGTCAGGGCTATCCCTTCGAGCGCGGGATCCTCAGCCCGAGCCGTGCCAATGGCGGTAATACCGTGTGGGTGCTGCTCGATCCGATCGGCGACTCGCGTCTGCCGAACTATCAGAACCTCGACTTCCACGTCGAGCGTCCGGTGCGTCTGCAGGGCGTCCGCTTCATCCCGTCGCTCGACGTGTTCAACGTCGCCAACTCGAACACGATTCAGGCGATCCGCGGGACGCAGAACGCGGCGAACGCCAACCAGATCCAGGCGATCCTCGCGCCGCGCGTGGTCCGCTTCGGCATCCGGGTCAACTGGTAACGACGCGCAGCTTCGTGTAGGGCGACTCTTTCAGGGTCGCCGGACAATCGAGGGCGGGGCTGAATGGCCCCGCCCTTTTTTTGTCGCAGCGTGACCGTCGTCGCGGCGCCGCGCACGAGGGAGTGACGGACGAGCAACCGCAGAGCACACAGAGCACGCAGAGCGGTTTACTGCACATGCAGAGCGGTTCGGCGTCGGTCGCGCGCCGCGCGACACGCTGTATGAGCGGCTGTGTCTCGTCGCTATGTGGTTCCGGCCGTCTCCGCGTGCTCTGCGTGCTCTGTGGTTGCTTTCCCGTGATCGCGCTATCCTGTTCTCGTGATTCGGCCGCAACTCGTCCGGAGCTTCACGCACGCGGCGCTCAGCCCGGAGCCGGATCTCGCGGTCGCGGCGCTGATGATCGCGCGCGTCGAGTACCCGAAGCTCGACGCCGGGCCGTATCTCGATCAGCTCGACGCGATCGGCCGCGAAGCGCGCTCGCGCGTGGCGGGCGCGCCGCCGCTCGCCGACGAAGCGCCGACCGGCGTCGATCCGGAGCGCTACTCGCAGGTGATGGCGCTCAACCGGTATCTGTTCGGCGAGATGCGCTTCGTCGGCAACGAGCTGAACTACGAGGACCCGCGCAACAGCTTCCTCAACGAGGTGCTCGATCGGCGGACGGGGATTCCAATCACGCTCGCGCTGCTCTACATCGAGATCGCGCGCCGCGCGGGCGTGCAGGCGGAGGGCGTCAATTTCCCGGGGCACTTCCTCGTGCGATGCCGCGCCGCCCGCGGCTCGTCGTACGACGATCTGATCATCGACGCGTTCCACGGCGGCGCGCTGCTCTCGCGCGACCTGCTGCGCCGCCAGGCGGCCGCGCACAGCGACGAGGACGACCTCGACGACTTCGAGTCGCGGCTGCTGCCGCGGGCGACCAAGCCGCAGATTCTCGCGCGGATGCTCCTGAACCTGAAGCGGCTCTACGTGCACATGCACTCGTTCCCGCAGGCGCGCGATGTGACCGAGCTCCTGATTGCCGTCGATCCGTCCGCGATCAACGAGCTGCGCGATCGCGGGCTGCTCGCGTATCACCTGAAGGACTTCGCCGCGGCGCTCCGCGATCTCGAAACCTACCTCCGCCTGGCGTCGTCGAGCGAGTCGGCGGACGAGGATCACAAGGATCACGCGCAGATCTGGGAGCACGTGAAGACGCTGCGCAAACGCGTCGCCTCGCTGAACTGAGCCTCGGCGCTGTCGCTTAGTCCCCTAGTCCCCTAGCCCCGACGCGTTTTTTTCCTTCGGGGCAGTCCTTCACCAGCGGACACACGGCGCAATGCGGATCCGCTTCCGTGCACGTCGCGCCGCCGTGGTGCGACAAATACACGAACGCGCGGCGGAACGCCTCCACCTCCGGCGGCAGCTCGCGCGTGAGCGCCTCCTGCACCGATCGCGACTGCTTGCGGAACTCGTCGTGCGGCTCTCCATATCCCAGTCGGACGCCGACGCGGCTCACGCGCGCGTCCACGGGCAGCACGGCGTGATCCGCCGCGAACAGCAGCATGCGATGCGCGCCCGTCTCGCCGAGCTGCGGCAGCGGCTTGATCGCGCGCCGCGCCGCCGTCAGCGGACCGCGGATGAGCGGCGGCAGATCGGGCGAGCGGCGGAACAGATCGACGCCGGTGCGCAGCGCCGTCAGGCGGTTCTCGGTGTAGGGGCCCGCGAGCTTCACGCTCTCCTCGAGCTTCTTCTTCGGCGCGCGCCACATCGCGTCGGGCGTGAGCGCGGGAATGCGCTTGAGCGCCGCGAGCGCGGCGTCGCGCCGCCGCGGCGTCGAGTGCACGGAGAGGACTTCCCAGACGAAGAGCATGAAGGGATCGCGAGGCGGCATCGGGAGCGCGCCGTAGAACTGGTGCAGCGCGTCGAGGAGGCGGTCGAGGCGGGACGACATGCGGATCGTGTAGGGGCTTGGGGCTAGCAGGCCGATGAAAAAGTGATTCGCGCGCGCATGACTACCTCCACGCGAATGGTTCAGCGGCCGGTTTGTAATCGTGCACCGGACGAGGCGTCACGGCGTTCACGCACCCCTCGCCA